>Ga0302235_10000301_pt1 | contig 40849 bp, 30 predicted proteins | sample II_Palsa_N3_3_FD_193577 | JGI IMG/M metagenome (GOLD analysis project Ga0302235, IMG submission 193577) | Peat permafrost microbial communities from Stordalen Mire near Abisko, Sweden - II_Palsa_N3_3 | ecosystem: Environmental > Terrestrial > Soil > Palsa > Peat permafrost | place: Sweden...
CCCGGGCCGTTCGGCCGGAATTGATCTTCCGATCTTTGTTCGAGTTTAACAGTCCCCACTGACATTTCCGGGAACGACACGGTCGCGCCGACCCGTTCTGCGGTTCCCAGTGCCCGGGGCACGGACTGTTACGTATGGGACAGCCCTGACGTGTGGGACGGGGTGGCGGCGGCGGAGCCGGCCATGTCCAGCAGGACCATCGCGTCGTAGTCCGGGGTACCCGGGGCGGCCATGTAGACGACCAGGCGTTGCCCGTCGGTCCGGGTCAGCTCGAGCGACTCGTGGGCGAGAGTGGTGGTGCCTACGACCGGGTGGCGGAATACCTTCTCGCCGTCGCCCATCCGCCGGACCTCGTACCGGTCCCACAGACGGCTGAAGTCGGGGCTCTTCACGATCAGCTCGCCGATGATCGCGGCTAGGTCGGGGGCGTCGGGATCGGTGCCGGCCACGGCACGCAGGTGCGCGACGCAGCCGCGGGCCTTCTGCTCCCAGTCCGGCCACAGGGCCCGGGCGGCCGGGTGCAGGAACGTGTAGCGGATCGTATTGCGTTGCCGAGCGGGCCATTCGGCCAGGCCGGGTAGCAGCTGGAAGCCGGCCGGGTTCGCGGCCAGCAGGTCGTTGGTCCGGCTCAGCACGTAGGCCGGGTTGGGACGGAACGCTTCGAGCAGCTGCCGCACGGTGGGGCGGACCAGCCGGGACGGCGCCGACGGCGGAACCGGGGCTCGCCGCACGGCCTGGGCCGCGAGGGCCCGCAGGAACTCGTGCTCCTCGTCGTCCAGCAGCAGCGCCCGGGCTAGAGCGTCGACCACGGCCGGGCTGGGCCGGGTCTCCTTGCCACGCTCCAGGCGGGTGTAGTAATCGATGGACACCCCGGCCAGGGTGGCCAGCTCCTCGCGCCGCAACCCGGGCGTGCGCCGGATCCCGGGGCCGGTCGGCAGGCCCACGTCGGCGGGCCGCACGCCGGCCCGCCGGTTCCGCAGGAACCGGCCCAACTCGGTGTGCTCGGTGGTCATGATTTCAGTCTCCCTGGTCCGGGCCACGGCCGGGACGGTGTGGGGGGCCCTGTCACACCCCCGAACGGCACACCCCGGAAGATCCGGCCTGCCGCGGGCGTCGCCGACGCGGCAGGCTGAAGCGGTCAGGGGCATTTCGCACCGGTAATCGAGAGGATCAGATGAGCGTTGACGGGGCGGGCCGGCTGACGGCCGTGACCGCGGCTACGGAGGTGGCGGCCGAGACCGGGGCTCGGACCGGTGAGGGCGCGGGCCGTCGGCCCGCCGCGGCGGGCGTGATCGTGCTGGTGGCCTCGCTGCTCGGGTTCTTCATGCTGAGCCTGGACTCCACGGCCGTGAACGTGGCCCTGCCTGGGATCGAGCGGACCCTGGGCGGGTCCACGGCGGGCTTGCAGTGGGTGATCGACGCGTACACGCTGATGTTCGCGGCCCTGCTCATCTCGGCGGGCGCGATCTCGGACCGGGTCGGCGCGAAGCGGCTGTACGCCATCGGCCTGGCCGCCTTCCTGGCGTCGTCGGCGGCGTGTGGCCTGGCGCCGACGCTCGGGTTCCTGGTTGGCAGCCGGGCGGTCCAGGGCAGCGCCGCCGCCGTCATGCTGCCGGCCTCGCTCGCGCTGGTCCGGCAGGCGTACGGCAACCCGGTCCGGCGCGCGAAGGCCATCGCGGTGTGGGCGGTCGGCGGCACCGTCGCCATGGCGGGCGGGCCGGTGGCCGGCGGCGCGCTGACGTCGGGGCTGAGCTGGCGGGCGATCTTCTTCCTCAACCTGCCGGCCGGGCTGGTGGCCATCGCGCTGCTGGCCCGAGCCCCGCGGTCGCCGCTGCGTGCGGCGCCGCTCGATCTGACCGGGCAGGTTACCGCGGTCGCGGCGCTGACCGCCCTGACGTTCGGGGTCATCGACGGCGGTGAGACCGGCTTCGGCCGGCCGGCCGTGCTGGGCTGCCTGCTGGTGGCCGGCGTGGCGATGGCCGCGTTCGCGGTCGCGGAGACGCGAACGAGCCACCCGATGGTGCCGCTGGCCCTGTTCCGGTCCCGGGCGGTGACGGTGTGTGTCGGCATCGGGTTCGCGGTCAACGTCGCGTTCTACGGCGTGATCTTCGTGCTCAGCCTGTACTTCCAGCGGGTCCTCGGGCAGTCGGCGGTGATCGCGGGCCTGGAGTTCCTGCCGATGACCGCCCTGCTGCCGCTGGCGAACCTGACCTCCGCCCGGCTCGGCGCCCGGTTCGGCCCGGATCTGGCGATCAAGGCCGGTCTGCTGGTCAGCGTGCTGGGGCTGGTGGCCCTGCTGGTGGTGAGCACCGGGCCGGATCGCCTCCTGCTGGCCGCGGCGCTGGTCCCGGCCGGAACCGGCCTGGGCTTCGCCGTGCCCTCGTTGATCGTGGTGCTGCTCGACGCCATCCCGGCCGACCAGGCCGGGATGGCCGCGGGGCTGCTCAACTCGAGCCGCCAGGTCGGCGGGACGCTGGCGGTCGCGGTGTTCGGCGCCCTGATCTCGCACCGGGCCTCGTTCCTGCCCGGCCTGCGGGCCAGCCTGCTGATCGCGGTCGTGGTGCTGGCCGTCGCGGCCACGGCGGCGTTCACCCTGCCCTGGCCGCAGCGCGAAACTCAGTTGACCGGTTTGGGGGGTTAAGTCAGGATTGGAGGCAGAGCCGCCGCGTAGCACCATCACGGCGGGCGCGCGGTGCGGCGCTGGCCCCGCAGACGCCTGCCGTCCGGGGCGGGGTGCCGCATCCTGTCAGCGGCACCCCGCTCACAACCGTCGGCCAGAGACTAGGGTGCGGTCATGGAGACCTCACAGGCCTTCCGTAACCGGTGCGATCGCATCTGGGCCGGCCTGCACGCGCACCCGTTCCTGGGCGAGCTGGCCCGGGGTACCCTGCCGCTCGACCGGTTCCGCTTCTTCATCGAGCAGGACCTGCTGTTCCTGCCCGCCTTCGCCCGCTGCATGGCCCTGGGCGCGGCGAAGTCAGCCAACGACGCGGCTCTGGAGTTCTTCGCCAAGCAGCTGGACGGCATCATCCGGCTGGAGATCCCGAACAACCGGCGCCTACTCGACCAGGTGATCAGCCTGGGCGCGGAAGACCGCGGTGGCTCGCGGGGGATGGCTCCGGCCAACGTGGCCTACACCAGCTTCCTGCTGGCGACCGCGGCGGGCGGCGGCCCGCTGGAGATCACCGCGGCCATCCTCCCGTGCTCCTGGAGCTACATCGAAATAGCCGCGGGCCTGAAGGGTGAGATCGCCGAGCATCCCGTTTACTCGGACTGGGTGGCGTTCTACCTCCAGCAGGAGGAAGCGGATCTCGTCATGAACATGCGCGAGACGTTCGACCACATGACCAGGGACGGGGCGATCGGCGACGAGCAGCGCCAAGCGCTCGCCGAGATCTTCATGATGAGCTCACGGCTCGAGGGGATGTTCTGGGAGATGGCCTACACCCTCGATCAGTGGCCCGATCTCGGCTAGCCGCGAATCGCTAGCCGCGTGATCTGGGCTGCGTGCGGCGGGCGGAAAGCGTCAGGCTTCGTCGGGAGAGGCCTCTTCAGCGGGCGGGGCCCAGTCTTGGGTGGCACCGCGCTGGAATCCGCTCCAGCCGCTGCCGGGCCGGCTCGGTGCGACGGGTGGCGCACCCGGGACGGTGCGCTGAGCGTGGGGCGCAGCCGACGGACGCCTGGGCAGTCCGCCCGTCACCGGGCCGCCCGTCGCCGGGGCGACCGCCGACGGGCCGGGGTTGCTGACCTGGCCGGGGGTGGTGGCCAGACCGGAGGCCGTGGCCAGGCCGGCCGTACCGGATGCGTTGCGGCCGTGCCGGGGCCCGCGCGACTCGACCTCGTCGAAGATCGGCAGCCGACGCCCACGGGTCTGGCCCTCCGCTTGGGGCAGGACCACGCCGACGTTCCCGTTCGGCGCGTCGGGAGGCCCGGCAGGGACACGGACCGCCGCGGTCGGCTCGGCGTAGACCGTGGTCTGCGAGCCGCGGGCTGACCAGGCCGGGTCAGGCCGGGCCGGCGGTACGTCAGGCGTCGTCCGCGTGGGCGCGAAGCCCGGTGAGCTCGTCACGGCGGCGCGCTGTTCGGCGGCGGCGTAGCCCGAATCCGCGCCGGCGCCGGGGCCGTAGTGCGTGAGGATCTCGTCCGGGAGCCAGACCAGCGCGGTCAGACCGCCGTACTCGGCCTGGTTCAGCCGGACCCGGATCCCGTGCCGGGCGGCCAGCCGGGCGACCACCAGCAGGCCCATCCACTTGGGGATGTCCATATCCGGCGGCGGCGGATTGTCCAGCTGCTGGTTGGCGAAGGCCATCTCTTTCGCGGCCATTCCGATGCCCCGGTCCGTGATGTCGATCAAAGCGCCGCCGCTGGTCAGAACCTGGCCCTTGATGTGGACCTGCATATCGGCGGCCGAGAACGAGGTGGCGTTGTCGATCAACTCGACGAGCAGGTGAACCGCGTCGTAGACGGCCGGCCCGCGGACCGCGATGTCGGGCTGAACCTCGAAAGTTACGCGCTGGTATTCCTCGATCTCGGACACCGCGGCCTCGACCAGATGCGCCAGGGCCACCGGCTGGTTCCAGCTCGTGGATAGCTCCTGACCGGCCAGGACGAGCAGGTTCTGCGAGTTGCGGTGGATGCGCATGGCGACGCGATTCAGCCGGGACAGGCTAGCCAGGCGCTGCTGGTCCTGCTCGCCGTGCTCCAGGCTTTCGATCAGGCGGAGCTGGCGTTCGACCAGGGCCTGGCTGCGGCGGGACAGGTTGACGAACATGGCGTTAAACTTGCCGCGCTGCGCGTCGCTGCTCGCCGACGTGGGCACGTCACGGCTCATCTGGTCGAAGCCGCGCGCCGCCTGGTCGGGCCGCTCGAAGGAGGCCACCTCAAAGGGATCAGCGTCGGGCCGCGCGCCCAGGACGGGCTTCTCGCGGACGGCCGACTCCCGGGCGAGCGCATGGGCTCCGGCACCGCCGCGCGCAGCGGAACCGGACCGTTCGGCCTCATAAACGTGCCGGTCAGGCAGCCCGATCGAGGCATCGGCCGGGGTCTGGGTCCGCCATACGTCCACCGTAATGAGCACGCCGACCACAACGATCAGGGTCAAGAACAGGATTCCGGCCAGCATGGCTGCTCACATCTCGCCACTCGTCTTGCCTATAGGCGTGGATGGGGCGAGGCGCTCGGCCTCGGCGGCCTGCGAGAACCGGCCCAGCGGAACCAGCATGGCCCTCCCCTTTCTCGGCCCGTCTTTTCTTGCGCTGCGGCGCAGAACGGATTCCACGTAACTCTAATGGCTAAACGACCAGCACATGTCCCATACGAGAGGGAAGTCGGTAATGTACCGGGTGCGAAGTTCAGTGAGGCTTCCGGTGTACCGGATTTTACCTGGGCCTGCGGGTGAAGCCGCAGGCGGGCCGCCTCGTGGGTGGCCCACAGGTCGTCCCAGAGCTTGGCGCGGGCCTCGTCGGGCTCGGCGGTCAGGCCTGCGGCCGGGAACGCGCCGTCCGGCCAGCCGCCGTCGGTGGCCAGCGCCGCGATCAACGCCGCGCCCCGGGCCGAGTGGTCGGAGTCATCGTCGCGCGGCATCGAGACCGGCCGCCGCGCCGCGTCGGCCAGGTCGGCGCGGAAGGATGGGGCGGCGGCGCTGCCGCCGGCCATCTCCACCGCACCCCCGGGCCCGCACGTCTCGTCGAGCACGGCCAGGCATCTGCGGCTCTCCAGGACGATGCCGTTGACCAGCGCGCGGGCCAGGTGCTCCCGGCCGTGGCCGAGATCCAGGCCGGTGATCGCGCCGCGGAGCAGGGGGTCCCACAGCGCGCCCTGCTCGCCGGGCGTCAGGTAGGGCAGCAGGACGGGGGCCTGGCCCGGATCGGTCCCCGCCGCGAGGTCGACCAGCCCGGCCGCGTCCAGGTCGCCGCCGAGCAGGCCAGCCAGCCAGGTGATCGCGCTGCCCGTCGCGAGCAGATCCATCTCCAGGCCCCAGCATCCGGGCACCGCCAGCGGCGTGACCAGGAACCGGTGTTCTGGGTCGGGGACGAGCCGGTCGGCGATACCGAGGATGACGGTGCTGGTGCCGGCGATGTAGGCCACCTGGCCGGGTTCGCGGACGCCCAGCCCGAGCGCACCGAGCACTGAGTCGGCCGCGCCCAGGACGACCGGAACGCCAGGGCAGCCCAGGGCGGCCGCCACTTCGGCGCGGAGCGGCCGGCTGGCCGCCGACGGCCGCACGGGCGGCAGGTCTGGCCACCGGCCCGGCAGCCCCAGGGCCAGGGCCAGGGTCGCGGCGTGCCAGCGGTCCGCTGCCAGCTCGTAGCAGCCGTAGCCGGAGGCGGTGCTCGGGTCAGTGGCCAGTTCACCGGTCAGCCAGGCGAACAGGTAATCCTTGGCCGAGACGATCGTCGCGGTGGCGGCGGCCCGGGCCGGATCGACCCGGGCGATCCGGCCGAACATGGGCAGCAGGTAACGGCCATCCACCCACTGGCCGGTCAGCCGGTACAGCTCGGCGGCGCCGCAGCGCTCGCGGAACTCATCGCCCAGCTCGTCGGCCCGGGCGTCCTGCCAGGTGATGGCGGGCCCGGTCGGCTGGCCGTCCGGGCCCAGGGTGACGAGCGTGGGAAGCATGCCGGACAGGCCGATGGCCCGCCAGCGGCCGACGCGGACCGTTTCGCGGAGTCTGGCCACGACCTGCTGCACCGCGAGCAGCCAGTCGCCAGGATCCTGCTCGTAGGCCCCGGCTACCGGCCGGTGCGTGGGGTAGGCGGCGCTGGCCCGGGCCAGGATCGCGCCGGAGCCGGCGAGCGCTATCGCCTTGAGCCCGGAGGTGCCGAGATCCAGGCCGATGTAGACGTCGGCGGCGTCCTGGTCGGGGCCGCCTGAGGTCATTTGAACGGGGGCTCGGCGAGTTCGTCCTCGACCCGGTCACCGTAGCTGGTGGTCGGGTCGGAGTAGAAGCGCGACTTCCCGACGTACTGGGACACGAACGAGAGCACCAGGCCGATCGCCGAAAGCCCGAACCCGAAGCCGAGCTCGACCCCGTTGAGCTCGTCCTGCTCCAGCGTGTAGACGATCACGAACAGCATGAACGCCGCGCCCAGGCCGGGCAGGAAACCGCCGAGGAAGAAGTCCGACGCGCTGCTCATGATCGTCCGGCGGTAGAACCAGATCGCCGCGCTCGCGGTGAGCAGGTAGAAGATCGCCGCGATCAGGCCCAGCGTGCTCACGATGTCGGACAGGGCCTTGCCGATCGAGCCGGCCAGCGTGGTGCCCCACAGGAACACGATGTTGAGCAGGCCGAACAGGATCGTGGCGTTCCACGGGGTACGGAACCTGGGGTTCACGTTCGCGAACCAGCGCGGGAAGGTGCGGTCGCGGCCCATGGCGTAGGAGATCCGCCCCGCGCTGACGATGGCGGCCAGCAGGGAGGCCAGCGTGCCGCCGAGCACGGCGACGATCATGACGTTCCCCCAACCGGTGCCGCCGATCAGGTCGCCGACGTAGGCCAGGATGTTGGCCGCGTTGTTCTGCATCGACTTGTTGGGCGCGACGCCCTGCAGGCACAAGATGACGCCGGCGTAGATGACGAACAGGATCAGCACACTGACTATCCCGGCCCGGCCGGCCTGCTTGCCCCTGGCCTCCTCGCTGACGTACGCGGCACTGTCCCAGCCGGAGTACAAGAAGATGGCCAGCAGGCAGCCGGAGACCAGCGCGCTGAACCCGCCCGCGCCGCTGATGGTGAACCACGAGCTGTGGATGTGCACGGTGTGGTGCAGGCTGTGGCCGTAGATGCCGACCAGGGCGGCAATGGAGAAGCCGACCAGCAGGCCGTACTCGAAGATGGCCCAGCCCCACGAGAACCGGGCCGACAGCTGGATCCCGACCGCCGCGATGACCAGGACGAAGATGTCGAACCCGGTGCCGACGGCGGCGACCGCATAGACGTTGTTGGGCAGCGTGTTACTGAAGAAGGTCAGCATGTAGGTGCCCAGCGGGACCGTCAGGCTGGTCGTGCCCACGCAGTAGTACATCAGCATGATCCAGCCGGCGAAGAAGCCGGCGTGCGGGTTGAGGGCGCGGCCGACCCAGGAGTACGTCGCGCCCGCGCTACGCTGCCAGGCGTTGAGCCGCTGGTAGCCGATGGCGATGCCGAGGATCGGGATGAGGCAGATCACGATCGGCAGGAAACTGGCATAGGCGACGGTGGACAGCAGGACAGCCAGGGTGACCGCGATGCTCTGCGTCGGGCCGGAGCTGGCCATGGAGATGACGACGATGTCGCCAGCGCGTAGAGCAGCATCCTTCAGGGTGCCGCCCGGGGACTGCGCTCTGGCCGGGGCCGGATCAGTGCTGGCTGGCGATGACATGGCGCATCTCCGTCTCGCTCGGAGGCTCTTCGGTGGTGGGGATCGGCTAGCTAGTCGCGGGAACGCAGACCGGATCGGCTGCGTCCGATAACGGCGAAGGCCTCCTGCGCGGCGCTGAGCATGTCGTTGACGTCGTCGGCGGTATGCACGAGCGACAGGAACAGGTTCTCGTACTGACTGGGGTGGAACAAGACCCCCCGCAGCAACATTTCCTGCCACCACCGAGTAAACAGATCCTCGTCCGCGTAGCGCTGCGCGTCCCGCCAGTTCCGGATCGGGCGTTCGCTGAACCAGACCTGGAACACGGTGCCCAGTCCCTCCACGATAACTGGGAGGCCCGCCTCGGCCGCCAGCTTGCGCAGCCCGCTCATCAGCGTCTCACCGAGCGCGCGCTGCCGCTCAAACAGGCCCGGCTCGGCTAGCACGTCCATGGTCGCGCTGACCGCGGCGCACGCGATGACGTTGGCGTTGTAGGTGCCCGAGTGCGAATAGCGTCCCTCTGCGATCATCGACATCGCCTCGCGGGACCCGCCGATGGCCGCTACCGGGAAGCCGCCGCCCAGCCCCTTGGCCATGGTGGTCAGGTCCGGCGTGATCCCGAAGTACTCCTGCGCACCGCCGCGCGCGAACCGGAATCCGGTGATGACCTCGTCGAAGATGAGCAGCGCGCCATGCCGGCGGGTCTGCTCACGCAACAGCTCCAGATAGCCGGGTTCGGGCAGGATGCAGCCGGTGTTGAACATTGCAGGCTCGGTGATCACCGCGGCCACCTGGTCGCCGCGCTCCTCCATCACGGCTACGAAGCTGTCCGGGTCGTTCCAGGTCAGCACGATGAGCGTGGCCTCCAGCTCGGCCGGGACGCCGGGGCCGGACGGAACCGGACGAGGCCGGCTGGCCTGGCCTGCCAGCTCCGGGTCCACGTGGTTGCTCCAGTAGACGGTGTCCTGCCAGCCGTGGTAGTGCCCTTCGAAGCGGATGATCAGCGGGCGGCCGGTGTGCGCGCGGGCCAGCCGGACAGCCGTGCCGACGACCTCGCTGCCGGAGTTGGAGAACCGGACCAGCTCAATCCCCGGCACCGCCTCGGTGACCTTGCGCGCGGCCTCGATCTCCAGCTCGTACGGCAGGCCGAAGCAGGTACTCAGCTCGCTGACGGCACCGGTGACGGCGCGGGTCACGGCCGGATGCCGGTGGCCCAGGATCATCGGGCCCAGGCCCAGCAGGTAGTCGACGTACTCGTGTCCGTCCACGTCGCGCAGCCGCGACCCGTAGCCCTCGGCCATGAACGGGGGATACGGCTTCCAGCCGAACTTCACCGTGCGTGCGCTACTGCCCGCGCCGCCGGGAATATAACGGCTGGCCTGGGTGAACAGCTCACCAGAATGCCGTGCCCAGGTGCGGTACCGCTCGTCAAAAGCACGCTCGTCCAAGACCCGCGACCTCCTTGTTAGGGCGTCGGGTCCGCGTCCTTGACCGGGGCCTCAGAGTTCGTGACCGCACCGGCCGTGCCGCCGACTCCCGCAAGGGCCGCTGCCACCGGCTCGGTGACCTCTTGCTTGCGCGTGCTGCTGCCCAGGAAGTAGAAGATGACGCCGATCACGACGATGACGAGCAGCGGGACGATCTGGCTGAGCTCATACTCCAGCCGCTCGTGGGAGAAGCTGAGCGCGGCGAGAGAGTCGTTGGGGTTCCCGCCCGCGCCGAACCAGTTGACACCGAACCCAGGCCAGAGCAGCGCCACGGTCGCCAGCAGCGCCCAGAGGGTCGGAAGGATCGAGCAGATCCACGCTCCTACCATGCCCCCCGGTACCCGGTAGGGCCGCGGAACATCGGGTCGGGTGTACCTGAGTTTTATCAGCGCCGGGAAGATAAACAGGTACGAGATCGTGGTGGTGGAGATCGTCAGCCCCAGTACGGCGGCAAAATACCTGCTCGAATTGGCCCCGTTGATCTCGAACGCGGCGATCATGAGGACGGTCGCGACCAGGCCGGAAAGCACGTTCATCCCGGCCGGGGTCCCGAAGCGCGCCGAGAACCGGCCCAGTATCCGCGGACCGCCGCCGTCGAAGGAGGCCACGGCCTCGGCCCGGTCCGCTCCCATGATCCAGGTCGTCCCGGCGCTGGCCAGGGCAAAGATGAATACCACGGCCGCTATGCGGCCTAGGAGGAGGCCGCCCCCGGTGAGCGTCGCGGTCCCGTCGGAGGCGACATGACCGCCGTAGACGGTGAACACGGCCTTGATCGCGTCCAGGAACCCGGTTAGCCCGGATACCGCGCTCGACGGGAGGACGATCAGGATGAGCAGGATCGGGAGCCCGTACGCGACCATCACCCCGGCACCTGACCAGAGCACCGCGAAGGGCACATCTCGCCGGGGATTGACCATCTCCTCGCCCGCCGCCGAGGGCACCTCCAGCCCGGCGTAGTTGAAGAACAGGACCGGGACCACGGCGATGAATATCGCGTAAGTGGGCACGAACGCGTGACCGCCGAAGCCGTGCACCCCGTGCTTGGCCGCGTACACGAGCACGGTGATCGCGAAGAATACGATGATCAGCCCGCGCGCCCAGGCGCCGAGGGTCGGCACCCACTTGCCGTACCGCAGCGACACGATGGCCGCCGTGATGGTGAACCAGATGAAGACCACCGCGTACACGTACTTCCAGGCGCCGGGCACGTTCCCGAAGAACTCCTCGATCGCGGCGAACGACACGATCGTGAGCGACCCGCCCACCCAGATCGGATTGGAGATCCAGTAGATGACCGAGTTGACGGCTGCCACCCGGCGTCCGAACGCCAGCCGGCTCCAGACGTAGGGGCCTCCTTCCTGCGGGAACGCCGACCCGAGTTCGGCAATGGACAACCCGTAGGGCAGGAAGAAGAAGATCCCGAGGAAGATCAACCAGGTGAAACCCTGTGCCCCGTTAGCCGCGACCGCGCCAATGGTGTCGAGCGTCACCACCGTGCAGATCAGGTAGAAGAACATGTCGAAGCGCCGGAAGTTCCGGCGTAGCTTCTTCTTCTCCTCTACAGCAGTGGCGGTCGTCTCGTAGACGAACTCGGCGCCGGTTGTCTGAGACACGTCGCACCTCCGGGGATTCCGGGTGACATCCAATCAAAGGGGAAACATACGTCGCAACCCCAACGGCGGTCACACCCAGTAACAATCCGAACAACAGCAGTTTTTGCCGGCCAGTATCAGCGCGGGCTGCCGCGCGGAACCGCCGTCTTACGTGAGGTGCTTATCTGGCCGCGCTCTCCAGCCTGATGCGGAAGAACGGGGAACGCAGGATGAAACGGGCGGCCAGCATCAGGACCAAGCCAGCCGCGACGACGCCGATCAGCGACCACCGCTGCGACTGGGGAGCGTTCTGGACCGACTTGACGACGATCCAGACCAGGAACCCGGTGGCGGCCAGGGGAAGAATGCCGACGAGAACCCCGTCCCAGACATTGCTGAAGATACGGCGCCGGTAGTACACGATGGCGGAGGTCGCGGTCAGCAGGTAGAAGCTCGCGTACAGCACGCCGCTCACGTCGATCAGCGCGGTGAAGGCGTTCGCGACCGAACTGGCCAGCAGGTACACCCAGGTGACGGCGATGAGGATCATGCCGATGACGATGCTGGCGATCGCGGGCGTGGCGAAGCGGGTGTTCACGTTGCCCAGGATGGCCGGGAGTACCCGGTGACTCGCCATTCCGTAGAGCATCCGGGCCAGGATGACGATGCTGACCCCGGTGGACGCGATCACCGACAGGGCCAGAGCGAGCGCCATCGCCTTGGCCGCGCTGCCGCCGCCCAGTGCCTGCGCGATGTAGACCAGCGGCGCGGTCGCGTTGGCCGCCAGCTTGGCCGGCGTCACCACTCCCTGCAGGCCTATCTGGCAGAAGGTGTAGATGACGATGAGCAAGGCGACCGCGATGACGGCGGCCTTGCCCGGGTTCTGCCGCCGATGCTTTACTTCCTCGTTGACGTAGACCGTGGCGTCCCAGCCGGCGATCATGAACACCGCGAAGAGCAGGGACCCTGCCACGTCGCCGTGCCCGCCGATGCCGGTGAGGCTGAACCAGCCCCTGGTGATCGGGACCGTGCCATGGTGGTGAGTCAGCACAAACACGAGCCCCCACGCCGAGAAGGCGATCAGGATCGCGTACTCGATCACCCCCATCGCGACCTGGCTGCGCGCGGTCAGTCGGATGCCGACGACGGCGATCACCAGCAGGGCCACGATGACGGCCGTGCTGATGAAGATGTTGGGCCAGGTGCTGACCGCGTTGACGCCGGCAATCGCGAGGACCGACGGACCCAGAACCACCACGCCGGAGACGGCCGCGATGAGGCTAGCGGCAATCATCAGCCATCCGGTCATGAACCCGAGGTACGGGTTGATCGCGCGGCCGACCCACTCGAACGACGCGCCGCAGTTCGCGCTCCAGAGGTTCAGCCTGCGGTAGGCGTTTGCGATGATCAGCATCGGGATCCCGCACAGGACGATGATCGGCCCGCTGCCGTAGGCTGACGACGCGGCGAGGTAGGCCAGCACCAGTCCCAGCGCCACGGTGGGCGCCGAGTTGCCCATGCCGATGATGGTGTCCTGGGCGGCCCCGATCGCGTCGGGCTCCAGCCGGGTCGTGGGGGCCTGACCGGCTATGGGGATGGCAGTTACGGTTCGATCCGTCATCTGTTCTCCTGATCGGTATCCCCGGTCGCCCTGACCTGTGCATACGGCATGGCAAAAACCGAGGCTAACTCTAACTCGTAACCGGCGGGCGCGCGCCGATTATGATCTACCCGGCAAACAAGTACATTTCGCCATCATTGACGGTCAGCCGTCGCCGATGTTGGCCAGGCTCTGGCGGACCGTCTGAGTCAACGGGTCATCAGCCGGCAGGACCCGCTCACAGCGGACGGCCGTCTCGTGGAGCAGCGCCACGGCGTCTCCTACCCGGCCTACGACGTAGTACAGGTGGGCCAGGTTCACTACGCGGGCCAGCGTATCAGCATGGTCGCGGCCGAGAACGCGCTCCGAATCCGCGCGGCACCGCTCGGCCAACTGCATCGCGGCAGGCATGCGCCCGGCCGCCTGATATGCGGCGGACAGGTTCCCGGCGGTCGCGATCGTATCCGGATGACCGCGTCCCAGCACCTTCTCGCGGTCGGCCAGCACCCGCTTGTATAGCGCGATCGCTTCCTTTCCTCTCCCGTCGGCCAGGCAGGCCGCCGCCAGCCGCTCCCGGGTAGCCATGGTCAGCGGATCGCGCGGCCCCAGGAGCCGCTCACGATCGGCCAGGCTGCGGGTCAGCAGGCGGCCGGCCGTGGTGATATCGCCCGCGGCCTGGTAGGCGGTGGCCAGCTCGTCCCGGGCGCTGAGGGTCTCCGGGTGCCCGTGGCCGCGGACCTGCTCGTACTCGCCGACAACGCGGAGCATGACGGTCACCGCGTCCGAGGGTTCGCCGGCCATGATCAAGGCCCGGGCCAGGCTGACGCGAGCGGCCACGATGGCCGGGTGGCCCGGCGTCAACTCACGGGTCCGGTCGGCCAGCACGCGCTGGTACCACTGGACGGCCTCCGCCGCGTTCCCGGCGGCCAGGTACGCGGCGGCCAGCTGACCGGCTACCACCAGCGCGTCCGGGTGGCCGGGGGGCAGCTTGGCGTCGCAGCGCGCGGCCAGGTCCTGCCAGAACTCGACGGCCGAGCTGGCCAGGCGGGCCTCGTTCAGGCTCCGGCCGACCCGCAGCAGCAGCGGATGACACCCGTCGGCCCACAGCGAATCGAGAGCCGAGTCCTGCAGGCGACCCGCGTTCGCCCGCAGGCTGGCGGCCGCCCACGGCGACGGCTCGTCGGCGGGCCACACCTCGAGCAGCGCGGCCGCGGCCGCCCGCGCCGCGGGCTCCTGGACCTCGGCGGGTGCGGCCAGCTTGATCGCCGTCTGCAGGGCCGAGCTGACCAGCACGGTCGGCGGCGTGACGTCGCGGTTGATCATGATCAGGCCGGCTCGCTCGAGGGCCAGCAGTACGTCCCAGATTCGTCTGGGGTCGGCGGCCGCGGCGAACGGGTTGGCCGCCCCGCCCAGGTACGCGATCAGGGCCTGCGCGCCGAAGACGACGCCCGGGATGCCGTGACCGTCGAGCAGGGCCAGGAAAACCAGCATGAGTCGCACGGACGAGCTGGGCAGCAGCGATTCCGCCCGCTCCAGGCACAGCATCCAGGTCACCATGGCCGCCGACGGAATCTCGTCGGCGCTGGTCCAGATCTGGTCCCGCCGCTGGATGAACAGTTCCCGGTAGTCCCGGCAGGTCAGGTTGGAACTCGCGATCACCGCGGACGCCTGGCCTAGCGCCAGCGGCTCGCGGCCGAGCGTCCCGACCAGGTCGATAGCTCCCTGGCGCTGGACCGGGTTCGCGCTGAGCCGTTCGGCCACTCCGTTCAGCGCCTCCCGCGTGCTGAACAAGCCGACCGGGATGACCCGCGGGCCGCGGCGGCCCAGCGCGGGAACAATCCGCGAGCTGGTGATCAGCAACCGGCCCGCCAGCCCGTCGGGCCACAGTCTGGTCAGGTCGGCGGTCTCCGGCAGGTCGTCGAAGACCACCAGCCAGGGTTGCCTGGTCTCGCTCAGCCAGCTGACGAAGCGGACCGCGACCGAGTCGGCGGTGCCGGTGGGTTGCAGGCCGGTGGCCGCCACCGACGCCTGCACGAACCCGGACAGGATCGCCGCCCGGTCGGTTACCGAGATCCAGATCAGCCCGTCGATGGCGCGCGACCGCCACAATGACTCTGCGATCATCACCGCGATCTGGGTCTTGCCGCAGGCGCCGGGCCAGTTGGGCAGGATCTCATCCACGGCCGGGTCCGGCACGAGCGCCATGGCCGAACCCGGAACCAGGACGTCCGCGAGGCCGCCAGCGGTGTCGGGACGGTCGGTAACGCCCTCGGCGAGCGGAGGCACCTCACCGATCCGGAATCGCCGCGCCAGCTCAGCCGGCATTCCCATCGGGCATCACCGCCCACCACCCCCATCGATGCTGCTGTCCCTGGGACCTCCTCTGAACATCTAACTAACACGCAAAGGCTCGGACCTGGGACAACTTTGCCCATATTGGGATCTTTCCTGACCTTTCGATTTCTGTATGTACCCGACGACTGACTCACCGCGCTTAGGCGACCTGTAGCACTGGTTGTTTTAATTCACTCTATTGTCATTTGGTCACAAGAGCCACTGAACGCCGCCTCATCAGCCGTCGCCCGCGATGCTGGCCAGGCTCTGGCGGACGGCCTGGGTCAGCGGGTCCCCATAGGGCAGGACCCGCTCGCAGCGGGCGACCGTGTCGCGGAGCAACATCTCCGCGTCGCCGACCCGGCCCACGGCGTAGTACAGGTGCGCCAGCTGGACGCGCCGGGCCAGCGTGTCGGCATGATCGGCGCCCAGCACCCGCTCCGAATCGGAGCACGTCTGCTCGGAGAACTGCACCGCCGAGGGCATCTTGCCCGAGATATGGTAGGCGCCGGCCAGGCTCGCCTTGGTCGCGATGGTGTCCGGGTGGTCGCGCCCGAGCACCGCCGCCCGGTCCGCCAGCACCCGCTTGTAGCCGGAAATGGCCTGCTTGATCTGGCCGCCGGCCAGCAGGGCCAAGGCCAGCTGATCGCGGGTGGCTATCGTATGCACGTCGCGGGCCCCCTGGAACCGCTCGCGCTCGGCCAGCGCCTGGGTCAGCAGTCCGATCGCGGCCGCCACGTCGCCGGCCGCCTCGTAGGCGCGTGCGAGCTCGTCCCTGACCGCCAGGGTGTCCGGATGGCCCGGGCCGCGGAACTGCTCGGATTCAGCCACGGCCCGGCGCAAGATGGTCACCGCGTTCGCAGGCTCGCCCGCGACGACCAGCGCGTCGGCCAGGCTGACCCGCGCCGCGATGATGGCCGGGTGCCCGGGCGCCAGATCGACGCTCCGTTCGGCCAGGACCCGCTGGTACCAGGTGACCGCCTCGGCCCCGTACCCGGCCGCCAGGTACGCGCCGGCCAGCTGAGCCGCGACGACCAGCGCGTCGGGGTGTCCCGGCGCCAGCTTATTGTCGCAATGGACGGACAGCTCACGCCAGTACTCGACGGCCGGCCCGGCCAGGCGGGCGCGGTCCAGGCTCTGCCCGGCGCGCAGCAGCAGCGGATGGCACCCGTCGGCCCACAAGATGTCCCTGGCCGCGCTCTGCAGGCTGCCCGCGTTGGCGCGCAGGACGGCGGCCGTCCACGGCTCCGGCTCGTCCGCCGGCCACGCTTCCAGCAGCGCGCTGGCCGCCGCCCCGGCCGCCCGGTCGCAGAACGACGCGGGGGCGGCCAGCCGGATCGCGGCCTGGACCACCGGGTTCATCAGGATCGTCGGCGGCGCCTCGGCGCGGTCGATGCTGATCAGGCCGGCCCGCTCGATGATCAACAGCGCGTCCCAGGCGGGCTTGGGGTCGACGGGCGCGCCGAACGCGACGGTGGTGCCGCTCAGGTAGGCGCTCACCGACTGCGTGCCGAAGACCGTGCCGGGGATGCCGTGGCCGTCGAGCAGGGCGATCAGGACCAGCATGAGCCGGACCGACTGGCCCGGCAGCAGCAACTCGGCCTGGCCGAGGGAAAGCGTCCAGGTGACCGAGGCAGCCGAGGGAACTTCGCCCGCCGCCACCCCGATCTGCTGCCGCCTGCGGACGAAGTAGTCCCGGTAGTCCCGGCAGGCCAGCCTCGAGTTGGCGATCACCGCGGCGGCCTGGGCCAGGGCCAGCGGCTCGCGGCCGAGCGCCTCGATGAGGTCGATGGCGCCCTGGCGCTGAGCCGGGTTGACGCTGAGCCGTTCGGTCAGGCAGCCGAGGGCCTCGCGGACGCTGAAGAAGCCGACCGGGAAGACCCGCGTCCCGTGCCGGGTGGCCGCGACGGCCGACTGGGTGCTGGTGATCAGGAGCCGGCCCGCCGGGCCTTCGGGCCAGAGCCCGTCCAGCTCGTCCGCGTTCGGCAGGTCGTCGAGCACGACCAGCCACGGCTGACGGGTTTCGGCGAGCCAGCTGACGAAGCGGGCCGCGACCGATTCGGCCGTGCCCGTCGGCTCGATCCCGGTGACCGCCACCCACGCCTCGACGTATCCCGCGAGCACCGCCGACCGGCTGGTCGCGGAGATCCAGACCACCATGTCGACGGCGCCGGACCGCCACAGCGTTTCCGCGAGCATCACCGCGATCTGGGTCTTGCCCGACGCGCCCAGCCAGTTCTGCTTGCCCTCGGCGAATTCCGAGCCGGGCACGAGCACGATGGTCGAACCAGGGATCAGACCGTCCAGGATGCCCCGGGCGGTATCGGGCCGATCGCTGAATCCCTCGGCCAGCGGAGGCATGTCGCCCACCCGGAACCGCACTGATTGCTCAGTCGGTAGTCCTCTCGAGGGCACAGCCCGCAACTCCCATCTATTCCGCTGTGCCGAAACCTCCTCGGAACGCTCAATAGGTAACACGGGGAGGTTCAGGCACGGGGAGCCTTCTCCGTATCTGGATCTTGCTGACATCACCATTATGCACGTGCAAAGCGGACTGATGTACGTGCATCCGGCGGGTCATTTAGGCGGATTGACGCCCGATACGCGAGCGTGACCAGCGGATTGCGCTGTGTCTTTGCGGACCGCACGCGCCACGGCCCGTTCGGCGTAAAACTCCTATCGCCCAGGGGTGGCGACCGAGGCCAGCAAGGCGGCGCGGGCCTGGTCTACGGCGGCCAGCATCGCGCCGCGCAGCACCGGCTCACCGGGGACCCCGGTCGGGACCACGCGCGGGCGGGCGGGGCAGATGGCGGCCACGTCGGCCGCCACCCGGGCGGCCAGGGCGGTGCCGCCCGCCCGGCCCACCTCGCCGCCGAGCACGACGAGGCCGGGGTCGAGCACCACGCAGACCGAGGCCACCCCGACCGCGACCCGCTGGGCGAGCTCATCGAGGAACGCCGCGCCGCCGTCCTGGGCGATCGCCGCGGCCTGCACGGCCTCGGCGGCGGTCGCGACCGCGAACCCGTGACGGGCCGCGAGCGCGCGCACCGCGGCGCCGCCGGCCAGCGACTGGAAACCGCCGCTGGCCGGGTGCCTGATGTCGGTGTGCAGCGGGGCGCCGTGCACCGGCAGGTAGCCGATCTCGCCCGCCGCCCCGGCCGTGCCCCGGTGCAGCTGGCCGCCGAGCATGGTGGCCAGGCCCAGGCCGACGCCCATCCAGACCAGGACGAAATCATCGGTGCCGACGGCGGCGCCCGCGGCCCATTCGGCCATCGCGGCCAGGTTCACGTCGTTCTCGATCACGACCGGCTTGTGCAGCACGTCGCGCAGCGCATCCAGCGCGCCCTCGTGCCACGCGGGCAGGTTCACCGCCAGCTGCGGGTCGCCGGTCTGCGGGTCGACCACGCCGGGGCTACCGATGACCAGCGCGCTGAGCCGGGCGAGGTCCACCCCGGCGCTGGCGCAGGCCCGCTCGATGACCCCGCGGACCAGTTCCACCGGGTCGTCGGCGCCGTTCGGGTTAACGCTCACCGCGGCCACCTGGCGGCCGGTGACGTCAGCCACCTCGGCGCTGACCAGGTCGAAATCCATATACAGGCCCGCCACGTAGGCGCTAGACGGGACTACCGAGTACAGCGCGGCGTTCGGGCCGCGGTTCCCGGCCTGTTCCCCCACCACCGTCACCAGGCCGCGTTCTTCGAGCCGGGTCAGCATCTGGGACACCGTCACCTTGGACACCCCGGTGTACTCGCTGATCGCAGAGCGGGTCAGCATCCCGCCGCGCAGCAGCAGGTCCAGGGCGGCCCGGTCGTTCAGCTCACGTAGCAGGCTCGGCGTGCCCGGGCGGCCACGCGTTCCAGCCGCCGGCTGTGACTGGACTGGGTGCTGCATCGTGATCCCTTCGGCGGGTTCTGCATAATGCGAACTTTTTCACAAACACTCGGCCCCCGCCCTCTTACGTCACGGAAGCAGCTTTCGTCTCGATATGGCCACGAAGGCTATCTTATAGGAAAGTTTCCTGTTAGTTTCCCCCTACGGATAGTCATAGTCTCGACGCCGAGTTCATCACCCCGGAAGGAGTGCCAGCAGTGGGACTCTGTTCACGGTCCCGGTACTGGCCTTCTTCCTGCTGGTCCAGCGACGCCTGCGCGCGGGCCTGATCGCCGGGGCGGTGAAGGGATGACCGCGCTGGAGACCGGGGCGGACCCGGCCCTGGCCCGGCTCGCGGACGCGATCCTCATCCCGCCGTTCCCCGGGCGTTCGGCGCCGCGCTGGATCCTGGAGGCACTGTCGCGGGGGCTGGCGGGCGTGACGCTGTTCGGCCCGAACATCGCCGCGCCAGAGCAGGTGAGCGCGCTGACCACGGCGCTGCGTTTGGCGGTTTCCTCCGCTTCTGTTTCCGATCCGGTGATCGCGATCGACGAGGAGGGCGGGGATGTCACCCGGGTCGCGTACGCGGACGGCAGCCCGTACCCGGGGAACGCGGCGCTCGGCGCGGTGGACGACGTATCGCTGACCCAGGCCGTTCACCGGGCCATCGGTCTTGATCTGGCCGCCCTCGGGATCAACTTCAACCTGGCGCCGTGCGCCGACGTGCTCGGCTCGGCGGACAGCCCGGCGGTCGGCACTCGCTCATTCGGCGCGGACACCGACCTGGTGTCGCGGCACACGGCCGCCGCGGTGGCTGGCCTGCAGGGCGCCGGCGTGGCCGCGTGCACCAAGCACTTTCCCGGCCACGGCCGGACCGGCACCGACACGCACGCGGCCATCGCCACCATCGAGGGCGGCCTGGCCGAGCTGCGCCAGCGAGACCTGCCGCCCTTCGCGGCCGCGATCCGCGCCGGGACCATCGCCATCATGCCCAGCCACCTCCGGGTTCCCGAGCTCACCGGCGACCTGCCCGCCACCGTGTCCGCCGCCGCCCTGGGCGGCCTGCTGCGCGGCGAGCTCGGGTTCACCGGCGTGATCGTCTCCGACGCGCTGGAGATGCGGGCGGTCAGGGACAGGTTCGGCGTGCCCGGGGCCGCGGTGCTGGCCGTCGCGGCCGGCACCGACCTGCTGTGCCTGGGCCGGGACAGCGACGAGACAGAGTACCTCGCGGTCCGTTCAGCGCTGGTCGATGCGGTACGCGACGGCACGATCAGCGGGACGCGGCTGGAGGACGCAGCGGGTCGCCGGCGGCCGGCTCGGGTGTGGCCGCGGACGGTGTGGGCCTAGCCGCGGCCCGGCGTGCGGTGCGCGTATCGGGGCCGCGGGCCACGCTCAGCCGGCCGCTGATCATCGAGGTCGAGCCGTTGGAGAACATCGCGGCCGGGCGGTTCGGGTGGGGGCTGGGCCCGTGGGCGCCGGCCGGCAGCGTCCGCCGGGTCAACGCCGGGGACGACGAGGCGGCGGCGATCCTGGCCGCTGCCGCGGGCCGCTCGCTGGTCGCGGTGGTACGCGACGCGCACCGGGACGCCAACACGCGGTCCCTGGTCAGTGCGCTGCTCACGGCCCGGCCCGACACGGTCCTGGTTGAGATGGGGCTGCCACGCTGGCAGCCGCCGGACGGCATCTCCTACCTGGCGACGTACGGTGCGTCGCGGGCCAGCGCGCAGGCCGCCGCGGAGCTGCTCGGGCTGGCGTAGCACCTGGCCGCGCTAGCTAGGTGGGGGCGGGGGCAGCGACGGGCTGAGGTCGTTCAGCAGGTTCTTGTTGAAGACCATGATGGTGTACCGGCTGAAGTAGTAGATGTGCTGCGGTTTCCCGAACGAGTCCCGGACCTCCCAGAGCGCGATCGGGTCGATGGGGAGGGGCGGCTGGATCAGCACCACGAAGTTCGCGTAGTGCAGGGTCGGGTCGTACCACGACTTGTCGAACTCGTAGGGCCCGCCCGCCACCGTGGTGTTCTCCCAGCTCACCGGGCGCACGTCGACAGTCTCGCCGCTGGCCAGGGTGGTGGTGTTGCCCAGCCCGTAGCTGCTCAGGCCGTAGGTCAGGTCGTGCTGACCGAGCCAGTCCGCAAGGTTCTGGCTGACGGCCGGGATGCTCGGCTTGGTCACCGAGTAGCCGAGTGCCGCCAGGTAGCAGGCTAGGACCAGGCTCAGGGCGGGCACCAGCCGGGCCTTTCTCAGCCGGCCGCCCAGCATCCGGCCGGCCAGCACGGCACCCATCGCCAGCACGGGCGCCACCTCGCGCGCGCTCCAGTACGTGCTGGGCGTGGTGCTCAGCAGGTAAGCGGCCAAGTTGATCAAGATGCCCACGGTCAGGAGCTGGGCGATGCGGTCCTCGCAGCTGAAGAACCGCCGGATGACCAGCCACAGGCCCCACGCGGCCAGGGCCAGGCCGATCAGGTGCAGCAACGCGATGGCGCCTTCCAGCCCGATCGAGGTCATGCCGAACAGGTCGGCGCCGTAGATGCCGCAGAGGCTCTGCACCAGCAGCCACAGGTGCGCCGACATCTCGGTGACCGGGGCCACGCCGCCCTGGACGGGCAGCACGGTGAAGCCGCCGTGCGCGGAGATCGCCTTGACCACGATCCGGGATATCTCCACCGCCGCGGCCGCCGCCACTAGCAGCGATACGTCGAACCAGCCGTTGCGCCACCCCTCGCGGCGCTGGACCAGGACCTGGTAGGCGCGCACGGCGGAGACCGCGGCCAGCGGGGCCACGGCGATGAGCAGGATCAGCTGGTCGCCGATCGCACCCCAGGCCAGCATCAAGGCGATGACGGGCGGCACGTACCATTTCCGCGGGGCGCGGTCCAGGACCAGCCAGGTCAGCATCAGCGGCACCGAGGTACCGGTGTGGTCGGGCTGGAAGACCAGGATGAACGCGCCCGGGCCGCTTTGCGGCGCGACCACGATCCCGGCCGCGATGAATAGGCGCACCATGCCCTCGCGGCCCTTGGCCTGGCCCCGGCCGAGCAGCCCGGCCGTCAGCACCAGCAGCGTGTAGGTGATCGCGGCCGAGGCGTGCAGGACGTCGGCGTTCAGCCCGCGGACCGCCTCCACGATCATGTACTCGGGCAGCTCGGTGGTGTAGAACGACACGTCTGTGACTGTCCAGCCACGCAGCAGCGGGTTGCCGTGCAGCATGTCCCAGGCCTGCAGCGCGTTGGACGCGCCGTCGGAGGTGACCTCCTGGGTCCGCGATATGGCCAGGTAGCACAGGTACAGGACGATGCCCGCGGCGGCTAGGCCGACCGGCCAGGCCACCAGGATCGCGCGGCGGAGCCAGGGACCGCTGAGACGGGGCCGGGGCACGCTGAGACGGGGCCAGGTGAACCGCGGGCCCTTGAGCGGTGACCTCTCGAGCGGTGACCTCTCGAGCTGGGGTCTCTCGAGCTGGGGCGCGCTGCCCTGCTCCGGTGCGAGGTGGTGGCCGTTGCTCCCGTTCACACCGTCGCCGTCGAAGTCCGGGGCGGGCTCGGCGGATCCGCCGGCCAGAGGGTTCCCGGCGCGAGCGCCGACCCGGGCGACGGCGAGCGGCATCGTGCCCGGGTCGTCTTCGGGTGGCGGCGTGTGCATACTCTCCCAGGCCAGTTCGCGGTTTCTCGAGTGAGCCTAGTACGGAGCCGGGACTCGGCGCGGCCCCGGAGCAGAACGCCAATGCCAGAAAATCGGTGGGGAACGTGCATAATGGCGGTCATGCGACTGTCAGCCCGGGCCGACTACGCACTGCGCGCTGCTATCGAACTCGCGGCGGCGGGCCCCGGCCACGTCACCGCCGATCAGCTCGCCCGCGCTCAGCAGATACCGGGCAAGTTCCTGGAGACCATCCTGACCCAGCTTCGGCGGGCCGGGCTCATCCGCAGCCAGCGCGGACCGGACGGCGGCTTCTGGCTGGCGCGGCCGGCGTCGGAGATCTCCCTGGCCGACATCATCCGGGTCATCGACGGTCAACTGCTGGGCGTGCGGGGCGAACGGCCCGAGAACGTCACCTATCCGGGCGTGGCCGAGCCCCTGCAGCAGGTCTGGATCGCGCTGCGGGCCAATGAGCGCGCCGTGCTCGAGCAGGTCACGCTGGCCGACATCGTGGCGGGCCGCCTGCCCGACATGGTGCGTCTGCTGACCGAGAACCCGCGCGCCTGGGTGTGAGGCGCTAAGCGCCGCGGCTTAGACCGGGACCATGTCCGTGACGTCGAAGCCCGGACCGGAGTCCGCGAAGTCCATGGCCGCCTCGGTGTCCGGGTCGATGGTGCTGATCGAGACGAAGTTCGCGGACGGCCCGCCGGGGCGCGCCTCGGCCGGCACGCGCAGGCCAGGCTCCCTCGGCATTTCCAGCACCGGCTCGTGCTGGAGTTCCGCGAGGGCAAAGTTGTCCGAGACCTCACGGAACACCTGAGAGAGCGGTGTACCCAGGGCGCCGCAGATCGCGGCGAGCAGTTCAGATGAGGCTTCCTTCTGGCCGCGCTCGACCTCGGACAGGTAACCGAGAGAAACACGCGCCGAGGCGGAGACCTCGCGCAGCGTACGACCCTGCCGCAGGCGCAGCCGGCGCAGCACGTCACCTAGCAGCTGACGGAGCAGAACCATAGTCGCACTCCCTTCGAAGGCCGAACCGCCGACACTTCACCGTACCTGGCAATACGGCTAGTTTGCGAGATCCGGCCACCCCGTGTTCGCTGCCAACGTAACGCTGTAATCAGTCCGAATCTTCCCGGAGCCTGCCGAGCAGCAGGCCGAGCGCATGCTCCACCGTCAGTCTACGGATGACGTGCCGGTCGCCGGTCAGGACGATGGTGCGTACCACCGTGTCGTCCGCGGCGCTGACCGCGATGTGCGCCGTGCCTACCGGCTGCCCGTCCGCGGGTTCGGGGCCCGCCACCCCGGTGGTCGCCACCCCGTAGGTCGCGCCGAGCCGGGTCCTGACCCCGGCCGCCATGGCCGCGGCCACCGGCGCGTAGACCGCGCCGTGCCGGGCCAGCATGCCCGGGTCCACGCCCAGCAGGGACGCCTTGAGCTCGGCGGCGTAGGTGACGACGCCGCCGCGGAACGAAGCCGAGGCGCCCGGTATGTCGGTGAGCGCCGCGGCGACCAGGCCGCCGGTCAGTGACTCGGCGACGGCGACGGTGTGACCGGCCGCCTGCAGCCGGGCGAGGATCTGCCCGGCCAGCTCATACGCGTCCTCGCCGACCGATGCCACGACCACGATCTTGCCTCCCAACCTCCGGTGCCGGCCAGCCCGGGCTAGATCGCGTCGGCGATCAGGTCCACTCCGTCCGACCCGGTCACTACCGCGCGGACCAGATCGCCAGGGGCGAGCGGGACCGCGGATCGGACCGTGGTCACCCCGTCGACTTCGGGCGCCTGATGGGCGGCCCGGCCAGGGTAGCCCTCGGATGGCTCCTCGTCAGCCGCGGAAACGTCTTCGATCAGCACGTCGAGGGTCTCCCCCACCCGGTCCGCGGCCCGCTGGGCCATCAACTCGTCGGCCAGGTCGGCGAACTCCTCCACCCGGCGAGAGATCTCCGCGTCGTCCAGCTTGCCCGGCCGGGACGCGGCCTCGGTGCCGTCTTCGTCGGAGTAGCCGAAGATGCCGATGGCGTCGAGCCCCGCGGCGCCCAGGAAGAGCTCGAGCTCGGCTAGGTCAGCGGCGGTCTCACCGGGGAAGCCGACGATGAAGTTGGACCGGACGCCTGCCCCCGGGCTGAGCTCCCGGATCTGGTCGAGCAGGTTCAGGAACCGCTCACGGTCGCCGAACCGCCGCATGGCCCGCAGCACCGGCCCGCTGGCGTGCTGGAACGACAGGTCGAAGTAGTCGGCCACCCCGGGCGTGGACGCGATGACCTCGATCAGGCCCGGGCGCACCTCGGCGGGCTGCAGGTAGCTGATCCTGACCCGCACGATGCCCTCGATGGCGGCTAGGTCGGGCAGCACCTCCTCGAGCAGCCGCAGGTTGCCCAGGTCCTTGCCGTAGGAGGTGGAGTTCTCGCTGACCAGCATCAGCTCGCGGACGCCCTGGCTGGCCAGCCAGCGGGCCTCGGCCAGGATCTCGGTCGGGCGCCGGGACACGAACGCGCCGCGGAAGGACGGGATGGCGCAGAACGAGCAGCGCCGGTCGCAGCCGGACGCGATCTTCAGCGGCGCCACCACCCCGGCCGACAGCCGGCGCCGGAGCACGCCGTCGCTCGAAGGGTCCGGCCTGGCCCACGGCGTCGTGGTGAGGTGCGGTTGGTCGGGCTGGCCGACCTGGCGGTCGGGCTGGGCGGCTTGGCGCTCGGCGGGGGTGATGGGCAGCAGCGTGCGGCGGTCCCGCGCGGTGTGCGCGGGACGGCGACGGCCGACCAGCACGTCGTCGAGCCGCGCGCCGATGTCGCCGTAGTCGTCGAAGCTGAGGATCTGCGCCTCGGGCAGCTCGCCGGCCAGCTCGGCGCCGTAGCGTTCGGCCAGGCAGCCCACCGCGGCGACCTTCGCGCCAGACTCGGCCGCGGACAGCAGCTCGGCGATGGACTCCTGCTTGGCCGCCTGGATGAAGCCGCAGGTGTTCACGAGCACCACGCTGGCCTCATCGGCCGAGGTCAGGTCCCAGCCGGACGCGGTCAGGCGGGCCGCTAGCTCCTCGGAGTCCACCTCGTTACGGGCGCAGCCCAGCGTGACCAGGCTGACCGTGCGCGCGGCCGACCCAGCCGGGCGAGGAGATCCGGACGGTGAAGACACACCGAGAGCCTATGCGGTGAGCGGGACAGCTTGGCGGGTCCCGGGTCCTGCTAGCCCGACTGGACGCCGGACGACGAACCGGGCTGGGTGCTCGGCGTCGACCCGCCCCGCGGGCTGTAGCTCAGCGTCAACGGCAGGGCGGTGCTGATCGGCTGGCGCTGACCGTCCACGGTGAGGACGATGCCGGCCGGGTTGCCCAGCCGGATGCTGACCGCCTGGCTCTCAGTCCAGGTCATCGAGCTGCCCGCCGGGACGACCCCCATGTAGATCTGCGAGCCGCCGTTGGCCTGGGTGAGCTGGACCCAGCACTCCTCCACCGCGGCGACCTTGATCACTACGTCCGAGGGCGCCACAGACGGCGTGGGGGACGTGGAGGCCGACGGTGTCGGCCGGGCGCTGGGCTTGGGGCTGGTGGTGGCGGCGACTCCGGCCCCGGCAACCGGGCCGGGCTTGTTGCCGTGCGAGGACACCAGGCGATAGGAGGCGAAGCCGATGATGGCGAGCAGCACCACGACCACGATCATGGTCATGCTGGGCGAGCGCCGCTCACGGATCTTGATCGGCTTGGAGGGTTCGAACACGTCGGCCGCCCGCAGCGGGCCCAGCGGCCCGTGGTCGGCGTCGTACTTGCTGATCAGCGGGGCCGGGTCGGTGCCTACGGCCCCGGCGATGCTGCGGATGTGCCCGCGCGCGTAGAAGTCGCCGCCGCAGGCGGCGAAGTCACCCTGCTCGATGTCCCGGATGATCGATTCCCTGATCCGGGTCTGCTGGCTGACCTGAGTAACCGTGAGACCGGCCTCACGGCGCGCGTCGGCCAGGGATTCGCCGATGCTCACGCTGCCCTCCACGTGCCTTCGGTCGCGATTTCCCACTCCCCGAGTGCGGGGCCAATCACCAAGTGTAGACAGGAAACATTGCCAGATCGGCGCGGCGGACGCAGCCTATCCGCCGCGCAACGAGATGAGCGTGTCGTCCAGGTCGTCCGGCCTGACCAGCACGTCGCGGGCCTTGGAGCCTTCGCTGGGACCGACGATGTTCCGGCTCTCCAGCAGATCCATCAACCGCCCGGCCTTGGCGAAGCCGACCCGCAGCTTGCGCTGCAGCATCGACGTCGACCCGAACTGGGTGGTGATGATCAGCTCCGCGGCCTGGATCAGCAGGTCCAGGTCGTCGCCGATGTCGGAGTCAATCTCGCGGGTGGATTCCTTAACCGCGGCTACGTCCTCGCGGTAGGCGGGCTCGGCCTGCTTCTTGCAGTGCGCGACGATCTCGCGGATCTCCTTCTCGTCCACGAACGCGTTCTGCAGCCGGATCGGCTTGGACGCGCCCATGGGCAGGAACAGCGCGTCGCCCTGCCCGACCAGCTTCTCCGCGCCGGGCTGGTCCAAGATGACCCGGGAGTCCATCAGGCTGGAGGTGGAGAAGGCCAGCCGGGACGGGACGTTCGCCTTGATCAGGCCGGTCACCACGTCCACGCTGGGCCGCTGCGTGGCCAGCACCAGGTGGATGCCCGCCGCGCGGGCCAGCTGGGTGATGCGGACCACCGAGTCCTCGACGTCGCGCGGCGCGACCATCATCAGGTCGGCCAGCTCGTCGACGATGACCAGCAGGTACGGGTAGGGCTGGTAAACGCGCTCACTGCCGGCCGGGGGCGTCAGCCGCCCGGCGCGCACCGCCTTGTTGAAGTCGTCGATGTGCCGGAACCCGCTGGCGGCCAGGTCGTCGTACCGGCGCTCCATCTCGCCGACCACCCATTCCAGCGCCTCGGCAGCCTTCTTGGGGTTGGTGATGATCGGCGTGATCAGGTGCGGGATGCCGTCGTAGATGGTCAGCTCGACCCGCTTGGGGTCGATCAGGATCATCCGTACCTCGTCCGGCGTGGACCGGGTCAGGATCGAGGTGATCAGGCTGTTCAGGCAGACCGACTTGCCGGAGCCGGTGGCGCCGGCGATCAGGATGTGCGGCATCTTGGCCAGGTTCGCGACCAGCACCCGGCCTTCGACGTCTTTGCCCAGCCCGACCACCATCGGGTGGTGGTCGCCGATCGCCACCTGCGACTTGAGCACATCACCCAGGCTGACGATCTCCTTGTCTGCGTTCGGGATCTCCACCCCGATGGCCGACCGGCCCGGGATCGGGGAGACGATCCGCACGTCGGCGCTCTTCACCGCGTACGCGATGTTCTTCTGCAGCGCGGTGACCCGCTCCACCTTGACCGCGGGGCCCAGCTCAATCTCGTACCTGGTCACGGTGGGCCCGCGGCTGAACCCGGTGACCTGCGCATCGACCTGGAACTGCTCGAGCACCTCGGTCAGCGCCTCCACCACGATGTCGTTGGCCCGGGTCCGCGCCTTGGGCGCCGAGCCCGGTCGCAGCAGCGCCATCGGCGGCAGCGTGTAGGCCACCGCGTCGCCGGTCAGCGTGAGTTGCTCGGGATTGCGCAGCGGCATGGACGGCTTGAGCTCGATGGGTTCCCTGGCCGGCTCGGCCGCGGGGGCGGGGTGGTCCCCGTGGGTGTCGAAGGTGAGCGCTTCGATCAGTCCGGCCTCGCCGTCGGGACGGGCGCCGGTCACCGCCTTGGCCGCCGCGTCGCGCTTCTTGCCCGGGCCGACCAGCGGCGTGTCGTACGGCTTGACGTGGCCGCCGGCCTCCAGGGCCGGGCGGAGCCGGACGTTCTTGGCGATCTGGCCGCGCCGCGGTCCTCGGGTCCGGATCCCGGTGCCGGCCTCGTAGTCCTCGTCGATCTCCAGGCCGTCCTGGTCGTCGCGCTCGGGCGCGGTGTACCCGAAGAGCTCGCGCAGCCCAGACAGGCGCTCGGGAATCCGGTGCAGCGGGGTGCCGGTGATGAGCAGCAGGCCGAACAGGGCCAGCAGCGCAAGCAGCGGCGCCGCCACCCACGGGGTCAGGGCGCGGGCCAGCGGCCCGCCGACCCCGTAGCCGATATAGCCGCCTGCCTTGCGGATCATGGCTGAGCCGCCGGACGGACGCGGTGAGCCCTTGGCGATCTCGAGCAGGCCGCTCAGGCCGAGGAGCAGGGCGGTCCAGCCGATCGCGGCCCGCCGGGTCGCCTGGTTGCGGTCCGGATGCCGCAGGAACCGCCAGGCCAGCAGTGCGACCAGCACCGGGGCCAGGAAGGCCAGCGCTCCGACCCCGCCGGTGACCGCCTGGTAGATGCCGCGCCCGACCGCGTTGCTCATCCGCAGCCACAGGCCGCCTGCGAGCACGATGGCGACCCCGAGGGTGAGCAGGCCCACGCCGTCGCGGCGGTGGTGCGGTTCGAGGTCACGCGCGCCGCGGCCGACCGACCGGACCGCGAACCCGAGGGCCCCGGCCACCACCATCCAGGCGCCCGAGATCACCCGGCCGATCCACCCGATCAGGATCACGACCGGATCATGGGTCCGAGCGGGCGTGCGAGGCTGGTTACGAGGCTGGCTGCGCGGCTTACGGGACTGAGGAGGCTTCTTTTTCTTGGGGGGCGTGCGGCGGGGCGTGCCGCCGGAATAGCTCGCTGACGTGCCGCGACCCCCCGCGCCGGTCCGGGCCGCGGGGGCACCGGGCTGGCGGGCTGGTTGGTTCCGGACACGGGTCGCCATACTTACAAACGTAGCGAGGAGGCTGGCCCGGGCAAAGCACCCGACCGGGCGTGTCGCGCAGAGCGTAAAACCACGGCCGTTCGGGATATGGATTTTAAGGCGATACGGTGGCGAGCCGTGCGGGCTGGACCGATAGGGTCGGGCCATGCGGGTCGCGATCCTTGATGATTATCAGCAGGTGGCGCTGGCCAGCGCGGACTGGTCCGGAGTCCGGGAACGGGCCGAGATACACGTCTTCACGTCGCACCTCGGGTCGACCGAAGCGCTGGTCGACGCGCTGGAACCGTTCGACGTCATCGTGGCGATGCGGGAGCGGACCCCGTTCGACGCCGAGCGGCTTGGCCGGCTCCCGCGGCTGCGGCTGCTGGTCACTACCGGCATGTCCAACGCGTCCATCGACCTGGACGCGGCGGCCTTGTGCGGAATCACCGTGTGCGGCACGGGCGGGATCGGTTCCTCGACGGCCGAGCTGACCTGGGGACTGATCCTGGCCCTGCTCCGGCACATCCCGGAGGAAGACCGGCGGCTGAAGCTGGCCGGAGGGGCCGGCGGGGCGGCGCTGGGCGTGGGCGGCGGCTGGCAGCAGACGGTCGGCACCGGCCTGGACGGCAAGCGACTGGGCGTCGTGGGCTTGGGTCACCAGGGCCGGCGGGTGGGCGAAATCGGCCGGGCGTTCGGCATGCACCTGGTGGCGTGGAGCCAGAACCTGGATCCGTCGCATGCGGAGAAGGTGCACGCCAAGGCGGTCAGCAAGGAGGAGTTGTTCGCCACCTCCGACGTGGTCACGGTGCACTACAAGCTCAGCTCGCGCAGCGTGGGGCTGGTCGGCGAGGCTGAACTGGCCCTGATGAAGCCGTCCGCCTTCCTGGTGAACACCTCTCGCGGCCCGCTGGTGGACAGCGCGGCGCTGCTGGCCGCGCTACGGTCGGGCGCCATCGCGGGCGCGGCCCTGGACGTGTACGACGTCGAGCCGCTGCCGCTGTCCTCCCCGCTGCGGACCGCGCCCAACGTGGTGCTCACCCCGCACCTCGGGTACGTCACCGAGGAGGCGTACCGGGTCTTCTACGGTGAAGCCGCCGAGGACATCGTGGCGTTCGCGTCCGGCTCACCAGTGCGGGTGCTGTCCTCCTAGCTGCTTGGCTTTTTAGCTGCTTGGCTTCCACTGGGGGTCGCGGCCGGACAGGGCAAGGGCGCGGTCGAAGGCGGTCGCGTCATCGGGGACCGGGACGACGGCGGCGAACCCCTGGTACTGGCGGAACAGGTCACCCTGGGCTTCGACAGTTTTCAGGACGTTTTGCGCCACGTCGTCGTCGCAGCGGTAGTCCTGCCCGGTGGCCTTGGCCACGTCCCAGCCGTGCAGCACCATCTCGGCGATCAGCAGGGCGGCCACGTCGGCGGCGGGGGTCGTGCTGCCCATGACGCCCAGCTCGCGCCGCCAGGCTTCGGGATCGGACCAGGCGTGCACGGCCCGGGCGATCTGGGCCTGGTAGGCCTGCGCGTAGTCGGGCTCGGCGGTGAAGTCCTTGCTCATCAGTTCCTCGGCGACGCTCTCGCCGTGGGCCCGGCGCTCGGCCGAGTAGGCGGTCCACAAGATCGTATGGTTGAGGAGGGTACGCAGGTCCCAGTCGGTACACGGGGTGGTTTGGGTGTTCGCGGCGTCCTGCGCTGCGTCTTTCGCGGCGCCTTTCGCTGCGCCGGTGACTACGCGGGCGGCCTCGGCCGCGGCGGCGGCCATCAGGGCCGGGCCATCGGTGGTTTCTTGGTTCGTATTCATCCGTTCACCGTAACTAGGTCCGGGTGCCACGGTCTTGAAGAAAAGCGACAGCTACGCTGGTCACGTGGCAGATTCCGCCGCCTTCGCCGTCTCCTCCGCCGCCGCCGGTGCGGCGCCGCCTGGGGCTATGGGACGCGGCGTGTTGCGGCCTGATCTCGCGGCGGACAGATTCGGGCTGGCCAAGTACCAGCCCTCGGTGCCGCTCGCACCCTTTGTCGACTATTACTGGATCGTCCGCTGGGACCTGCGCGGAGAGCCGCCGTACGAGCAGACGATCCTGCCTCATCCCAACGTGCACCTGGCCTTCGAGGCGTCCGGCGCCGGCATCTACGGCGTAGATCGGTCACTGTTCGCGCGCCAGCTTTCCGGGCAGGGCAAGGCGCTTGGCGTCCGGTTCCGGGCTGGGTGCTTCCGGCCGTTCTGGGCGGCGCCCATCTCGCAACTCAGCGACCGGGTCGTTCCGGCGACCCGGGTGTTCGGGCCGCTGGCCGAGAAGATCAGGCAGGCGATCATGTACGCCGAGTCCGACGCCGACATGACCTCGCACGCCGAGTCCTTGCTGTTCTCGGGGCTACCGGAACGCGACCCGGTAGCGGAGCAGGTCGCTCGTCTGGTCGAGTTGATCACCTCGGACTGCTCGCTGCGGCGAGTCGACCAGCTGGCTTTGGCGAGCGGGCTTTCGGTGCGCAGCCTGCAGCGGATGTTCGCCGACTACGTGGGCGTGAGCCCCAAGTGGGTAATGCGCCGGGCCCGGTTGCACGAGGCGGCGGAGCGGGCAGACAGCGGCGAGCCGGTCGACTGGGCCGCGCTGGCCGTCGACCTCGGCTACGCCGACCAGGCGCACCTGACCCGGGAATTCACCGCGACCATCGGGGTGCCGCCGAGTCGCTACCGGTCGTTACACTGCTTCGGTTCTGTGCGTCATGCTGGTTCGGTTCTGTGCGTCATTCTGCTTCGGTCCGTATGTCCTGCGGACGACGGCCGGTTTCAAGGGCTTCGCGGATGGCGGCCAGTACTTTGGCTGGCTGGGTCCGGATCTCGCGGGGCGTGAAGGGCAGCATAAGGATGCCGCGCTTGGCCATCCGGCGCTGCCGCTCGAGTGTCCGGGTGTGGTCGTGCGGCGACAGGTGCCATTCGTGGGAGTCGACCTCCACTGCGACGCCTCGGTCGGGCCACCAGGCGTCCGGCCGGGCGATGAAGGTGCCGTCGTCGTCATACAGGGAGGCGTTGAAGAGCGGCATCGGCAGGCCGGATTTTGCGAGCAGGTCCTTGAGGTCTCCTTCTGCCGCCGAATGGATCCCGTCGGCGACGTCGGTCAGAGCCTCGCGGAACAGCTTTGATCCGACGCTCGGGCCCGCGTTGAGTTCGGCCGATAGGTCCGGGACAGTGCAGGCGCTTCGCTGCACGGCATCGGCCACCATCGCGCGTACGTCGCGCAGGCTGGTCAGGCCCCGGGCCGTGTCGGCGACAGCCCGCGCGGGAAGCGCGTAATACAACGGCCCGAGCCGCCAAATTCGCTTCGGCATCCGGGTCGTGCGATGGAGTCGGACGAAAGCTACGTCCTGGCGTCGTCGCGACGCCGGGATCAAAACGTCGATGAGGTCCGCGACAGGCCCCCGGATGCGGTGCTGCTGGAGAGCGGCCGGACCGGTGATCACACCGCCGCCACCCGCGTAGAGCATGGCGGCCATCTGATGCTGGATGATGGTCGGCGTCCCGGTCGCAGCCAGGTAGACGCCGGGGATCAAGCTCTGCCACGAGTTCCCGGGACCGAGACGATGCCGGAGCGAACTAGCGGTGACGCCAGCGACGAGCGCTTGACGGCGGGTGATTACGTCTAGCTGCTGACTCAGAAGCTGGCGGAGCGCATCGTCGCCAGCACGCGTGGTTACGCCCATAGGGGCATCATGCGATCTGGGTCCGACAAAACCTTCGGGTTGCGTATCCCCAGCCCCGCCCGCCTCGGCCCTAGGGCGCCCCGGGGGCGCCCCGGGCGCCCCGGGCGTGGCCGACGCGTCGGCGGGCGCACCGATGGAACATCGGTGCCGTTGTAGCGACAGCAATGTTCCATCGGTTTCGCTGGTGACACGGCGGGAGGAGTGCGGGCCGGGCCGAAGGGTGGGGCCTGTGGGCGGGTTGGGGCACATAAGGGTGTGAGGTGCGGCCGTGGTACGGCCGTGGCTCGGAAGCGGGACTTGCGGCGGCGCGGGGGTCGGGGGCGCGGGGGTTTGGGTGGGCCTGGCGGTGGTGGGGGGCGGGTCAGGCTTGGACTACTACGGGGATGATCATGGGGCGGCGGCGGTAGTTGTCGCTGACCCACTTGCCGACGATGCGGCGGGCTAGCTGGCTGATCTGGTGGGCGTCGGTGATGCCGTCGGCGGCGGCCAGGGCCAGGGCTTCCTCGATCTTGGGCAGGACCTCGCCGAAGGCGGCGTCGTCGATGCCGGCGCCGCGGGCGTGGATCTCGGGGCCGGCCACCAACTTGCCGGAGTTGGCGTCGACCACGATCACCACCGAGACGAAGCCTTCCTCGCCGAGGATGCGCCGGTCTTTCAGCTGCGACTCGGTGACCTCGCCGACCGTGAGCCCGTCCACGTAGACGTACCCGCAGGGCACCGCGCCGACCACGCTGGCCTGGCCGTCTATCAGGTCCACCACGACACCGTCCTCGGCGATCACGATGTTGTCGTCGGGGACGCCGGTCAGCGAGGCGAGGTGGGCGTGCGCCCGCAGGTGCCGCCACTCGCCGTGGATCGGCATGAAGTTGCGCGGGCGGACCAGGTTCAGCACGTACAGCAATTCGCCGGCCGGCGCGTGCCCGGATACGTGCACCAGGGCGGAGCTGCGGTGCACCACACGGGCGCCGAGCCGGGTGAGGCCGTTGATGACCCGGTACACGGCGGTCTCGTTGCCGGGGATCAGCGAGGAGGCGAGGATGACGGTGTCGCCGGCGGCGATCCGGATCGGGTGGTCGCGGCCGGCCATCCGGGACAGCGCCGACATCGGCTCGCCCTGCGAGCCGGTGGAGATCAGCACGACATCGCCGGGGGGCATCTCCTCGGCCTCGCGCAGGTCGACCAGGAGCCCGCCGGGCACGCGCAGGTAACCGAGGTCGCGGGCGACACCCATGTTGCGGACCATGGACCGGCCGACGAAGGCGACCTTACGCCGGTGCTTGACCGCCGCGTTGAGCACCTGCTGGACCCGGTGCACGTGCGAGGCGAAGCAGGCCACGATGATGCGCTGCTTGGTGTTGGCGAAGATCTCGTCAAGCACGGGGGCGATCTCGCGCTCGGAGGTGACCACGCCGGGCACTTCGGCGTTGGTCGAGTCGGCCATCAGCAGGTCGACACCTTCGGTGCCGAGGCGGGCGAACCCGGCCAGGTCGGTGAGCCTGCCGTCCAGCGGCAACTGGTCCATCTTGAAGTCGCCGGTGTGCAGGACCAGGCCGGCCGGGGTCCGGATGGCCACGGCGAGGGCGTCCGGAATCGAGTGGTTGACGGCCAGGAACTCACAGTCAAAGGGCCCGAACGAGCTGTGGCTGCCCTCGACCACCTCCACCGTGACCGGGTCAAAGCGATGCTCGGCCAGCTTGCTCTGGACCAGGGCCAGGGTCAGCTTCGAGCCGACCAGCGGGATGTCCGACCGCTCCCGGAGCAGGTACGGGATCGCGCCGATATGGTCCTCGTGCGCGTGGGTGAGGACGAGCGCCTCCACCTGGTCGAGCCGGCCGTCGAGGTAGCCGAAGTCGGGCAGGATCAGGTCCACGCCGGGCTGGTCAGGGTCCGGGAACAAAACCCCGCAATCCACTATGAGGAGGCGGCCGCGGTACTCGAAGACCGTCATGTTCCGGCCGATCTCGCCGAGCCCGCCCAGGGCTACGATGCGCAGGCCGCGGCGGGGCAGCGCGGGCGGCGGGGTGAGATCCGGATGCGGGTGGCTCACGCGCTCAGGCCGTTCCCCGGCAGCTTCACGCCGCCGGCGGTGAGGTCAAGAGCCAGCTGATACCGTTCGGCCTCGGTGGCGGCCAGCAGCGGGCCGCGCACCGCACCGCCCGGCAGGCCGAGCAGGTCCAGGGCGGCCTTGGTCATCACCGCGCCCTGGTTGCGGAACAGGCCGTCGTAGACCGGGATGAGCTCGTAGTGGAGCTGCCGGGCCCCGGCGACGTCGCCGGCGCCGAACGCGTCGATCATCTCGTGCAGCCGGTCCCCCACGACGTGGCCGACCACGCTGATGAAGCCGACCGCGCCGAGGGAGAGCCAGGGCAGGTTCAGCATGTCCGTACCGCAGTAATAAATAAGGTCGGTCCGGGCCAGCACGTGCGAGGTGGCGGACGCGTCGTCCTTGGCGTCCTTGACGCCGACGATCCGCGGGTGAGCGGCCAGCCGGACCAGGGTCTCGGTGGCAACGGCCGCGCCGGTCCGGCCCGGGATGTCGTAGATCAGCATCGGCAGGCCGGTCGCGTCGGCGACCGCGGTGAAGTGGGCTTCCAGGGCCGGCTGCGGCGGCTTGCTGTAGTAGGGGGTGACGACCAGCAGGCCGTGCGCCCCGGCCTGTTCGGCGCGACGGGCCAGCTCGATGGTGTGCGCGGTGATGTTGGTGCCGACGCCGGCGACCACCTGCGCGCGGGAGCCCACCGCCTCGAGCACCACCTGGATCAGGCGCTCTTTCTCGGCATCGGTGGTGGTCGGCGCCTCCCCGGTGGTCCCGTTCAGCACCAGGGCGTCATTGCGCATGTCGGTAACCAGGTACTCGGCGAGGCGGGCCGCCCCGTCGTAGTCGACGGCCCCATCGGGGGTCATGGGGGTGATCATCGCCGTGACCATCTGCCCAAACGGCGCGCTGGTTGTCGTCATACCCGAACGCTACCCGCAACCAGGTGCGCAAAGTAGTCGGCATACCGTCACCCCGGCGGGAAATCCCGCCAGGGCCCGATTCGGCGCAGGGCTGGCCGGCCCCTGTGCGGCCAGCTCTGGTATGGCCAGCCCGCAGCGGGCTGGCGGCTCGGCCGGGGTCAGCCGTCGCGGATGATCTGGGTCAGCTGAGCGGCCATTTCGGCCAGGGCCTGCCGCGGTTGCTTCTGGTGCGTGAGGGCCTGGTACACCGAGCTGGAGATGGCCAGGCTGGCCTGGTCGTAATTGGAGATCGCCGGGCGCGGCTGCGCGGAGTTGATGGCCTGCTCAAGCACGGGAAGGTAGGGATAGCTGCGGATCAGGGCCGGGTCGGTATAGAGCTGCGTCCATACCGGCGGGAACGATCCCTGCTCGAGCATCTCCTTCTCGTTGGTCAGGTACGTCATGTACTTGATGAAGTTCAGGGCCGTTCGCTGATGCTGGGAGTACGCGCTGATCGCGAGGTTGGCGCCGCCCAGGGAGCTAGAACCGATGCCGTCGGGGCCCGGCAGCGCCACGACGCCGAACTTCCCGTACACCTTGTTGTCCGGTCCGGGCACGGACAGCGCCGCGTAGACGTCGGGCCAGTTGTCGAGGAACAAGAACTTGCCTGCCTCGAACGCGGCCTGGGCCGACTCCTCTTCGTAGGTGAGCGTGACCTTGGGGATCCAGCCCTGCTGGAACCCGCTGACCAGGAACTTTAGTCCGTCGAGCGCCTGGGGCGAGTCCACGGTGACCTTGTTGCCGTCGGCGGACATGATCGACCCGCCGGCCGACTGAACCGCCGCGGCGAAGTCGACGGTGAGGCCCTCATAGGGGGCGAACGTGCCGGCGTACCCGTCCAGGCCGTACTTCGGTGCCACGGTCTCGGCGAGCTTGGCCAGCTGGGCCCAGGTCTTGGGCGGCTGCTGGCCCGCCTTGGCGAGGATGTCCTTGCGGTAGTAGAGGAGATCCGCGTTGCTGTAGTCGGGTACGGCGTACAGGCGGCCCTGGTACATGGCGGTGGCCACGGCCGGCTTGAGAAAATCCTTCAGCGGGAACTGGCTCTCGGGCAGCGGGATGATCCAGCCGTTCGAAGCGAACTCCGCGGTCCAGATGACGTCCATGTCGATGACGTCATACTCGTCGCTCTTGGCCTGGAGGTTCGCCACCAGCTCGGCCAGTTGGTCGTTGGACGCCTCGGGCAGCAGCAGCAGGGTGACCTTCTGGTTGGGATAGCGCTGGTTCCAGTTAGTGATCACGCCCTGCAGCCAGCCGGAGTTGTCCTTGCCGATGGCCAAGGTGATCGGGCCGATCCCGTTGGTCGACGGGGCCTGGCCGCCCGGCGAGGCGCATCCGGCGGCCAGGAGGAGGGCGACCGCGACGGCGGCGATAGCAGGCCACGCACGCCGCCTACGGGCCACGACTCCACCTGCCCTCTAGATTCGTAGATGCATGTTATGCACCGTTGTTATGTATATGTCAACACGATCACATAACGACTCCGACATGTTTCGCGCCGACGCGCCGACGCGCCGGGTCCCAACGTAGCTGGCCGAAACTCGCCGGGCGCAGGGGCTTACATATCTGTTATGTACAGCGTTAATCTGAGCGCGAGCTAACCGGGGCCGGTCCGGGCCCTGGCAGGTGCATGGAGGTGACGGGATCGTGCGGCAGCCCTTGCTGGCGCTCCTCGCAAAAGAGCCGGCTCATGGCTATGAGCTGAAGCTTGCGCTGGAACAGACCTTTGGCCAGGCCTATCCCTCCCCCAACATCGGGCAGGTGTACGTCACGCTCAAGCGGCTCGAGCAGGACGGGCTGGTGCGCAGCCAGGACGTGGAGCAGACCACGCGGCCGAACAAGCGCGTCTACGAGCTCACGCCCGCCGGGCGGGAGGCCCTCAGCGCGTGGGTCGACGAGCCGAGCGACGGGCCTCGCATCCGGGACGACTTCTTCGTCAAGCTGATCCTCGCCCCGCTGGCCGGGCTGGCCGACCGGATGGCCCTGATGAACAAGCAGCGCCGGCACTACCTCAGCCTCATACGCCGGCTCACCGAGCTGCAGGCCGACACCGATCCGGCCGACACCACGGCCCGGCTGCTGATCGAGGGAGCCGTCTTGCACCTGCAGGCCGACCTGGACTGGCTGGAACGATGCCAGGAGGAACTCGTGTGAGCCGCGCCATGCCGAAAGGCTCGCCGTGGCCGCCAGCACGGTCAGCCGACTCGCAGGTATTGCTGCGGACCGCGAAGCTGGCGAAGACCTACCGGACCGACGGAGTCCCGGTGGAGGCGGTCCGCGGGGTGGATATCGAGCTCGGCATCGGCGAGTTCGTCGCCGTCATGGGTCCGTCCGGCTCGGGTAAGTCCACCTTGTTGCACGTCCTGGCCGGGCTGGAGCCGGCCACGAGCGGTGAGATCTGGCTGCGGGGGGAGCGCGTCGACGGGCTGTCCACGGCCGGCTGGGCCATCTTGCGCCGACGTCACATCGGGTTCGTCTTCCAGTTCTTCAACCTGCTGTCCAACATGACGGTCGCCGACAACGTGGAGCTGCCGGCGCTGCTCGCGGGCGCGGGCGCCCGGCAGGCCCGAAACCGCCGCGAAGAGCTGCTGGCCGAGCTGGGCCTGACGGACAAGGCGACCGCCGCTCCGGCCCGGCTGTCCGGCGGGGAGCAACAGCGGGTCGCGCTGGCCCGCGCGCTCGCCAACGAGCCGAGCCTGCTGCTGGCCGACGAGCCGACCGGCAACCTGGACAGCTCCAATACGCGCGACGTCCTCAGGCTGCTGCGCCGCACGCACGATTCCGGCCAGGCGATCTTGATGGTCACGCACGACGCCCGCGTGGCGAGCCTGGCCGACCGGGTCATCAACCTGTTCGACGGGATGGTGGCCGACGACGCCAAGATCGTTCCCATCCCTCGCGGCGTGAACGGCGTTCGCGATGTCCTGGAACTGAGAGGCTGAGACCCGGTGCGAGGCACGCTGCGGTGGGCACGCGCGGATCTGCGCGCTCACCGCGGCCAGGCCCTGCTCACCATAGGGGTGGTCGGCTGCGTGGTGGCCGCGCTCTTCCTGGCCACGATGCTGCTGCAGGGCGCCCTGAACCCGTGGCAGCAACTGTTCGCCCGGACCCGCGGGGCGGACGTACTGGTCTACTTCCAGAACGGGACCAATACCAGCGAGCTGCGCTCGCTCCCGGGAGTCCAGGCGGTCGGCCAGCCTTACCAGGCCGCCTCGGCGACGCTGGAGCAGGGCGCGGTACGGTCACCGGTCGAACTGGCCGGCCTGACCCCGGTGCCGCCCACGATGTCCGCGCCGCTGATCGTGGCGGGCACCTGGCTGCGGCCCTCGGAGCAGGACGGCGCGGTGCTTGAGGCGTCGTTCGCGGCGGCCGTCCACGTCGGCGTCGGTGACCAGATCGTCGTGGACGGCATCGACGGCACGCAGGTCTCGATCCGGGTCATCGGCATCGCCGACACCGCCGACCAGGGTTTCTACCCGCAGTGGACGCCCGGCCTGATCTGGGTCCAGCACACGCTGCTGACCCGGGTCGAGCCGCAGGCGAGCGAGACCGAGAAGGTCGTGGGTCTGCGGCTGGACGACAACTCCGCCCTGGCCACCAGCGAGGTCGTGCAGAACATCTACAACTACTACAACGGCGCGGCGGAGAACTCGGCGGTCTTGCGCTACTCGACCTGGCAGCAGGTGCAGGGCTCGATGGCCAGCAACGACCGGCTGCTCGGGCTGCTGCTGGCCCTGTTCGGCATCATCGCGCTGATCGCCGGCCCGTGCGCAATCGCCAACGTCACCGCGGCCCGGGTCCTGGTGCAGCGCCAGGACATCGCGATGCTGAAGGCGCTCGGGTTCACCCCCGGTCAGGTGGTGCGGATGCTGCTCGCCCAGCAGACCGCGCTGGGCGCGGCCGGAGCCGTACTCGGGCTGGCCGCGGCGCGGATCTTGACCTCGCCGGAGTTCGTGCGGCCGCCGGACGGCACGCCGGTCGGCCTGGCTCCGCTGTCCGGCGCATGGCTGGCACTGATCGCCGGCGGCACTGTACTCACCGTGGCGGTCGCCACCATCATCCCGGCCTGGCGGGCGGGCCTGGTCTCTCCGGTCGCCGCCGTGCAGCCGAGCCCGCCACGTGGTCACCTGTCCCTGATCGCCCGGCTGGGCCTGCTCGTCCACCTGCCGGCGGCCCTCGTCCTCGGCGCCCGGGACTCGCTGACCCGGCGGCTGCCCGCGGCGCTGACCGTGGTCGGGCTGGCCATCCCGATGGTGATGATCACCATCGCGCTGACCTGCTGGTCGACCGTGGACAGCTTCACCAGGGACCCGGGGCGGATAGGCCTGGCGGCGGCCGTCACGGTAAGCCAAGGCGGCCTGGACGCGAAGCAGACCCGGGCCCTGATCAGCCAGGACGACCAGGTGCTCGCGTCCTACCCGGGCGCCGAGTTCGAGACGCTGCTGCCCGGCGTCAACGGCACGTTCATCGCCCGGGCCATGGGCTACTCCTGGCGGCCGTACCCGTTCCAGATGGTCCAGGGGCATATGTTCCGCGCCGCCAACGAGGCGGTGGCGGGCCAGGGTTTCCTGGACCTGATGCACATCGGGGTCGGC
>Ga0302235_10000308_pt1 | contig 40624 bp, 35 predicted proteins | sample II_Palsa_N3_3_FD_193577 | JGI IMG/M metagenome (GOLD analysis project Ga0302235, IMG submission 193577) | Peat permafrost microbial communities from Stordalen Mire near Abisko, Sweden - II_Palsa_N3_3 | ecosystem: Environmental > Terrestrial > Soil > Palsa > Peat permafrost | place: Sweden...
GGGCCACCAGGGGCCGCCCAGCCGGGCTGAGGTAGGCGAGCTTTGCGGTCCGGGTGCCTTCGGTGAGGAAGGCGTGGACCTCTGGGTCAGTTAGGGACGCCACGGGCCAAGTCTAGGCGGGGGCGCATTCTAGCTGCGGGCGCATCTGGGCGCGGGCGCAGTCCAGGTGCGGGCGCACCGCACGGGCCGCGGGCCCGGACGCGTGCGGGGGGAGGTACCCGCCTGCGGGCACCTCCCCCTTCCGGTCAGCCGGGCCAGGGTCCCCGGCGCGGTTACACCGGGGCGGCCATCGGGTTGACGCCGGCCAGGTCCTGGCGCGTGACCCGGATCGTGGTGATCGTGACGATCAGCGCCAGCAGCGCGATCCCCGCCGAGACCAGGTACCCGTGCGAGAACCCGTAGGCCAGCGCGTGGTGGGTGATCTGCGTCTTCGCCGCGGCGGCCTGGGCCTTGGTCAGCGGGTGGCCGGCCTTGGCCGCCGCGACCGCCGCCTTGGCCGCCGCGACGGACGCCGATCGCGCGTTGTTGGCCACCGCGCTCCACGCCACCGTGCCCAGGATGGCCAGCCCGATCGAGCCGCCGACCTGCTGGCCGGTGTTCAGCAGGCTGGAGGCCACGCCGGTGTCTTCCTCCCGGACCTTGCTCAAGGCGATCAGCGAGAGCGGCACGAACATCAGGCCGAAGCCGAGCGCGGTCACGATCATCGCGCCCAGCAGACCGTTGACGTACGTGCTGTGCTCGGTCACGCGCGACAGCCAGTACAGCCCGCCCGTGCCCATGGTCGCGCCGATCAGCATCAGCGGCCGGGCGCCGATCCGCGGCACCAGCTGGGACGCCAGCCCGGTCGCCAGCAGGATCGCCCCTACGAACGGCAGATAGGCGACGCCGGACTCGATCGGGCTGTAGCCCCACACCTGCTGGATGAACAGGGTCAGGAAGAAGAACATGCCGAACATCGCGGTGCCGAGGCACAGCATGATCACGTACGCACCCGAACGGTTCCGGTTCTGCAGCACCCGGAAGGGGACCAGCGCGTGCTTGCTGCGCCCCTCGATGACCACGAAGGCGGCCAGCAGCACCACGGACGCGACGAGGGACACGATGACCTTCGTGTCACCCCAGTGCGAGATGCCGTTCGGGCTGGTGGCCGCGCTGGTCAGGCCGTAGACGAGCGCGGTGAGCCCGAGCGTGCCGGTGATCGCACCAGGCAGGTCGAAGCGGCCGCGCCGACGGGCGGACTCGCCGAGGACGCGCGGCGCCGCGAGCGCCACGGCCAGGCCGATCGGCACGTTGACGAACAGCACCCAGCGCCAGGACGCATAGCTGGTGAGCAGGCCGCCGGCGATCAGGCCGACCGCGCCGCCGGCCACGCTCATGGCCGCGTAGACGCCCATCGCCCGGTTGCGCTCCCTGCCCTCCGGGAACGTGACCGCGACCAGCGACAGGGCGGTCGGCGCGGCGAACGCCGCGCCTATGCCCTGCACCACCCGCGCGATGAGCAGCCACGCCTGATCGGTAGCGAACCCGCCGGCCAGCGACGCCAGCGAGAACAGCAGGATGCCGAAGACGAAGACGCGGCGGCGCCCGAGCAGGTCCCCCGAACGCCCGCCGAGCAGCAGCAGCCCGCCGAAGGCGAGCGCGTAGGCGTTGATGACCCACTCCAGGTTGTCCCCGGAGAAGCCGAGGGCGGTCTGGATGTGGGGCAGCGCCACGTTCACGATGGTCGCGTCGAGCACCACCATGAGCTGGGCCGTCGCGATGACGACCAGGGCCAGGCCCAGATGCTTCGGGCGCTGGGCACCCGCGGTTTCGGCCGGGACATCCCGGCGCTGGATGTTTTCCTCGACTGCCTCGACGGCTAGGCTCGGGGCCGGCTCGCCGGGCGGCGGGTCGGTCCGGGTCGCCTCTCGCCCGGTGTCGCGTGAGGTGGCGGACAAGTCTTTCTCCCTTGGCTGAAGATGCGTGTGTCGTGCTCAGGGCGCACTTCACTAAGGCCGTGGCACGCCGTGCCCGGCACGATGATGCATCCGAAGCGGAATCCCCGGTTTGTTGACGCTGTACGAATATTTGACGCTGCACGACCGCCAGGTGTGACACCACTGGCGAACGGTTATCGCGAAGCGGGACCGGAACCGCCGGGCCTCTGCTTACCTTGAAGAAGTGGCTGGCCGGAGATATTTCCGTCCCGGTCAGTGATCAGTGGCAGGGTCGCCTCCCGTCGTGGCGGGCTCGTCGGCGGTGACTCGCCATTCGTCTCCGCGGTCGGGCCTGGCCGGGTCGGTCGCTGCGCACATCTTCCGCAGCATCGTCAGCAGGCACTCGCGCTCAGGGACGCTGAGGGCCTTGGCCCACGGCACCTTGCTCGCGAATTCCTTCTCCAGCCGTTCCCGCATCGAAGCGCCCTCGGCGGTGAGGGTGACGTTCTTGACCCGCCGGTCGCGCTCGCTCGTTTCCCTGCGGGCCAGCCCGTGCTTTTCCAAGCCGTTGGTGACCATGGTCACGAAGGACGGGTCACAGTGCATGCGCTGCCCCATTTCCTTCATGCTCATCGGCTCCTTCAGCTTGATCAGGCCGACGAGGTCGCTGACGGAAAGGCCGAAAAGCTGGGCCAGTCCCTGGCCAAGGGTGGCGGCCTGCTTCACGACTTCGGACAGAGCCTCCATGATGCAGAGGTTCAGTTCGTCCTCGCGCGGCCCCTCTGACACGCGTCCTCCTCTTATGCCGAAGCATCGCACCAGGGGGTGACATTTCCGCCGCCCCGCGTTCCGCCGCGGCCTTCCGGTAAATCCTTGAGCAACTCAACCGTTGAGTGACTCAACCATATGAAGCTCGCCGGCGGAACGCAAGTTATTTATCGCCCGCGTCCGCCCATCCCCACATCCCGGGCACCTGTTCCGCTACCCGCAGGCCGTCACCCAGCCGGAGGTACTCAGCCCGCGCTGGACGCGGCCCAGATGTTGATGCCGGCGTCCACGGCGTTCCGGTCGATCTCCGCGATCTCCTCCGCGCTGAACTCCGTCTTCGCCGTGGCGGCCAGGTTCTCCTCCAGTTGGGTCACACTGCTGGCGCCGAGCAGGGCCGACGTCACCCGCTTGTCCCGCAGCACCCAGGAGATCGCCAGCTGGGCCAGGGTCTGCCCGCGGCCGCGGGCCACCTCGGCCAGCGCCTGGACGTGCCGGAGCGTCTCCTCGCTGAGCTGGTCGGAGGTCAGCGAGCCGCGCTGGGTCGCCCGCGAGCCCTCCGGCACGCCGGCCAGGTACTTCCCGGTGAGCACGCCCTGCGCGAGCGGTGAGAACGCGATGCAGCCCATGCCCTCGCGCTCCAGCACGTCGAGCAGGCCTTGCTCGATCCACCGGTTGAGCATCGAGTAGGACGGCTGGTGGATGAGTAGCGGCGTGCCGAGCCCGCGCATGATGGTGGCCGCTTCCGCGGTCCGTGCGGCCGAATAGGAGGAGATCCCGGCGTACAGGGCCCGGCCCGACTGGACCGCCGTGTGGAGGGCGCCCATGGTCTCCTCCATCGGCGTATCCGGGTCGAAGCGGTGGCTGTAGAAGATGTCCACGTAGTCCAGGCCCATCCGGGCCAGCGACTGGTCCAGACTGGCCAGCAGGTACTTCCGGGAACCGTGGTCGCCGTACGGGCCGGGCCACATGTCGTAGCCAGCCTTGGTGGAGATGATCAGCTCGTCACGGTACGGCCGGAAGTCATCCTTCATCAGCCGGCCGAAATTGATCTCCGCAGAGCCGTACGGCGGCCCGTAGTCTCCTTGTTGCAAAGTCTCGGCAGGCGCTACTCCTCCGTAGTTGTTGGCGAGATCGAAGTGCGTCACGCCGAGGTCGAAGGCGCGGCGCAGGATGGCCCGCTGTGTCGTCAGGGGGCGGTCGTCCCCGAAGTTCTGCCACAGCCCGAGCGACACCGCGGGCAGGTCGATGCCACTGCGCCCGCAGCGGCGATAGGGCATCTGGTCATACCGGTCAAGAGCGGCAACGTAAGTCATGGATGGGAGTCTGCCACTGCCAGTCGCCCTAGCTGGCTGCCCTTCCACCGAGGCAGCTCGTGATCTACGCGGCCAGCATCAGCGGGGCGGCTTCCTCGGCTATCGCGCCGATGCCAGCTCCTTCTACAGCGCCAGCCGCCTGCGCCTGCTTCTGCGGCGTCACCACCCCCGGCGGCAGCCGGAAGAGTCTGGCCCGGACGCGAGGTGGCCGCGCCCTTCGCGAGGTGGGCCAGACGGCCGCCGCTGCCGGTGGCGTCGTCGACGGCGAACGAGGTGTGTCCGGTGGTGGTGTCGACCAGCCACGAAATCCTGGCCACGAAAGTTTCGCTACGAACCCTCTGCCCATGACATGGCCCGCGTGCCCGTGGCAGGCGAAGCAGTGGTCTGACAGTGGCCCTCGCCGGTCCCCGTCAGGCCCCCCGGTAGGCGGCCCTCCGCCGGGCATCTTCCCTTGTGGCGGCCTGTGATCTCGGATACATCGCTCCAGCAGGATGGGCCCTGAGCTGGGGCTATGCGGGGAGCTAGGGGCCAGGGCCGATGGGGGCCGTATCGAGCGTCTGGGCGCGCTCCGGGACTACCCAGGCGGCACGAGGCTGTGGGCAGCAAAAGGCCGGACTGTCATCCGGAACGGGTTGCCATCGTCCGTGCCGGTCATGGTGTCACTGGGGCCGTGGCAGCCAGCATGTCACCCAGGCTGCCGAGATAGACCACCGCGTGGAGGCCGGGGTCAGTGATGAGCGCGATCCGGGGGATACCGGCCGTCGTCACCGGGCCTGCCTGCTTCTCGATCGGCGGCATCTCGTCCCGGCTGACCACGGCCCGCACCCTGGTGGCGCGCAGGAACTCGTTGCGGCCCCGAACGTCGAGTGCAGCCCACTTCTGGCGGAACGTCTGGCCGGTCTTCACGGGCTCCGAACGGGCCGCCACGGGCTTGAGATCAGCCAGCCGCGCGAGTTCCGCGTGCGCCCGCTGCAGTGTCTCCTGGTCCGCCCGGACGTCGCGCCCGGAGACAGCGCCCAGCGCGACCTCCCCGGACAGGTGCGCGATCTGCTCGGCCACGCGCTTCATTTCTTCGAAGTAGTCGTGGCCGGCCACCGGCTTGCTCTCGGTCAGCTCGACCTCGCCGACGAGGACCAGCAGCTCGCGGGAGATCGCGGTCTCCAGCTCAGCCGCCTTGACACGCCGCGCCACGCACTGCCCGTCCCGGCGGAGCGCGTGGACGCAGCCATAGTACGAGTACCGCTTCCCGAGGTAGACCGCGCCCGCCGAGTACATCGGCGCCCCGCAGGCGGCGCAGAACGCGATCCCGGTCAACGTCCAGGTGTTGACCTTGGCACTCACCGGATTGGCCTGCAGCCGGGCCTGGACCCGCTCCCAGACATCACGCGAGACCAGCGCGTCGGCCCGGTAGACGACGACACCCTCCGCATCCCGGACTGGCGTGCCGTCTGTCTTGACGGTGGCCCCTAGGGTCGCGCGGCTGCCCAGGATCTTCCGCACGCTGGTCGACGTCCACGTTGTGTCCTTCACGGGCTTGCCGTTGCGCCTCCGGGTCACGTTCCAGGGGGTCAGCACGCCGGTCTCGTTCAGCCAGCGGGCGATGGAGCCCAGCGACTCGTAGCGGACGTAGCGGTCGTACATCTCCGCGACGACCGGGCCGTACCCCGGGTCCGGCTCGTACCCCCAGCCCTTGTCCAGCTTCACCGGGCGGTAGCCGAACGGGACCTGCCCCCCGGTGTACTGGCCGCCGGCCCGGAGCTTGTGCCAGGCATCACGCACCCGCGCGGCGATCGTCTCCCGCTCGTATTCGGCGAAGGTGACGAGGACCTGCGCGAACGCGCGCCCGGATGGCGTCGTCAGGTCGAGCTGGGGGTCCAGGCAGACGAGCGTCTTGCCGTTGGCTTCCAGCCAGGCCGTCAGGCTTACGAAGTCGATCAGGCTGCGCGTGAGCCGGTCGAGCTTGGCCACGCAGATCGCGTCCCAGCTGCTGAGCCGGTTGTCCTGCAGCCACGGGGCTAGGCCGGGCCGCTCGAACGGGCTGACCGAGCCGCTGACGTCGAGGTCGTAGTCCGCCTCGGTGATCGGCACCAGCTCATGGTCCCCGAACCGGGCGTAGTAGTGGATCTTCTCCAGCTGACGCTCGGGGGAAGTGCTCGCGTCGTCGAGCACCGACAGCCTGACGTAAGGCAACAGTCGCACGCTCCGGAGCCTAGCCGAGCATTTGAGTCAATGCTATTAAGGTGGCCCTTAGTTGTTGGCCAGGTCGAAGTGGGTCACGCCGAGGTCGAACGCGCGGCGCAGGATGGCGCGCTGAACCTCCAGCGGATGGTCATCACCGAAGTTCTGCCACAGCCCCAGGGAGACCTCGGGCAAGTCAATGCCACTGCGCCCGCAACGGCGGTACGGCATCTTCTCGTAACGGTCAAGAGCGGCAACGTAAGTCATGGATAGGAGTCTGCCACTGCCAGTCGCCCTAGCTGGTTCACCTGAGCGCTGATCCGGTGCCGTAGCGCTTGACCTGCCTGCCTGTCACGGGATGTCACCGCCGAGCGGCATACTCAGCGGCACGAGCAGCAGGCACATCCCGCGGGCGGCAGCCGAGGCGGAACGAGAGCTGGCCCCGAGCAGCCGGCGCCGCTCGCGGGCGGCAGGCCGACCTCGTGCCGCAGGACCGCGCTGGTGATGAGCGCCGGGCAGCCGGCGACTGACAGATGACAGATCTGCTTTCCGCGCCACTTCGGGGACGCGCAGGCTATGCGATCGGTCTGGGTGATGCCGTTTCCGGTACTTGGCTGTTTCCGCCGCGAAGCATCCGGGCATGACTGGCTGGTAACAGCTGAGACGGTTTGCGCGCCGACCAGGCAAAAGACGGGACGATCGACGCTGGGGTTCCGGTAATAATGCAGCCCTAGGTGCATCCGCCGCCGAAGCCGCCTCGACCATTAATGCGCGGGGGGCCAGCGACCATGAATAACTTGCTAGAGCGACTAGGCGGCTTCGCCGCGCGGCGGCACTGGGTCGTCATCATCGCCTGGCTGGTCATCCTCGGCGGCCTGCTCGCCGCCGTTAAGGCGTTCGGCGGTGAGTACGTCAACAACTACACGGTATCGGGCAGTGACTCCGCGGTCGGCCTTGACGTGCTGAACAGCACATTCCCGCAGCAGGGCGGCTTCGGGGGGCAGATCGTCTTCCACGCCAAGAGCGGTACGGTCTCGGCGCAGCAGTCGGCGGTCAACCAGGCGGTCACCAACGTGTCCAAGCTGCCGAATGTCATCAAGGCGGTCAGCCCGTTCGCCTCGTCCAACTCCGGGGCCGTGTCCAAGGACGGCACGATCGCGTATGCCAGCGTCGGCTGGAACGTGAATCCGGATTCGCTGGATTCCGCCTACCTGGACAAGCTCAACAACGCGGTGGCACCCGCCACCAAGGCCGGCCTGCAGGTCGAGTACGGCGGTGGCGCGGGGGAGATCGGGCAGCACACCAGCGACCTGGTGTCGGAGATCATCGGCTTGTCCTGCGCGCTGGTGCTGCTGCTGCTCATGTTCGGCTCGGTGATCGCGGCCGCGATCCCGCTGCTGTCGGCGATCTTCAGCGTCCTCGCGGGGCTTTCGCTGCTCGGGCTGCTCGCGGCGGCGGTCACGTTCCCCACCACCGCTCCGACCATCGCGACGCTGCTCGGGCTCGGCGTCGCCGTGGACTACGGGCTCTTCCTGGTGGCCAGGCACCGGGAGCAGCTGGACAGCGGGATGGACGTCGTCACCTCCGCGAAGCAGGCCGCGGGAACCTCCGGCGCCGCGATTGTGGTGGCCGGCTGCACCGTCGTGGTCTCCATCCTGGGCCTCTACCTCTCCGGAGTCGCCTTCGTCGGATCGCTCGGCCTGGCCGCGGCCATCGTCGTGGTGGTCACGATGCTGGCGGCGTTGACACTGGTGCCCGCGTTCATGGGGCTGGTCAGGGGGAACGTGCGGGCCCTGTCCGCCCGGTTCCGGGCCAGGAGGGCCGGGCTGTCGGTGCGGGAGCAGGCGGCGCAGACCGCCGCGGCCACGCAGGAGCAGCACGAGCACAGCGCGTTCGCCCGGTGGGGCCGGATGGTGAGCGCGCGGCCGTGGCCATGGGCGGTGCTGAGCGTGACGGTGCTCATCGTGCTGGCGATCCCGCTATTCTCGATCACGCTGGGCCAGCCCGACAACGGGACGAACCCGACGTCCGACAGCAGCCGCCGGGCCTACGACCTGATCTCCCAGGGCTTCGGGGTCGGCGTGAACGGCCCGCTGACCGTGGTGGTCAAGCTGCCGAACCAGTCGAGCTCCGACAACAATTCGCTGCTGAGCACCATGCAGTCGGACATTTCCAAGACGGCCGGCGTCGCGTCGGTCACGCCCGCGGCCCTGAACTCGGCCGGCACCACCGCGGTGTTCAACGTGATCCCGACCACCCGGCCGCAGGCCACGGCTACCTCGAACCTGGTCACCACCCTCCGCGACGACGTACTGCCCAAGGAACACGCGACCAGCTACGTCACCGGCACCACGGCGGGGGCCGTCGACTTCACCAGCCAGCTCAGGAGCCGGCTGGTGTGGGTGATCCTCGCCGTGGTGGTGATCTCGTTCCTCCTGCTGACCACGGCGTTCCGGTCGGTGGTGATCGCGACCAAGGCCGCGATCCTCAACTTGCTGTCGATCGGCGCCGCTTACGGCGTCATCGTCGCGATCTTCGAGTGGGGCTGGGGGGCGAGCCTGATCGGCCTGCATACGACGCTGCCGATTCCCGCCTACGTGCCGATGCTGGTGTTCTGCATCGTGTTCGGGCTTTCCATGGACTACGAGGTCTTCCTGCTCTCCCGGGTGCACGAAGCCTGGCTCGGCACCGGTGACCCGCATCGCAGCGTCGCGATCGGGATCGGCGCGACGGCCAGGGTCATCACGACCGCGGCCGCCATCATGATCGTCGTGTTCACCAGCTTCGTGCTGAATCCCGATCCGACGGTGAAGATGCTCGCCATCGGGATGGCCTTCGCCGTGCTCATCGACGCCTCCCTGGTCCGGATGATCCTGGTGCCGTCGATCATGTCGCTGCTCGGCGAGCATGCCTGGTGGATGCCGCGCTGGCTGGAGCCGATCGTGCCCCACCTGCAGCTCGAGGGCAGCGCCGCGGTGGCAGCGGGGGCACCCGAATCGCCGCCGGCTGGCCGAGCGCCAGCGGCGCCGCTCGGTTAGCGGCTCCCGCACAGAAGCCTGAGCCGACCATCTGCCCGATGCGGACAACCGCCAGCATCGTGCCGCCCTGCAAGAACTGCGTGCGCCAGCCCGCGGCCGTAGCGCGGCGAGGTCACCGCGCTACGGGAGAACCGCTTCGACTTCGTCGGCCAGGAGGTCCGGGTCACCCGCAACTACCTGGTCAAGCACGGCCGGCGGATCGAGAAGGCCCCAAAGACGGCGAGGCCTGCCGCCTGTCCTCGACCTTCTGACATGGCCAAAGTCTGTCACCGCCGGCTGTCCGCGGTCCCCGCTGGCGGGTGGCATCCGCAGCGGTGCTGACCCTGCCACGTCGCGACGGCGCGGCCGGGCGTAACGTACCGGGCGGCACCCGATGAAGACGGGCCGCTCATCTCGCGGAGGGATCGCGCATGTACGACGCCACCATGGCCGAGACCATCAGCATCGCCGGGCACGGCGGGGAGCAGATCGAGGCGTACTACGCCCGGCCGCTCGGCCCCGGCCCGTTCGGCGGCGTGGTGGTGATCCACCACATGCCCGGCTACGACCCGCAGACCAAGGAGATCGCGCGGACGTTCGCGGTCAACGGCTACAACGCGATCTGCCCGAACCTCTACACGCGCGAGGCCCCCGGGGCGAGCCCGGACGACGCCGCGGCGGCCGCCCGCGCCCAGGGCGGCGTGCCCGACGACCGGCTGGTGGGCGACGTCGCCGGCGCGGCGACGTTCCTCCGCTCGCTGGAAAACTCCAACGGCAAGGTGGGCACGATCGGTTACTGCTCGGGCGGCCGCCAGTCGTTCCTCGCCGCCGTCAGCCTGCCGCTGGACGCGGCCGTGGACTGCTACGGCGCGTTCGTGGTCGGCACGCCGCCCGAAGGCATGCCGCTCAAGGTCGGCCCGATCGTGCACCTGACCAAGAACCTGTCCTGCCCGCTGCTGGGGCTGTTCGGCGCGGAGGATTCCCACCCGTCACCGGAGCAGGTGCAGGAGCTGGAGCAGGAGCTCAAGGCCCAGGGCAAGACGTATGAGTTCCACAGCTACGAGGGCGCCGGGCACGCGTTCTTCGCGGTGAACCGGCCGAGCTACCGGGTCGAGGCGGCCAACGACGGCTGGAACCGCATCTGGGACTTCTACGGCCGTTACCTGTCAGCCTGAGGATCGGGAGGGACCTGTCATGTGCACGTACCTGACGGAGCAGATCAAGGTGGCCGGGAGCGGGAAGGGCGCCGACGGCTGGTTCGGGCTCACGGACGCGAGCGTCTACTTCGACCACCCGGTGCACGCGTCCGCGGAGCACAGCCTGAACATCGATTTCCTCAACCCGGGCCAGGGCCCGTCAGCCCGGGTCGCGGTGGAGCTCACCGCGGCATCCGCGCGGGCGCTGGCCAGGGCCATCGAGGCCACGCTGGCCTCGGCCCCGGCCGACCTGCTCTGACCCTCGCCTGCTGCCTGCCCTGGCTCGAATGAGGTGTTCTGACCGGTTTCGCGAAGAGTGAAACTTTTATCTCCCCTCTCCGGGTTTCCTGGGCCCGGAGACGGCCAAAGTGTCGTGGCCACGTGTCAGGATGCGGGCATGGAGAGGAAGAACGAACGGCGACGCTCCGGTGACGGGCGCTGCCGTCGGGAGCAACGAGCCGCGGCGCGCGCCGGGGACCGGCGATGAAGTTCCAGGTAGAACGAGACGTGCTGGCTGAGGCGGTCGGCTGGGCCTCCCGGGCCCTGCCGTCCCGCCCGGTCATCCCGGTCCTGTCCGGGCTGCTGCTGGAGGCCGCCGCGGACGGCCTCACGCTGTCCTGCTTTGACTACGAAGTTTCCGCGCGGGTTGAGGTCGCCGCCGAGGTCGCCGAGCCGGGCACGGTACTCGTGCCGGGCCGGCTGCTGGCGGAGATCACCCGCAGCCTGCCGAGCCTCCCGGTCGAGTTCGCCGACGACCCGGAAGGGGTCGGCCTGACCTGCGGCAGCGCATCGTTCACGCTGGTCACCCTGCCGCTGGAGGAGTACCCCGACCTGCCGGAGCTCCCGCAGATCGCGGGGACCGTCGACGGCGGCATGCTGGCGGCGGCCATCAGCCAGGTCGCGCCTGCGGCCAGCCGTGACGACACGCTGCCCATGCTCACCGGCGTCAACATCGAGGTCGAAGGCGAGACCATGACGCTCGTCGCCACCGACCGGTACCGGCTGGCCGTACGCGACCTGCCGTGGAACCCGGTGCCGCCCGGCCGCACCGGGGAGTTCCTTGTCCCGGCGCGGACGCTGGCCGACGCCGCACGGACCATGGCGCCTGGTGCGCAGGTGACGATCCGGCTGAGGTCGGACGGCAGTTCCGGCCCGGTCACGATTCAGCCGAGCGATCCCGGTGCGGGAGTCCGCCCTGCGGCCGGCGGCCCGCCCGCGCCCCGGGGCGGCGACGCGATGATCGGCTTTGAGGCTGGGGGCCGGCGGCTGACCACGCGGCTCATCGCCGGTGACTACATCAAGTACCGCTCACGGTTCCCCGCTGACCTGCCGTGCCGGGCGGACATGCCGGCCGGGCCGTTCACCGAGGCGGTCCGCCGGGTGTCACTGGTCGCCGAGCGGGGCAGCGCGGTCCGGCTGTCCTTCGGGGCCAGACAGGTCACGATCGAGGCCGAGACGCAGGGCCGGGCGCGGGCTCGTGAGATCGTCCGGGCGGATTTTACCGGGACCGAGCCCGTAATCGCGTTCAGCCCGCATTTCCTGCTCGACGGGATCGCGGCGGCCGGCCTCGCTGCGGCCGCGCCGCGCGCGGAGGGCAGCGACGGGCCGGCCCGGGCCGCGCGCCCGGACGCGACGGCAGGCCGCCCCGCGCCGGACGATCCCGCCGCCGGTGGGACAGCCGCAATCGGCGCGCTGGGGCCGGACCTGAGCGCGGCTGACCTGGTGGGGGCGCGCATCCGCATCGGGTTCAGCACCGCCACCCGGCCCGCCGTCATCACTGGCGTGCGGGCTCGCCAGATCGAGGAGGAAACGGCCGGGACGGCGCCCGAAGAGGCCTCGGACTTCCGCTACCTGGTGGTCCCGCTGCGGGTAGCCGGCCGCCAGTAGCCCCCCAGTGCGGCAGGTATCAGTGCGGCGGGTAGCCGTAGCCGTAGCCGTAGCCGCGCTGGGAGAACCAGGCGGCGAGCACGAGCCAGACGGCCATCACGATGATGAGGATCGCGACCGCGGCGAACCGGGCCGGGAAGACGTCCGCCGGCTCCGGCACCGCCGGTCGCGACGACCCGGGCCGGTCCCGGCGCGACGGCAGGTCGGACAGCACACCGTCGAGCTGGCTCCGCATTCTTGCGTTCAGGGCGGTGTCCAGCCGCCCCAGTAGCTCCTCCAGCGTCAGCCGACCCTGCACGAAGTGTTCACGCAGCGCATCCGCTGCCTTGTCGCGTTCCGCGTCGGAGGCACGGACGTCATTTCGAATCGCCACAGGTTTCCCATGCTCGCCAGGACCGGGTTGTTCCCTTCTACGATAAGTCCGCCGGCTGAGAGTGTGTAACGTCCCGCTCGGGGAAGCCACGGCCAGCGGGACCGCGAGCCCGCCCCATGCGGCGAGCCCGCCCGTCCCGCGCCACTACGAGCGCCAGCCGCAGCCGCGGCCGTACGGGCGCCCGTAGCGCCTGCGCCCGCCGAACATCCGGCGGATCATGCCCAGCACGGCGAGCAGCAGCACGACCGCCAGCGGGCGGCCGCCCCCGAACCCGAACGCGAAGGCGCCGCCGAGCAGCAACAGCGCCCAGATCGCGAGCATCACCGGGACCAGCGTGCCCAGCACGGAGTACCCGCGCCGCCGGCCGCCCTGGTCCCACTGGCCCTGGTCCCACTGCCCCTGGTCATTGCGCAAGAGCGGGGCGCCCAGCGGGCTGTCCGCCGCCGGCCCGCCCGCGCGGGCCCGGGCGCCGTCGAGAGACGGCAGATCCCGCATGACCGCGTTCAGGTCCGTGCCGGTACGGGCCGTGAAGGTCTGCTCCAGCCGTTCGTTCAGTTCATCCAGCGTCAGCCTGCCCGCGGCGTAGTGCTCACGCAGCTGCGTGGCAGTGGCGTCGCGGTCGGCGTCCCCCACGCGAATGTTAGATCCCGTAGCCATGATGCCTCCGTTGAGCCGACCGGGTAAGAGCCACGATATGTCTTGAGTAGGGCGCCAGCAACCTGACATTTGTCACCGAAATCCCGCGCCGCCGGGCTGGTGCGAAACCGTCCAGGCCACCGGATTGCGTCCCGGATCTGGTGCACGAAAAAGCGATGAGTCCGCTCCGCTTAGCAGGTCCTTCAACCAGGCCCCAGGCCCGCCAGTCGCCGAGACCCCCGGGAGGCCACGATGTGCCGTCCGCTCAGCACGGCCGCGCCGCAATCGGGGGTTAGCCCCATCGAACTCGCGGGCCCCCCTTCCTACTGTGAAGAGCACACGGCCACCCGGCCGTCCGTTACGAGGGATTCCGTCATGAGCGCCGTTGCCCAACTGCCGCGCCCGGGCAGGCCTGTGCCTGCCGCCCGCCCGGGCCCGCTCGGCGTCCTCGCCCAGGTCGCGTCGTACTTCGGCTCGACCTGGGTGCTGGCCGCAGCCGGCGTCGTCATCCTGGTCGTCTCGATGGTGCTCATGGCCCACTCCGCGCCGGGCCAGGGCCCCGCTCCGGCCCGTCCGCCATCCCACAGCGCCCAGCACGAACGGGGCCAGCACCGCGCCCCTTGAACGACCATGCCCCGCCCGTGAGGGCCTAGCTCACAGGCGGGGCGACGACCGCAGGCACCAGTCACCCGGAAGAGGCCATGATGCGCCAGTCGTTCAGCTCAGTATTGCCCGAAACTGGTCCCGTCGGCCAGGATCGGTCTCCGTCCCGCGCGCCCGCCGTCGAGCGGATCGCCGGCTGGAGTGCCCGGCACCGGAAGGCCGCCATCTTCGGCTGGCTCCTGATGGTCGCCGTCATCTTCACCGCCGGGCAGCTCATGGGAAGCCGGAACCTGCCGGACTTTGACCCCGGCCAGGCGGGGCAGGCGGAGCGCGCGCTTCAGCGGGTGGCTCCCGATTACTTCGATGCCGCATCAGAAACCGTCCTGATCCAGGCCCGCGCGCCTGGTGAGACCTTCTCCCGCAGCGGGCGCATGCAGCAGGCCGCGCGCCAGGTCGTGGCGGCGCTCAGCGCCCGGCCGCAGGACGCGCGCGGCATCAGATCGCCGCTCGCGCCAGGCGGCGCGTCCCTGGTGTCAACGGACGGGCGCAGCGCCCTGGTCGCCTTTCAGGTGCCGAACACCACCGCCAGCGCCGACCAGCGGGTCGGGGCCGACCAGCAGGCGGTCGCGGCCGTGCAGGCCCGCTATCCCGGCCTGCTCATCGCGGAGACCGGTGACGGCAGCATCGGCCGCGCCATCGACGACTCGCTGAACTTCCGCCAGGCCGAGGCGACCTCGGTTCCCATCACGCTGATCCTGCTGCTGGTGGTGTTCGGTGCCCTGGTGGCGGCCGGGATCCCGGTCCTGCTCGCGGTCTCGGCGGTCACGGCCGCGCTTGGCCTCGTCACGATCTCCAGTCACTGGCTTCCGGTCGGGAGCTCCACCTCCGAGGTCGTGCTGATCGTGGGTATGGCGGTCGGCGTCGACTACTCGCTGTTCTACCTGCGCCGCGAACGGGAGGAACGCGCGAAGGGACGGAGCTTCCCCGAGGCGCTGCGGATCGCCGCCGGCACCTCGGGCCGCGCGATCCTGGCGTCCGGCGTGACCGTGATGATCGCGCTGGCCGGGCTCTTCCTTACCGGCATCGACCAGTTCGCGGGCATCGCCGTCGGCACCATCGCCGTGGTCGGTATCGCGGTCGCGGGCTCGCTCACCGTACTTCCCGCCCTGCTGTCCTGGCTCGGGCCGCGGGCCGACCGGGGCAGGATCCCGTTCCTCGGCCGCAGCCGGGCCGCGGCTCGCCCGTCCCGGCTCTGGGCCGCGCTGGTGCGCCGCGTGGTGAGGCACCCGGTGGTCTGGGGCGGCGTCGCGACCGTGGCCCTGCTCGCCCTGGCCGCGCCTGCACTCGGCATGCGACTGGGCGAACCGGCCATCGACGCCCCCCGCAGCCTGCCGGTGGTGCAGACCATGAACGACATCCAGCGGGCCTTCCCGCAGACTCCCTCCCCGGCCGAGGTGGTCGTGACCGGCACCGACGTCACCGGCTCGCGGGTGCGTGCCGCGGTCGCCGCGCTGCAGGGGCGCGCGGCGGCCGCGACGGGGGCAGGGAAGGCGGGCGGGGCCATCCGCGAGCCGGTGACCGCGACCGCGGTCGGCGGCCGGGGCGGCCAGGCGCTGGTGGTCAGCGTCCCGCTGGCCGGAAACGGGTCGGACACGGCGTCCTACGACGCACTGCAGACGCTGCGCACCCGCATCCTGCCCGCGACACTGGGCCAGGTGCCGGGGATCAGCTTCGCGGTGACCGGCGACACCGCCCAGAACAGCGACTTCATCCATCAGCTGCATGACAGCACGCCGGTCGTGCTCGGGCTCGTCGCGCTGCTCGCGTTCGTCCTGCTGCTGATAGCGTTCCGGTCCCTGGCGATCCCGCTGGTGTCCATCCTGCTGAACCTGCTGTCCGTGGGGGCCGCATACGGGCTGGTCACGCTGATCTTCCAGGACGGCCACCTGCAGGGCCTGCTCGGCTTCACCTCGTTCGGCGGGATCATCTCCTGGGTCCCGCTGTTCATGTTCGTGTTCCTGTTCGGGATCAGCATGGACTACCACGTCTTCATCCTCAGCCGCATCCGGGAGCTGCGGGCCCGCGGCGCGGGCACCCGGGAGGCGGTGACCGGCGGCATCGCCAGCAGTGCCGGGGTCGTGACGAGCGCGGCACTGATCATGGTCGCGGTGTTCTCGATCTTCGCCACGCTGCCGCTCATCGACCTCAAGATCCTCGGGGTAGGCACGGCGGCGGCCGTGCTGATCGACGCCACCGTGGTGCGCGGCGTCCTGGTCCCGGCCGCCCTGGCCCTCCTCGGTGAGCGTGCCTGGTCCCTCCCGCACCTCCTGCACCGCCGCTAGCAGGCCCGCTGGCCACTATCGGCCCACGGTGAGAAGATGTGACGATGAGCAGCAGCAACGAGAGCAACCCACTACAACGGCTCGCGGCGGCTTGGGAGGCTACCGTCGCCGTCGCGGCCGAGTGGGCCGAGCAGACAGCGGCCGTGACCAGCGAAGCGTTGCACAAGCTCTCCGGCGACCCGGCCATTCGCGCGGTCCTGGAAAGCTGGCGCACCACCCTCGTCGGCTCCCGGCGGGCCTGCGAATGCTCCTGCGCCCGGTCACACCCGGACGATGTGGAGATATGCGACAAAGACGCGGTGATCACGCGCCGGCTCGCTACCGGCTCCCACGGTGACGTGGAGGTACCGCTGTGCGCGCCGTGCGCAGTGGCCCAAGGTGTCGCTGAGCTGCCCCGGTAAACCTGGGCGCCCGGTGCCCGCGGGCCCTATACCGCCGGTGCTTTTCCGGCAGCGGGTGGCTGCCCGAGAATCTCAAGCGGCTTAAAGTTCCAGCCCGGCATCCGCCGGCTGGCCGAGCTGAGCCCGGAGTTCCGAGCTGAGCCCGGAGTTCGCCGAGCTGTGGGCGCGGCACGAGGTCGCCGAGTCGCAGCTCAGGCTCCGTATCTTCCGGCATCGAGACGCCGGCGAGCTCCGGTTCACCGTGAGCGAGCTGGAGGTCTCCGCCCTGCCCGGGACCCGGCTCATCGTGTATATGCCGCAGGACGATAAGACGCGCGACCGCCTGGCGGCCATCTGCGCCGTCCCCTCGTAGCTGCTGGCCCCCGCGTAGCTTCTGGCGCTGGCCAGCTGAGGAAGTATCAGTTGAGAAAGTAGCTGCTGCCGCCGGATGCGGGGTTGGTGACGAGCGCGACCACGTTCACCATGCCAGCGCGGGCGAACTTCAGCGTCAGGATGACGTCCTTGCCGCCCTGCATCGGGCCCGCCCCGGTGATGCGCAGCCGGTAGCTGTTGGGGTTCATCCGCAGCAGGCTGTTGGGGGGGACGGAGATGTCCTGCACCAGCTTCATGATCATGGTCCCGCTGCTGCTCATGCCGTCCGGGGCGAGGAAGCCGACCTTCCCGCCCACGCTCGTGCTGACCGACACGAGCTGATCAGGCTGGATGGCGTTGTTGCGGATGTCCAGATAGGCGACGGTCGTCCCGGGCGTGGTCGGCTGGGGGATGTAAGCGCTGGCGACCGCGATCTTCATACTCGACACACCGGCGCACCCGGACAGCGCCACGGCCAGCGCGCACACGAGCGCGGCCGCCGCGCGCCAGGCCCATGAGCGGGCCCGGCCTGAAACCAGCATCGTCGTTGCCCTTACCCTGCCGTCATTTTCGTTCCGACATCCCCACGTTAGCGCCTCCGTCCGGCCGCGCTGTCCCAGCCCCAGGCCAGCCGTCCGGGCCAGCCGTCCGGGCCAGCCGTCCGGGCCAGCCAGTCCCGGGCGTCAGCCCCGCTCGATAGCGGTGCCGAGCAGGCCGAGCGGCGGCGCGCCCAGGCTCATCATCGCGCTGTGGAACCGGTGCAGCGTGAACCCGGCGCCCCAGTCGTTGCGGGCCCGCTCACGGAGCCGGAGGATCTCCAGCTTGCCCCACGTGTAGCGGCCGTAGGTGGGGTCGAACGTCGCGCGGCTGGCCTCGGACAGCGCCGCCGGGCCGGCCAGGTGGGTGTCGGCCTCGAACCGGCGCGCCGCCTCCTCGACCGTCATCCCCGCCGTGTGCACTCCGATCGCGCAGGCCAGCCGGGTGACCCGGACCAGGGCCTCCAGCCAGACGCCGATCGCGAACCGCGGGTCATCGCCGCCGAACCCTTCCTCAACGCACAGTTCTTCCGCGTAATGCGCCCAGCCCTCGATGAACGCCGACGACTGGAGCGTGCGCCGTACGTCTCCGGGGGCATGCCGCAGCGCGCGGCCGTGCGAGAAATGCCCCGGCGCGACCTCGTGCACGGTGATGCCGGGCAGCGTGGTGCCGCTGAACATCTCCAGCCATTCCTCGGTCTCCCGCTCGGCCCAGGACTCGTCCGGGGGAGTGATGTAGTACCACGACGGCCCCTCCGGCTCACCCGGGGCGTTCCACGACATCATGGCGACGGCCCAGCGCCGGGATTCCGGTGCGGGGCCGACGAGGCACTCGCCGTCGTTGTAGGGCACCAGGTTCTTCTCGCGGGTGAATTCGATGGCCAGGCGGGTCGAGATCCGCGCCGCCTCGATCACGCCCGCGGCATCGGGGTGTTCACGGACCAGTTCCCGCGCGACCTGCAGGGCCGGGGGCCCGGCGTCGATCCGGGCACAGTCCTCGGCAAGGCGGCCCAGCAGCCGGTCGCGTTCGGCGTCAGCCTGCTCCGCGAGCCGGCCCAGATCCACCGGCATCGCCTCCGCGCTGCTGAGCAGGGCGGTCAGCCCGGCGCTGCCCAGGGCGACGTCCGGCGGGCCGATGGCGGCGGCATGCTCCACGTGGCCGGTGAGCCGCGCGTGCGCGGCGAGGGCGGCGTCCCGGATGGCGGGCGGCGTGTCCAGCGGGATTCCCGCCGACAGTCCCCGGACCGCGCTGACCAGTGAGTTGGCCACTGGCCTGCTGAGCTGGTCGAGGGCCTCGATGGCGTGCTCCGCCGCGGCCGGCCACGCCAGCAGATGCTCCGTCCGGGCCACGTCCCGCTCGACCTCCGGCGCGTAGTCCCGGTCGTAGCAGGAAAGATCCATCTCGCTGAGATGCCAGATCGGATTGCTGCGGTGCAGCTCGAGCTCGGCGTAGACGACCTGGGCGTTGGCCTCGAACGCGGTCAGATGCGTCTCGTCGTGCGGGTCCGCGAGGGGGCCACTGGCCTCGCGGGCCAGGGCCAGCGCGGCCAGCCCGTGCCGGACGCCCTGCGCGGACAGGTCCTGAACCTTGCCGTCGTACTCGTGCCGCCCGCTCGCCTCGCGCGCCTCCGCGACATTGAGGTCGCAGAGGGCGCGCACCCGCGGGCTCAGCTCGGTGCCATCCATGTCCTCACACGTTACCGGTCCGGCCGGCCCGGGATCAGGAAGGTCAGGGAACCTGCCCGTCCACCGCTGAGCCGGCCCGGACCGGGTCGACCATCATGATCGTGACCTTGGCCGACGAGCACGCCGTGAACGTGTGGCTGAGGTAGGAGGCGGCCGTGTTGGCGGGCGGGTACACCTTCAGCCAGTGCGCCGTGACCGGATGGCAGGTCGAGGCGGGGTAGTTGCCGGCCTCCGCCACCTGCAGCCAGGCGTGCGCGGTGGCGTGCGCCGCGACCGTGACCGCGACCGAGGGGAAACTGGTCTGCCGGGAAGCGGGCGCGCCGATCTGGCTGCCGTTGGGCCCGGTGACGAACGAGACGCCCGGGAACCCATACATGGCGCAGGCGGCACCGGACGTGTTGGTGAAGCTGATCGGTACGTACTGGCTGCCGGCCGCGCCGCCGCCCACGTTGGTCTGCAGGCCTACCGAGAGGTTCGCGGTGGCGCAGGCGGCCAGGCCGGACGCGGTGGTGGACCGGGCCGTGGGAGCGACCGCCGGTGAGGTCGTGGCCGGTGCCGCGCTCGCGGTGGCCGAAGCCGAACTGCTCGCTGTGGTGGCGACCGAGTGCGGCGCGGTCGCGCTGCCCGAGGACCCGCAGCCGGCGGCGGTGGCCACCGCGGCGACCAGCCAGCCCGCGGCCAGGCCGCGCCGCGCGCTGACAGAAAGTCTGATCATCCCCACACCTTTCGTTTTTGGGCCGGCCGGCTCTGCGTAGAACACGCCGAGGCGAGCCCGGAGCCCTTACCCCGGTGCTGTGCGACCGCCGCGGCGAGGCCGCTGCTCAATGTATCGCCGCGGCCCCCCAGTTGCTTACCAAGCGTTACGGCATGTCCCTCGGGCAGATCTGCGGAACATTCCCGGATTCTCACCCGTTCAGACGCCCGGGCACGCCCCCAGGTTGGGCCCTTCTTTCGGCCAGCGTGGCCGGGAGCGATGGTGGCGAGCGGTCATCCGGTAGCGATGATGGAAAAAGAAGTAACGCCAGCGGACGCGGAGGGTATGCATGCCGGCAGCCAGTGAGTTCACCACCCGGCCTGAGCTGGCCGGCTCATTCGGCATGGTCGCCTCGACCCACTGGCTCGCCTCGGCCGCCGGGATGGCTGTGCTGGAGAAGGGCGGCAACGCGTTCGACGCGGCGGTCGCTTCCGGGCTGGTCCTGCAGGTCGTCGAGCCGCACCTGTCCGGTCCGGGCGGTGAGGTCCCGATCATCGGCTTCGACGCCCGGCGGGGTGGGACGTTCGTGATCAGCGGGCAGGGCCCGGCCCCGAGGGCGGCGACGCCCGGCGCGTTCAGCGCGCTCGGCATCGACCTGATCCCGGGCAACGGCCTGCTCGCGGCCTGCGTGCCCGGGGCGTTCGGCGCCTGGATGCTCCTGCTTCGCGATCACGGCGTCACCCGCCTGCGGGACGTGCTGAGCTACGCGATCGAGTACGCCGGGGGCGGCTATCCCCTCGTCCCGGCGATCAGCGGTGCCATCGCCGGCGTGGCGGAGATGTTCCGCGACCACTGGCCCAGCTCCGCGGAGGTGTACCTGCCGGGCGGGAAGGTGCCCGCGCCGGGGACCCGGTTCAGCAATCCGCGGCTGGCCGCCACCTACCAGCGCATCCTCGACGAGGCCGAAGCCGCCTCGGCTGACCGGGACGAGCAGATCGAGGCCGCCCGGCGGGTGTTCTACGAGGGGTTCGTCGCCGAGGCGCTCGCCGGCTACCTCGACGTCGCCGAGGTGATGGACGTGACCGGGCGGCGGGGCCGCGGCCTGCTCGGCTACGACGACCTCGCCGCCTGGCAGCCGGGGACCGAGGCGCCGGTCACCCTGGAGTACGCGGGCCTGACCGTCTGCAAGACGCAGCCCTGGGGCCAGGGCCCGGTCTTCCTGCAGCAGCTCGCTCTGCTGGCGGGCTTCGAGCTGGCGGCGATGAAGCCCGCCGAGTACATCCACACCGTGGTCGAGTGCGCCAAGCTGGCGTTCGCCGACCGGGAGGCCTGGTACGGCGACCCGGCCTTCACCGATGTCCCGCTCGCCGCCCTGCTGTCGCCCGGCTACGCCGACGAGCGGCGCCGCCTGGTGGGGGAGACCGCTTCGGCGGAGCTGATTCCCGGGGCGCCCGGGGGGACCCCGCCCCGGCTGCCGGCGTTCGCGACGGCCCCGTTCGGCCAGGGCGGCGGCCCGCCCGAGCGGCATCGCTGGTCCGGTGACCCAGGCCTGGATCCGGCCCTGGCGCCTCGGCTGGATTCTGGCACTGGCGAGCCGACGGTGCGGACCCGGGCCGGACATTCGGATTCGGCCGCGGCGACACCTGCCACGTCGACGCCGCCGACCGGTTCGGCAACATGGTCGCGGCCACGCCGAGCGGGGGCTGGCTGCAGTCCTCGCCGGTCGTGCCAGCGCTCGGTTTCTGCCTGGGGACGCGGGCGCAGATGTTCACGCTGGAGCCCGGGCTGCCGGCCACCCTGGCCCCGGGCAAACGGCCCCGGACCACGCTGTCGCCGAGCCTGGCGCTGCGGGATGGCGAGCCCTACCTGGCGTTCGGCACACCCGGCGGGGACCAGCAGGACCAGTGGACGATGGCGTTCTTTCTCAACCACGTGCACTTCGGCATGAACCTGCAGCAGGCCATCGACGCGGCCGAGTTCCACACCCGGCATTTCCCGTCCTCGTTTTATCCACGCGAGTCGGCGCCGCGCACCCTCGACGTCGAGGATCGCGTTGCCCGCAGCGTGCTCGCCGAACTGCGCCGGCGTGGCCACGAGGTGGTGGTGTACCCGCCGTGGTCACTGGGCCGGGTCAGCGCCGTGGCCCGCCGCGGCGGCCTGCTGTACGGCGCCGCCAATCCCCGCGGCATGCAGGGCTATGCCGCCGGCCGGTGAGGCCATCTCAACCGCCCGGTCCGCGGCACCGGCACTGATCGGCACGAACGGGCCTTCCCTTGCCTGTCCTTGCCTTCCCTTGCCTGTCCTTGCCTGTCCTTGCCTGACCTGGGATTTTTCCGCGTTCCGTGTCATCTCTGCGCCATGACATGTGTCATGACGGGCTCAGGATGCACGACACTGCCGCCCAGCGCCCGCCGCTGATGTCATGGAGTAGCCCGCTCGGATAAGGGCCAGCGGTGACACACGGAAGGAACACCATGATCCAGGGACTGACGAGGGAAACGGGGGCGGCATCGGGCGCGCCGGTGGTCTCCTTCGAGAAGGTCCGGAAGCACTACGGGCACGTCAAGGCGGTCGACGGCCTGACCATGGAGCTGCGGCCCGGCGAGACCGTCGCCTTCCTGGGCCCGAACGGGGCGGGCAAGTCCACCTCCCTCGACATGCTGCTCAACCTGCGCAAGCCGACCGGCGGCCGGATCCGGATGTTCGGCTCCGACCCGTACCACGCGATAAAGAACGGCCGCGTAGGCGCGATGCTGCAGTCCGGCGGGCTGATGCCCGAGGTGACGGTCCGCGAGCTCGTGACGCTGGTGACGAGTTTCCACCCCCGGCCGCTGCCGGTCGAGCAGACGCTGAAGCGGGCTGGCATCGCTGAGTTCGCCGGCCAGCGGGTGGACAAGCTGTCCGGCGGCCAGACCCAGCGGGTCCGGTTCGCGCTGGCCATTGTGGGCGACTGCGACCTGATCGTGCTGGACGAGCCGACCGCGGCGATGGACGTCGAGACCCGTCAGTCGTTCTGGGCCAACATGAAGGCCGAGGTTGCCGAGGGCAGGACGCTGCTGTTCGCCACGCACTACCTGGAAGAGGCCGACCAGGCCGCGGACCGGATCATCGTCATCAACAGGGGGCGGCTGCTCGCCGACGGGACCCCGAGCCAGATCAAGGCCCGGGCGGGCGCCAAGCGGATCTCGTTCCGGCTGGACCGGATCGACGAGCCGTTCCTGCTCGGCCTGCCGGCCCTGGTCAACGTGGAGATCCGGCACGACCTCGTACAGCTCCAGAGCTCCGACTCCGACCGGACGCTGTACGCGCTGCTGGACGCGGGCTACCGGCCGCGGGAGATCGAGGTGTCCAGCCTCGGCCTGGAGCAGGCGTTCATCGCCATCACCGCCGAAGACGACCACAGCAGGACCCGGGACACCAGCGGCAGCACGCTGCAGCCGGCTGGCGGCTACGCGTCGAACAGCCGCTGACCACCGGAGGCGGGCACCTCAGCTACGCACGGAACCAAGGAGACAACGGACATGAACAGTACCCTCGCGCTGGCCCGCGCCGAGATTCGCCGGCTCGGCCGGAACAAGCGGTACAGCATCTTCTCGGTCGGGCTGCCGGTCGTGCTCTACCTGGTCGTCGCGCGGTCGGTCCAGCACTACGACGTGTACGGCGTGGCCTACGCCGCCTACTACATGATCGCGATGGCGTCGGTCGGGGCGTTCAGCAGCGCGCTGACCGGTAACGCGCAGCGCATCTCGCAGGAGCGCAAGGACGGCTGGGTGCGCCAGCTGCGGCTCACCGCGCTGCCGGCCAACGCCTACGTCGTCGCCAAGATCATCGCGTCGATGGTGATCACGGTGCCATCGATCGTGATCGTCCTGCTGCTGGGCCGCTTCTACGGCGGCGTGCACATGGAGCTGTGGAAGTGGTTCGCCGTGGGCGGCGCCATCTGGATCGGGTCGCTGACCTTCACCGCGCTCGCGGTGGCCATCGGCTACCGGTTCATGCCGGACAGCGTGCAGCCGATCGCGATGTTCGCGTACTTCGTGATGTCCATCCTCGGCGGCCTCTGGTTCGCGCTGAGCGGTGTCCTGGGGAAGATCGGCCGGGTGCTGCCGACCTACCAGATCACCCGGATCGGCACGGACCTGATCAGCAGCCGTCCGGTGCCCGTCACCGCGTACATCACGATCCTGGCCTGGTTCGCGGCCTTCGTCGTGCTCGCGGTGCTGGCGGTGCGCCGCACCGCCGAGACGGTCTGAGCCGGCCGTGTCCTCCAACGGCCGGAGGCGGGACGGCGGGCGCAGGGGCCCCACCGTCCCGCCCCGGGCCCGAAGCCGGCCGCCGAGGCCGCGTACCCGGAGTAGCCCCATGGATATGTCCCAGCCGGGCGGGCATGACAGCATCAGGGAAAAGCTGGCGAGGAGGTGGGACGCGATGGCCGCGGACAACGAGTCGACGACTCGCGCGGCGGCGGAGCGGCGTCGTCTCAACCTCGTGATCACCGCGTTCCGCGGGCTCGGGGCCGCCGGGGACACGGCTGACGGCTGCGCCTCCCCCAGCGGACCCACCGTCAGCCCCGCTGCGAGCGGCAGCGGCACGATGTTCAAGCGCCACGGCGGCTGGATCCGCTGGTTCTTCTCCGGGATCTGGCTGATCTACCTGATCGCGCCGGTCGCCGGACTGTTCGGCAAGGGGCACGGCCCGCTGTGGATCGCGGGCGGCGTGACGCTGGCCGTTGTGTTCTGTGCCCTCTACATCGTCGTTCTAGGCACCTGGGAGTCGTATCCACGGCGCGCTCATATCGGGCTGGCCGTACTTTTCGTCTTGTCCGTGATCGCCTGCCTGGCCTACGGCGGCGACTGGACGTCGATGTGGATCTACGTGTCCGCGGCCACCGGGTTCGTGTTCCCCGGACGGCGCCGCGCGCTGGTCGCCGTGGCGGTGATCGGTGCCTGCTACGCGCTGCTCTGCTGGATCGACCACGTGTCCGCGACCCAGCTCGTGGTGGAGCTGCTACCGGTGGTGCTGATCGGCTGGGCCATGGTCGGCTTCCGGCAGCAACTCGTCCTCATGTTCGAGCTCCGCCAGGCGCGGGAGACCGTGGCTAAGCTGGCCGTTAACGAGGAGCGGCTCCGGCTGGCCCGGGACATGCACGACCTCACCGGTCAGTCGCTGTCCCTGATCACGCTGAAAGCCGAGCTGGCCGCCAAGCGGCTGTCCCGCCTGCCGGAGTCGGCCGAGCTGGATGCGGTGCTGACCGAGATCAGCGACATCGGCCGGGTCAGCCGGCAGACGCTGCAGGACATCAGGGAAGCCGTCAGCGGTTACCGGCGGCCGACCCTGGCCGTCGAGATCATCACCGCCCGCACGTCGCTGGAAGCGGCGGGCATCCACCTGGAGGACGACCCGGCGCTCATGGTCCGGTCGGGCACGTTCAATCCCGACGCGGAGGCGGCGCTGGCCTGGTGCCTGCGGGAGGCGGCCACCAACGTGATCCGCCACTCCGGGGCCCGCAACTGCCGTATCCGCCTCACCGAACATGCCGGCGAGATCTCGCTCGAGGTCAGCGACGACGGCCGCGGCTTCGGCGCCCCGGACGCCGGCGGTGCCCTGGACACGACCGCAGGCGGCACGGGCCTGCACGGCATGTCCGAGCGGCTGTCCGCGGTCGGCGGCCGGTTCGCGGTGAGTCCGGCCGGCCGTGACGGCCGCGGGTTCCGGCTGACCGCAACCGTGCCCGCGGCCCCCGCCCCGGGCCAGGAACCGGCCCCGGCCCGGGAACCTGCTCCGGTCCAGCGGCCCCGGTCCGGCCCGGTGGACGCTAACGTGCCCTCGTGACCGCCAGCGACCAAGCCGCCGGCAGCACCCGCGTCATCCGGCTGCTGCTCGCCGACGACCAGACCCTGATCCGCGAGGCGCTCGCGGCGCTGCTGTCCTTCGAACCCGACATGGAGGTCGTCGCCCAGGTCGGCCGGGGCGACGAGGTCGTCAAGGCGGCCATCGAGCACGACATCGATGTGGCCCTGCTGGACATCGAGATGCCGGGGATGGACGGCCTCGCGGCGGCGGCCCAGCTGCACGGGGCTCAGCCCGGTGTGAAGATCGTCATCCTGACGACGTTCGGCCGGCCGGGATTCCTGCGCCGGGCGATGGAGTCGGGCGTGTCCGCGTTCATCGTCAAGGACTCGCCCCCGGACCGGCTGGCCACCGCGGTACGCAAGGCGCTGGCGGGGGAGCGGGTCATCGACCCTGACCTGGCCGCCGCCGCGCTGGCCGAGGGCATCAACCCGCTGACGCCGCGGGAGCGGGACGTGCTCGCGGCCTCCGCCGACGGCTCGGTCATCACCGAGATCGCCCACCGGCTCTACCTGTCCGAGGGCACCGTCCGGAATTACCTGTCCGCCTGCATCCAGAAGACCGGCGCCCGTAACCGCACCGAGGCCCTCCGGATCGCCGAGGAACGCGGCTGGCTCTGAACCGCCCGGCGGCCAGCAGGCCAGGCAGGCATGGAGCCAAGGGGGCGAGCCGGGAGCCAAGAGGCCGGCGAGCCAGGGGAGCGGGCCGGGAGCCGCAGGGTCTTACGATGAGCCGGTGACTGCTGCCGGTTATCTGCGCTATCCACATATCCAGGGCGATCTGCTGACGTTCGTCGCCGATGACGACGTATGGCTCGCATCGGCCGACGGCGGCCGCGCGTGGCGCCTGTCCGCGGAAGGCGCCTCGGTCAGCTACCCGCGGCTGTCCCCGGACGCGCGCACGGTGGCCTGGACCACGACCCGCGACGACGCCAGCGAGATCTACGTGGCCGGGGTCGACGGCAGCGGCTACCGGCGGCTCACCTACTGGGGCGACGGCCGGACCCGGGTCACCGGCTGGAGCGACGACGGGGAGATCCTCGCGATCAGCGCGACCGGTCAGCCCGCCAGGTTCCTGACCTGGGCCCATGCCGTCCCGGTCACGGGCGGGACGCCACGTCGGCTGGAGTTCGGCCCGGCGGGAGACATCACGGCTCACGGCCCGATCACGGTGCTGCTGACCAGCACGCAGCACGAGCCGGCGCACTGGAAGCGCTACCGGGGCGGCACCTCGGGACGGCTCTGGGTCAGGGACGGCGAGGCCGGGGAATTTACCCGCATCCTGGCTGGCCTGCCCGGCCAGGTCACGAGCCCCATGCTGGCCGGCGGCCGGGTCGTGTTCCTGTCCGACCACGAGGGCTCCGGCAACCTGTACTCATGCGACCTGGACGGTTCCGGCCTGCGCCGGCACACCGACCACGACGGCTTCTACGCCCGCAACCCCAGCACCGACGGCACCCGTATCGTCTATCACGTGGCCGGCGAGGCCTGGGTCCTGGATGACCTGACCGCGGAGCCCAGGCGGATCGAGGTGACGTCCGGGTCCCCGTCGGCGGCCCGCGTCCCGCGGCTGATCTCGGCCGCTGACCACCTGGGCGCGCTGAGCTGCGACCGGACCGGGCAGGCGTCCGTGGTCGAGGTACGCGGCACCGTGCACTGGCTGACCCACCGGGACGGCCCGGCGCGGGCGCTGGCCGTGGACCCGGACGCGCGGGCCCGGCTCCCGGTCGTCCTCGGCCCGTCCGGCGGGGCCGCCTGGATCAGCGACGCCACCGGGCAGGACAGCCTGGTCGTCGCCGTCCCGCCCGGCCCGGCCGACGAAACCGCCGGCCTCGGGGAAGCCGGCTTCCCCGGGCCCGGCTTCCCCGAGGCCGGCCCCGACGGCTCCGAGGAGGCCGCCTCTGTCGACGGGGCCGGCCCGGAGTTCGCCACGCTGGCCGACGGGCAGCTCGGCAGCGTGGTCGAGCTGGCCGCGGCCCCGGACGGGACAGCGGTCGCGGCGGCCGCCAGCGACGGCCGGGTGTTCCTGGTCGAGATCGCCTCCGGAGAGCCGACGGAGCTGGCCGCCTCCGACGACGGGCCGTCCGGCGGCCTGTCCTGGTCGCCCGATTCCGCCTGGCTGTCCTGGTCGCAGCCCGGCCCGCAGCCGCTGCGCCGGATCCGCGTCGCCCGCCGCGGCCGCTCCGGCGGCGGTGCTCCGGACGTATGGGACGTGACCGACGGCCGTTTCACCGACACTGACCCCGTCTTCACGCTGGACGGCCGCTACCTGGCCTTCCTGTCGCTGCGCAGCTTCGATCCGGTGTACGACGCGCACTTCTTCGACCTGTCGTTCCCGTTTGGCAGCCGCCCGTATCTGGTGCCACTCGCCGCGACCACGCCGTCGCCGTTCGCGCCGCTTCCGCACGGCCGCCCGGTGGACCCCGGTGCCGACGACAAAGATCAGGAAGATGCTGAACAAGCCCTGGTGCACCTGGATACGGCCGGGCTGGCGGACCGCGTGGTGCGCGTTCCGGTTCCCGAAGCGAGGTACTCCTCGCTGCGGGCGGTCAAGGGGGGCCTGGCCTGGCTGCGCGAGCCGGTGTCCGGAGTGCTCGGGGAGAACGCCGCCGACCTGGACGACGACGGTCCCCGCACCGTGCTGGAGCGCTTCGACCTGGCGCGCCGCAAGTGCGCCGAGCTGGTCGACGAGCTGGACTGGTTCACGGTCAGCGGCGACGGCACCCGCCTGGTGCTAGGGGACGGCGACGAGGTACGCGTCCTGCCGTCCGAACGCAAGCAGGATGGGGACGACGACGACACCAGCGACGTGGTCACCGTCGACCTGTCCCGGGCCCGGTTCCTGGCCGACCCGGCCGCGCTGTGGCGGCACGCCTACGACGAGGCGGGCCGGCTGATGCGGCGCGACTTCTGGGTGCCCGACATGAGCGGCGTCGACTGGGATGGTGTGCTGGATCAGTACCGCCCGCTGCTGGACCGGATCAGCGGGGCCAGCGACTTCGCGGACCTGCTGTGGGAGGTATTCGGGGAGCTGGGCACGTCGCACGCGTACGTGCTGCAGGCCGACGACGCCCAGCGGCGCGGCGGCCACGCGGCGCTGGTCGGGCTGCTCGGCGCCGACCTCGCCCCAGACGAGGCCGGGCGGTGGCGGGTGAGCCGCGTGCTGCCCGGCGAGTCGTCGGATCCGGAGGCGCTGTCCCCGCTGGCCGCGCCGGGCGTCGCCGTCCAGCCGGGCGACGAACTGCTCGCCGTGGACGGCCAGTCCCTCGATCCCGTGGCCGGGCCGGGCCCACGGTTGGTCGGGGCGGCGGGCAAGCCGGTCGAGCTGACGGTCCGCCGTGGCGCCGGTCGCCCCCGCCGGGTCGCCGTCACCCCGCTGCGCGACGACCGGCGGCTGCGCTACCAGGACTGGGTCAACGGCCGCCGGGCGCTGGTCCGCGAGCAGGGCCAGGGCCGGCTGGGCTACCTGCACATCCCGGACATGATGGGGGAGGGCTGGGCCCACTTTCACCGTGACCTGCGCACGGAGATGCGCCAGGACGGCCTGATCATCGACGCGCGGGGCAACCGTGGCGGGCACGTCTCCCAGCTGATCGTGGAGAAGCTGGCCCGGCGGGTCATCGCCTGGGAAATGCCGCGGTCCTTGCTGCCGGAGACCTACCCGTTCGACGCGCCGCGCGGGCCGCTGGTCGCGCTGGCCGACGAGTTCGCCGGGTCGGACGGAGACATCGTCGCCGGGGCCATCCGCACCCTCGGGCTCGGCCCGGTGGTCGGCACCCGCACCTGGGGCGGGGTGATCGGCATCGACGGGATGCCCGGCCACCTACTGGTCGACGGCACGCACATGACCGTTCCCCGCTACTCGTTTTGGTTCAGCCAGTACGGCTGGGGTGTCGAGAACTACGGCGTTGACCCCGACATCGAGGTGCTTATCTCCCCGGACGACTGGGCCGCGGGCCAGGACCCGCAGCTGGAAACCGCGATCCGCATCGCGCTCGAGGCGCTGGCCGCACGGCCCGCCGTCACGCCCCCGGACCGCTCGACCCGCCCCAGCCGGGCCCGGCCCCCGCTGCCGCCCCGCTCGTCCTAGCCGCCTGCTCGTCCTGGCCGCCCCGCTCGTCCTGGCCGCCCCGCTCGTCCTGGCCGAGTGCGACCCGGCTTCCGACGCCAGGTAGAGCGCGTGTGCGCTCTCGTCGCTGCCGGGCCTGTCAGCCCGACAGCGCCGGACCGCGTCCCGGCGGGCTTCGCGCGCCCTGGGCCCTGATCAGCCCTGGGCCCGCGGTCAGGCCTCGGTGAGCAGCTCGCGGCCGTGCTTGCGCAGCTCGGCGACGGACGTGACGCCGAGCAGCTGCATCGTCCGGGTGAACTGGTCGGCCAGCAGCTCCAGCGCCCGGTCTACGCCGGCTTCGCCCGCGGCCATCAGCCCGTACAGGTAGGCGCGGCCGATCAGGCCCGCGTCGGCGCCCAGGGCCAGCGCGACCACGAGGTCGGCGCCGTGCCGGATCCCGGAATCCACCAGCACGCAGGGGCCGTCGCCGAGCGCATCCCGGACCTCCGCGACCAGGTCGATGGGCGCTATCGCCCGGTCCAGCTGCCGTCCGCCGTGGTTGGACAACTGAATGCCGTCCGCCCCGGCCTCGATGGCGCGGCGGGCGTCGGACGCGCCGAGCGGGCCCTTGACGATCAGCTTGCCCGGGAAGTGCTCGCGCAGCTCGGCGATGTTGTCCCAGGTGATGCTGGCGCTGAACCTGGCGATGCCGCTCGCGACCGTGCCCGACTGGAAGTCGGGGGGCAGGTTCGCGAACCTGATGGCCGGGTTGCGCAGCATACGTATCCAGTAGGCGGGCCGCGAGCCGATGCTGGCGATGGTGGAGACGGTCAGTTCGGGCGGTATGACCAGCCCGTTGTGCTCGTCGCGGACGCGGAAGCCGGTGACCGTCGTGTCGACCGTCACCACGAGCGCGCGGTACCCGCTGTCCGCGGCCCGCCGCACCAGCTCCAGGGTGAGTCCGTGGTCCTTGAGCATGTACAGCTGGAACCAGATGTCGTCCTGGCCAGCCGCCCGCGCCCCCGCGGCCAGGTCCTCGATCGAGGTGGTGCCCATGGTCGACAGCGTGTACGGGAGTTTCCGCCGGCCGGCGGCCCGCGCGACGGCGATCTCCCCGTCCGGGTGCATCATCCGGCTGTATCCGGTCGGGGCCATCGCGAGCGGCATGGACAGCTCCCGGCCGAACAGCCGGGTACCGGTGTCGACCCTGGCTACGTCGACGAGATGGTTGGGCCGGAACCGCCGGCGGCGGAACGCGCCGACGTTTCCGGCCATGCTCAGCTCTTCGTCCGCGGCCCCGTCTACGTAGTCGAACACCGGCCGCGGGATCAGCAGCTTCGCGCTCCGCCGCAGGTCGCCGACGTCATGGCAGCGTGCGAGCCGTCGCTTGATGATGTCCGGCTCCACCGGCTTCATCCGGATGAGCTCGCGGATCTCCCGGATGTCCATGTCCTGGAAGGTACCGTCCGTGCCCGCCAGCGAAACCAGACGGGGTTTAAGCTACTAAAGTAGTCGGAAATATGGGCCATAGGAGGAAAGCCGATGTCGCTGCGGTTCCACTGGTTCCTTCCGACCAACGGTGACGGGCGGGACATCGTCGGCGGCGGCCACGGCGTCGCCACCGGCGCGGCCGGCACGATCCGGCCGGCGTCACTCGGCTACCTCGGCCAGATCGCCCGCAGTGCGGAGCAGCTCGGGTTCGAAGCCGCCCTCACCCCGACGGGGGCCTGGTGCGAGGACGCCTGGCTGGCCACGGCCATGCTCACCGAGGTGACCGAGCGGCTCAAGTTCCTCGTCGCCTTCCGGCCCGGGCTGATCTCGCCGACCCTTTCCGCGCAGATGGCCGCGACGTTTCAGCGTTACTCCCGCGGCCGCCTGCTGCTGAACGTGGTGACCGGCGGTGAGTCCGCCGAGCAGCGGGCTTACGGCGACTTCGCCGGCAAGGAGCAGCGGTACGAACGGTGCGCCGAGTTCCTCGGCATCGTGACCCGGCTGTGGGCCGGCGAGACGGTGGACTTCGACGGCAAGCACCTGCAGGTGGAGGGCGCGCGGCTGTCCCGGCTGCCCGACCCGGTACCCGACCTGTACTTCGGCGGCTCGTCGGCGGCGGCGGGACCGGTGGCGGCCCGCTACAGCGACGTCTACCTGACCTGGGGCGAGCCCCCGGACGCGGTGGCGGCGAAGCTGCGCTGGATCACGGACCTGGCCGCGCCGCGGCCGATGCGGTTCGGCATCCGGCTGCATGTGATCAGCCGGGACACCGCCGGGGAGGCCTGGCGGCAGGCGGACCGGCTGATCGAGGACGTCGACGAGGCGATGATCCGCCAGGTCCAGGCCGGCCTGGCCACCAGCGAGTCGGAGGGGCTGCGCCGGATGCGGGAACTGCACGGCGGGTCCCGGGACGGGCTGGAGGTTTCCCCGAACCTGTGGGCCGGGGTCGGGCTGGTCCGGGGCGGGGCCGGGACCGCGCTGGTCGGCAGCCATACCGAGGTCGCCGACCGGATCGAGGAGTACGCCGGGCTGGGTATCTCGGAGTTCATCCTGTCCGGGTACCCGCACCTGGAGGAGGCGTACTGGTTCGGGGAGGGTGTGCTGCCCATCCTGGCCGCGCGCGGCGGGTGGCAGCACCCGGACGGCGATCACGTCGATGGCACCCCGAACGTCACGCCGTTCGCCCCGACCTCCGGCGCGTCCGCCGTGTCGTGACCTCGGGCATACTGGACCGGCCAGAAGGGAGCAGCGTGCATATCGCGGTTGTTGTCGGGAATCCCAAGCCGGGCTCCCGGACGCTCGGGGTCGCCACCGCCGTGGCCGACACGCTGGCGGCGGAGCTCGGCGTGGCCGGAAGCCACCTGGTCGTGGACCTGGCCGAGCACGCCACTGACCTGTTCGACTGGGGTGCCCCGCGGCTGTCGCAGCTCACCGCGGAGGTGGCCGCCGCGGGGCTGATCATCGCCGCGTCGCCGACCTATAAGGCCACCTACACCGGCATGCTGAAGGCGTTCTTCGACCGGTACGGGTCGAACGGGCTGGCCGGGTCGGTCGCGGTACCACTGATGACCGGCGGCGCACCCATCCATGCCCTCGCGGTCGAGGTCCATCTGCGCCCGCTCCTGGTGGAGCTGGGCGCGGCGGTGCCGTCCCGCGGCCTGTACGTCACCGAGCCGGAGTTTCCTGACCTGCAGACCCCGGTAGCACGCTGGGCCGAGGCGGCCGTCCCGCTGCTCCGCCGCGCGCTGGCGTAGCTCACCCGGCTAGCTGGCCGCTGCCCTGCCGACCTAGCGGACGCTGAGCAAGCGGCGCACCGGTTCCGGCGGCCCGAGGCTGGTCGCGGTGCTCGCCGGGCGCAGGTATTCCTGCCCGGCCGACCAGCGGGCGACGTACTGGGCGCCGGTCTCGCTGTCCGATCCGATCACGGTGACGTCGTCGACGTGGCCGCGAACAAGGTGAACTGGCCGACGACGGGACGCCAGCCGAGCTGCCGGACCGCCTCGGCCGAGAACGCCTGCTGGACCTGGCGCCTCGGCTCCGGCCGGACGGTGCCGCGCACCTTGACCTCGGTGGCGGGCTGCGGCCCGGTGACGATGCTGTGCATAACGATCCGCGGGTCTCGTTCCAGATCGCGGGCCTATCTGTGTCCACTTCATGCCTCAGGTCTACGCCGGGCCGCTGACATTGCGGGCCGTACAGTGGGCGGATGGACGACGCGCAGAGCCGCCTGAACGACCAGATCGACGACGCGACCCAGCGCCTGCTGAGCACGGCCCGGCTGATCACGGACTCGGACCTGCGCCAGCCGTCGCTGCTGCCGGGCTGGACTCGGGGGCACGTCCTGGCCCACGTGGCCCGCAGCGCCGACGCCATGCGCAACCTGCTGGTCGGGGCGCGTTCTGGCAAGGACCGGCCGGCTTATCCCAGCGCGGAGGCCCGGGAGGCCGATATCGAGCAGGGCCCGCGGGCCTCGGCCAAGGATCTCGTAACCGGCCTGGCCGACTCCGCGATGGCCTTCCGGACGATTGCCCGGCAGCTCACCGAGGAGGCCTGGGCGTTCCCGGTCCGCATCCTGGGCTCGGGGCCCTTTCCGGCGTCCCAGCTGCTGATCCGGCGGCTGGTCGAGGTCGAACTGCACCACTGCGATCTCGGCACTGGATACAGTCCGGACGACTGGCCTCTCGGCTTCACGCTGATGAGACTGGGCGAGCCGATGCACTCCCAGCGCCAGGACCGCCTGTCCCGCCCGCATCCTCGCCCGGCCCCACCGAAGCCGGTGCCCCCGCCGCGCGGCTCGTTCCGTCCGCTGGCCTGACGCCCGCCTGCTCCACGGCGGCCGCCCTTTGCCCGGGGCCGTCGCGTTTACGAAAGGGTGCCGAGGATCCGGTCGGTGGCTGGATCAGCTTTGCCGCCGAAATACTGGCCGAGCACCTGCCCGAACACGGTGTCGTCCAGGGCGGCCCGCAGGAACAGCGTCATCGAGGACCTCAGTTTCTGCGCGTCGAGCCTGCCGAAGATGTCGTCCGCGTCCGTGCTCTGGCCCGCCAGGAGAACGTGCGCGGACTCGGCCAGCCGCGGGCCGAGGACCGGATGCTCCAGGTACGACCGGGCCTCGTCCAGCGAAGAGATCGAGAACCGCTTCGACGTGGGGCTCTGCCCGAGGCCTGCGACCTGCGGGAAGATGAACCACATCCAGTGGCTCTGCTTCCGACCCCGCCGGAGCTCGGCGATGGCCCGCTCGTAGGTGCCGCCCGCGTCCTGGGCCGCAACGAAACGCTGCAGATCGTACGGGTCGTTCATGATCGCCTCCGTTCTGTCGCGGCCCTGCGTTAGATCACTTGACCGGGCCGGTTATATGAGAGCCATACGTCCGGTGTTCACGCCTGCGCCCAAGGTGAGACCGGGTGACCGGGTAGCTGTGGTATCCCCTCCACGGCTGCGCCTGCCCGTTTCCCGGCGGTGCATGCCCTGGCCATGCGCCGGCTGCGGGAGGAGTTCGGGCTGGAGCCGGTGGAGTACCCGACGACCCGGCGGCTGGACGCGTCAGTAAGGTTCACACTCAGACAGAGGCGGCTGCGCGTCGAGATTACGCCGGACAGACACGACCTACCGGCTCCCGGACGGCGAGCCGCTGCAGTTCCGCCATGACGTGGAGCAGATCAGCGTATCCACGGAGAGGCCGCTCATCCGGCCTGCCCTGAAGGGAAGGCACGACCCTACGGTCCCGCCTGCGATCCGCCCACCCAGCCACGCGGCAGGGAGCCGCTGTGGCGCCGGGCAGCCGGGTGATATTGCAGGTCAGGGTTAAGGCAAGCTTTGACCGGCGTCAGGTTTCGCCATACCATAATTTCTTGTGAGAGTGGCACCGCAGCGGCCGCGACGCAGCATGTCAGTGGCCGTTGAGGACTACGCCAAGGCCATCTACAAGCTTCAGTCCGAAGCGGCAGTCGACACTGTCAGCACCAATGACCTGGCCAGGCATCTCGGAGTGACGGCCGCTTCGGCGTCGGAGATGCTCAGGAAACTGGACGACCTGGGTTTGGTGACCTACGTCAAGTACCGCGGGGTCCGTCTCACCGAGGCAGGGCACAGGAGCGCACTGGCCGTTGTACGGCGCCATCGCCTTCTCGAGCTCTACCTGGCTGTGGCGCTGGGCCTGTCATGGGATCAGGTTCACGATGAGGCCGAGCGGCTGGAGCACGCCCTGTCTCCGGAGCTGGAGGCGGTGATCGCTGCCAAGCTGGGCAACCCTGCCCGGGACCCCCATGGAGACCCCATCCCGACCTCGGACGGCCGAGTGGAGGAGCCGCTCGCCCGCAGCCTGTCGGCGCTCCGGCCGGGCGAGCGGGGGATCCTCGTGCGGGTATCGGATGCGGACCCGGAGATTCTGCGCCAGCTGACTCGCCTCGGCATCGCCTTGGGTCAAGAGGTGGAGGTGCTGGCCGAACGTGAGGCGGCCGGGACGCTCGCCGTCCGCGTGGCCGGGGTCACGCACGCCCTGGCGGCCAGCGTGGTCGCAACCATGCAGGTCGAGGAAGACGATGAGGCCTGACGAAACCCGGGCGATGACGGCCTCCGAGCCATCTGCATGTGCCCTTGAGCGGTAAATGGCGCGGTTCTCGCAGCGTTATCTGATCTTTTTTCTTTGTTGACGTGCTGAGCTTTGATCTCCATAACACGCCGTGCGTCGTTCGATGCCTGCCATGCCGGCGAGGATCAGGCCGGTGCCGGTTTGGTTCGTGGTGGCCGCGTTGAGCTTCCCCGGGCTTTGGGTCTTGAGCCGGTCAGCGTCGTCCGCGAGCAGCGGTTCCGCAGCTGGTGTTGCCTTCGCCGTTGATGGGCGGGGTGGCGCAGCAGCCCTCGCCTGGCCAGATTTGGTGGCCTTCTTTTATGGCGACGGCGGCGATGGTGAGCGCGAAAACCTGGGCGTGGTGCAGGTTGAAGCGCGCTGCCGACACCGACGGCTGGTCGCCGGACAACCGCAGTCTTGGCTGGTTGACGGGAAATCTAGGCATGCCATAACCTTTTAGGCATGCCATAATCCGTGAACATGCCTGGACGAAGGTCGAAACCGGCAACCAGCAGGAGCAGCTGTGACACCACCATCGAGCCGTCCGATTCCCGCGCTCGAGGGCACTGGCCAGACCCTGCCGGTAAGCGAGGCGCTCGAGGCCAGTGCGCTTGCGCGCCTGCTCAGCCGCGGAAAGGTGCGCGCGGCGCTGTACATGCTCGGCCCCGCGTTCGTCGCCTCAATCGCGTACGTCGACCCCGGCAACTTCGCCACCAACGTGCAGGGCGGCGCGGAGTTTGGCTACCTGCTGCTGTGGGTCGTGCTCGCTGCGAACCTGGTCGCCATGGTGATCCAGTACTTGTCGGCCAAGCTCGGGATCGTCACCGGCCACGACTATCCCGAAGTCGTGCGTGAGCACTTCCCGCGCGTGTTCACCTGGGGCATGTGGGTCCAGGCGGAGATCATGGCGATGTCGACCGACCTCGCCGAGTTCGTCGGTGCCGCGATCGGGCTGAACCTGCTGTTTGGCGTGCCGCTGCTGGCTGCCGGGCTGATGACCGGGGCGATCGCGTTCGGGATCCTCGGGCTACAGGCCCTCGGCTTCCGCCGCTTCGAGCTCGCGATCAGCGCGCTGCTCGCGATCATCTTCGCGGGCTTTCTGTATGAAACGCTGCGGATCGGGCCGTCCGTTAACGGCTCGCTGCGCGGCCTGATCCCCGGCGTCCACGGCACGAGCTATCTCTACATCGCCGTCGGCATCGTCGGCGCGACCGTGATGCCCCACGTGATCTACCTCCACTCCGCGCTGACCAAGGGCCGGATGCCGTGCCGCGACGACACCGAGAAAAAACGCGTGCTGCGCTTCGAGCGGCTCGACGTGTACATCGCCCTCGGGCTCGCCGGCCTCGTCAACCTAGCCATGCTCGCCGTCGCCGCCAAGCTCTTCCACACCCCGGCCCTGTCGGGCCTGAGCACCATCCAGCAGGCACACACCCAGATCGGGCACCTCGTCGGCGGTCTGGCCGCGCTCGCGTTCGCGGTCGCGCTACTCGCCTCCGGCGCCTCCTCCTCCAGCGTCGGCACCTACGCCGGCCAGATCGTAATGGCCGGCTTCATCAACTTCCAGATACCCCTGGCGCTGCGGCGCGCGATCACGATGATCCCCGCGCTCGCCGTACTCGCCATCGGAATTAACCCCACCAGCGTGCTCGTGCTCAGCCAGGTCGTGCTCTCCTTCGGCATCCCGCTCGCGCTGGTGCCGCTGGTCATACTCACCGGCCGCCGCGACATCATGGGCATCCACGTCAACGGCCGCACGCTCGTCATCTCCGCCTGGACCATCGCCATCGCCATCAGCCTCATGAACGTCTTCCTGATCTACCAGCAATTCTTCCTGAACTAAACCGCCGCATGGCTTCTTGATCCAGCCAGCTCGCAATCACCGGCCGATCAGTCCTGAGGCCGGCTGTACACAGCGATTGATCTCAAGAGCGGCACAAATGCTGGCTCCTGGTGGACCTGCCATCCCCGCCGCTACCCGCGCGTTCCCCCCTGGCCAGGACCAAGGCCGAAGAGCCCGGCGCGGCCTGACCCGGCAGCTGAGAGAGTCACAGACTCAGATCATCAAACCTCGAGCGGGTTACCCGCCGGTCACCTACAAATTTGTCTCACCCCCACGCAGGTAGGCGCGGTAGAGGCGGGGATCGGTGGCAGCGATCCACTCCAGTTCGGCCTGCTGGTGCACGGTTAGGTCTTCCGGGTTCTTCCGTAGCACCCACCGGGCGTGCTTCAGTGCCCGGGCGTGTCCTTTGGCGGTGTGCCGTCCCCAGTTGCCCCTCAGTCCCTTGCCGGCCTGGGCCCGGGCGTGGGACCAGGCGTGCCGGCGGACCTGGTCCAGCGCACTGGTGGCCCACTTGACCATGTGGAACGGGTCATCCGGTCGCCGAGGGTGCTGATCCAGGCGCGCAAGCCCTGACGCGCGGTACCGCATCACGCGGAAAGACTTCAGACCTTTCCGCGAATGTGCTTGACCTGGCCTTCCACTCCACTAAGTTACTTTCTGTAATGATCAGTTACGGCTAGTAACTGATCAGCCACCTGCCCGGGACGCGAGGCAGATTTCGGGGGCGTTATGAAAAGCACCATTGGTGGTCAGTGGCGGATTTCAGGCCGGTCACGGCGGCCTCGCACCGCGCTCGCGCGGATAGCGACGAGTCTCGTCCTGGCCGCGGCCTCTTTCTCGGTCGCCGCCCTCGGCGCAACGAGCCCGGCCAGCGCAGCGGGCTCACCGCGGCACAGCGCGGCGGGCGCACCCCGGCCCAGCGCGGCGGGCGCGCCCCTGTCCTGTGACGGCGGCACCATCTACTCCTACCAGCGCGGCTCCGACCCCGCTGCGACCGGCAGCGTCTACGCCCTGAATACCAGCACCGTCGGCGGGGCCACCGTGGCCGCGACCCTGGTCACGAAGGTGCCCTCCGGCGGCAATGCCAACGCTCTGGGCATCACCAAGGGCGGGACCGCGATGTATGCGGTCAACCAGACGACCTCGAAAGCCAACTCCGCGGTCATTCACGGCTACAGCACCAGTGCGCAGAAGTGGACCAGCTATACCGGCAACAGTTCGGGCGCATCCGACAGCTTCGTCGCCGGCGCCGTTAACCCGGCTACCAACGTCTACTATTACGTCACCTATAGCACCGGCTCCTCAAGCAGGCCGGGAACCGGCACCGTTTACGGCTTCAACACCAACACCAACACCCGTATCACCGGCGTAATCGCCACCTTCAGCCTGCCGACCGGAAATAGCTCCGCCGGCAACAACGGCGACATCGCGTTCGACTCGGCCGGCAACATGTACGTTCTGGCCTCGAACGGGAGCGAGGTCGGCATCGGTGTCGTCAAGGGCCCGATCCCGACGACTGGATCATCTTCCGGGGCCCCACTGACCGACACCCTGCTGAATAGGTTCCGCGACAGCAACTCCTACAACGGAATTGCCTTTGACAACTCCGGCAACCTGTACGTCAGCGGCATTCCGCGGAGCACCAGCGTCCTGACCAAGCTCAACCCGAACACCGGCGCGGTCATCGCCGGCCCCACCTCGCTCAGTTCCAACGCCCAGGCTTTCGCCAACGTCGACCTGGCGGCGTGCTCGCTGAACCCGACGCTGTCGCTGCGCAAGGACATCGTCGCCCGCTACGCACCGCGCGACCAGTTCACCCTGAGCATCACCGGCGGCGGGGTCCGTGAAGGCAACACCACGACGACGACGGGCAACACGACGGGCGTCCAGTCGGAGGTCGCCGGGCCGATCATCGCCCGCTCTGGCACGACCTACACGCTGCACGAGACCGCGGCCAGCGGCAGCTTGCTGAACTACGCCACGACCTACTCCTGCGTCGACACCGCGAACGGTAATGCCCCGGTGGCCTCCGGTACCGGCGCGTCGATCACCCTGCCCTTCCCCGGCAAGACTGTGGTCTCGTCGATCAACGTGCCCTCCGCCGCCACCGCTGCGGTCGCGCCGAATGTCGTCTGCACGTTCACCAACGCGCCGCTCAAGCCGGGGATCGCGCTCCACAAGTCGGTCGCCGAGAAGACGCTGACCGTCGGTGAGACGCTGCATTACAGCTTCCTGGTCACCAACACCGGCAACGTGACGCTGGCCCCGGTGACCATCAACGACCACGAGTTCACCGGGCACGGCACCCGGCCGGTCGTGACCTGTCCGCCCGGGGCGGCCGCACTGGCGCCCGCCGCCTCGGTCACCTGCATGGCGACGTACACCGTCACCCAGGCCGACGTGGACGCCGGATCTGTCAGCAACACGGCCACCGCGTCCGGCAAGACCCCGGCCAGCCATGCGATCACCTCCGCCCCGTCCTCGGCGACAGTCCGGGGGGTCCGGTCCCCGGCGATCACGGTCGTGAAGTCCGCCTCTCCCAGCACGTTCTCGGTCGCGGGCGAGACGATCGACTACAGCTTTGACGTCACCAACTCCGGGAACGTCACGCTGAGGGATGTCCGGGTCCACGACACTGGCCTGCGGGGCCTGTCGGCTATCAGCTGCCCGCACTCCACCCTGGCGGCCGGGGCGTCGCAGATCTGCACCGCCACCTACCTGACCACCGCCGCTGATGTGGACGCCGGGTCGGTCACCAACCACGCCACCGCCCACGGCGACCCGCCATCGGGCCCGCCCGTCGTCTCCGCCCCGTCCGAGGCGACCATCACGGCCATCCAGTCCCCGGCGATCACGGTGGTCAAGTCCGCCTCTCCCAGCACGTTCTCGGTCGCGGGCGAGACGATCGACTACAGCTTCGACGTCA
>Ga0302235_10000317_pt1 | contig 39733 bp, 30 predicted proteins | sample II_Palsa_N3_3_FD_193577 | JGI IMG/M metagenome (GOLD analysis project Ga0302235, IMG submission 193577) | Peat permafrost microbial communities from Stordalen Mire near Abisko, Sweden - II_Palsa_N3_3 | ecosystem: Environmental > Terrestrial > Soil > Palsa > Peat permafrost | place: Sweden...
GGTCCGCGAGCACCGCGAGGCGGAGGCGCTGAGCGTAGAGAGTCCGGGAGTCCAGCGTCCGGTACTTCGGATCTGACTCGTCTGCGAGCTGAACCCTGTTGTGCACGGTGATGTGCGCATGCAGGTGAGGATCGCCCTCATGCGAGGTGTGCTGGACGAAGATGGGCGCCGTGACGCCGGCGGTATCCCGCCACTCCCCCGTGGTGTCCGAGACGTGCCCGGTCCTGGTGTAGGCGGCGGTGGCCTCGATCTCCCGTACCACCACCAGCGCCGTCTGATACAGCGCATCCTCGATCTTGGCGGCCTCGGCCGCGAGCGTGTCCGCCAGGTCCTCGTCCCCGTCGTCCCGTGCCTTCAGGGACGAGATGATCAGCGAGGCATGCAGCACGGACACGGACTTGGCGGCACCGAGGGCGAAATCGAAGTAGGGCCGGGCGTTCCTGTTCTTCCCCTTGGCGGCGGTCCGCGCCTCGGCTATCTCAGTGGCGCTCGCGAACGGGTGGTCGATCAGGTACGCGGCGACCTCGGCCTCAACGTCGACGTTCTTATAGTTCCCCCGCCTCCGGCAGTCCAGCCGGTCACCATCGGGCCCGATGTCCTCATGGAACAGGCGCCGGATCACTTCCGCATCAACATCCCCGGCAAGCCCGAGCTTCGCGGCGCCCTTACCGGCCCACTGGCCGGGCGGCTCCCCGGCGGCCTTGGTGTAGTACGCCATGCCGCCCGCATGGCCGGTGTCCGTGCGGTCCGTGTGATAGCGGATGTCGTGGCCCGCTCGCAGGCCCAGATTCGTCGTCACGACGAGTACCCGCCCGCGCACCTACCGACATCATCATGTTGATGCCTGTGTGCAAGACCTTCGCCCACTAGACCTTGCCTCAGCAGACCAGAGCAGACCAGGGGGCCGGACGGCTCCATCCCCGACTCGTCCCCCCGGGCCAGGGTGGATGACAGATCAGTGCAGGTCAGAGCCTCGGATCTGTTCGCCCTCCGGAGCCGTGTGCGCAGGTTCGAATCCTGCTGGGGGCGCTACGCGGGCCTGGACCAGCCTCCAGGACGCAACATGGAGCGAGCTTAGTTGGCTTCGAGACGAATGGCCCGCCGGTAGCCTCCGCAGGCTAGGAGCGACCCCACCGGGGGCGCACATACCGACGCAGCGCTCGGCGTTGGCGCCAAGTGCGTCTCCCTGCTCTCGACTCAGAATCTCGTCCTTCGGGCAGCCATCCCGGCTGATTGTCGCCATCGCGCAGCCAGTCCATCCCCGTCGCGTCCGTGAATATCACGGTGACGGTATAAACCCCCCTGGATCCGCAGGTGCACCATCCGCCGACAAGATGTCGACTATGATTGTTTCCTTCGGGCCAAGGACTGCTCGGTCGCCTCGCGGGCCGGCATCGCGCATCCGAGCCCCGCACACCACCTGTCGCTTCACATCGCTGTCTTGGACCGGGACCTGAACATTCAAGATGGGCGCCGGGCTGAAGTTGATGATCTCGATCGTGGCACCCTTTTGCTCCATCACAACCTGCCGAGCCTGCGCCGCGTCACGATGGATGCGCTCGGCCGCCGCCTGCTGCCAGCCACGCTGCGCAATGTAGAGGGCGGCCACTGTGGCGCCTATAGTTCCCACAGCCGAGAGCCACGCCGCCAGATCGCCTGACAAGTCAGTCACCAGACCAATGCTAGAGGCGAATGTCAGATTTAGCGACGGTTTCAGAGTTCACACGCATAGGCAGTGATGCTGCATCGATGTCAACCGAGGCTTCACTACGGTGACTACATACACTGGGCGACAATCATCACATCGACCGGCGCGCTCCTCGGCGGCCTGGCAATCGTCATCGCCCTTATCCAGCTCGGCAACCAGCGCGAAGACCGGCTCAGGGCACAAATCAGCAAAATTGGCGTATGGACCCAGGCGGATGACCTGCGGATGACCCCAGACCAGCCCCACTGCCGTAATTTACTCAGACATGCGGCGGTTCCATCTCTCGGCAAACCAGGCCACGAATGGTCCCGGCTGATAGGGTTCGTATTCCGCTAGATCCTGCGATACTTCGGCGAGGTTTATCTGGGCTGCCACGAAGGTAGGATCGAGGCTCACGGCCACGCGGAATTCGGCCTGGGCCTCGGATTGCCGCTCTAGGCGGCATAGCAGGAGCCCGAGATTGTTGTGTACGTATGGATTATGCGCGTCAAGCCGAATGGCAGCGCGAAAGCCAACCTCGGCCTCTGCATATTGCCCAGCGTCCATCAGGGCGCATGCGAGGCCGGTGTGCGCGTATGGAATAGCAGGGTCGAGGCGGATGATCTCACGATAGGCCTCTTCGGCCCCGGCGTAGTCCTGCTCCGCAGCCAGCCTATCGCCTTCGGCGATCAGGTCGAGGGTCAGGTCAGTCGGCTCAGTCACCAATCGTCTTCTTCCCAGCGATGTTGTTCCTCCCAGTCATCTTGCTGTCGACGCTGTTCTTCCCAGTCTTCTTCGTCTCGCCGACATTGTTCTTCCCAGTACTCCTCCTCCTCTTCTTCCTGCCGTCGACAGTCGTCCTCTTCCTCCTCGCGGCGACGCTGCTCGTCCCAGTAATCGTCATCCTCTTGCTGTCGCTGACGCTCCTCTTCTTCCTCGGAATCGTCATTCCATCGCGGGTATTGGCGACGTTGCGGAAGTGGACCCGGGCGGCCGGGGCTCCGCACGATGAGCCATCAAGACGACCGCGATGATGATCACCCATACAGACATATCCGGAGCTCCTGCTGCGTAAATAGGTTGCGGCCCGGCTGGTTACTCCAGGGCGGCCAGGCGTGCGACGGCGGCGTGCATACGGTGTTGGTGGCCGTACTCACGTAGGTCCGTCAGGCTCGGTTCGGCTATTTCGAGCTGCGTGGCGAGGCCTGTGACGCGCTGCCGCATGTCTGCTGTGCTGGTGATGTCCGAGGCCGAGGTCATGGCGAGGGCGCGCTCGATCAACGCGCGGCGGCGCAGTCCCGCGTCGTCGCACCACAGCTGGAGGAAGTGCCTCTTGCGAAGCTCGTAGGAGCCGACCTTGCTCAGCGAGAGCCTGGCGTCGTGTCCGAAGGCAGCGGCCCGGAGCGTGGCACGCCAGATTCCGCTGGGCAGATGGCGGAGCGTTCCCGGTCCGGCTGTGCTGTCGGCGAGCCATTCGGTCCAGATCTCGCGAGGATCGGTTTTCTTCTCGGTGCTGATGAGCTGCGCGATATCGGGTACCTGGCGGCATACGTCCTCGAAGAAGACGTCTCGCACGGCAGCGAGCGCGGTGTAGACGAGCAGGCCTGTCCCGGCGGTCTCGATGACGTAGGCGGGGAGGCAGACGTCCCGCTTGCCGGCAAAGCGCAGGTCGCGCAGCTGTTGCGGCAGGTTCAGCTCGGCCCGGTCCGGACGCTGGGCGAGAGTCTCGACCATCTCGGGCCGGAACATCGTCGCCGCGAACAGCGGCAGGAAGCGGCTGCGGTCAGCGAGCCTGTCCTCGGGGATCTCCTTACCGGGGAATACGGGGACCGAGCCCTGGTAGTAGGCGCGCGGCAGCGGCTGCCCGGTGAACTGTTCGATCAGGATTTCCTGGCGGCTTTCCTTGGGTTCGTAGCGAACGCCTTCTTGGGCGGAGTACCGTCCGAGTTCGGTCAGGGTCACGCTCTCGGCGTCTTCCCGGATGTGCCCGATAGTTGCGAGGAACTTCAGGCACCGCCGGACGAGTGCTTCCGGGATACCGAAGAACGCGGCCAGCTCATCGATCCGGCACAGCCCGGCGTCCATGACGGCCCGGACGAGGAAGCGGTCGATCATCTCGTACGCTTGCTCGTCATAGACGCTGGCGGTTGTTTCAGCCTGCCAGAGCGGCCACAGCACGGGAAATAGCCGCAACGGGCGCATTCCGGGGAGGCTCGTGGCATGCTCGACCGCGCGCCTGGCCGGGTAGATCCGCCTGCCCGTGTTCACGCGTGCTCCTCGCGCAGGCGTGCCAGCTGGTCAGCGACCTCGCGGGATGGCCGAATGTCGCCGTATCCGCGCAGATAGCCGATCATCGACTTCATCAGTTCGGCGAACTGCTTGTCCCGCGCGCGGAGAAGGGTCTCGCTGTCGCCGATGAGGACGAGTTGCCGCCGCGCCCGGGTAATGGCGACGTTGAGGCGGCGCAGTTCTTTCAGGAACCCGATGTCCCCGCGGTCGTTGCTGCGGGTGAAGCCGTAGACGATCAGGTCCCGTTCGCCACCCTGGAACGCGTCGACGGTTCCGACGCTATCCGTGACTGCCGCGCTGTCGCCGAGCGACTTGGTCAGCAGTTCGGTCACTCGTTCCGCTTGCGCCCGGTATGGGACGATCACCGCCCAGTCCGGATACCAGCGGACGTACTCGGTGACGAGCTGGGCGATCAGGACCGCCTCGAAATCGTTGCTGTACCCCTGCCTGCCCCACTCCTCCTTGCCTCGGCCGCGTTTTTCGTTCCGTTCCTGCGGGGCACGGTCTGTGGTGTCGGCCATGGCAAAGGGTTGCCGGAAGACCGGGTCCGCTGAGCCTCCGCCGTGATCGGTGTGCAGGGCCCCGCTGTAGAACTCCTGCGAGACGAAGCGGGCTATCGGCTCGGGCATCCGCCGCTGGACGGTCAGCATGACCCTGTGCGCCTCGTCCGCGCTGATGTAGAAGCGCTCGAACGCGCTGCGACGGAGCAGATCAGCGATCTCTTGCGCCTTGGCCGACGGGACTTCGCCGGACCGTTCGAGGTCTTCCGCCCATCCCTTGACCTCGTCGTCGAGAAACGGCGGAAGCTGATGGTGATCGCCGACGAGGACGCTGCGCTTGGCGCGGATTAGCGGGACGAGCAGGTTGGGCGTGGCGATCTGCCCGGCCTCATCGACGATAGCCAGATCGAACGTCAGGTCGGCCAGCAGCGGGGTGGTGGCGGTGCCGATGCAGGTCGCGGCGACCACGTCGGCGTAATGAACGACCTCGTGGTGCAGGTCGTCACCGGACTCGCGTACCTCAGCCCGCCATAGGTCAAGCAGTTCCGCGCGCCGTGTCGCCAGCGCCACCGCCTCGCCCAATGCTAGCGCGTTTTCCGCCCAGCCAGACAGGTCCCCCGGCGTGCCGTCAGGGCCCGGGACGGCGGCTCGCAGCCCGGCGCGGACCATGTTCGCGGCTCGTCCTGCCTCAGCCAGCGCCCCCTGGCGGGCGGAGATGGCGGCCGTCCGGGATGCTACGAGCCTGGTCCCTTCCGGATCGCGGGCGACCACCTCATCAGCCTGCGCGCGGGCCGCGGAATACGAGGACTCCGCCTGAGCAAGCGCCGCCCGCACCTGCGGCAGCGTCTGTTCGAGGCCGGCCACCTTGCGGCGCCGACCGCGGGCAATCCACCGGTAGATCAGGCCGACGAGCCCGCCGCCGCGGGTCTCGGCCGCGGCGAGCCGGTCCCGGGCTACACGCAGGGCGTCGTCAGCCGCGGTGACGCGCGCCCGGGCATCTCGCATATTCGCCGCGTCGGCGGCCAGCCGCGCAGCGAGCGGCGGGCTGATGCGCCCGACAATGGCGTCTAGTGCCGTCTCGTGGGCCTGCCGGGCGGCGTCAGCCCGCGCGGCCTCCTCCAGCTGAGAGACAAGGAACTGCTGCCAGCGCACGACAGGCCTGTCGTCCCCGGTGAACGGAGCCAGCCGAACGGCAGTGCCCTCGGTCGCCGCCAGGATCTCCGCACGGAGCCGCTCCACCTGCGTCTCGACCATGAAACCCCGCGCATGGCTGGTCATCGCGTCCTCGTTGCCGACACGCACAGCGCGTATGTGCGCGGGTAGTCGTTCCAGGACGTTGTCGACCGCGCGGTTGGTCTGCGAGGTGACGAGCACCTGCTGCCCCGAGGCTGCGCAGGCCGCCGCGATCTCTGTGATGGTCCGGGTTTTGCCGGTGCCTGGCGGTCCCAGCACGACGAGCCTGTCCGGTACGGTCAGGGCCCGCTGGAACGCGGCGAGCTGTCCGGGGTCCAGATGCCCGCGTGGCCGGGCTTGCGCGTCGGGTGTGTAGGGACGCAGGCGCCAGTCGACGAGGCTGGCCAGCAGGTCCGGGGCAGCGGCCTGACGATGCCGTAGGGCGTCGATGGCCTCCAGCTGAGCCCGGTAGACACGGTCGCTCGGAAGCATCTGCAGAGCGCCCTGGGCTGGGATTTTCCGGTAGTCGATGGCAATGTCGAACCGGACAACCACCACGCGATCGGCGAGGCGGACCACCCTGCCGCGCAGATCAGGCTCATCGGTGATGTACACCGGGGCGCCGACGGCCAACTGCGCCGGGCGGAGCAGCTCGAACTCATAGACGCCGCGGGCCGAATGCCGCTCCTCCCTGGTACTGCCCTGGCGACGGTAATGGACCGGCGGGGCGGCGCGCTGCCGTTCGATCTCGATGTCCCGCGTGGCCTCCACCACCTCGGTCAGCAGGTCCAGGTAGTCAGCGTGATGGGGCGGCATAGTCTCAGGTACGTGCTCGCTGAAATCGGCATGTGCCCACGCTCCGCGGATGCCGTCCCAGCAGGCGGACAGCCCGTGCGGCAGATCGTTGACCTGGTGGTAGGCATGCCAGCCAGCCGGGCAGTGCAGCAGGAGCGCTCCGCGTGACAACCGCTCGTGATCGCGGAAGCTCAGCGGGGCCAGGTGCCCGAGGCGGTAGGCGTCGCCGTATTTCGTCACGTACAGCGCGACCATATGCCGCCGGGTATAGGCGACCAACCGCTCCGGGTCATCCTCGACGCGGGCTGGCAACGCCCCGGCCCTCGCGAGCTGGCTCAGTTCGGCGATGACGGTTTCCACACCGTCTGCCCCACCGGTCCAGTACCGTTCCCGGGCCATCTTCTCAGCTGCCTTCAGTGACGGGATCACCGCGACCGGGCCAGGCAACGACACGGGTTGAGCGCTCATCGGTGAGCCGCCCGCGAGAGCTCAGCTCGGCCCGCGCGCAGTGCGGACGCGAGTGCAGTGGCACCCGCCGGGCGCCCAGCCGGGTCGGCGTCAAGAGCATCGAGGAGGATCCGGTCGGCCTGCTCCGGGAAGCCGGGCAGCCCGGCGCGAACCGGGGGCGATCCTGCCGGAGTCGGCGGATAACCTGTCAGCGTGTGGTACGTGACCGCCGCGAGCTGGTAGATGTCGGTCCAGGCGCCGGTGGCGTACGGCGCACGGTACTGCTCCGGTGCCCGGTAGGTTGCCTCACCCTCCTCCGTCGCTGGGGGAATCTCCGCAAGCCCGGCATCGCGAAGAAAGCATCGGTCACCTTCGACGAAGATCGCACCGGGGTGCAGCGCGCAGTGGCTGGCCCTGGACGCGTGCAGAGCGGCCAGCGGTGTGCAAAGAGACGCGGCCGCGGCGAGGATACGCGCCGCGGTGAACCGGTCCGCAGGTGTCCGGCCGGGCCCGAAAACCTCGGCCCACGATGACCCCCGGGGATGGGCTGTCACTACCGTGACGCGGTCCTTGTCTGCGACAGTCCCGAGCAAGCGCGGCAGGCCGCCCCGCCCACTCATCCGCGTTAGCAGCCTGGCCTGCGCTCGCAGCCCGGCATGCTGGTGCTCCGCAGCAGCCAAACGCCGGACGATCTCGACTCGGCGGAGCCGGACCCGTCCGCCGCCCGGCTCGATCAGGTCAGCAGTCGCTTCGCGCCACAGCCACGACATGTCCCGGCTCGAGCGCTCCGACGGCGCATCGTGCAGAAGGTACACCGAATCCGCCAGGCGCAATTCGGCGCCGCCCACCCACGTCGGCTCCGGCTGCGCAACTACCGGCGGTGCGGGCCAGGACTCCCCCGGCTCGTCCGCCGCACCGTCTTGCCGGTACGGGTTGTAGTAGTGGCGGCGGACATGCCCGGCCTGCGACCGGAGCAGGAGCTTGCGCAGCTCGGTCTCGTCCCACAGGTCGATGATCACGCCGGTCTCTCGCTGCCGGGCGATCCTCCAGCGTTGCCACCACTGCTTCGCCGGCCCCTCCATGCTGGACGGGATGCACAGCACCCAGCGGTCCACCGTGTAACCGTGCTCACTCGCCGCCTTGAGCGCAGCCGCGAAGGACTCCCTGACCTGGTTCTCCTGGCTCTCCTTAAACCCCCGGACGAAATACTTCGCCTGCCAGATGGCGACCCGGCCGTGCAGGTCACCGACCAGCACGTCGATGCCCCAGTCTCCGGGGTTGGCGAAGACCAGGCTCGCCTCCTCGTGAGTAGCCTGCACAAGCAGCCCGAGCATTTGCTCGAAGTCCTCACTCGCGCCGCTCTTCCCCGCCCTGGCCTCATGTACCGAGAAATTGATCATCGGTTGCTGACCCGACACCAGCCGTCTCACCGTTCCGTCCCGGCTATAGCTGGCTTATGGCAGCGCCGTGAACTGCATAACCGCGCCAGCATCCCCAAAGGGTACGGCTGGCGACAATTCGGTCGAAGCCGTTTCCGGGAATTAACAATTATACCGTTTTGTCTAATTTGAGAACGTGGGCGTGACCTGAATCGGACATCAAGCACTTTCGCTCGCTTAGCTCACTTCATATCTACTTGGATCTCGTAGTGCACCTCATGCCACTTCTACTTACCAGTAGCGAGCGGTCAAGCCGGAGTCCGTACCTTCGATTTTCCACTCATTGCGGTAGATGCGTGATATACGGATCAGCAATAGTTGGTGCGGCTCAGGAACACCCAAGGCTGACCAAGCCGTCGGGATTACTCATTAGCCAGAGTCGGCTAATCGACCGGGCACTCAGATGAAGGGGAAAGGGTGACACCACGGTCCGTTCGGTAAAATTCTCATATGAAGCAGCCCGTCAAGCTTTTGCTGTTCCTACGCCTGGTTTGTGCAGTGATCTGATGATTTGACGTGGTTATGCGCTGGGTGCGGGGGCGTGCCGGGCTGGCCCCATGGCCCGTGATCGCTGCCAGATCACGCGGGCGGTGCCCGGAGTCGCACGAGGAGTTCATGGCTGAGGTGTTCGGCGGCTTCCGGCGAGGATCTTCTGGTCAGAGATCGCGCAGGCGACCTTCGCAGGTCGACGACGAGCGGGCGAGTTGCGCACATTCTGTCGGTGGCATCCGGCAGTATGTAGTGATGGTTAGCGCAGCTCCTCAGTCGGCGCGTGGCCAGGGCGACCCGCAGCCGTTCACGTACCTGAGCGTCCCGAACTCCGATCTTTACCGGAGCCTGCTGCGTACCTTCGCGCGCGCGAAGGAGCGCTTCATTGTGCACCTGCGGCCGGAAGACGTCGCGGCCGAACTCCGCGTGGACGCCGGCGAGCCGCTGACCCAGGCCCTGGAACAGCTCGTAACGTGGGGGAATCTACGCGCGGACGTCGACACCAGCCGCGTTACCACGGTGGAGGACTTCCACCGCAAGCGGTGCCTGTACCAGCTGACCGCCGCCGGGCAGGCGGCCGAGCAGGCGATCTCGTTCTACGAGGAAGCGATCGGGCGGCGTGGCCAGCTCCAGTCGGTAGCCCTGGCCGACATCGCTGGCCAGCTCCGTTCGCTGAAGGTCCTCGCCATGGAGGACGATCCCGACCCGGCCAAGGTTCACCTGCTGCTGCTGTCCGTGGCGGAGCGGTTCTCCTCCCTGGCCGACAATGCGCAGGCGTTCATGTCCGCGCTCCGGCGTGCGATGGACTTCTCCGACGGGGACGTCGACGGTTTCCTCGCGTACAAGGAACGGCTGATCGACTACATCAACCGGTTCATCGCAGACCTGGCCAACTCCGGCGCCCAGATCGCGGTGCTGCTTGGCGAGCTGGAGGCCGCCGGTCACGAGCGGCTGCTAGAACTCACCGCGCGCCGGGAGGCAGCCGACGCCGTGCCCGACGGGACGGACGCCTCGGAGTCCCTGGCCCGGGCGGAGAAACAGGCGCTCGACGCGTGGCGTAACCGGTGGCGCGGGCTGGATGACTGGTTCACCTCGCGAGACGCGGGGCACCCGAGCCAGGCCCGGCTGCTGCGGCAGGCCGCCGTGACCGCGATCAAGCAGCTTATCGACGCGGTGGGCCTGCTCAACGAGCGCCGCTCGGGACGGTCGGACCGATCGGCGGACTTCCGCGTGCTCGCCCGGTGGTTCGCGCAGGCGCCGGACGACGAGGCCGCCCACCGCTTGTGGCGGGCTGCGTTCGGCCTGTCTCCCGCCAGGCACCTGTCGGTGACCAGCGAAACCGCCGACGCATGGGAGGATGTCCCACCCGGAACGGCCTGGCGGGACGCCCCGGCCATCCGTATCTCGCCGCAGCTGAGGAAGACCGGTACCTATGAACGTCGTGGCCAGCCGAACCAGGTACGGGACCGGTCGGCGGAGCGTGACTTGCTGCGCCGCCGGGCCGAATACGAGGCGGCGCAGACCGCCGCGGCCCGGCGGCGGCTGCGCACCGCCGGGCCGACGCTGCTCTCTGACCTCGACGTGCTGGACCCCCAGGCGTTCCGGCTGTTCCTGGCGCTGCTTGGCGACGCCCTCGCGGCACGCAAGCCCGGTGATACCGAAGTCAAGACCGTGACGAGCGACGGCACGCTGGAGGTGCGGCTCTCGCTGGTCCCGGACGGCGGAACGGCCAGCATCGGCACCGCGGCCGGCCAGCTCACCGGGCCGGAGCATGTCATCGAGATCACGGAGCTGACGCCATCATGAGGGCAGCAGCATGATCCCCGCCGAGGAGCAGGCGCAGCGCCGGACCGCGCTCCGCGCCCTGCTCGCCCGTCCGTTGCTGGTCGCCGACACGGACGGCGAGACGCTGGTCTTGGTCAGGCGGCACCTGACTGAGTTGCGCGAGTGGCTCAACCGCGAGACCGGCTGGCGGCTGGTTGCGGATTCCGAGACGGCCCGGCTGTTCAAGACCGTCCCGGGGTTGTCCGACGCGACTCATCCCGCCCGCGGGCACAACAAGGAACCGTTCGGCCGGCGCCGGTATGTCACCTTGTGCCTGGCCCTGTCGGCCCTGGCCCGAGCCGACGCGCAGACCACGCTCGGCAGCCTCGCCGACGACGTGCTGACCGGCGCGGCCGAACCGGAGCTGGCCGGATGCGGTTTCACGCTGACCCTGGAGAGCCGGGCGGACCGGTCGGACCTGGTGGCCGTGGTGCGGCTGCTGCTCGGCTGGGGCGTGCTGAGCCGGATCGCCGGGGACGAGGACGCCTACCTGTCGGCCGGCGCCGACGTGCTGTACGACGTGCGCAGGCCGGTGCTTGGCGTGCTGCTGTCCGGCAGCCGCGGCGCGTCTACCGTTACCGCTGAACGATTCGATGAGCGGCTAGCGGAGCTGACCGCGGAACCGGTCGCCGAGAGTGACGACCTGCGCAATCAGGCCCTGCGCAGACGGCTGACGCGGCGGCTGCTTGAGGACCCGGTGGTGTATTACGACGAACTCGATGAGGACGAACGCGTCTACCTGCTGTCCCAGCGGCACGCGATTACCCGGCGGATCGCCGACGCCACCGGATTGATTCCCGAGATGCGCGCCGAGGGGATCGCCATGGTGGATCCCGACGACGAGCTGACCGACGTGCGGATGCCCGAGCAGCGCACCGACGGGCACGTTACGCTGCTCGTCGCGGAGTACCTCGCCCGGCGCGAACAAGCCACGCTCGATGAACTGCACACCGTCGTTCGTAAGGCGGCCGCCGAGCACGTCTCGTACTGGCGCAAGGGCGTGACCGAGCCGGGCGCGGAAACGGAGTTGCTCGCGATCGCGCTGGAGAAGATGTCGGCGCTCCGTCTAATTGAGCGGGGCCCGGTCGAGGTGGGCGGAGCCGTGGTCCGCAGCCGACCCGCGCTCGCGCGTTTCGCCCTGGACGAGCCGACTATCCGCCAGACGAGGCCAACACCGACGAGAAAGGCGACAGCAGATGCTGCCAGTGCCCTCTTCTGAGCGGTGGAAGCCGCTGCGCGCCGGGCTGATCGACATGTTCTACTACGACTCCGAGGAGTTCTGGTTTCACGACGGCCGGCTGTTGCTGCGCGGCAACAACGGGACTGGCAAGTCCAAGGTGCTCGCCCTGACGCTGCCGTTCCTGCTGGACGGAGAGCTCACCCCGCACCGGGTGGAACCGGACGGCGACCGGCAGAAGAAGATGGAGTGGAACTTGCTGCTCGGCGGCAAGCATCCCAATCCGGAACGCCTCGGTTATACCTGGCTCGAGTTCGGCCGCCGCGCCGCCGACGGGAACACCGAGTTCCGCACTATCGGCTGCGGGCTCAAGGCCGTGGCCGGCCGCGGTATCGCACGTCACTGGTTCTTCGTCACGTCCCAGCGCGTCGGAGCGGACCTGCAGCTGCTGCCCGCCAGCCGAGTGCCGCTGACCAGGGAGAAGCTGCGTGAGGAGATCACCGGGCACGGGCTGGTGTACGACCGGGCCGCCGACTACCGGCGGGCGGTGGACGAAGCCCTGTTCGGCTTCGGAGAGCACCGTTACCAGGTGCTGGTCAACCTGCTGATCCAGCTCCGGCAGCCGCAGCTGTCCAAGAAGCCCGACGAGAAGCTGCTGTCCCGCGCGTTGACCGAGGCGCTGCCGCCGCTCAGCCCCGGCCTGGTGACGACGGTGGCCGAGGCGTTCCGCGGGCTGGACGATGAACGCGACGCCCTGCGTGCCCTGGAGGAGGCCCGACTGGCCGCGGCCGACTTCCTGCGCCACTACGGTCGGTACGCGATGGTGGCGGCCAAGCGCAAGGCGGCCGGGCCGCGGCAGGCGCAGAGCCGTTACGAGCAGCTCGGCCGGGACCTCACCGCCGCCGAGGAGGACTTCGCGGCGGCCGATAACGCGCTGGAGGCCGCGCGGCGCGAGCTGGACGAGCTCGAGCAGGACCGGATCGGGCTGGAGGCGCGGCGGGAGGCACTGCAGCGCGACCCGGCGATGCGGGACGCCGAGCGGCTCGAGCAGATGGGCGGCGAGGCACGGCGCCGGGAGGACACGGCTCGCATTAGGGAACGCGACCGTGACCGGCTGGCGGCCGAGGTACAGAAGCGTTCCGTTCGGGCCGAGGTGGCCACGGAGCGGGCGCACGCCGCGCGGAACGCGCTGACGCAGGCATGGCAGCAGGCCACCGGGGCCGCACAGGCTGCGCTCTGCCGCGACGGGTTCCTGGCCGCGGCCCAGGACTGGGAGCAGGACCTGCCTCGTGCCCGGCGGGAGACGCAGGCGATCGCCGACCGCCAGGGACAGGCCGTCAGCGAGCTCGAGAAACTCCTCGCCCGAGCGGCGGAACGACGCGAAGCGCTGCGGGCGGCGCGTACGGAGGCCGACCGGCTCACCGCGGAGGTCCAAGCCGCGGCCGAACGGGTAGCCGACGCGGAGCTGGCCGCCGCCGACCGCGGACAGGACCTAGTCGCCGCCTACCGTACCTATCTCGGCGGACTGGCCGAGTTGCGGATCGGTGACGCCGATGAGCTGGTCGCGGCGCTGGAAGGCTGGGCGGTGACCGGCGACGGCGCCAATCCCGCGGTGGCGGTCATCGACGACGCGGCCCGGGCGGCGGGAGCCGGACTCGGGCGCCTCGAAGCCGGGCTGGCGGCCAGGCGAACCGAGCTCGGTGATCGCGCGGGTGAACTCGCCGCGGAGATCGGCCGACTACAAGAAGGCGGTCACGATGCCCCGCCGGTCCCGCACACCAGAGAACCCGGTATCCGCGATAACCGCCCCGGGGCGCCGCTGTGGAAGGTTACCGAGTTCGCGCCTGCCCTGACGGAGGACCAGCGCGCCGGGCTCGAGGCCGCGCTGGAAGCGGCCGGGATACTTGACGCCTGGGTGACGCCGGAGGGGAACCTGGTCGATGGCGACGTCATCGTGGTCAGCGGCCTGGCGCCGGCCGCCGGCCCGTCGTGTGCGAGCGTGCTGCTCCCCGCGATAGACCCCGGCGATCCGCAGGCGGCCACGCTGCCTGAAGAAAGTGTGAGTGCCGTCCTGGCGGCGATCGGCCTGGGCGGCACGGACGGGACCTGGGTGAGCACCGAGGGGCGCTGGGCGAACGGCGTCCTGACCGGCCACTGGACCAAGGATGCCGCCGGCTACATCGGGGAGGGAGCCCGGGAGGCCGCGCGCCGCGCGCGGATCGCCAGGCTCAGCGGGGAACTGGATCAGGCCCGTACCGAGATCGCCGGGCTCGACGTGGAACTGGCCGAGCTGGAGCGTCGCCGGGAACGGCTCGCGGAAGAACACCGCGCGACACCACCGGACACGGACGTCCGCGACGCGCATACCGTGGCCGCGGCCGAACGGCGGCGGCGCGGCCAGCTGCGTGAGCAGCAGGCCGAGGCGGTCGGCGTGTGCGGGCAGCGGCAGGGCGAGCTGGAGGTGGCGATCCGTAGTGCCTGGGAGTTCGCGCACGACGTCGGCCTGCCGCCCGAGCCCGGGGAGCTCGCCGGGGTCAAGGCGGGGGTGGAAGCCTGCCGGCTCGCGATGGCCGGGCTCTGGCCGACAGCCGAGGCGATGCTGGGCGCGGCCCGGGTGGTGGATGAGGCGTCGGCGGAGCTGGCCGAAAGCCGCGGGCAGCAGGCCGAGGCGGCCGAAGCCGCGGCGGCGGCCCGGGACGAGGCGTCGGCCGCCCGGCTGATGTACGACGAACTGCTGGAGACCGCCGGGGCCGCGGTCGAGGAGCTGCACCGGCAGCTGGAGGAGGTCCGGCGCGACCTCAGGCGCCGGAGCGAGGACGAGAAGGGCGCCCGGGCCCGGGAACAGCAGGCCGTGAGCGACCGCGGCAAGGCCGACGGGAAGCGGGAGACCCTGACCTCGGAGCTCGATGAGGCGGCCCGGACCCGGGACGCCGCGGTCGCGGAGTTCAGGGCGTTCGCCACCACCGGGCTGCTGCACGTCGCGCTGCCCGCGCTGGAGGTGCCCGACGTCACGCAGCCATGGGCGGCGACGCCCGCCGTGCTGCTGGCCCGCGCGGTGAACGCCGGGCTGGAATCCACCGATGACGCGGACGGCCCGTGGGACCGGATCCAGAAGCGGGTGACGGAGGAGCACAAGCTGCTCGCGGACGCGATGGCCCGGCACGGGCATTCCGCCGGGCTGTCGCTGAGCGAGGGCGTCATCGTGGTCGACGTCGTTTTCCAGGGCCGCAGTCATGACATCCCCGGCCTGGCCGCGGCCCTCGGCGAAGAAACCGACCAGCGGGCCCGCCTGCTGTCCGCCCGGGAAAGAGAAATCCTGGAAAACCATCTGCTCAACGAGGTGGCGGGCACGCTGCATGAGCTGATCACGGCGGCGGAGGCCGAGGTCAGGCTGATGAACGACGAGCTGGAATCCCGGCCCACGTCGACCGGCATGAAGCTGCGGCTGGTCTGGCACCAGGCGCGGGACGCGCCGGACGGGCTGGATCAGGTCCGGCACAAACTCCGGCAGACAATCGACGCCTGGTCGGCCGGGGACCGGGCTGCCGTCGGGTCGTTCCTCCAGCAGCGCATCGCCGCCGAGCACGCCAGCAATCCCGCGGCTGGATGGGCGGAGGCTCTGACCTCGGCGCTGGACTACCGCGGGTGGCACGAGTTCGTGATCCAGCGGTACCAGGACGGGCAGTGGCGCCCAGCCACCGGCCCGGCCTCCGGCGGTGAGCGGGCCCTGGTCGCCTCTGTTCCGCTGTTCGCCGCGGCGTCGGCGCACTACAAGTCGGCCGGCCACCCGAACGCGCCGCGGCTCATCGCGCTGGACGAGGCGTTCGCCGGGGTCGATGACGACTCCCGGGCCAAGTGCCTCGGCCTGCTGGCCACGTTCGACATGGACGTGGTCATGACCAGCGAGCGGGAGTGGGGATGCTACCCGCAAGTCCCCGGCCTGTCGATCTGCAACCTTTCGCGGCAGGAGGGTATCGACGCGGTCCTGGTCACGCCGTGGCGGTGGGACGGGCGGGAACGCCGCCCGGCGCCGCGGGCAGCGGTGTGACCGAGGCGGGGTTGACCGAAGCTGGCGCCAGGCTGCACCGCCTACTCGGCGGCGAGCCGGCCGCATGGCTGGTGCGGCGGGCCCGGGAGCGGCTGGAGGCGGGACGTCCGCTGACCGGTACGGTGACCCTGCCCGTTGCTAGCCTGGAGCAGCGGCGTGCGGTGGAACGGCTGACCGGAAGACCATCCCGCTCCGGGGCGTCGCTGTCGGTGTCGCTGACGGAGGTCGACCGTATCCTGCGAGCCAGCGGCGCCGCGCCGGGCGGCCTGGCCGAGGCGGTGACGCACCTGACCGGTCCGCTCCGGGATCGCAACCGCGAACGAGCCGAGCTGGCAGCCGCCTGGGATGCCGCGTTCGCCTCACTACAGACCGCCACCGACGGCCGTGACGAACTAACGCGGTGGCGGGGTTGGCTCGACGCCACCGGCGTGGTGCGCCGTCTTGCCCCCGAACCGGAGCAGGCGCGGCTGCTCCTCACCCAGGTCGCGGCGGTGCTCAGGCGGCTACCCTCGGGTGGCGTCCCGATCGGCCGGCTCGCCGCCGAATGCTGCGGCGACGCTCACGCCCTGGACGACGGACGTCCGGTCGGCACGCTGGTACTGTCGGCGGTCCGTGCGCTGGCGGGCCTGCCGTTCGCGGCGGAGGGAACCGCCGGCTCCCGCCGCGCCGCGTGGGCCGCCGCGGGAGTTCACCTCGACGAGCTATCGTCACTGGTGCTCTGCCTCGGCCTGCCCGGCGACACGCGCACGGCCCTAGGCAGGACGCTGGCGTCGTGTCGTGAGACGGGACAGCCAGCGGTTCTCACCCTCCGTCAACTCCGCTGCCATACGGGGCCGCTGACCACGGAGCCGCTGACCACGGAGCCGCTGACCACGGGGCCGCTGACCACGGGGCCGCTGCGGGCCGGCCTGGTACGGATATGCGAGAACCCGGTAGTGGTCGCGGCCGCCGCCGACGAACTGGGCCCCCGGTGCCTGCCGCTGGTCTGCGTCGGCGGCCAGCCCTCCGCGGCCGGGTTCCGGCTGCTGGAACTGCTCGCGGCCGGCGGCGCGGAGTTCGGTTACCACGGTGATTTCGACTGGGGCGGGGTCCGGATCGCCAACGCGGTGCGTCACCGGGTGACCTGGCGGCCGTGGCGGTATGACCATGTGGCCTACCAGACCGCGGTGTCGGCGGTGCATCCGCTCGCGGCGCTCGGCGGGCTCGCCGGAGAGCCGACCGCGACGCCGTGGGATCCGGAACTGGCTACCGCCATGCGGCGCCTTAATCTCCGCATTGAGGAGGAACTCACCCTTGATGCCCTGCTACAGGACCTCAGTCCTTAGCTGACATCACTCGGGCCTGGGGTCCCAGCGGAATCGCCTTATCGCGACAAAGCCGCCCGCCACCCCCCAGATCGCGAGGACCAGCAGCTGGCGGCCCGCGAACCCGCGGTCCAGGGCGAACGGGTTCAGCAGCGCCTGGTTGAACGGCCGGACCGGGAAGACGCCCGCCAGGTCATTGAGGAACCGGGAGGTGATCTGGAAGTAGGTGCCGGAGATAAACACCAACGGGAAGAAGACGAACTGCACCACCGCAGGCGCGGCCTCCGCGTTGCTGATAAGGCTGGCGACCCCGACTCCCAGCGCGCAGAACGCGGCCGCGCCGATGACCACCGTGACGATGATGGCGGCCCAGTGGTCTGGCATCGGCACCCCGTACAGCAGGCCCATCCCCACGATCAGCACCGCGTCTACGAGGCTGACCATGACGCAGTGCGCCACCAGCCCGACGAACATCACCCAAGCGGGCAGCGGAGTGCCGCGCAGCCGCTTGAGTATGCCCTCCTGGCGGCGCAGTGACAGCGTGACGGCCAGCTGCGAGTAGCAGGCGCCCATCACCGACACCGCCACGATCGTGGAGGTGTAGTACTGCAGCCCGGTGACAGGCCTGCCGTCGATTCTGGCCAGCGTAGCGTTCCCGAACACGCCGGCCAGAATGGCGAAGAAGACCAGCGGGAAGGCGAAGATGAAGAAGGCGCTCTGCGGATTGCGCCAGAAGCTTAGCTGCTCGTAGCGGACCTGGTGCCACACCAGGGCCGCCGTATTGCGGCGCGCCGGCGCCCCGGCGGCCGCTGCCTGGATGCTCATCCGCGCCTTCCCATCCTGCGGCGGGGCGCCGGCGCGTCCTCGGGCGCGGCGGCCGCGTCCTGCCCGGCCGTCAGGCTCAGGTAGATGTCCTCCAGGCTCGGCCGGTCCACGGTGAGCCCTGGCAGCGTCGTGCCGTGATCCAGAGCCCATCCGGTCAGCCGGTGCAGCAGCTCGGTCGGCTCGTCGGCCTCGACGACCAGCCGGTCGTTCTCGCGGGCAGCGGCCGGGACCGGAAGGTCCGCCGCGGAATACCCGCCGGGGAGGGCGAAGCTGATCCGCGCGCGGGCCAGGTCGCGCCCGCCGAGCGTGGCGGGCGTTCCTTCTTCGATGATCCTGCCGCGGGAGATGACGGCGACCCGGTCGGCGAGCTCCTGCGCCTCGTCCATGTAGTGGGTGGTGAGAAGGATCGTGGTGCCCAGGCCGGAAAGCCCCCTGATGACCTCCCAGGCGCCGCGCCGCGCGCTCGGGTCGAAGCCGGTCGTCGGCTCGTCGAGGAAAAGGACCCTGGGGTTCCCGATGATGCCGAGGGCGAGATCCAGCCGCCGCTTCTGTCCGCCGGACAGCGACTTGACCTTGCTCTTCTCCTTGCCGGCGAGGCCGACGAGCCCGATCACCTCGCCGACATTGCGCGGATTGGAGTAGTAGCCCGCGTTGCGGGAGACCGACTCGCGCACGGTCAGGTACGGCTCCACCGCGAGCTCCTGGAGCACCAGGCCGATCTGCTCGCGCAGCTGCCGCCCGGTGCGCTTGTTGCCCGGATCGAAGCCGGCGACCACGACCTTGCCCTCGTCCGCCTGCCGGTAGCCCTCAAGGATCTCCAGCACCGTCGTCTTGCCAGCGCCGTTCGGCCCGAGCAGGGAGAAGATCTCCCCGTACCTGACGGTAAAGCTGACCCCGGCCACGGCGCGGGTAGCGCCATAGCTCTTCCGCAGGTCCTCCACGACGACAGCGTCCACGGTCTCCATCTACCAGGACAGCTTCTTCCTGAGGCCGGGGGCCTGCCGCCGGAACCTGTAGCCGGCCATGAAGACGATCACGCCAACCAGGATGCCGCCGCCGCGGGAGAACGCGACCGTCACGGCGGTCGCGGACGAGACAATGATCAAGAGCAGCACCGAGGTCGATGCCGGCAGACGGCTGCGTCCGGGAGTCGTTCGCACGAGTTGACCGTAGGGCCCAACGCTTTCGTTTGTAAAGATGCCCAGCAACTGTCACGGCCGAGTCTCGTAGGCGCCCGTCAAGCGCAGGCAGGGAACGATCACGAATGGTCACGGGCGATCGTAGCTGTCATGGTTGCCTATGCGCCGCCACACCAGCCCTGGCCAGTGGCCACGTGTGCTGCGCTGGCGTCCGGGCGCCGGAGGAGCCACGTGGCTGCGCCTAGGGCCACCGCGGTGTAGGCCGCGGTTGGGGTGAGCCGCATCAGCCAGTTCCCGGAGCCAGAGCCGAGAATGCCCGGCAGTACGAGCCCCCTCAGGGGAGAGCGGGACATGGAGCGCGGGTCCCATCTCCGTCACCCCCATCCCCACCTCGTCGTAGGCGGAGCCCCGGCTATCTCGTCGGCCAGCTGTACGTTCATGTTCACGTTCACGTTCACGGGAGAGGGATCTGAGATCCTCACTCTGAACGCGACGGCCACCGTGCTGCAGTGCGACCAGGTCTCGGTCCTTGTGGACGGCGACCAAGCTCCGGGATGAGTTCCGGCGAGGAAACGCTCGCCCTGGTCCCGTTGCCTGATGCCAGTCCTGCGGCGACGCGGTCGATCACCCCCCAGACGCGGCTATCGGCCCAGTAGCCGGAGTGGCCCTGGACCGCGGGCGGGGCCTGCGCGTAGACGTAGTAGCACTCGGCCGGGTCGAGGTAGTTGACGTCGACCTGTTCCTGGACGTCCTCGGGCAGGCAGTCGATCACCGGCCCGCCGATGGGATCGGTCGGGTACCAGAAGTTGCGCCAGGCCTTTATCCCGGCCGACCCGCCCGGTGCCAGCGGACCGAGCAACTCCGGGCCGAAGTAGGCGGGGAAAGCCCGATAGTGCGCCGCCGAGAGGGGTCGTTCCACGCCGCGGCCAGGAAACCCATCAGCGCGGGCAGCGCCAAACCGGCGATCCCGATCCCGAGGTTACGGATCAGCAGCGGCGGCTGGACATGCAGCCGCCAGACGCACAAGGCCATGACCAACTGGCCGACGATGATGAGCCACAGCAGCCAGGCGGCGTCGTGCGGCACGCCAGCCAGGAAGCTCTTCCGGGAGATCTGCTTCTCCCAATCCTCGCCGCTGCCCGGATCCCCGTTCTGGGTGCCGAGCGGGGAGAACGGCTTCAGGCCCGACCAGTACCAGCGCTTCCGCGCCGCGGGCAGCGAGCCGATGAACTCCTCAGCATCCTGCTCGTACTTATCCGCTGCTTGTTTCGGCAGCTCACGGGCTCGCCACCACCGCCGTGCCTCGGCCAGCCCGAACACGGCGATGGCCAGGACGGCCGCCCATGCCACCAGCGGAAGACCGGAGGTGACCACGTAGGAGAGGTAGATCTGGCCGTGCGTGACGGCCGTGGTCGCGTTCTGGCTCACGGAGCCGACCAGATGCGCGATCCAGATCTCCGCACCGAGCAGGAGGATGTTCAGCAGGCCGAACCCCAGCATCAGGGTGACCCACGGTCCGCCCCGCAGTGTGTCCCCGCTGCCGGGCAGCCCGATCAGCATCGACACCAGCGCGATGACCAGCACTGCCGTGATCGCCAGCGCGGTCCAGCCGATCACGCCGGACATTCCGGGCAGGTCCGCCGTCCGCCCGGGCTTCGCCGCAGGCTGCAGCCACGCGAATAGGCCAGCGGCCAGCACGGCCACGGCCGCCGGGATGGGCAGGAACCTCAGCCAGCCGCGTACGTCGCTATCGGCCGCCGCGCCGTCAGCCGCCGCGGCGCCCTTCGTCGTGACGGCGTCCAGGCCTACGTAGCCGATCCCGATGGCGACGGTGACGGCGCCCAGGGCGATCGCGAGCCACGCCAGGGCGATCACGTGCGGGGAGGTCGCCAGGGCCTTGGCCGTGACGCCCAGCACGATCGCCAGGAACCCGCCGACTACCGCGACATGGAGCCAGCTCAGCAGGCGGACACTACGCTCGCCGTCCCAGAACTCGTCGTCGGCCAGACCCTTCGGCAGTGTCGCGGCCGTGATCCACCTGGCCTTTCCCGTGCGCTCCGCCTTGACGGGCGGCCCCTGCCCGTGCTCGGCCTTGACCTTGTACGGCGGCCGCACCGCCTCGTACCGCCACGTCCGGCTGGCGAGCCACACCAGCGCCAGCACGAACAGCACCACGGCCAGCACCCCGACCGTGACTTGCCTGGCCGGATGCCCGGCGATGAAATGCCAGCCCAGCGGCGCCAGCCACCACTGGTGGCGAGTGATCCCGGCCCGGATCGTCTGATAGGCGACCACGTCGGCGGTGATCATCACCGCGATCATGGCGGCGTTCACGGTCAGTGCCAGCGCGCCGAGCCCGGCCGCCAGCCGGTGCAGCCGGAACTTCCAGGGCGACTGCCGCGTACCGGCCGGGCACATCCAGCCGGCCAGGTTGCCGAACAAGAACGGCAGCAGCGCCAGCCACAGCACCCGGACCTTGCTCCGCGAGGTCAGCCCGCCCCAGGAGTACACCTCCACGTGCCGGCACACGTCCCGGCGCGCCGCCCCGTCCGCGCTGCTCGGCTGGTGATCAGAGGTGCGGTAGAAGCCCGCGATCATGTCGCCCATGACCTGCTCGGGCGCCAGGTCACCGAGGATAGCGTCGGGCGGCGTCCCGCCCACCCCGTGCACCCGTAGCTCGGTCACCCCGCCGCACTCGGCCTCCGCTGCCAGCTGCACGCTCGGCAGCCGCACAGAATGTCTGGGAATAGGCATATCGGACCTCCACCCCAAGGGCCACCACCACCTGCAGTACTTCAGAGAGCTGGACCCTGAAGTTGATACAATTCCCGCTTATACAGGCGGAGTCACCGGGCATGTTCTGCCTAGGTGCTGGGGTCAGGCTTTTTGCTGTGTGCGATGGCGAACAGGCGCCGCCCGGAGCAAAATGCGCCCGGCTGGGTGCCGGTCATGGATCGGGGTGCGGCTGGGCGGGTTGCTCTGCCGGGGGTGCTGGCGGCTCCGCGTAGCGGAGGTATCGCTCGAATGCCTCGGTGACCCCTTCGCGGTCACCGGTGGCCAGTAGGTCGAGCAGGAGGCCGCGGACTATGGCAACGGCGAGCCTGGCGTCTGCGCGGGCGGTGGCCTGGTCGGCCCCGGCCTCGGCCAGCTGGGCCGCGATGTAAGTGATCCACGGCTCGACGGCTGTCTCGAGGAACCCTTCGGTGCCGGGGCGCCCGAGCAGGGCGTGACTGTACAGCTCGAAGAACAGCCGTTCCTGCGGCCACAGCTTCGGGTCGCTGAAGTGCTGCCAGCCCCGCCGGGCCTCAGCCGGGGTGATCCCCCAGCCTGGCACGGCCGCGCGCTGGGCTTCTTCGACCGCGCGGGCGACCGCTATCAGCAGGCCTTCGCGGGATCCGAAGTGGTAAAGCAGCATGCGGTGGCTGGTACCGATGGCGCCCGCCAGCTCGCGCAGGCTCAGGTCGGCGATCCCGCCCTGCATCGCCTGATCCACCGCGGCGGCCAGCAGCCGCTCCCGGGCTTGCGATGTGGCCATGCCGAAGTGTACCATCTGGTTCATGTTCCACTTGGTACATCAGGAGGGTGACAATGGGCCAGCTGCACGTAGAAGCGGAACAGACCACCAGGGCGGCGCCGGAGGCCGTCTGGGATCTTGTGTCGGATGCCACCCGCTACCCCGAGTGGGGGCCATGGAGCGCCGCCGGCTACCAGCGGCCCGGTGAAACCTCACCGCGCGGGCCCGGCGCGGTCCAGTGGCTGCGGTCCTCCCGCCGGGCCTACCTGCGTTACCCGACGTCGATCGAGAAGATCCTCGAAGCCGAGGCGGGGCGCCGCCTCGTGTACACCGTGATCGGGGGTATCCCGGTCCGCAATTACCGGGCGGAGGTGACCCTCTCGCAGGCCGGTGACGGTACCCGCATCCGCTGGGCCGCCGCATGGGACGCGACCCTCGCCGGACGGGTCGCACTGCGAGCGCTCCGCAAGCTCTACCCGCAGATCGTCGCGGATCTGGCGGCCGCCGCCGAGAATCAGGCCGGAAGCCCGCCAAACTCGTCAAGCTGATTATCCGCCTGGGACATCACAGCCCCCAGCACAGGTGCCGGGGACCGATGGGAGAAACAGCTAGCCACAGAGGCGGCGATGGCAGAGCCAGCTGAGGAGAAGGTCGCCATCGTAACCCGGCGGGGGCTGCCAGCGCGGATTGAGGAGGCAAATATTCTGCAGGGAGACTGCTACGGCCAGCTGCTGGTCGAGACTGACATGTCCGCCATCCAGAAGCAGGCACTGGCTGGCTTAGCCCTCGGGCAGCGGTTGCGGCACGATTCCCGGCACGTCCTGGCGCGTGCCGTACTCGTAGCACCGCGGCTGCTGGACAGGGTGACCTCGCGATCACCCGGGCGGTGCAAAGTCAGCTCGACACTGGCCAGTGCGGTGTGCGTCACGGCACGGGTTCCTCCGCGCGGGTCGGCATCGTCTTGTTCGCCGGCACCATCACCAGCCTGCTGCTGTTCCTGTCCAGCCTCGCGGCTCCGACCTGGTGGCTTCTACCAGCCGCGGTCACTGCCGGCACAGCGCTCATCGTCTGGGAGAGACGCACGCGCCGACCGCTGATCGACATCAGGATGCTCGGACGGAACAAGCAGCTCCTGCGCACCTACTTCGCCAGTCCATCGTCTCGCTCGGCATCTACACCGCCCTCTACGGCACCAGCCAGTGGATGGAAGGAGCAGCGCACTACACGGCGTCCCAGGTCGGACTGATCCTCCTCCCGCTCTCGGTCATCGGCGGCATCGGCGTGACCGTCTTGCTCATGACGATCCTCGACAGGAAGATCCCCGCCCGCACCGACACGTGACCAACCCCCTCAACGATCTAGGTGGGGACTATCTCGGCAACAGCCTCAGCGAGGTCCTGACTGAGAACTCCCGCCGGGCCCATCCCGAAGCGCTCAGCGCCCTTCCCGGTAGCCCTCCGCTGCCGGCGTTACCCCGCGGACACCGTCACCGGCGTCGATTGCCCCCGACACCCTTGCATGAGCCGGGTATGACCTGTCAACGGGCCTATCCTTGTCGGATGGGGATCGAGGTACTGCCAGCCACCGGGCGGTGGGATGACTTTGCGTCGTTTATGGCGCCGCGCAAGCCGGGTGGCCGCGGATGCATCTGCATGGTGTACCGCAATTCAAGCCTCGACATGCCCGGCCGTATCGCTCAGATGCGCGCGCTGTGCGCCAGCGAACCGGGCCCCGGCGTCCTGGCGTACGTCGATGGCGAGGTCGCCGGCTGGTGCTCGGTCGCGCCGAAGCCCACCTACCGCGCCCTGGTCAACTCCCGGACGATCCCGCATGTCCAGGACGAGGGCGCGTGGTCGGTGGTCTGCTTCGTGGTGCGGCCGCGGTTCCGGCGCCGCGGGCTCATGCACCAGCTCCTCGATGGCGCGGTCGGGCACGCGCACGCCAGGGGCACGACGGTGCTGGAAGGCTACCCGGTCGACCCTGGCAGCGAGCGCATCGACCAGACCAGCGGTTATGTGGGTACCGTCCAGCTCTTCGAGGCACACGGATTCAAGCGCGTCCGCCAGACCGTCGGCCGACGCGGCGGCAAGCCCCGCTGGCTCGTGCCTTGCGAGCTTCCCTGACCTCGGCTGCTGCCTGCTCCTGGCTTCGCCGCAGTGCTCGCGCTCGGCGTGCTGCCCGCGAGCTGGGTACTTGGCCCGCTGTACACCCGGCATCCAGAGGCCGGGGCTTGCATTCGTGTGCGGGTGCTCTTGACTCTTCCGTTGCGTGAGGGCTGCATGCTGGTGTCATGTTCAGCATCGGCGAGTTCGCCCGGCTCGGGGGCGTATCTGTCCGCACGCTCAGGCACTATGACGAGATCGGGCTGCTGCGCCCGGCGACGGTCGACCCGGATACGGGGTACCGCGGCTACTCGGCAGCGCAGCTGGGGCAGCTCAACCGGATCATGGCGCTGAAGGAGCTCGGGCTCTCCCTGACCCAGGCCAGGCGGCTACTGGACGGTGTCACGCTCGGCGAGCTCCGCGGCATGCTCATCCTGCGGCGCGCCCAGCTGGAGCATGAACTCGAGGAACACAAGAACCAATTGCTCGGAGTGGAGGCCCGGCTCCGGAGCATCGCCCAGGAGGATGCCATGCCGGCAGACGACATCGTGACCAAGACAATTCCTGCCATCGGCGTCGTCGTGATCGCCGGGCAGGCTCCGGGATTCGGGGCGGCGAACATCGTTCCCGTCGTCAACCAGCTGGCCGCGCAGTTCGACCAGCTCCGAATCCATGACCGGGTCAAGGAAGCGGGGCCCCGCATCGTCTTTTACGAGCGCGAGCACGGCGAGGACGTCACGGTCTGCCTGGCCCTGCCGGTGGCCGGACCGCCGGACGAGCTGCCCGCGCCAGCGCATTACCGCGTCCTGCCGCAGATCGAGGCAGCCGCTGCGGTGCGCAGCGGCCCGGCGGCGGGAATCTTTCCGATGGTGTACCACGATCTGGTCCGGTGGATCGAGGAGCAGGGCTACCACCCTGTCCCCGGCCCGGGCCGCGAAGTGTGGCTACACGAAGTAGACGAGATCACCGACGTGGCCCAGCAGGTGTTCGAGATCCAGCTGCCGTTCATCCGTGCGGCAGGCACCGATGAGAACTGAGCGCCGCGTGACGCCCGCGGCGGCGGCGGCAACGGCCACTACGCGGCGCCGGCCGCCGGCGGACCCGGTGGAGTAACCCGTGATACATGCCATGGAACAGCTAGCGGCGGAACAGCTAGCCGCAGAGCGGGTTCGCAGCTGCCTGGAACGGGCGGAGCAGCTGCGGCAGGCACGAAGGCAGCGCGCGCTGCGCCGGGCACGGCGGATCGAGCGCACAGCTGAGCGGCGCATGATCCAGGCCTGGCGCCGCGCCGCCGAGCTCCGCGCCAAGCTCGAATCCTCCGGCTACTGAACCCAATCGCGGATGGCGGTCAGAGCAGACCGTCATCACGGACCTTGGACCCCAACGTCGGCCGAGACCGGAAGGGCCATGAGAGCGTTGCCACGGCATCATGCGAGGGGTGCGCTAGGCCGTATGCCGGCCGGGCGCATCAGCGCCGTTCTGGGTGCTCAGCGATCCTGGGCGTTCGCCGGTTGAGGAATGTAGATCAGGGGTTGCAAACTGCTCCAGTTGAAGGGTGCGCGCTCCGGTTCGCCTCCGCACCTGGCTCCGAGGCGCAGTTTCCGCGCTGTTGCGCGCGGCGGCTCAGTGTGTCTGGGTGCCAGCGCTGCGCTGGTCCCGCACGATGGCTACCGCCTCCCGCTGGGTGAGCCCGGAGCCGGCGGAAAACGCCTGATCGAACTGGCTTGTGCCGAGCCGCTGGCGGACCTTGGCCACCAGCTCAGCCTCCACCCGCCGCAGGTGCGGCCAGGCCGGCAGGCCGACCCGCCGGCGCAGGCCCTGGGCCGCGCCTTCTAGCAGCGCGGCCCGTTCCGGGTCGCCCTCAGCGAACGCCAGCCAGGCGTACGCGGCGAGGCACAGGATCACGAACGGGGTGCTGCGGGCGGCCAGGCCCTGATCGAGCGCCTCAGTGAGTAGCGGCCGGGCCTCACTAAGCCTGTCCGAGAGGACATGCAAGATGGCCAGCTGCACCCCGGAGCCCGCGGCGAGCCAGTCACCGCCGCAACGCTCCGCCAGGTCGCGTGCCTCGCGCAGGTGCTGCAGCGCGTCGTCGTAGCGGCCCAACCCGGTCTCCAGGGAGCCGGCGGTGAACGCGGTCATGGCCGTGAAGAAGGGCTCATCCTGACTGTGGAACTCCTCCAGCGAGACCAATGTTTCCCTCAGCGCCGCGTCAAAGTCACCGGTGACCGGCATGGCCCACGCCATGGCCAGCTGGGATGCCGCGTGCAGGAAGGGGTCCTCGATCCCGGCCAGCAGCGGTTCTAGGCGCTCGCGGCCCGCCAGCGCCGCCGCGTCGTCACCGGTGTCTACGGCCAGCACCGCCACCGCCCACGCCAGCTCGGCCCAGGCCTGCGGGTCCAGCGGACCGTCAGTGGGCAAGAGCTGCTCCACCCACGGGCGGGCCTCGCGCTCAAGGTCGCGCTGCGACCAAAACAGCCACAGAACCCGGAACAAGTGAGGCAACGGCCCGCGGTCATGGTCCAGGAACCAGCGCACTGCGGCGGCCAGGTTGCCCGCCTCGGCGTCCAGCCGCCCCAGCCACTGATTCCGGCCGGAGCCCCGTAGTGGCCGGTCGGCCTGCTCGGCCAGGACCCGGTAGTAGCTGGCGTGGCGGCGGCCGACCTCAGCGGCGTCGGGCCTGGCGGCCAGCCGCTCGGCCACGAACGCGCGGATGGTTTCCAGCATCCGGGTCCGGGGCCCCAGCTCAGTGCTATCGACATAGACCAGGCTCTGGCGGGCCAGCGCCTCAGAAAGCTCCAGCGCCCGATCCTCATCAATGCCTGCCACGCGGGCGGCGGCCTGGATGGCCCAGCCGTCGGTGAACACCGCCGCGACCTCAAGCAGAGACCGCTCGCCCTCCTCCAGCAGGCCTACGCTCCACTCCACCGTGGCGCGGAGCGTGCGCTGGCGCTCGGGCAGATCCACCGCGCCAGTCCCGAGCGCGTCCAGCGAGGCCGCGAGCCGGTCAAGCAGCGCAGGGGGGTCGAGCAGCCGGGTGCGGCCGGCGGCCAGTTCGATCGCCAGCGGCAGTCCCTCCAGCCGACGGCAGATCTCGGCCACCGCCACCGCGTTGCCCTCGGTCAGCGTAAAGCCAGGCCGCACCGCGCTCGCCCGGTCCACAAACAGCGCCACCGCTGGCGAGGCGGCCAGCTCCCCGGTCGACACCTCACCGAAGCCGGGCGACAGGGGTAGCGGCAGCGGCGGCACTGGATACTCCCGCTCGGCTTGCAGCTCCAGCACCGTCCGGCTGGTAGCCAAGATCGCCACGCCAGGGCAGCGAGCCAACAGCTCCCCCAAGTCGCGGGCGACGTTGATCACCTGCTCCAGGTTGTCCAAGATGAGCAGCCAGGCGCCATCGCCGAGCGTCTCGGCCATGGCATCCAACGGCGAGCCCGTCCGCGTCAGGTCGGCTCCAGCCATTCGGCCGATGGCTGCAAGGACCAGCCTCGGATCTGTGGCCGACTCCAACGGCACGAACACGGTGCCCGCATCAAAGCGAACCCGCAGCCGCTCGCCTACCGCCACCGCGAGCCGGGTCTTGCCCACCCCGCCCGGCCCGGTCAGCGTCACCAGCCGCACCCCGGAACGCTCTATCAGCCCGGCCACCTCACCGATGGCCCGCTCCCGACCCAGCAGCGACGTCGTGCTCACCGGCAGCCGCCCCAGGCCGCGGGCGCCATCCGACGACCGCGCGGCACCCGCAGCCTGGCCGCCAGCGGCCTCGAACCGCTCGCTCAGCAGCACCGCCAGGTCATCACGCACCAGCCGGCCCAGCTCAGCCGGGGTTCGGAAATGACGGTAGGAGGCCGAGGACTCCTCCTTGATCCGGGCCAGCAACTCTGCCAGGCGCGGCTGCTGATCGGGGGCCGGCCCCTTGACATACAGCAGCCGCGGCAACCCGGCCGACAGGTCGAACTCCTCCTCCAGCCCCGAGACCTGCGCGCCCGGGACCAGCTGCCCGTACCGCTGCCAGTACAAGCCGATGAACACGTCGGCCTGCGCCAGGTACGCCCGGTACACCTCGGCCGGAGGATAGGGCCGCGCCCCCGCCTCGAACATCACCGGCGTCAGCCGCAGCGCCGAAACCGCACGCGCAACCGCCTGCCGCTCCTCGGCCAGCTCACCCAGCGTGGAACTTACGAACACCCGCAGCCGCCGGTCCGGAGTCCGGATGACCACCTCATCGGGCACCCGCTGGCTCACCTTTCACCCCGGATCCGGTCCACCACGCCAGTCTGCAACCAGCCACCCCGGACAGCAAACCCGCGCAAGGCCCAACCCTCCGCCAGCAGCGGCGATCACAGGCGCCTAGGCGCTCCATGCGCAACCACCCGGCCACGGTCACCGGCTCTGCCCACTCAAAGGCGACTCCAACCGCCCTCCCGCGACTCCTGGGCAAGTCTCCGAACCGGGTCGATCTATTGCCATGCATAATGCTGTGATCTGCGTGCGGTCGCCGCCGCTGCCGACACGGATCACCTGGGTGAAGCGCTCGCCGAAAGGCGCCTGATATGCGGGTGGTCCGAAACAGGGCATCACGCGCGGTACCTGTGTACTACTCTCATACCCGTCTTTTAGCGGCATCATGGTACCCCTGCGCGGTGGACATCCGACGTCGGCATCAAGGCACGCATCACTCGATCGAGGCTTAGGACGCAAATGAGATGAGGCGGCTGCGGCGATCTGGCACCGGTTCCGGTGTGAATGCTCCGCCGGATGAGGCGGAGTCACCGCCGGTTCCGGCGTCCGTCGAACAGGGTGCCGCGCAGGCAGAGCAGCCGGGCGGCCTTGCGATCAGGCGCAGCCGGCGACTCCGGCGCATCGTGATCGCGGCCCCTTTCCTCATTGTGCTGTCGTGGGCGATTGTTTCGTATAGCGCCTGGATGCTGCAGCCGACAAGCATGCAGTGGAAGGCGCGCAGCGCCGAATGGGTCAGAAGTGAGGTCCCTTTCGGCAACTGGATGGTCGACCAAGGCGAGCACATCTACTACAGCGTGAATGCGCCAAAGACGGGCGGCCCGCAGCTGAAGGCCCTGCCGACGGTCGGGCAGAACCCGACGCGGAGCAGCCCCCCGAAGTCACAGGCCGCTGCCTGGCCGCCGCCGATCAAGCCGGTCTTTCCGCACCCGCTGCCCGGCGAAGGAGTCTGGAAGCCGACCGGCCGGTCAAACGACGGCGGCCCACCAGTGCTGGTGACGACCTTCCGCCCTGAGCTCGCCTATCCCCAGCTTGTCGCCTACGTCGCCTGGTTCGACCACACGCGCACCGAGATCGGCTACTACCCGGGCCGCTACGAGCCGCCGAACGCCGCCGTGCGCGGGCCAATGATGGTCCCGGACGATCAGCGCTGGCGGCTGCTTGCGACCTTCAACGGCGGCTTCACCTACACCGACGGCGCTAATGGCTCGGCCGACAACGGCCGCACGAACGAGCCGCTGAAGGACGGCAACGCCACGCTCATCGGCTACCGCGACGACCGCATCGCGATCATGAACTGGAGCGGCGGCCCGAACGTAGGGCCGGACGTGGCGTGGGCCCGCCAGAGCCTGGCACCAATCGTCTGGAACGGGAAGCTGAACCCGCAGCTGAACGACAACCCGAACAGCCCGCAGTGGGGGTATACGCTTGGCGGCCTGACCCGCGTCTGGCGCAGCGGTGTCGGCATCGACAGTCGCGGCAACCTTATCTACGTCGCCGCCGACGACCAGACAGTGATCACCTTGGCGAAGATCCTCCAGCACGCCGGTGCAGTTCGGGCGATGGAGTTTGACATCAACCCTGAATGGCACACCCTGATCACTTACACCCACGGCGCTAACGGTCTCCTTCCCACGATGCTCGGGGCCAACCCGATGCAGCCGCCCACCCGCTACCTCGTCCCCGACGACCGTGACTTCTTTGCTGTCTACCTGCCCATACCGGGTCCGGTCACCGTCCCCTTCAAGTAGGGGGAAAGGTTGCCCAGGCAGTGCGCCGGGATCAGGGTGACGGTCAGGTTGTGGGTACCACTGCCGCCGTCCCGGTGTGGCAGGCGGTCTCGTGGCCGTACCGGGCCGGTTCATGGTGGCCTGCAGACGCGCTGGACCAGGTCTCCCCCGGACCGCGGCCAAGCGTTACTCCAGGCACACGGGCCTTCGGCTGCCTGGTAACCCACGCGCCGCGGAGCGTGTTACGCGACGCGGTTATTGATGAACGCGACTATGTCGGTGTTCAGGGCCCGGTGGTCGCTGGCGTACAGGCCGTGTTCCGGCGCCCTGGTAGACGGTGAGTTCGGCGCCGTCGATGAGGGCCGCGGTCTTTCGCCCGGTGAGCTCGAGAGGAGCCGATGCGTCAGCAGTACGCACAGCGGGGTCTCGACGATCATCCTGGTCGTCCAGTCGACCAGGCCTGGCGATGAGCCGGGACTCGACCCGAAGTGCGGTCCGGCTGCCTCGAAGTCGGCGCACCACTGGGGGACGTTGGCGGCCACTGCGGTGTAGTTGGCGTCGAGCATGGCCGGATCCCACCCGTCGGGATTGTCGGTGGCCGGCGCCTGGGTCAGCCCCATCCCGGTCCCGAACACGACCATCTGCGCCGCGATCACCCCGTAGGACGTCGCCTGGGACACGGTAGAGATCCACAGCAGCGCCGCGCAGAACAATGTCAGGCCGCCGCCGATGATGATCTTGTTGCCGATGCGGACGGCCACCTGGTTCCGGTGACCGACGCGACAGCGACCGATCCGGCGACAGGCAGGAGCCGCACGCCGGTGCCGAGCGGGCCGAAGCCCTTGACGACCTGGAAGTACTGGGTCGCAGGAAGATGAACCCGTTCAGGGCGAAGAACGCGATGCCACTGACACGTTCACTATCGTGACGTCCGGGCTGATGATGAACGCCGCCAGGCACAGGGCGAGCAGCGTGATGCGCTTGCGCGCGGGCGGGATCTCTGGCGGGTTCATGTGCGTGCACCTTGCGGACGGGACCGGTCAGGGTATGTTTTGCGGATCGGGAACGGGAACCGGGTGTGGACGAACGCATCGGCCGCAGCCAGCGACGCAGCAGGAACAGGACGCCGGCGGGGCAGCGGCCGCGGGCCGGCGGCTGGTGGCGGCCCGCGCGAGCATCCGGGCCGCGTAGGCGGCGTTCACCTGTCCCAGTGCTTTCGGAGCGCGTCGATGAGATCGCCGGGGCGTTCGTCGGGGAAGAACAGGTGGCCGTCGATCTCGATGACTTGGCTCGCGCCGGGGATCAGGTTCTTGAGCCAGTAGGCCCAGGACAGGTCGAAGAACACGTCATGGGTGGCCCAGGCGATCAGCGTGGGCACGGTCAGCTGGGCAAGCTGGGGTTCGGCGGCGAGCAGGTCGTCGGGGCGGAGCGAAAGGATGAGGCGCTCGAACTGGCGCGCCCGCTCAGGAGTGCCGAGGACGGGGTCAAGGAAGGAGCGCGCCAGCTCGAGATCGAGGTGGGTGACGTCCTCATACCCGGATCCGAAGACCAGCGCGCGCGCGGCTTCAGGGTCCGCCAGCAGGGCTGCCGCCCCGGCGGCCAGGGCTCCCGAGGCAGCCAGGTCGACGGTGGGCCTGAAGGCCTCGGGCGGCACGTTGTCGTGCGCGTCGCAGTTGGTCAGGCACAGGGAGCGAAGCCGGTCGCTGTGCCGGGCCGCGAACACCTGGGCCACGGCGCCGCCGGTGTCATGAGCTACCAGATCTACCGACCTGAGGCCGGCTGCCTCGCAGAGTCCCTCGACCACATCGGCCAGGGCACCCAGGCTGAAGTCCTGGCCTGGCGCCGCCGGGGTCCTGCCGTGCAGCGGTAGGTCAATGGCCACGCACCGGCGCTCGTCGGCAAATGCCCGGATGACGTGATGCCACAGCAGGGCGTTGGTGCCCACGCCGTGGACGAACAGCGCGGCCGGTCCGCTGCCCACATCGAGGCAGCTGACGGGACCTTGCGGCGTGGTGACGGTGCGGCGGTGTGCTTCGAGCTCGATGATGGTCACTGTTCCTCCAGTGGTGGCGTCTGGTCCCGGCGGGCCTGGACCTGGTACGATCTAATAAACCGACTGACGGTCTAACTATGTAGACCGACAGTCGGTTTGTCAAGGGAGTTAATCGCATGCCTGACCGGGTGAACCAGAACGTCGCGCGCGGAGCGGCAACCCGCGAGCACCTGCTCGCGGTGGCCACCGCGCTGTTCGCCGAGCGCGGATACGAGGCGACGTCGATCGATGCCGTCCTGCAGGAATCCGGCGTCAGCCGGGGCTCGCTCTATCACCACTTCAAGGGGAAGGACACCCTGTTCGAGGCGGTGCTGGAAGCGCTGGAAACCGACGTCGGGCGGCGCACCATCGAGGCAGCCGCCGGCGCGCCCGGCCCCGCGGCCGCGTTGCGGGCCGGCTGCCTGGAATGGGTCCGGATCGCCAGGGACCCGGTGATCCAGCAGATCCTGCTGATCGACGCGCCCTCGGTACTCGGATGGCAGCGCTGGCGGGCCCTGGAGGAGCGCCACGCCCTCGGGCTGATCAAGGGAGCCCTCGCGGCGATCGCCGGCCAGGGAGGACTCACGCCCGACCTGGTTGAGGTGTTCTCCCACGTCATCCTGGCCGCGATCGACGAAATCGCGCTGTTCGTCGCCCGCTCGGACGCCCCTGACGCGGCCACGCTGGCCGGGACCGGAGCGATCGACGAGGTCCTGTCCCGCCTGCTCGCCAGCCCCGGCTGACCCGTCGCTTTCCCGCGTGGGCTGGGGCTCGCACTAGCGATTCCGGCAGCTGGCGATGAAGGCGTTGATGAGGATGCGATACAACCACGCCTTCGAATTTGCGCCCGATCCGAGCCGGCCGAACGAGACGTCCGTCCGGGCGAACGTCTCCTGGATCAGGTCTTCCGCGTCCGCCCGGTTGCGGGTCAGGCGCAGCGCCGTGGGATACATCTGATCCAGGTGCGGGAGCGCCTCGCTCGAAACGCGCGGCACGCTGCTCCGGCGTCTCTGTGACCGGGGCCGGCCTGTTGCGCATCCAGACCGGGACGGATGCGGGAGGGCTTGTGTTCGTGGCGCCTCCCGGGGGGTCATGGCAGACGGGCAGGCGGATGCCTTTCCCGTCGGCGGGCGCTCGCCGAGTATGGGCGGCCCTGGTTTCGGCGGCGGCGCCGCGGCCAGCGGGCCGGGTGTCAGACGTCGCCTGATGCGCGGGCGAGGCGCACAGACCCGACCCCGCCCGCCATCCGTGCTCCACAGGCCGCCAAGAGCCCGCGGCCGAAGGGCAGCTCGACTATAGCGGCTTTGCTCGCCGTGGTGAACGGTGCCCGGGTCGGGGTCGGCAGCGTGTATCTCGCGATGCACTCCGTCCTGGTCACGCTGATCGCTGCTGTCTCCCGGGGGCTTGCCTTGCTCGTACGGTAGCCCGGGTGTTCATCCGCGATTGCTGTCTCCAGCTGACTGCGCCCCGGACTGCTGTCAGCTATGCCATTGCGTCTGCCCACCAACCCACAACCACGCAAAGTGACGCATTCTGCTGCAGCTCGCCGAATACGTCTGGGGCGAATACGTCACCCCGGCAGTCTCGCGGCGCGGTCCGCGCGGTGTCCAGGCCGGGATAGCTGGAGGCCACGCCCAGGGATTAGCGGCCTGCCTGACGCTGCCCAGCGAAGAGGACTGCGCCATCGCCGAGCATGGCGATTATCCCGAACCTCGGCAGCCGGGAACGCGCCAGGAGAGGATGGGGTGGTACGGGCACAGGCAGATAATGGCCCATGGGGCGGGCAGGAGGCTAGCTATGGGCGAGGCACTGACCATCCGGGTTCGGCGCGACCGGGACTATGCGGTCGTGGCTGTCGCCGGGGAAGTTGACATTGCCACCGTAACCCGGCTGCGCGAGCGCCTTTTCGAGCTGGCAGCCAGCGGCCGGACGCTGGTAGTCGACCTTGACGAGGTCAGCTTCATTGATTCTTCCGGGCTCGCGGCGCTGGTCGGCGCGGCCAGGCGTGCCGCCGCGCACGGGGCCAGCCTGCAGGTAGTCTGCACCCGGCCCCGGACCCGGCAGCTGTTCCGGCTGACCGGACTGGACGGCCAGGTACCGCTGGCCCGCACCCTGGACGGGGCACTGGAGGCCCGGGCGGCAGCCCGGCCCGCCCCCGCTGGCTAGCGGCCGCGCAGGAGGCCCGGACCGCACCCCCGGTCCCAGGGGCCGGGATGCTGCACCCGCCGCAGCCGGGGGATGGTCGGCTATGTGCTCGGCGGCCCGGTGGTCGCCGCACCCGGGCTGATAGCAGCCACCGTGGCGGGCGCCGCGGTTGTGGTGATGCTGTCGGCGTGCTTGGCGGTCACGACCCTCGCTCGCCGTTTGTGCGTCTCATGCTGATCCTCTGCGTGATCACTGGCCGTCGGCCGGGAGACTATCTGCCCCCGATGAGCCCGCCCCGCGCTCCAGGCCCAGGTGCTCGATGTCAGCGCCGGTGGCCTCTGAGACCCGCAGCCCGTTCAGAACGAGCAGAGAGATCAGCGCATGCTCAAGCGGCGGCCCGAGCCCGGCGGCCACCAGCAGGGCTCCCAGTTCGTTGCGGTCCAGGGCGGTGGCATGAGACTCATAATCCAGCCGGGAACGCCGGACATGGGCCGCCGGAGAATGATCAGGAGCTCTTCTTCGACGGCGTACTTGTAGAACCCGGCGATGGTGGACAGCCGGCGGGTGACGGTCGCGCGGGCGCGTCCCCTGGCTTCCAGATCCCGGGCGAACCCTTCGATGTCGGCGCGGCGGACGGCGAACAGGGCCACGGAGCGGGTGCGGCACCCGGTGGCGAACTGGCGCAGGTCCAGCGCGTACGCTTCGCGGGTCAGCCCGCGGTACCCGGCCAGGAAACCGGCGGGGGCGAGCCGTTCTGGGTCAGTGAAGGCGGGCTGGATGGTAGCGAGGGCAGTGGATGGGGCAGTAGTGGTCATCGGGCACCTCCCGGCCGGGCTGAGACCCGGGAGGCTGGGCCAGCGGCGGGTCCCAGCGATTGAGCGGAAACCCAACGTAAGCCTTTGCAGCCGATCACTCCATGTCACAGACCGCCGGAACCTGGAGTTAGGTCAACCGCCAGAGAAGCGCTCCAGACCGCCGACTCGGCGCTGGAGGACTGTCAGGGGCAAGTGTCACGGACGGCGCCCATATCAGCCATTCCAGTGCGCAGCCCGTCGCAAGGCTCGGAAGGGTGTGACTGGCCCGGCGGGCCGGCAGTTGCTGGCACGATGGAGGCGACGGTCTAACGGACCGCTGCCGTACCAGCGATGACCTGCGAATACATTCCCGGTTTCCGGGTTTCACCGGGTATTCGCCAGGCGATCGTGCCGTCAGGCAACGCGTGTGCCACGATGGCTCTGTTTCCACGCAACACTCGTGCCTGACGCTCCGGCCCGCCTGCCCCTGCGGGGGGCGCCGGCGGAATCCGGGTGATACAGCGGGTTATCACGGCTTAGACGAACTGCGCAATCGCGGCACAACCGGCGCGCAATGCTGCGCTGGCACGATGGGTCTCGCGCGGCCGGGACCAACGGCTCTGGTCCGGTGGCTGCCAGAGAGGGTACTTGCTGGTGCGGGAGGAAAATGAATGCCCAGGCTCTGTAGCCGGAGGAGCGGCAGGCAGCCGTTCCTGGTAGTGCTGATGGCCACGGTGGCGCTCCTGGCCGCCGCGTGCAGCTCGCCGGGATCGGCGACCGCCGCAGCCTCGACGGGACCCGCGAAGGCCGTTATCCCGCCCGATACGCCGGCCGGGGCCCAGCTCCGGTGGCTCATCGCGGCGGTGGCCCATCTGCCTATGTCCGACGCGCAGGTCCGCGCCCACTTCGACGCGGCCTTCCTGGCCCAGGTCAGCCCGGCCATGCTCAACCAGGGGCTGCAAGGAGCCACTGGCGTCCAGCTGCTCTCGATCGAGGTCAGTGAACCGAGCACGCTGATCGCTATGGTCTCCACCAGCGGTGTACTCCCGCGGGCTCAGGTTGCGCTCACCGTCGACAGCCGGGGTCTGATCAGCGGGCTGAGAATCAGCCCGGCCACCACCGCGCCGGTGCCCGCCACCTGGGCCGGCGTCGATGCCGCCGTCCGCTCGGTCGCCCCCCAGGTCCGCCTGCTCGTGGCCAACGTCAGCAACGGCTCGTGTCAGCCGGTCCACAGCATCGACTCCGCCGCCGCGGCGCCGCTCGGCTCGGCCTTCAAGCTCTACGTACTCGACGCGCTGGGCAATGCCGTGGCCTCGGGCAAGGTCCACTGGAACCAACTGCTGACCGTCACCGCGCAACTCAAGAGCCTGCCCTCCGGGGAACTCCAGGATGACCCGGACGGCACCCGGATCTCCGTGCAGGACACGGCCGCCAAGATGATCTCCGTCAGCGACAACACGGCCGCCAACATGCTGATCAACCTCGTGGGCCGGCCCGCGGTCGAGGCGGCGCTGACCACCACCGGGATGGCCGACCCAGCCCTGGACCGGCCGTTCCTGACGACCCGTGAATTGTTCATCCTCAAGCTCGACCAATGGCCGACGCTGGCGAACCGTTACATCGCCGCGAACGAAGCTGGCCGGCGGGCGCTGCTCGCCAGCACCATCGACCGGGCACTCCTCCCCCCCGTGGCGGCGGCGCAGGCTTGGACCACGCCACGCGACATCAACAGCCTGGAATGGTTCGCCTCGGCCGATGACATCTGCCGTGCCTACACCTCCCTGGCCGCCCTCGCCCGCCGGCCCGGCCTGTCCCCGATCGGCCAGGTGCTTTCGCTCAACGACGGCGGCCTGCAGCTCGACCCGGCCCAGTGGAAGACAACCTGGTTCAAGGGCGGATCCGAGCCAGGGGTCCTGACCCTGGCCTACCTGGCCACCACCCGGACAGGGCAGAGCTACGTCGTCACCGTGCTCGCCGAGAATCCGTCGCAGCCCATCAACGAGGCCACGGCGGCCCCTGTCCTGCTCTCGGCGATCAAGGGGGCGTTCACGCTGGCGGCGCGCCGCTAACGTCGGGCATGACAACGATGTCACCGAGCCGGACGGTGGTGATGAACGAAACGGATATGAGCCCGACGACCCGGGCCAGCGATGAGGCGAGGCCTTCGGCTTGGGTCCGGGTGAGCCGGGACCGCGCGGAGGCTTTCGTCGCCCTGGCCGCGTTCGCGGTGCTGTGCGTCCTGGTGCTGCGATGCCATCGCCCAGCACGTACGAGAAGGCGGTATCGGCGGCTAGCGCAGCCGCGACCCGGACACCGCGGGTGCGGATGCTGTGGCCGCGCGGGCGGGGCGGCGGGTGACTCCCCGTTTGGCTCCCAGGTAGCGGACCGCCTCTGCGGCGGGTATCTGGGTCGCAGTTCTGCCTGGTAAGGGCGTACCCGCTGTTCATCCGCAAGGTGATGTATCGGATTGAGTGATTGCCTGCGAGCAGTACATCAATAGAACGATCATAGTTTCGGATATCAATATCTACCTCAACAATTTGCGCCCCGACCGCGACTCGAACGCGGGACCTACTGCTTAGGGGGCACTTTCGAAGCGCGCCTGGAGGGTGCTGGGCGTGGCCTGATGTGCCGTCGAGCTGCAGTGATAATGGCTAGACGTGGCTCGACGCGTCCCTGAGCCTGTGGTTGTTGGCTCCCAGTTTGGCTCCCAGGAATATCGTTAGCAACGCTAAGGTCCGACTGTCCGGCGCCCAGATTTGGCCTTCGGTCCTTGAGCCCAGCGACCGGCCTCAACCGAATGCGAGGCAGTTTCTGTTGCCTGAGATCGTGCCCGCGGTATGGCTCCCGCAGGGGTGCCGGCGGGAGGCCACCCAGCGCCAGAGCGCACTGCCTGAGGTGTGCGAGCGGACTGTCAGGCTGCCCGGGACTTGGTGACCTTGGCGACCACGCCAGTCTTCGGGCCGACATCCACCTGCACCCGCAGGCCGAGCTTACGGGTCAGGGTGAGCAGGGTGTCCATGGTCGGGCTGTGCTCGGCGGCTTCCAGCCGCGCCACCACCGGCTGGCGCCAGCCCAGCAGCCGGGCCAGCGCGGTCTGGCTCAGCCCGCGCTCGGCCAGGTAGCGGATCACCGCCTCGGCCACCGCCCGGGCCAGAGCGGTGCGCTCCCACTCCGCCCTGAACTGAGGGTCCCGGAGCATCTCCTCCAGCACCTCGGTGTTGCTGATCAGCTGCCTGCGCAAACGCGCTGTTCAAGGAGACCTTCGCGACCCTGCAGCTGGTCAGCCTCAGCCCGACACGCATCGGCGCGATCGTCCTACTCCACCTCGAACACGACCGCCCCCTTGCCCGGTGGCTACGCGAAGTTACGGCTCGTTACCCGGAAGAGCTCAATGTGGGTACTCGTCGCTGTCGGGTGACGAACGTCCGAATCTGCCGAATAGCGAGCATTGCCTGCCTGGGTACTTATGCACTGGCCTGTATGCCGTTAACAACAGCGGCATAATGCCAACTCAAGTCTTGTCGTTTTTATCGGAGTCGCTGCCGAGTCTGGCGCAAGCCGACGACCACCGGCAGAGGCGGTATTGCGCGCGGTGAGACACCTCAAGTGCTAACTGTCGCAAGCAGCAGATCGGCGGACCGCTGTCGCAAGCAGCTGATCGGCGGACCGAAGCCGGGCGACTGCCGTGGGCCGGGGGGCAGGCCGCGGCCGCTGGCACCCGCCGGGCTGGGCGGCGATGTCTGCCACGGGGCGCGTCCTCGCCGATGCGACAGGGCGTAACGGATACCCGCCCGCCGTTCATTGAGAATCCTTGCGGACTACCCATCTGAGACTGCCAGGTCACGGGCACAGAGCGGCTGACCTATCCAAGCGCGGCGAGGCGGTCCCGGCGGCTCCGCTTTTGCCAGGTGCCCATTGGGGTTCGCCCAGCGGACGCGATTCCAGCGGTACCGTAAGCGATTAGTCCGGCCATCCCCGTCGGTCAGTTCCATGTGCTCCGCGGTCCATCCGATCATGAGGGAGTCGCCATGCCTCGCACCC
>Ga0302235_10000319_pt1 | contig 39633 bp, 35 predicted proteins | sample II_Palsa_N3_3_FD_193577 | JGI IMG/M metagenome (GOLD analysis project Ga0302235, IMG submission 193577) | Peat permafrost microbial communities from Stordalen Mire near Abisko, Sweden - II_Palsa_N3_3 | ecosystem: Environmental > Terrestrial > Soil > Palsa > Peat permafrost | place: Sweden...
GGCCTGGGTGGCGCGGAACCTCGACCCGAAGTGGGTGGAGGAGCAGGAGAGCACCGGGACCCACCAGACGCCAGAGCTGCACCGGCGCCTGGCCGCGGACGGTTTTCTCGGTGCGAGCTGGCCGGCTGAATACGGCGGGTCAGGAGCGGATCCCGCGCTGGCCACGGCGGTTTTCCAGGAGATCGCCGGCGCCGGCGCGCATACCTCGGCCTGGAACACGACGTCGATGGTGCTCAATACCGTGCTGCATGTCGGTACCGAGCAGCAGAAGAAGGACTGGCTCTCCGCGGCGGCGCGGGGCGAGATGACGGTGGTACTCGGCTACACCGAGCCGGGGTCCGGTTCGGATGTCGCCGCGGCGAAAGCCCGCGCCGTACGGGACGGCGATGAATGGGTCATCAACGGCAGCAAGATGTTCACCAGCACGGCGGATGCCAGCACGCATGTCTTTCTGCTGTGCCGCACCAATCTCGACGTACCCAAGCACCGCGGGCTGACGATGTTCCTCGTGCCGCTCGATGCGCCCGGGGTGGAGATTCAGCCGATGCACACGCTGGGCGGCCAGCGCACGAACGCGACGTTCTACAGCGATGTGCGGATACCCGACACCTACCGGGTCGGCGAGGTGGACGGCGGGTGGGGAGTCATGCGCGTTGCCCTCGTCTACGAGCGAGTCGTGAGCGCGCCTCCGACCGGGGCGACCTGGGCGGACCGCGGCGCGGCCTGGGCCCGCTCGGTCAAGCAGGCGGACGGCGGCGCCCCTCTGCTCGACGATCCGGTCGTGCGTGACCGGCTGGCGCATATCGCCATCGAGACCGAGGTCGCGCGACTGATGGCAGACCGGGTCACCTGGATGGTGCGAACCGGCGGCATGCCGGCCGTCGAAGGGGCGCTAGCCAAGCTGTATACGACCGAAGGCGATCAGCGGAATCTGTCATCGCTGCTCGACCTCATCGGCGAAGATGCCGTGCTGCAGGGCGAGGAAGGCGACGACTTCGTGCGAGCGGTCGAAGCCGCGCATCGCAAAGCCGTCGTCGGCACCATCTACGGCGGAACGAGCGAGATCATGCGCGAGATCATCGCCGAGCGAAAGCTTGGCCTGCCGCGCAGCCGGCCGGGGAACTGATGGCCAGGCAGTGCTAGAAACGGAGGCACGTGATGTCGTTCAGCCCGCCGGACTCGCTTAAATACGAAGTCCGGGGAAGTACCTGCTACATCACGCTTAACAGGCCCCAGGCGATGAATGCGCTGAACCTCGAGCTGCAGCATGCCCTGCCCATGGCGATCGAGGAGTACGAGGCCGACACGTCACTGCTGGTCGCCGTCATTACCGGCGAAGGCGGCCGGGCGTTCTCTGCAGGCGCGGACCTGAAAGAGGTGGCGTCGTTCGCCGGCACTGACCGTGATCCGCGCCGTACCGGCTCTAGGCGCGAACCGCAGATGCTGCTGAAGATGGAAAATTGCCGCAAGCCACTGATTGCCGCGGTGGACGGGTATGCCTTCGCCGGCGGCTGCGAGCTGGCCATGATATGCGACATCCGCATCGCCACCCGCACCTCGCAGTTCGCGATCCCCGAAGTAAAGCGCAGTATCATCGCGGGCGTCGGCACCACGCACCTGCCGCGGATGATTCCGCTGGGCGAAGCCCTGCTGATGACGATGACCGGCGAGCCGATTACAGCTCAGCGCGCGTACGAGATCGGGCTTATTCAAGAGCTGGCCGAAGACCGGGACGAACTATTCGAGAAGGCCGACAAGATCGCGGCCGCGATCGCGAAAAATCCGCCGCTCGCAGTGCAGGATGTCAAGCGAATTGTGAAGGTCGGCGTCAACGTGCCTCTCGAATACGCCGTCCACTTCAGGGAGAAGTACGCAGACACCATCATGCAGACCGAGGACGCGAAAGAGGGCGCCATGGCATTTGCCGAGAAGCGCGCCCCTGTCTGGAAGTCACGGTGAGCAACTCTGCCGCGGAGCAAGAATATACTGAGCAGACAGTGTACTATTATGACCGAGCGGCTGCTGCGCCGCGCAGACACAGGAGCGGGCTGGATGGATAGTGGGCAGACGACTGATGTCGCCGTCGTCGGGATCGGCCGCACCGCGTACACGCGGGACCTGAACGCGGCCCGGACGCCGCTGACCCTCGGCGCCGAGGCGGCCCGCAACGCGATTGCCGACGCCGGTCTCACCCCAGCCGATATCGACGGGTGCGCGTCCTACGCGATGAACGACAGCGCGACCTTCGGGCAGGTGCCGTACGCGATAGGCGTGGACGAGCTCACCTGGAACCTTGATGTGTACGGCGGCGGAACCGGTTCGTACACCTCGGTCCACTCGGCGGCGATGGCGCTATCATCCGGAGCGTGCAGCTACGCGGTCGTGTTCCGCTCGCTGTGCGGACGGTCGGGCCTGCGCTACGGCGACGCCGAGGGCATGGCCAGTCTGCTCACTCATGGCGACCAGCAGTTCGACTTCGCGTCCGGGTATGCGATACCGCCGCAGTGGTTCGCCATGTGGGCCCGGCGCCATCAGGCTGAGTACGGCACGACGGCCGAGGATCTCGGCGCGATCGCCGTCGCTGAGCGGGCGCATGCGGCGCGCAATCCGCACGCCGTTATGCGCAGCGAGCTGACGCTCGACCAGTACCTGCAAGGGCGGATGATCAGCGCTCCGCTGCGGGTCTACGACTGCTCGCTCGAAGTCGACGGCGCGTGCGCGATCGTGCTGACGACGGCGGAGCGCGCCCGTGACCTCGCTCAGCCGCCGGTGTACCTGCGCGGCGGTGAATTCACCTGGAACTCGGGCGGCTCGTGGAACAACTGGCCGGACTTCACCGAGATGTACACGGCCAAGGTGGCGAAGCGGTTCTGGAACCGCTTTGGTATCCGGCCCGCAGATATCGACGTCGCCTGCATCTACGACTGCTTCACCTACACCTTGCTGGTTTCGCTGGAGGGCCTTGGGTTCTACGACAAGGGCGCGGGCGGTGACTTCTTCCGCGAAGGCCGCGCCACCTACGGCGGGGACGTGGTCGTCAACCCGCACGGCGGACTGCTGTCCGAGGGCTATATCCATGGATTCAACCATCACGTCGAAGCCGTCGAGCAGCTGCGCGGGCAGGCCGGCCAGCGTCAGGTGCCGGGGGCGCGCACCGCGGTCGTCACCGCGGGCGGCGGGCCTTACGGCGGGGCCCTGCTGTACGAGGCGGCGTGACCATGGCTGGGACTGACGCTGCGCTGCGGGCTTTTCAACCGGTACCCGACGGACTGACCGAGCCGTTCTGGCGCGGCGCCGCGGAAGGCCGCCTCGTGCTCAGCCGCTGCCCGCGGTGCCGGCGCTGGCAGCATCCGCCGCTCACGGCCTGCCGGGTCTGCGGCGTCACGCTGCACCCGGAAGTGGCGCCGATGGCGGGCGTGATCTACAGCTACACAACGATGTATCACAGCTCTGTACCGTTGTATGACCCGCCGTACGTCGTCGCGGTCGTCGAAGTCGGCGCTATCGAAGGCCCGCGCATCGTCGTGCGTGTCGTCGATTGCGACCCGGATCAGGTCGACGTCGGAGCGCCAGTGACGATCGAGATGCGGGACCTTCCTGGCGGTACCTACAAGGTCCCGGTGGCCGTGCTGACGCAATCGGCGATCGAGGTCATCTCACCATGACCGGGGACGGACACCGGATTGACGAGACCGAGATCGTCGGCAGGGCGCGGCAGCTGCTCGCCGATCATCCGCCTGGTTCCTGCCCGGCTGATGAGTTTCTCGGCGCCCAGTTCGACCGAGGTCTGGCCTGGGTGCACTTTCCCGTAGGCCATGGTGGTCTCGGGGCGGATGTCCGGCTGCAGGCAGCCGTCGACCATGTCTTGCACGGTGCGGGTGCCCCGGATGCGTCCGCGGTCAACCCCATCGGTCACGGGATGTGCGCACCGACGATCGTCGCCTGGGGCACCCCCAGCCAGCGCGAGCGGCTGCTGCGTCCCCTGTTCGCCGGCGAGGAGATCTGGTGCCAGCTTTTCAGCGAGCCGTCCGCCGGCAGTGACTTCGCCGGCCTCGCGACCCGGGCCGCCGCCGATGGAGCTGACTTTGTCATCAACGGGCAGAAGCTATGGACGACGATGGCGCACCGGGCGACCTGGGGCCTGCTCATCGCCCGGACCGATCCGGACGTCGCGAAGCACGCCGGGCTGAGCGCGTTCGTGCTCGATATGCACGCACCCGGAGTGGATGTCCGGCCGCTCTATCAGATGACCGGCGAGGCCGAGTTCAACGAGGTATTTTTCGACGATGTCCGGGTCCCGAGCGCCTGCCTGCTCGGATCTGTCGGCCAGGGATGGAGCGTCGCGCTCACGACGTTGATGAACGAACGAGTCTCGATCGGCGGCGTCATCCCGCCGCGCGGGGCAGGCGCCGTATCTCATTTGATGGCCGCGTATGACGAGCTGCGTGCCAGCCAGCCGCTGCGGGCCGAGTTGTACCGCCACCGTGTCGTCGCCCTGTGGCTGCGCGCCGAAGTCCTGCGCTTGTCCAACATCAGGCTGAGCCAACGGCGGGAACCAGGCGACCCGGGCCCCGAAGGGTCGATCGGAAAGATCCTCACCGCTCAGCTCAACCAGGACATCTACGCCGAGCTGCTCGATCTGCTCGGGTCCGAAGGAATGCTGTACGGAACCTATGACAAGGTCCGGCCGGAAATCGCGATGGAGTATACGACCCCGCAGAAGGCCTTCCTGCGCAGCTGGGCCAACTCAATCGAGGGCGGCACCAGCGAGGTCATGAAGAATGTCCTGGCCGAGCGGTTGCTCGGCCTTCCGGGTGACGTCCGCGTCGACAAGGGAGTGCCGTGGAACAAGATCCCGCGAAACTGACGCGTGAACGCACCAGGTGACCATGAACACTGAGAGGACTGACCGGCATGACGGCTCCTGATTCGGAATCAGAAAGCTCGGTTCTGTACGACAAGCAACCCGTGGGAGACGCGGGTGCCTACGCCGCGGTGCTGACCCTGAACCGGCCGGAGTCGCTGAATCCGCTCGACCTGGAGATGTTGCAGTGCCTCCGCGAGCGCCTGCGGGAATGCGCCGACGACGACAGCGTGCACGCGATCCTGATCACCGGCGCCGGAAAGGCCTTCTCGGCCGGCGGCGATCTCAAGAAGTACATTGCCATGCAGAAGGATCCGGTCGGCTGGTCTTACTTCCTCGAAGAGGCCCACAAAACCTTCCTCGAGATGCGGATGGGCCCCAAGCCCGTCGTCTCACTCGTCAACGGCGTCGCCGTCGCCGGCGGTCTGGAAATCATCGTCTGCTCCGACTTCGCTTACGCGGCCGAGTCTGCCCGCATCGGCGACGGTCATCTTCGATTCGGTCAGATGGGCGGGGGGGGAGCCCTCACCCTCATCCCGCGGGCGATCGGAGCGCCCCGCGCCCGCGAGCTGATCTTCTCGGGCCGAATCCTGTCCGCCGCCGACGCGCTTGAGTGGAACATCGTCAACCGGGTGGTCCCGGATGACGAGCTCCTTCCGGCCGGCCTGGAGTTCGCGACCTACGTCGCTGAGATGAGCCCGCTCGCGGTGGCTAACGTGAAGTTCGTGATCAACGACAGCATCGAGAATGGTCTCGGCGTGGCCGCGACCATGCGCCTGGAGCTTGAGCGGGCCGCGCGGTACAACCTCACCTCGCACGACGCGGCCGAAGGCCTCATCGCCTTCTCGGAGAAACGATCACCGAAGTTCACCGGTAACTAGGAGCACGATGACCTCAGAATTGAGATTCGACGGCCGCGTCGCGATCGTGACCGGCGCTGGCGGCGGCCTCGGGCGCGAGTACGCGCTCCTGCTCGCCGCCCGGGGTGCGCATGTGGTCGTCAACGACCTGGGCGCGTCCGTGAGCGGCGACGCGCCGACCGTCGGCGCGGCCGAAACGGTCGTCCGGGAGATCCAGGCCGCCGGCGGTAGTGCGATTGCGAACACCGACTCGGTGTCCACCCCGCAGAGCGCGCAATCGATCGTGCAGGCGGCCGTCAATGCCTACGGAACGGTCGACATCCTCATCAACAACGCCGGGATCCTGCGCGACCAGAGCTTCCACAATCTCACCACCGAGAACATCGACGCCGTCCTTGACGTGCACCTTCGCGGCACGTTCTTCGTCACCCGGCCGGCCTACCGGATCATGCGCGAGAAGAAGTACGGCCGGATTGTCAACACATCGTCGAATTCCGGGCTCATCGGCAACTTCGGCCAGAGCAACTACGGCGCCGCGAAGATGGGCATCATCGGCCTGACGCGTGTTCTGGCGATCGAAGGCCAGCGCAACGGCATCCACGTCAACGCGATCGCGCCCGCGGCACGGACACGAATGACCGAATCCGTGATCGACAGCGAGACGGCGGCCGCGCTCGACCCGGCCTACGTCGCGCCCGCCGTGGCCTGGCTGGCCCACGAGGACTGCCAGACCACCGGCGAGTTCATCTCGGCCGGGGCCGGACGCGTCGCCCGCTATTTCATCGGGCTGACGCCGGGCTACTTCGGCCGGGACCTCACCGCCGAGGAAGTGCGCGACCACTGGGACGAGGTTCGCTCGACCGAAGGTTTCATCATCCCCAGCTCGCCGTCTGAGGAGATGGATTTCATGATGGCGAACTGGAAATGACCGCCAAGCTTGCTGCCAAGCGGATCGGCGAGGTCACCCTCGCCATGGCGGACGGGAACGTCGCGGTCGTCACCTTGGATGCCCCCCAGCGGCGCAATGCGCTGACCCCTTCGCTGGCCGGCAACCTTACCGAAGCGTTCGAGCTGATCGAGGCCGATGACGACGTCCGCGCCGCCGTTGTCACCGGCAGCGGATCAGCATTCTGCGCTGGTGCCGACCTCGGTCAGCTCGATCAGGCGAACGAGGCCATCCTGCGCACGATCTACAGCGCGTTCCTGCGGGTACGCGCGTCCAGCCTGCCCACTGTCGCCGCCGTACGTGGTCCCGCGGTCGGAGCCGGATTCAACCTTGCGATGGCGTGCGATCTTCGGATCACCGGCCACTCCGCCCGTTTCGAAAGCCGGTTCGTGCGATTGGGCCTGCATCCCGGCGGCGGCGCCTCGTGGATGCTCCGGGGCGCGCTCGGACGATCAGTTGCCAGCGCGGCCCTGTTGTTCGACGAGGTCATCGACGGCGCGACCGCTGAGCGCATCGGCCTGGCCTGGCGCTGCGTGGACGACAGCGCCACCCTCGAGGAAGCCATCGTGCTCGCGCGCCGGGCCGCCAGAGCACCGAGGTCCCTGTCGCAGCGCATCAAGGCGACGCTCGACGACGCCGGGGTGGCGGCAACGCACGAGGAGAGCATCGAGATCGAACTGGAGCGGCAACTGTGGTCTTTCGCTCAGCCATGGTTCGCCGCCGGCCGGCCCTGACCCGGACCGGCTTGGTCCCCGTGAGCGGGAGGAGCGTGGGATGGACTTCACCTACACCGATGAGCAGGACGAGTTCCGGGCCGTGGTCCGGAGCTTTCTCGCCGCATTGTCGGCTGAGGCCGATGTCCGCCGGGTGATGGCGAGTGATTCCGGGATCGACGAGCAGCTGTGGCTCAGCATGGCGCAGCAGCTCGGCCTGCAGGGCGTCAGCGTTCCTGAGGAGTACGGGGGTGCGGGCATGGGAATAGTCGAGCTCGGTATCGCGGCGGAGGAACTCGGGGGTGCGCTCGCCTGCGTGCCGTTTTTCTCGACATCGGTTCTCGCCACGCACGCCTTGCTCCTGTCCACCGACGACAAGAGCAAGCAGCGCTGGCTGCCGCAGATTGTCGATGGCACCTGCATCGCCACGGTCGCGGTCGCGCCGGGAAGCGGCGACTGGGACCTCGCTGTTACCGGTGTTACCGCGACCGATTCCGGCGGTTGGCGGCTGTCCGGCCGCAAGACGTTCGTTGTCGACGGGCATCGCGCCGACCTCATTCTTGTCGCCGCGCGGACGGATGACGGCATCGGGCTGTTCGCCGTGGAGCGGGATGCCCCCGGCTTCTCGGCGGAGGCCCAGCCGACCATGGATCAGACCCGGCGCTTCGCCACCATCGAGCTGCATGATGTCCCGGCCGAGCCGATCGAGCTCGATGCCGGCACCCTCCTGCCCCGGCTCAGGGACATCGCGCTGACCGTGCTTGCCGCCGAGCAGATCGGGGGTGCCCAGCGGTGTCTCGACATGGCCGTCGACTATGCGAAGACCCGCCTCCAGTTCGGCCGCCCGATCGGATCCTTTCAGGCCATCAAGCACAAGTGCGCGGACATATTGATGCTAATCGAGTCCGGTCGCGCGGCGTCAGGGTATGCGCTCTGGTGCGCGCAGGACGAACCCGGCTCGCTGCCTCTTGCCGCCAGCATGGCGAAAGCGACGTGTTCCGAGGCCTACTTCCGGGCCGCGGCCGACAACATCCAGATCCACGGCGGCATCGGCTTCACGTGGGAGCACCCGGCCCATCTCTACTTCAAGCGCGCCAAGTCTTCCGAGCTGTGGCTGGGAGACCCGGTCATGCAACGCGAACGGATCAGCCAGCTGCTCGACCTCAAGACCTGACGAGGGTGAGGTCGTCCTGCTACTGGGGGAAGGTGCGAGCATCGAGCCTGAGGTGATGGCCGACTACACCCGGGCATCGTCGGCACGCCCCGGACTAAATCCAGCCGTCAGCCCAAGTGACAAAAGTGAGCGAGACCATGAGTTACACCACCAGCCGTTCCCAGTCGGTCATCGTCGCGGGGACTAGGACCCCGATCGGCCGCCTGCTCGGCAGCCTTAAGGACCTGTCCGCCGCCGATCTCGGCGGGATCGCCATCAAGGGTGCCCTGTCCCGGGCGGGCATCTCCGGTGAGCAGGTCGGCTACGTGATCATGGGACAGGTCATCCAGGCCGGCACCGGGCAGATCACCGCCCGCCAGGCAGCCGTCAAGGGCGGCATCCCGATGACCGTCCCCTCCATCACCATCAACAAGGTGTGCCTGTCCGGCATCAACGCCATCGCTCTCGCCAGCCAGCTGATCCGGGCCGGCGAGCACGAGATCGTGGTCGCCGGCGGCATGGAGTCAATGACCAACGCGCCTCACCTGCTCCCCGGGTCGCGGGCGGGCTTCAAGTACGGCAAGGCCGCCCTGGTCGACTCGATGGAGCACGACGCCCTCTATGACCAGTTCACCCATCAGGCCATGGGAATGCTCACCGAGGAACGCAACCGGCTGTCCGACGGGCTGACCCGCGAGGAGCAGGACGCCTTCGCCGCCCGCAGCCACCAGCGTGCCGCGGCCGCCATGAAGAACGGCCTGTTCGACCACGAGATCGTGCCGGTGACCGTGCGCACCCGCAACAGCGAGACCGAGGTGAGCGCCGACGAAGGAGTGCGCCCCGAGACCACGGCCGAGGCACTCGCGGCACTTCGCCCGGCGTTCTCTAAGGACGGCACCATCACCGCTGGCTCATCCTCGCAGATCTCCGACGGCGCCGCCGCTGTGGTCGTCATGAGCCGGGCTAAGGCCGAGCAGCTCGGCCTGCCGTGGCTCGCCGAGATTGGCGCCTCCGGTCAGGTCGCGGGGCCGGATTCCACCCTCCAGTCACAGCCCGCCAACGCCATCAAGGTCGCCGCGGCGAAGGAGGGCATCTCGGTCAGCGACATCGACCTCTTCGAGATCAACGAGGCGTTCGCCGCCGTCTGCATCCACTCCGCCCGCGAACTTGGTATCAGCACCGACCAGCTCAACGTCAACGGCGGCGCCATCGCGTTCGGTCACCCCGTCGGCATGTCGGGAACCCGCATCGCCCTCACCCTCGCGCACGAGCTGCTGCGGCGCGGCGGCGGCACCGGAGCGGCCGCCCTCTGCGGCGGCGGCGGCCAAGGCGACGCCCTCATCATCCGGGTCCCCGCCGCCAGGAACGGCTGACCTGGCCGTGTTTAGTACGGGTAATTACATTGCTTTCTCTGGCTGGAAAGAGAACACCTTGTCTATGACCGTGAGGTAGGCACTTTCCGGGGGGGCCGCGATCTGCGGCACGACCCGAAGACCGTGAAGCGGGTGATTGCCCAGCATGAGGCCTGCGGCGGCGCGCACCAGGCAAGCCGATGTAACTTCGGCTTAGCGGCCTGCCAGCCGCAGACCGTAGGCCGTCACCGCGTTGCCGGAGAATACGGCTTCCAGCTCAGCTTGGTCCAGCTGGCTGGTCATCTTCCGGGCGACGGCGACCACGTCGCGGTAGCTGGCTGCGAGGGTGCAGACTGGCCAGTCGGAGCCGAACATCAGCCGCTGCGCCCCGAAGCAGTCAAGTAGATGGTCGGCATAGGGCCTGAGCTGCGCCGCCGTCCACGCCGCCCCGGCCTCGGTGACCATGCCGGATAGCTTGCAGACCACGTTAGGGCGGCGCGCGAGCTGGGTCATCAGCTTCGCCCATGGCTCGAGGCGACCGGATGCGATGTCCGGCTTGGCGCCGTGATCGAGCACGAACCTCACGCCGTCGAGCTGGGTCACGTGCAGCGCCGCGGGCAGCTGGGCGGGCCGGATAAGCAGGTCGTAGCTGAGCCCGGCCGCGCCGACGGCCTGCAGGCCGCGGCGTACTGCGGGCTGTCGCAGCCAGTCGGGGTCCGGCTCGTCCTGGACCAGGTGCCGGATGCCGACGAGCCGGTCGCCTTCCTGGCAGTGACCGGAGCCTGGCCAGCTCGTCGGCGAGGCCTTCGCTGGTCAGGTCGGCCCAGCCGACGACACCGGTGATCCGGCCCGATGCGCCGTCAGCCAGGGCGAGGAAGTCCGCCGTCTCCGCGGCGCTGGGGAGCACCTGGACCAGGACACTGGCCGTGACCCCTTCCGGCGCACTGGCATGTTCGAAGTCCGCGAGGCCAAAGGGCCGGTTCAGCTGCGGGAGCTCGTCCAGCCAGGCATGGCGTGCGGTTCGCGGATCCCACACGTGGTGATGCGCGTCGATGATCATGGCGTGCCTGCCGCGGCGGCCGGGATGAGCCCCTCGTCCGCGAGCTCACCGAATACCGAGTCGGGCACACTGATGCCGAGGTAGCGGACGTCCTCGCCGATCTCGGCGGGGCTCCGCGCGCCGACGACCGCCGCGGTGACGGCGGGGTGCCGCAGCGTGAACTGAAGGGCAACGGCGCCGATCGGCAGCGCGTGCCGCGCGCACACCCGCCCGATCTGCTGGGCCCGCCCGATCATCTCGGCGGTGGCGGGCTGGTACTCATACCTCGCGCCGGGGCGCGGGTCAGCCAGGATGCCGCTGTTGAACACGCCTGCGGCCAGGACCGCGATCCCCCGGCGCTGGCATTCGGGCAGCAGCCTGGCGCCGGCGGTGGTGTCGAGCAGCGTGTACCTACCTGCGATGAGGACGCAGTCCAGGTCGGTCCTGGGCAGGAACCACTCGAGCAGTTCCGTCTGGTTCATGCCGATGCCGATGGCCTGGATGACGCCCTCCGACCTGAGCTGCGCTAGCGCCGGGTAGGCACCGTCGAGCACCGTGCGGGCGTGGTCATCTGGGTCATGGATGAGCGCCAGATCGATGCGGTCGAGGCGTAGTCGCCGCATGCTGGCTTCCAGGGAGGACCGGACACCGTCCGGCGAGTAGTCCCTGACGCGCGCCATGCGCGGCGCGCCGTAGAAGCCTTCGGTGTCCACCGGGCTGTCCGAGGGGACAAGCACCCGGCCGACCTTCGTGGACAGGAGGTACTCGCTGGGTGGCCGGGTGGCGAGAAACTCGCCGAGGCGAAGCTCGGACAGTCCCGCGCCGTAATGCGGTGCCGTGTCGAAAGCCCGGATGCCGGCGGACCAGGCGGCCCGCAGCGTGGCCTGCGCCGTAGCACTGTCGACCGGCGCGAAGAGGCCGCCGATAGGGCCGCCGCCGAGCATCAGCCGGGTGACCGTCAGCCCGCTGCGGCCCAGTTCGCGGCGCGGGAGAATCGTCCGGCTCTCTGTCGTCATGTCCTGGGCCGTCATGTCGCAGGCCGGTAAGTGAGCCGGGTGATGCCGGACGGGAACGAGAACCCGGCCATCAGGTCTCCTCAGGAGTAAAGATCGGGTCATCTCTCCCCTGAAGGTTACAGATCACCAATTCTACGCGCAATACCTTGATATTGGTCGGGTCAATCGTTACTGTGAGCAGCGCTGGACGGTTGGTTCGGCGGCTCGGCCTCTCTACGGGCTCGGCGCCGCTGGGCTCAGGCGAAGCAGCCTGCGCCGGTCGCCCGACGGCGTGGCGTCATCAATCGAAATGGGGTTACACATCAGATGAACCGACGTTTGGCTACGGCAATGACGGCGGCAGGCCTGCTCGGGTTGGCTGTGCTGGCCGGGTGCAGCAGTAGCAGCAGCAGTGCCAGCGGTCCTACTAGCAGTACATCGGCAAGCACCGCCGCTTCAAAGAAGATGGTGGTCGGCGTCTCTCTCGCTGGCTACAGCACCGATTTCTGGGCGGCGTACGTCCAGTACGAGGCGACGTATGCGAAGCAGCTCGGACTGACGCTCGACGGGCCCATCTCCGCGAACGGGGACGCCGCCACCCAGGCCTCGCAGATCCAGACCATGATCAACCAGCACGTCAACGCGCTCCTAGTGAACCCGGTCGACAGTGCCGCCATCTCCACTAGCGATGCGCTGGCTGCTAAGGCGCACATCCCGGTGGTCATGATGGACGTCGGCCCGACCACTGGCCACATCTACGCGGTTGTCCGGGCCAACAACGTGCAGATCGGCCAGGAGGCGTGCCAGTACATCGGCAAGCAGGCAGGCGGAACCGGGACCGCCGCGGTCCTTGAGGGCGATCTCGCTTCGATCAACGGTTTGGACCGCGCCAACGGGTTCATTGACTGCATGAAGCAGAACTTCCCGAAGATGCAGGTTCTCAAGTACGCGACCCTCTGGGACTCGGCTACTGCCGTCAACGACGCCCAGACGGCGATCAGGGCATATCCGAACCTGAAGGGTATTTACTCCTCGTTCAGCGGCCCCGACCAGGGCATCCTTGCAGCGATCCACTCAGACGGAGCCCAGAACCGGGTCGTCCTGGTGGAGACCGACGGAGTGCCCGCCGAACTGATGCTGATCCGCTCCGGCCAGTTGGCCGCTACGGTGTCGCAACCGGTCAACGGCTACGCCCTATGGGGCCTGACCTACGCCAAGGACGCCATTGAGGGCACGCCCGCCCCGGTGGTAGGCACCACGACCAGCCACGGGAGCGCCATCGTCAACCTCAACGGCAGCCCGGAAGATGCCTTGCCGTCCATCTTCGTCACGAAGGCCAACGTGGACGATACTGCCTTGTGGGGCAACACCTACAAGGCCAGCTGAGGAAACGAGAAAGACCGTTGAACCCACGCGTGCCAGGTGGCCCGATAAGCAGCGGAGCGGCCGTCGCCGAGGCGGAGCGGATCTCGAAGTCCTTCGGATCGACGAGAGCGCTCTATGACGTCTCGGTCGACGTCCGCGCGGGCGAGTGCCACGCCCTGGTCGGACGGAACGGAGCCGGCAAGTCGACGCTGGTCTCCGTTCTGACCGGTCTGGTGAGGCCCGACCAGGGCGAGGTCCGCCTGCAGGGACGGCCAGCACCTGCCCCGGGCGACCGGGCCGCCTGGCAGGAGCGCGTCGCCTGCGTCTACCAGCACTCCAAGGTCGTCCCGATGCTCACCGTCGCGGAGAACCTGTTCCTCAACCGCTTCGACCGGCGAGTGATCTCCTGGCGCCGCCTGCGCGCCGCAGCGCGGCAGGTGGTCGACGAGTGGGGCTTCGACCTCGACGTCGGCCTGCTGGCCGAGAATCTGTCCGTCGAGCAGCGGCAGATCGTGGAGATCGCTCGCGCGCTTTCGATCGGATCCCGGTTCCTCATTCTCGACGAACCGACGGCGTCGCTGGAGGCGCGGGCGACCGAGCGTTTGTTCGGCCACATCCGCCGCCTGACCAGCACAGGAATCGGCGTCCTGTACATTTCCCACCATCTTGAGGAGATCTACAAGATCTGTCATCGCGTGACCGTGCTGCGTGACGGCCGCCACATTGTCACGGACTCCGTGGCCGCACTGGACCAGGCCGCCATCGTCGACGCGATGGTGGGAGGTGCGGTCGTCCCGGTAGCCGAGCCTGACGCCGAGGCCAGCACCGATGCCCCGGTCCGGCTCCAGGTCCAGGAGTTGTCGGTCCGGTCGCCGGGCGGCTCGGTGGAGCGGGTGAGCCTGAGCCTGCGGGCAGGCGAGTGCCTGGGGCTGGTCGGCCTGCGCGGCTCTGGCAACGCCACGGTGGCCGACGTCGTGGCCGGCCTGATCAAGCCAGACGCCGGCGCGGTGCTTATCGATGGCGCCGCACCGCGGGTGAGTGATGTCGACTCATCGTGCACCCGCGGGGTCGGGTACGTCCCCGAGGACCGCCACGCGCGGGGATTCGTCAGCCTGATGGGGGTTGATGAGAACCTGACACTTCCCATCCTGACCTCCCTCAGCCGCCTCGGCATCATCTCCTCGCGAAGGCGCGAATCCATCGCGCGAGACCTGAGGGAACAGCTAAGCATCGTCTCGAGCACCGGGCGTCAGCCGGTCGGCGAGCTCAGCGGAGGTAACCAGCAGAAGGTCGTGGTCGGACGCGCCCTGGCCAGCAAGCCGTCGGTGCTGGTCATCGTCAGCCCGACGACCGGGGTCGACGTGGCTTCCAAGGCGGTCCTGCTCGGGGTGATCGATGATGCCCGCCGGGACGGGATGGCTGTGCTGCTCGTCTCCGACGACATTGAAGAGCTGCGCATCGCCACCCGGCTGATGGTGATGGTGCGCGGCCAGGTGGTCCGGGAGTTCCGCGAACGTCCCTGGAACGAGAGCGACGCGATCGCTGCTGCCGAAGGGTTGGTTGGATGAGTCAGTCAGTCGTCAAGCAGACAGAGGGCAAGCCTCCCGCTGCGTCCGCGCCGCGGCGCCGGATCCCGCTGGAATCGCTGCGCGAGCTCACCTTGCTGCCCGCGATCGCAGGGGTCATTATTGCCGGGTCGATCCTCAACTCGGCGTTCCTGACCACCGGCAATTTCATCGATATCGCGCAATTTTCTGCGGCCCTCGGCGCTGTTGTCGTGGCGGAGTCGCTGGTGCTGCTGGTCGGAGACCTGGACTTGTCGCTGCAGTCCGTCTACGGGCTCGCGCCCATGGTGGGGGCGTGGTTGATCGTCCCTAAGTCCGAGGTGGGCCTCGGCAGCGACCTATCGCCGGCGCTCGGAATATTGATCCTGCTGGCGGTCGGTCTGGGCATCGGCTTGTTCAACGGCGTCATGATCGTCAAAGGCCACTTCAACTCGTTCATCTTCACGCTGGCGATGCTCATCCTGCTGGCCGGAATCCAGCAAGGAATCGTGAGCGGTAACACGATCTATGACATGCCGGCCTCCTTCGTGTACCTCGGGTCTGCGGCATGGCTGGGTATTCCCGTCGCCGCCTGGGTGAGCGGCCTCATCTTCCTGGCGGGCGGCCTCTTCCTCCGCTACCACCGAACGGGCCGGGCGATCTACGCCATTGGCGGAAACGTCGAAGCAGCCCGTGCCGCCGGTATCAGGGTCGACCGGGTCAGGATCGGCGTCTTCGCGGCCGCCGGAGTCCTCGCCTCCGTGGCGGGCCTCATGACAGCCGGGCATGTCGACGCCGTGACCGCCAATCAGGGCAACAACCTGATCTTCACCGTGTTCGCGGCCGCGGTGATCGGCGGCATTTCGCTCGAGGGCGGACGCGGCCGCATCCTGGGCGCGTTCACCGGCGTGGTGCTGCTGGGCCTCGTTCAGAACCTGCTGGTTCTATCCCAGGTCGATACCTTCTGGATCAGCGCCGCGGACGGGGCGATCATCCTTGCCGCCCTCATACTGGCCAGGTTCGTCGAGGGGAAGAGAAGATGACCAGCAGGCCCGGTACCACCGCGGGACGGAGCGTGCCGGAGTGAGGATCACGTCACTCCAGGTGCGGGACATCCGGTTCCCCACCTCCCAGTGGCTCGACGGCTCCGACGCGATGCACCGGGCGCCCGACTACTCCTGCGCCTACGTCACGCTGGGCACCGACTCCGACGCGCAGCTGCGAGGATGCGGGCTGACCTTCACCAACGGCAACGGCACGGAGGTGGTCGTCGCCGCCGTCCGCGCCCTGGAGCACCTCGTCGTGGGCAAAAGCCTGGAGGAGATCACCTCGAGCATGCGCGACTTCTGGCGGAGCCTGACCTCTGAAGACCAGCTGCGCTGGCTCGGGCCGGAGAAAGGCGTCATGCACCTGGCGACCGCCGCGGTGGTCAACGCCGTGTGGGACCTGTGGGCCAAGAGCGAAGGCAAGCCGCTGTACCGGCTCCTCGTCGACCTGGAGCCCGAGCAGATCATCGCGGCGATCGACTTCCGCTACATCGAGGATGCGCTTTCCCCGGCCGAGGCCCTCGGCATCCTCCAGCGGGCCCGGGCCGGCCGGGACGATCGCCTGGCCACGATCCTGCAATCCGGATACCCCGCCTACACCACCTCGGCCGGCTGGCTCGGCTATGACGACGGCAAGGTCTCACGGCTGGCGAGGGAGGCGGCCGCCGCTGGTTTCACGCACGTCAAGATGAAGGTCGGCCGGGATCTCACCGCCGATTCCAGGCGGGCCGGGCTGATCAGGGACGCGATCGGCGCCGCGGGCGTGCTCATGATGGACGCCAATCAGTACTGGGGCGTGGAGGAGGCCATCGCGGCGATGAAGCAGCTGAGCGCCTACGATCCCTGGTGGATCGAGGAACCCACGAGTCCCGACGACATCCTGGGGCACGCGCGGATCCGGCGCGAGATCACCCCGGTCCGGGTCGCGACCGGAGAGCACGTGCAGAATCGCATCATCTTCAAGCAGCTCTTCCAGGCCGGCGCCATCGACGTCTGCCAGATCGACGCCTGCCGCCTCGGGGGAGTCAACGAGGTCCTGGCGGTCCTCCTGCTCGCCGCGAAGTTCGGCGTGCCCGTGTGCCCCCATGCAGGCGGCGTCGGACTGTGCGAGTACGTGCAGCACCTGGCCATGTTCGACTACATCGGCGTCAGCACCTCCTTCGACGACCGCATCGTCGAATGGGTGGACAACCTGCATGAGCACTTCCGCGACCCGGCCGTCGTCCGCTCTGGGCGGTACCTGGCACCAACGGCGCCGGGTTACAGCATCGAGATACTCCCCGAATCGCTGGACACCTACGAGTTCCCGAATGGTCCCGCCTGGCGGGGCGCGACGCCGCCGGCTGTCACACTTCCGGCGGCGAGGTGAGCAGGTGGCCGGTGGCGCTGCTGAGCGGGGACCACGGCCGGGTGTGGGACGCCACCGCTGGGCGGCCGGGCCCGCCGCGCTGGCCAGTGCGAAGACCCTACCCGAACGCCCACCGTATCTATCGCCTGGAGGTGCCCACCCGTGCAGCGTGACGACGACAAGGCCAACGACGAAGCCCCGGCCCCGGCCCCGGCGCTTACCGATCAAGCGATCGTCAAGATCAAGGACCTGATCGTGACCGGCGAGTTCCGGGCCGGCTCGAAGCTGCCCCCCGAGCGAGACCTGGCGGCCAAGCTCGGACTTTCACGCAACTCGCTGCGCGAAGCGGTCCGGGCCCTGGCCCTCATCGGGGTGCTCGACACGCGGGTGGGTGACGGAACCTACGTGACCAGCCTCGATGCCGATCTGCTCTTGACGGGCATGGGCTTCGTCGGAGAGCTACTCGACAGCAAGACCCTCCTGGAAGCGCATCAGGTGCGGCGGATCCTGGAACCCTTCGCCACGGGCCTGGCCGCCACCAGGCTTAGTGAGAAGGATTTCGCCGAGCTCGAAGACATCCTGGAGCGAATGGAGCAGGCGGACAGGACGCAGGCCTTCGTCGATGCCGACAACGACTTCCACCGCGTCATCAACAGCGCGGCGGGCAACGCGACGCTGGCGTCGCTCATCCACAACCTGGCCGGAGGAATGATGCGGGCCCGGCTGTGGCGGACCGCGACCGAGCAAGACGCCGCGGACATCACCAGGCAGCGTCATCGCGATATTTACCTCGCATTGCGGGCCGGAGACGCCGGGCGCGCAAGCGCGGCCGACCTGATCCACCTGGCCGAAAACGAGCGCTGGCTGGAGATGATGCTGGCCAGCGGCGAGCTGAGCCGGCCGCATGACGCCCGCGACGTTCGGCTACCCAGGAACCGTCCCGGCGGGAGCCCGTCGTGAAAGCCGTCTATTACCAAGGATCCGGACGATTCACCGTCGGACGCGGCGAGGTCTGCCCGCCGGGAAAGGGCGAGGTTCGTCTTGACGTCGCTTATTGTGGGCTGTGCGGGACGGACCTGCACATCGCGCACGGATACATGGATCATCGCGTGCGACCGCCGCAGGTCATCGGGCACGAGATGGCCGGGACGGTGGCCGAGGTCGGAACCGGGGTGCAGAACCTCGGCCCGGGTGACAAGGTCGTCGTCCGTCCGCTGGACAGCCGCGGCGAAACCGCGGCGGACAAAGGCCTCAGCCACATCTGCAGGAACCTGAAATTTCTCGGGATCGACACTCCAGGGGCTTTCCAGGGTTCGTGGACCGTCCCCGCCTTTACGATCCACCGGCTGCCGCCGGACGTCGACCTCAAACTCGCCGCGCTCACCGAACCCCTCGCCGTCGCGTGCCACGACGTGCGCCGCGGCCGGGTGGCCTCCGGGGAGACCGTCGTGGTGATCGGCGGCGGACCGATCGGGGTCATGATCAGCCTGGTGGCCCGCTCGCGAGGCGCCCGGGTGATCGTCAGCGAAGTCAACCCCAGCCGGCTCGCCTTCGTGCGGCAACTCGGGCTTACGGCCCTCGATCCCAGCGAAATTGACATAGCCCAGGCGGTACAGGACGCCACCAAAGGAGCCGGCGCCGACGTCGTCTTCGAAGTCTCGGGCTCAGCCAGCGGCGCCATGGCGATGACCAAGCTGGCCGGCCTGCGCGGCCGGATCGTCGTGGTGGCGATCTTCTCCGCGCCGCCGGCGGTCAACCTGTTCGATGTCTTCTGGAAAGAGCTCGAGTTGCTCGGTACGCGGGTTTACGAGCCCGAGGACTATGAGAGCGCGATCGGTCTCATCACCGGCGGGCGCCTGCCGCTGGCGGACCTGATCACGTCCGTCGAGCCGCTCGAGCACCTGCCAGCAGCATTGGAGCAGCTCGAGCGCAACCCCTCGGCCATGAAGATCCTCGTGGACTGCCAGGCATGAGCATCCGCGACCTGGGTGCTCAGTTCGACCTGGCCGGCAAGACGGCGCTGGTGACCGGATGCCGGCGGGGCATCGGCCGGGCCGCCGCGGTGGGACTGGCCGCGTCGGGCGCCGACGTCGTCGGCGTCAGCGCCGCCCTCGAGGAGGGTGGCGGCGACGTCGGCGAGGACGTTCGCGCCTGCGGCCGGATATTTACCGGCTTCCGCTGCGACCTGTCCGATCGCGACTCGGTGTACCGGCTGCTGGCAGATCTGGGCGGGCTGGCCCCGCCGTTCGACATCCTCGTCAACAACGCGGGCACGATCGCCCGAAGGCCTGCCGCCGAGCACTCCGACGACCTCTGGGACCGCGTGCTCGAGGTGAACCTGACGGCGCAGTTCGTCCTCACCCGCGAGGTGGGCCGCGGAATGCTCCATCGCGGCGCCGGGAAGGTGGTGTTCGTGGCTTCGGTGCTGTCCTTCCAGGGCGGCATCAACGTTCCCGGTTATACCGCGAGCAAAAGCGGGCTGGTCGGGCTGACGAGGGCACTGGCCAACGAGTGGGCTGGTCAGGGAATCAACGTGAACGCCGTCGCACCCGGCTACATCAAGACCGACAACACCCGCGCGCTCCAGGACGACCCCGACCGGTCCGCCGGTATCCTGGCCCGGATCCCGGCCCGGCGCTGGGGCACCCCGGACGATGTCGTCGGTGCCATCATCTTCCTGTGCTCGAGCGCCGCTGACTACGTGCACGGCTCGGTCCTGCCGGTCGACGGCGGATGGCTGGCCCGGTGACGCCGGTGACAGAGCCCGCAGGGGACGCAGAGCGCGAGGTCGTGGAATGGCTGGCCCGCGTGAAGGTGCTGCCGGTCCTGACCGTCTTCGACGTCGGGACGGTGGAAGCAACCTGCCGCGCCCTCGCTGACGGAGGCGTTTCCTGCGTCGAGATCACCTACCGGACGGCATGTGCAGATGAGGCCATCGTGCGGGCGAGCCAGATTCCCGGGCTGATGGTAGGGGCCGGAACCGTGGTCCACGCCGGACAAGCCGGGGCCGCAGCGCAGGCCGGCGCCCGTTTCGCGGTCGCGCCGGGCCTCAGCGAACCCGTCGTGGCCGCTGCGCACGAGATCGGCCTGCCTTTCTTCCCCGGCGCAGCGACACCCTCGGAGATCGATCGCGCCAGAAGCCTGGGATGCCGGGTGGTCAAGGTTTTCCCGGCGTCGTCGCTCGGCGGGCCGGCCTTCGTGCGCTCCGTCGCCGCACCATATCCGGACATGCGGTTCATCCCGACGGGAGGGATCAACGACAGCACCGTCGGCCAGTACCTCGAACTCCCCTCCGTGCTCGCCTGCGGCGCCAGTTGGCTCTGTGCCCAAGACCTAGTCGCCGCCGGGCAGTTCGGCGAGATCAGGCGCCGCTCCGAGACGACGCTGGCCGCCCTGCGATGAGCGGCCTGGAGTTCCGGTCCGCGCAGGAGTGCCGGTACGACCTTGTTGCCCTGGGTGAGGTAATGCTTCGCCTGGATCCAGGAAACGGCCGGGTGGCGACCACACGGACCTTTTCCGTTTCGGAAGGAGGCGGAGAGTACAACGTCGCACGCGGCTTGAAGCGGTGTTTCGGCATGCGAACCGGGCTCATCTCCGCGCTGGCCGACAACCCGGTCGGTCACCTCATCGAGGACCTGATCTATCAAGGCGGCGTCGAGCAGGCACACCTCGACTGGCGAGAATATGACGGTATCGGCCGAGCCGTCCGCAACCCGCTCAACTTCACCGAGCGCGGTTTCGGCGTAAGGGGAGCACTCGGCTGCTCCGACCGCGGGCACTCAGCGGCGTCACAGATGAAGCCGGGAGACGTCGACTGGGATCGGATCTTCGGCGTCGACGGGGCCCGCTGGTTCCATACCGGTGGCGTGTTCAGTGCCCTTTCACCCGGGACCCGAGAGCTTGCGGCTCAGGCGATGCAGGCCGCCCGACGGCACAGGACCGTCGTCTCGTATGACCTCAACTTCCGGCCATCACTGTGGCAGCACGCTGAAGTGCCTGCGGCCGATGTCAACCGACGGCTCGTCCAGCACGCCGATGTCGTCATCGGCAACGAAGAGGACTACTCCGAAGCCCTGGGGTACGTGCTTGAGGGCGTCAATTCCGACCTCCTCGATCTCGACGCCGCGATCTACTCCAGGATGCTCGAGCAAGTCCTCGCGGACTTCCCGGCACTGGCCATCGCCGCCGCAACGCTCCGCCAGGTCCGGACAGCTTCGGTCAACGACTGGAGCGGCGTATGCCGCACTCGCACGTCCTTCCACCAAGGCCCGCCGATGGCGGGACTCGAAGTCTTCGACCGGATCGGCGGTGGTGATTCCTTCGTCTCCGGGCTAACGTACGGGCTTCTCGAGGGTTCCGACGTCGACACCGCTCTGGCCTTCGGCATCGCTCACGGAGCGCTGGCCATGACCACGCCCGGGGACACGTCGATGGCCACGCTCGCCGAAGTGCGCAGGCTCGCCGCAGGCCGGTCCGCGCGGGTGATCCGGTGAACTCACGCCGGTCGTCGTGGCGCTTACCGACGAGGCCATCGAGAAGATCAAGGTAATGATCCTCTCCGGTGAGCTGAGCGCAGGGGACAGGCTGCCCAGGGAACCGGACCTCGCCGCTCACCTGGGCCTGTCGCGCAGCTCACTCCGCGAGGCGGTCAAGGCGCTATCGCTGGTCAACATCCTCGACGTCCGCCGAGGCGACGGCACGTACGTGACCAGCCTGGAACCTACGGTGCTGTTCGCGGCGCTGAGCTTCGCCGTCGATTTCCAGCGTGATACCTCGGTGCTCGAATTCCTGCGAGTGCGGCGGATTCTCGAGCCCGCAGCCGCGGCCATGGCCGCCGAGCTGATTACCGACGAGAAGGTGCAGGGGCTGCGCGAGCTGCTCGACCGCCTCGGGCCGCATCCCGACGTGGACGCGCTGGTCGCCCAGACCTGGAGTTCCATCGGCGGATTTCGGCCCACTCGGGGAACTCAGCGCTGTGCTCGCTGCTGGACTCGCTGTCCGGGCCGGCCACCCGCGCCAGGCTCTGCCGCAGCGTGGTCCAGGGGGGCGGCACGGAACGCAGGCTGGCCGAGCACCGTGCCATCCTGGATGCGCTCATCTCGCGGGATCCCGATGTGGCAAGGTCGTGGGCCACCGTGCACGTCGCCAGCGTGGAGCACGACTGGCTGGCCTCCGTGCTCTGACCCCATTTGAACATCAACGGGCAGCGGCTGAGCGGGCCGGGGGACGTCCTCGGCGTGACCACCCACCCGGACGGCTCCTGGACCGCCCAGCAGGTCCGCAACGTGATCATGGACCTCGGCGACCGGACCGGCTCTTTGGGCTTCCTGATCCGGGACCGCGATACCAAGTTCACCGGCGTCCGCGAGGTCCAGCGGTACGGCGGGAGCCTGCCTGAAGAAGCTCCTACAGCCGACGCAACCGCCAGGCCATCGCCGCCCGCGAACACGGGTAGCCGCCCGGCACCGAGCCGTCGAACGCGCCTACCGGATAGCGACCGATCGCGACGCCGTACTGTTCCCGGCCGCTTGAGCCCAGCAGAACATGCCGGTCTCCTGATCATGTGGCCGACAGGGAAATCGAGCTGGAGTAGAGCCGTCGGCAACGCAACGGTAAGAAGTTCCTGACGGCAGGCCGTAGCATACCGCAGCTGAAACCCAGCACATCGTCGGAGTGGCCGACGACTCGTTTGAGTATCAGTCGATCCGGCTGCGTGCCGCCGGCCTCTTAGGACTCCGTTGGTGAATTCATTTTCCGGGCAGATCTTCATCGTTGGTCTTCCTGAGTGCCTGATCGCTGGCGGAAGGGTAGGGCGAGATGTCCTTGGAACCGCGATCGGATGACGGGGTGCCGGAGCTGACGGCTCGGGTGGTGCGGGCCGCGTTCCCCAACAGCACCCTGGCCATCCGGATCCGGGAAGCACTCGAGCCGCTGTTCGCGGACGAAGACTTCGCTGCGGCCTTCCCGGCCGGGGCCGCCCCGCGGTCTGGCCGGGTGCGCTGGCGCTGGTGTCCGTACCGCAGTACGCGGAGGGGCTGTCTGACCGGCAGGCCGCCGACCAGGTGCGGGCCCGGATGGACTGGAAGTTCCTGCTCGGCCTGGAGCTGGATGATCCCGGCTTTGACTTCACTGTCCTGGCGGACTTCCGTTCACTCCGCGAGGCTGTCAAGGCACTGGGTGAGACGGCAGGCGATCTGGTGAAAGTTATCTGCTGGGACGCAGCACTGGCTGATGGCCGGTCCCCGCGACTGCGGCCCGGGGGTCGCCATGCTGGCCGGGACCGGCCGGACTGGCCGGATATGGCCGGTCGGCCAGGAGTGACCGGGGTCAGCTGCGAGATCGCAGCTGCCGGGGGTACGAGGATCGTCCCTGGCATGGCCGACGGCCATCGTCACCTCACCCTCCCGGGCGGCTCACCCTGGATCAGCAGGGATGGCGACCCGGCCGAGGCCCCGCTCGCCGCGTCAGAGATGAATGGCCAGCTCCGGCGCCGGCCCGGGGGACCGGCCCTACGTGGGACGGCCGGCGAGCGAGGCAGGGGGTAGGTACAGCCGGATGGTGGTCCCCGTAGCGGTCATGGGCCGGTGTCACCGTATTCAAGCATGCATGTGGCTGCTCCCATGTTGCCGATCAGGTCGACCATCAGCTTGATGACGACTGAGATTTCTTCGGTGGAGTCGGCCAGGTCTTTCGTGGAGAAGGGTGAGATGATGTTGGAGACGTTGCCCAGGATCGTGCCGGCTTTGAGTAGCTGGTTCGCGTCAGCGATGAAGTTGTAGACAGTGCCGGTTTCGGTCGCGGCGATCGCCGTGCTCATTACCGCAGCGGAAACGTAGTCCTGAATCTGCGCCGCGTCGCTGGGCTCAACCACTCGGCCGCTGGCGTAGATCTTGGCTGAGAGCAGGGCCGTGGGGGGCACCAGTCCCAGCAGCCAGGTAATAGGGATCAGCGCGTCCACCGGGCCGGTGTAGGGGATTTCGGTGGTGAAGGGCGGGGGGGTGGTCCCGTCGGTCCTGGTGGCTCCTGGCCATAGCAGGATGCCGATGACGAACGGCGAAATGATGTCGACCCAGGATAGGAAGTTAGGCGGTTCCTCTTTCCCGCCGGGCCTGACCAGGTCCGCGTCGAAGTCGGCTCCTCCCCAAATGCCCTGGGTGAGAGCGGCGGCGCCATTGAGCCCGCTAAACCAGTCGTCGTCCGCGGCGTCGGCTGCGCTGGGTGCCCCTGAGATAGCGGGGGGCGGGAACAGGGGGGTGCCCTTGTGCTTGATGTCGTTGTAGAGGGTGGCCGGGTACATCAGGATCAGGCTGACCAGGTGGCCGACGCTCATGCTGGTGTCGATGCCGCAGAGTTCCAGCAGCGCGCCCAGCAGCGGGATCAGCTCGATCTCGTGCGCCAGCACGCCGGCCAGGGCGTCCATGATCGCCTTGACCAGGTCCAGGACCAGGTCGACGATCGCGTCGGCGAGCGACAGCAGGTCGTCGACGACGCTGTCGAGCACGGCGAACAGCTGCCCGAAGGTGGCCACGTTGTAGGCGTCCTGATTCGCGAAAAGAACGCTGCACCCGTCCCAGACCAGCCTGGTCATGTCCGTGACCAGGTCCTCAGCGTCGGTAAGGGCGGTGATGAGGTCCTTGACGACGGCGCTGACGGCCGGGTTGGCGGCCAGGTCGCTGTCACCTTCGAACCAGGACATGATCTTGTCCAGCAGCCAGTTGTGGGAGACGTGGCTCATGAACGTCGCGATGTCGCCCGCGGCAATGACCGCGTCGTTGCTGCCGGTGTCGGTGGTGGGCGGGGGGATAGGCGCTGAGGTGCCGAAGGCAGCCGTCTCCATCTGGCTGGCCAGTTTCTGGATGGCGGCGTGCGCCTGGGTCTTGAGGGCGGCGAAGTAGCCATCGGCCAGGTTCTCATAAGCGGTGAGCTGGGCGCTGGCTTTGGCGGGCAGCTGGCCCAGGAAGCCCTCGATTACCTTGGCGTTCTGCCCGGCTTCCTTGATCAGCGCGAGGATGTTGTGCTTGAGCCAGTTCAGCCCGGCTTCGATGTCCGCGCCGAGGGCCTGGAAGAAGCTGCTGACGGCGTGGATGGCCGATTTGATGTCGTCGATGGCGATGGTCATGACATCGGCGATGTCGTCGCCGATGGTGACGGCCAGGCTGACCACCCAGTGGAAGGCGTCCGAGCTTTCCTTCTGCACCCACTGGGTCGTGGCTTTCTCCATCTTGATGACCCCGTGCCGCAGCCCGTGGTAGGCGGATTCGGCGTCGTTCTTGGCCTTGTCCCACCAGTCTGAGGATGCCAGCATGGTGAACGCGGCGGGGTCCGGGGATGTCTGGAACGTCGGTGCCGCCCCGGTCATGTCCAGCTGGACGGACTTGGGGTCGTTCGGGCCTGGCTGGCTGCCGAGCCCGGCCTGCATCATGTGGTTCAGGGCCGAGGCCATCGCGGCCGATCCGCTGGCCTGGCTGGCCGCGGGCAGTCCGGCTAGTACCGGGAAGACGGGGCTGTTGTTGTAGCCGGGGTTGGTGGCCGCGACCATCGCCGCGCCGGTCAGGGGGCCGATGTCGGCCAGCGGGGCGTTCCCGGCCAGGAACTGGTGCACGTCGGTGTCCGGGTGGACGGTGAAGGGCGGCCCGCTCGGCGCGCCGGCGCTGTCCAGGGCCTGGACGGTCAGGACCGCGGTGTCCAGCTCGACGGCCGGGACGGCGAAGGTGACGTTCCCGCGCGCGTCGGTGGTCAGGGTCACCGGGGCGGCCGGGCCGATGAACGTGCTGCCGGAGGCCTGCCAGACGCCGATCTCCCGGTCCCCGGTGATGGTCACCCCGGCGCCGGAGACCTTGGTCCCGTTGGCGTCCTGGACACTGACCTGGACCCGCCAGGTGCTGAGCTCCTGCAGGGCGGCGCTCGGCTGCTGCACCGGGACGTTCGTCCATGCATCGGCCGTCACGCCGGTGGCGGCATCGACGACCGGGCTCTTGGTCAGCACATGCAGGGTCGCGTCATCGTAGGTCACGAACAGCGTCGCCTGATCCGGATCCGTCGGCAGCCCGGACACGGCCAGGATGTTCCCGGCGACGGGAATGGGCGGCGTGAACTGGACAGGGGAGACGGCGGGATCACCGTACTGGGCCAGGATGTTCAGCGTCCCCCCGGTCAGCATGGCGAAGGAGGCAAGATCGTCCTTGAACCAGACCGCGACCTGATCCGCACCCACCGAAACAAAGACGGTCAGGGCAACGTCATAGGCCTGCTGGTCGGTGTAAAACACGGTGCCGTCGCCGTGCTGAAGCACCGAACTCGGTTGGGTATAAATCGGGTTGGCCGACCAGGAAGCCCACAGCAGCGCCGCCACCCCGGACCCCAAGGTGTAGGTGGCGGATACTTGGAATTCGGTAGCTGATGTCTGCTGATGCCATTCCGCGACGTTTTTTGACGTCAGGATGATTATGCCGCCGGCCTGCGATGACGCGGAATACCCGGGATTCCACAACAGCCTCGCGTCGGTAATGTCCAGGCCCGCGAGCGAGGCGTTGAAAGTACCCAGGAAGCTAACATGCGGCTGCCACAAGGCGAAACTGCCGTTGCGGTGCGCCGAGGACGTCGAACTCGTGAAGAACGCATAGAAGTAGACGTTCCCGGCGGGATCAAGGCCGGACTGCAGCTTGTCCAGGTCGGCCGTGATGGGCAGCTGGCCGGGGTATTCCCAGGCCCCGGACGAGCCCAGGACGGCCCAGGTGTAGTAATACAACGAGTCCAGGACCCTCAGCGCGAGCGCCCAGACGGTGCCGTCGGGCCCGGTATTGACCGCAACGTCCACGATGCCTGTCATCGGAGCCTCATCGGTCCCGGGCAGGGCGGTGTAAGACCATCCGGACGTCTCCGTCGCGCTGCGGCTCAGGTGCGACAGCACGCCGCCAGATACCACCAGGGCCTCGACCGTGCCGTCAGCACGCGCGAACGGGCGTACCACGTCGCCGGTGTTCATGAGGACCTGGCTGGTCAGGAAGTAGTCCTCGCTCAGCTCGCAGCTGGCCTGCACGAGGTACGGCGTTACGAACGGGACTGGGCCGTCGCCCACCGCGTCCGCGTGGCCGGCGCTGGCTCCTGGGGCGCGGCGGGGCTGAGCGCCCGGGGTACCCCCGGCTGGCCGAGGTATACGGAGCGGCGGAGCGGCCGCACCTCCCCGGTCACCACGGAGGGCCGCCGAGGCAGGCGAGGCAGGCGAGGTCATGGCTGACTCCTTCATTTCACACTGCCAATTTGCAGTCCGCTGGGACTGTGGCAGTAGCCGACTATCACTACTTCTAAATTGGTTCCGCAGCTGGGATCCTCCGCTGCGGGTGATCCCTCACGATGCGCAGCCGACTGCGGCGGAAGCTGCTCGGGACAGGCCGGCCGGTTAGGCCCAGGCGAGGTAGGTGAATACCAGGAACGCGGGAACAACGAAGTTGAGGAACAAGATGGCGGTGTTGTTGATGGCGAAGTTGCGGTCCATGATGATCTGCTTGATGTGACCGGCGCCGCATCCCACCACGAAGATGGAGTTCGCGACAATGATCGCGAGCCAGTACTCCTTCTGGAACGAGCCTGTCATCAGCGCTGCGACACCGAAGCCGAGATTAGCGAAGCCCACTTCGAGCTCGTAGGGGCTCCGGGCGAATCCGATCGACCGGGAAATCGCCTTTCCGAAGAAGATGTGAGAGATCCCGGCACCCAGCGCCGACCAGCCGATCAGGTACACGACCGCCGCCAGCGCCAGCTGGTGCTGCCAATCGGCGGGTCGGCCTCCCGTCACGATCTGAGCGGCACTGACGGCGAACAGGATCACGCCGATGAACGGCAGCAGCCCGAGAAGCAGGCTCCTGTTGTGCTGCCGTGCGGGCTCGGGCGCGGAGGTGGCGGGCTCGGGCGCGGAGGCGGCCTTTGTCACGCTTGGGCTGATCATCATGTCGGTGCCTTCTCTGTCGGGGTTGCCTGGGGTCTCGCGGTGTGTCTGAGTGTGTTTGGGAGATCCAGACTTCCGAACCTTAGAAATCTCAACGAGAATTTCCATGCCCTGATGGTGTGCCCGTCCCGGCCGCAGCACCCTAGGGAGACTCCCTAATCCTCGGGCGGGCGGCGCAGACCCGCTACGGCCTACCATCACGGCATGCCTTACCTGCGGCTAGCAAGAAACGGGTGGCGGATCTGTGGTCAATGGTGCGGCCACGCGTGCAGCCGGGCTGTCGTGTCCTAGAGGTGCTGGCGCGCGTCGACGATCATGACCGGTCCACCGCCATCGATATCAGGTGCTCGGCGGCCAGTTCGTCGAACAACGCCGCCGGCACGGCCGTGTCAGGTAGGTCACATCCTCGATGACCTCCGCTGCATCGCGCGCCGACAACGACAGCGGTAACGTCTGGGTGGCGGAGCACGAACCGGATGGCAGCAGCGCCGATCGGCACGTCATAACGTGCGCACACGATGCGGATGCGCTGCGCTCGATCCAGCAGGCCGGCGGGCGCGGGGGCGTAGTCATAGCTCGCACCGGGGTGGGGGTCGGCGAGTATCCCGCTGTTGAAGACGCCCGCGGCGAGCACCGCGACGCCACGCCGCTGGCAGGCCGGGAACAGGAGTGGTGGTTATGCGGCCGTTTTTTAAGGATGAGGGATCAATTTCCTGACCGAGATCGCGCTCGGGGCGACGTATGACCAGGCAGCCGACGTGGGGGAGGTGCTGTCCACGGTGGAGCGGATCCGCAGCGGCAAATGCGCGGTCCTGGGTCAGTGAGTGGACGGCGACCGCGGGCCGGCAGTGACGGGCCGGTGACCGGCGCGTGGGTGCAGGGCGTCGCCGATGCGCTGGGCCGCGGCTGGAATGCGGTGACCTTCGATGGCCCTGGGCAGAACGCCGCGCTGGTCCGGCAGGGCCACCTTCCCAGGTCGCCGGAACCGGCAGGCACCAGACCGCAAAGACGGCCTTGTTTGATGTAACAATTTTAGTTACATTGAAAGGCGCGCGGCTACGAAAGGACCCAGCAATGTCTGAACTCCACTACGAGACCCTCCTCGTCCGCAGGGAGGGCCTGACGCGGGACCTGCCCGCGGGCGACAACGAGGACCTGCGCTGGGTGGCGAACTCAGCGACCTTGATCTCCGGCGACCACGACGCCGTGCTGGTCGACACATTCACCACCATCGAGCAGAACGAGCGCCTGATCGACTGGGTCAAGGTCCGCGGGCGCGACCTGACGCATCTACCTGACGCACGGCCACGGCGACCACGTCTACGGCACCGGGCAGCTGCTGCAGGCTTTCCCCGGCGCCCAGGCGGTGGCGACCGCGGGAACGGTTGCCGAGGCGCGGCTGCAGGCCAGCGAGCAGTACCGGGACGGATTCTGGGGTCGCCTGTTCCCCGGCCAGATCCCGCCGCCGGTGATTCCCGGCGAACTGGCCGGCGACACCATCGGGCTCGAGGGACACGAGCTGCGCGTCATCGAGGCGGGGCACACCGACACCACCGGGACGACGGTGCTGTGGTGCCCGGACCTGCGGCTGATCGTGGCGGGCGACGTGGTCTACAACCACACGCACATGTACCTGGCGGAGACCACCAGGATCTCGCGCCAGGAGTGGATCGCGTCCCTTGCCAGGCTCAAGGACCTAGATCCCCGCTACGTCGCCGCCGGGCACAAGCAGCCCGGCGGCGACGACGACCCGGTGAACATCGAGGAGTCGATCCGCTACCTGGCCGACTTCAACGACGCCGAGGCCCGCGCCGCCACCGCGGCAGAGCTGTACGAGGACGTCCTGCGCAAGCACCCCCGCCGCGCGAATCCCGGATCGCTGTGGGGTGAAGCCAAGCTCGTCAAGGCCGCCGAGGACCACGCCGGCCCGGGGACCGTACCGATACTGGAGGAACACGCTCGTGAGTGCGAACAGCAGGCTGACCATCGCCACGCACGCACTGGAATGGATCGAACTCCATGCCCGGCTGGGCGGCGGGCCGGCGACCTCGGAGGCCATCGCGCGCAGCGTGCAGACCAACCCGGTCGTCATCCGGCGCGTGCTGGGCGCGCTGCGGGACGCCGGGCTCGTCAACTCCCACCGCGGCACGCCCGCAGGCTGGTCACTGGCCCGGACCGCGGAGCAGATCACCCTGCTCGATGTGCGCACCGCACTGGACGACGGGCCGCTGTTCGCATTGCACGCGACACCTCCCTCAGCGAAGTGCCCGATCGGTTACAGCATCGGCCCCACGCTCACCGGCGTGTACCAGGCCGCCGAGGCAGCGGCGAACGCGGCCCTCGCCCAGGTGACCATCGCGCAGTCACTCGACGACACGCTCGCGGCCTCCGGCCAGTCACACCCCGGCCTGCTGCGAGCATTCGCCACCACAGTCAACGGCGAGCAGCGCTGACCCCAGCACCGCGCGGCGGCAGCCTGGTGGCCAGCGAACCGCCCGGTGCTCGCGGTGTCGCCGCGCTGGAACTCGGACAGTCACCGCCGGACAGGACCGGCGCGCTCACGGCGAACAACGCCAACGCGCTTCTACGTACTCAGAAAGAGTGGCGGGTATTCTCTTGGGGTGCAAAACGGACATGGCAAGTGTCTTGTACATTTGCGCAGCTCAGAGCGCCCGAAATTCGGCCATGATCACGCTATAGGTGTCGCATAAGCCGACTTGGACCGCGAAAACTCGCGTCAAAGCAGCAGCGACGACAAGCACGACACTCCCAGAGATGTGTTGCAGAAGCTCTCCGAAGCGGGCGTTCCGCAACGTCATGCACCAGCCCGGGGACCCCCAGAGAACGCGGAACATGAAGTCAGCTCGGCGAATATTAAGCGGTCTGTTATACCCGCGACTTGGGTGTCGACCGCAGTGGTGACACCAGGTAGTCGGCGCTATCCGTGGTGGTCTGGTGCGGATTGGCTGGGCGCTTTAGTCCAGCTCGATCTCCTATCGCCCCATGCTCGGGAGAGCAGAGCGTTCTGGTGGGCTCGGGGTGCCTGTACACACGGGGTCGCGCTCGTTCGCGATCCGGTAGGCGCGTTCGACGGTGTGCAGCCGGGGGCTACCCGCGCCTCGCGTGCGGCGATGGCCTGGCGGTTGCCGGCTGTAGGAGCTTCGGGCGGCTCTGGCCGAACTGCTCGACCTCGCGGCCTTGCCGGTCCAGCGCCAAAGCGCCTGTCCCCGGCGTGAGCGGGCCCCGGCCTTGCTCAATCCGGCCGCGGGCTCGGCGCTGCACGATGCAGGCGTAGCTGGGGTGAGATGTCTCCGTCGATGTAGCGCTGGAGGTTGGGCGTCATGGCGGCCAGGATTTCTTGCTCGCTCATGGAGGCGATCGGCTCGATGTGCCAGACGTAGCGCATGAAGCCGAAGCCGAGCAGCTGGGAGGCGATCAGGCTGGCGCGCACGAGCCGGTCGGTGTTGCCGGTGCCGACGGTGGCGGGCCCCATGAGTCCCTGCTCGATGAGCTTGCGCAGCTTGTCGCGGGTGGTGGGTTCGTGGGCCGCGGTCTGCAGGATGGCTTTGAGGATCGGGCCGGTTTCGTCATCTTCCCAGTTGAGCATGACCTGCTGGGGCAGGTGGCGGCCGAGCTCGGAGGTGGGCACGGTCCAGGTGGCGGCGACGCGTTCGAGGAACCGCGGTGGCGGGGTGGTGGCCGCGTCGAGCAGGGCCTCCTTGGACCCGAAGTAGTGGTAGATCAGCGCCGGGTCGACGTCGGCCGCGCGGGCGATCCCGCGGACCGTCGTGCCGGCCCAGCCGAGGGTGGCGAAGGCCAGGCGGGCCTCGCGGAGTATCCGGGCGGCCAGCACGCCCCGCTCGTCGCGGGGGCCAGGGGCGCCAGGTTTCGTCGGCATCCGCTGATCCTTCCGTTCGGGCAACGAATTTCATCATAGCGTGAATATCATCTTGCGTTGAAACTAAGTCTCAACCTATGATGACATAAAGTTTCGTCATCTGATGAAAAACTGCCCGACCCTGGAGCCACGCCATGTCGAACCGCCCCTCCGGCACCGCACCCGGACAACGCCACCTCAACGGCATGCAGACCACCGGCCGGGAATTCCGCAACCTGACCGAGCCGGCGTACCAGGTCAGCCAGGCCAATGACGTCCCCGCGCCGATGCGTGACGGCGTTGAGCTGATGACCGACATCTACCGCCCCGACGCCGACGGCCGGGTGCCCGCGCTGCTGGCGTACTCGTGTTACCCGCGGCAGATGCAGAACCTCCGCGCTCCGGCTGGGGTGATCGAGGCCGGGGCCAGCGACTTCTTCGTGCCGCGCGGCTACGCGCACGTCATCGCCAACGCCCGCAGCACGAGCGGGTCCGGCGGCACCTGGGGCATGCTCGATTCCGCCGAACGGGACGACCTTTACGACCTCGTCGAGTGGGTCGCCGCGCAGCCGTGGTGCGACGGCAACGTCGGCATGGTCGGCATCAGCTACTTCGCCATGGCCCAGATCGCCGCGGCCGCCAGCCGTCCCCCCAGCCTGAAGGCGATCTTCGCGCTCGGCACCAACGAGAGCGTCTTCGACGTGGTCTGGCACCACGGCCTGCTCAGCTCCGGTTTCTTCTCCACCTGGATCTCGGCCGTCGGCATCCTCGGCGAGAAATCCGGTAAGTTCTGGCGCAGCAAGGGCCTTGAGCTGGCCGGCCAGGTGTTCTCGAACTCCCGTGTCCACGCCAAGCTGGCCCACGTCAACGGCGAAGCCGCCGTCACCATGCTCAAGAGCGTCCTGCGCTCGCACTACCCCGACGAGCCCTTCGGCCGGATCTGGCAGCAGGCCTGCGTCGAGCACCCTACCTACGACGCCTTCTGGGCCGACCGCGATTGCGCCGCCGCTCTGGCCGACGTTGACATCCCCGTGTACCTGGGTTGCGACTGGGACAACGTCGTCATGCACCTGCCCGGTACCTTCACCAGCTGGAAAGCCCTGGCCCGCAACCCCAACGTCCGGATGAGCCTGCTGCCCGAAGGCGGCCTGAACTGGCCGTGGGAGAGCATGCACTACGAGGCACTGGCCTGGTACGACCACTGGCTCAAGGGCATCGACACCGGCGTCATGGACGGCCCCGCCATCCGCTGGTACCTGCCCGGCGCCGGCGAATGGCGCACCGCGCAGCAGTGGCCGCCGCCGGAAAGCTCGATCGGCGAGTACGCCCTGCGCGCCGACGGCACGCTCGGCCGCGACGAGGGTGAGCCCGGCTCTCGGTCCTACCTCTACCTGCCCGCCGGCTCCGGCCGGCCGCGCAACGCCAGCCCGCCCGGGCTCCCGGACCGGCTCACGTGGGAAACGCTCGCGATGACCGAGCTGCTGGACATCGCCGGCAATATCGAACTTCGGCTCGACGCCACGATTACCGCCCTGGACACCGCCTGGATCGCCGTGCTCTATGACGTCGCCCCGGACGGAGCGCAGACCGTGCTGTCCGCCGGTTGGCTGCGGGCGATGCTGCGCACCGTGAACGAGCCGGCCAGCATTCCCGGCACCCCGGTCATCGAGTGCCGCGAACCCGCCGCCATCGACGTCGGCGAGCCGGTCACCTACCGCATCCCGATCGCCCCGAACGCCCGCCGCGTCAGCCCCGGCCACCGGCTGCGGCTGACCCTGACCAGCAGCGACCAGGCCAAGGACGCGCCCAAGGTGCTCGGCTTCACCCACACCCCGCTCGGCGGGTCCAGCCTCAACACCGTGCACTCCTCCTCCCGCCTGCTACTGCCCGTCATGGACATGTCATGACACCGCAGTAACCTTCGGCGTAAGGAGGCGACGCGGGCGTGCTCTGGCAGGACGACCAGATCAGCGCGATCGCGGCGGCGCTCGAAGCAGCACGCAGCGGGCAGCCTGCGATCCTGAGTGTGCTGGGAAAGCCAGGGATGGGGAAGACATCGCTGCTGCGGGAGATCGCCACTCGGGCGTCTGGCTTTAACATCCTTGAGGCAGACGGACAGGAGTCGGCCTACCGCGAGCCGTTCGATCTTCTCCGGCAACTCGGTGTCCGCGACATCCACATCCTCGGCGGTACCTCTAGGGACCCGCTGGTGGTGACCCGGGGACTGCGGGACTTGGTCGACACGCTCAGCCCGAGCGGTCCGGTGCTGATCCTGGTCGATGATCTGCAGTGGGCCGATCAGGAGTCGGTGGAGTCGCTGTACTGGCTGGTTCACCGCGCTCACGGTGACCGCCTGCTGGTGGTGCTCGGGTCTCGGCCCGAGGACGCCGAGAGCACAGATGCCTGGCGGCGGCTGATGCATCAGGCGCGCCGCGCGCCGGCGCTGTTACTGACCGGGCTATCGTTCGATCAGGCTGCGGCGGCAGTTCTCGCCGTCGATCCGGGCGCGGACCCGGACGCTATCCGCCGTCTGTGGGACCACACCGCGGGAAACCCCTTCCACCTGGATTCGCTGCTGCGCCAGTACGGCTTCACCGAACTGGCCGCCATGCACTCCCTGCCGGCGCCGGCCGAACTGGCTAGCCGCACGAAAGCAGAACTGTCCGGCTACACCCCCGATGTCGTCGCCCTGGTCCACGCATCGGCGGTACTCGGATAGCGCTGGCAGGCGTTGCCGGCCCTGGCCGCGCTAGGTCAGGTCGATGACCCGGCCGGGGCTCGCGAGACGCTCGTAGGGGCCGGCATCCTGGTCGCGCGCACGGCTGACATGGCTTCTTCGCTGCGAACATCGCACGCGCTGACGCGCGCGGCCATCTACCAGACGATCCCCTACCCCCGCCGACGTGAGCTTCACCTCCGGGCGGTAGGAACGGGCCCAGTTCGCCCGGTTCTGTACAGCGTTGAGCGGTTCAGCCCACACGCCAACGCAGCGACAGAACGGCGGCTTTTTGCGCGGGCGCGTGAAGACTCCGGTTGCTCTCTGTGACAGGGCGCCCCGTAAACTGTAGGCCTCGGACAGCAGAATTCACGACTGTCAACTGACTACGTGCGCATGGTCAAGGTATGGCTCCATGCTATTGCGCTCGCCCCTGCCTGCGGCAGAAGAGTGCGGGTTCCGCTGCCGGGAATCACCCGGGCTGGCAGCTGGTGAGCGGACACTGTGAAAGTGGCCGACGAGATAAAGGAATGCTCGCCCGACGAGCTTCGGCGGGTTTTGCGGGAACAGGCCGGCCTGGACCTGGTCGCGCTAACACCGGCGCAGGGCGGCGAGTCGAAAAGTACGTTCTGGCTACCGACCGGGCCGACACGGTCAGCGTGCTCAAGATCATGCCGGGCGCGGCGCCGGAAGCGGCTGGTCACCTGCGGGCGCTGGACGCCGTACTGGCCCGGCTGCGCGACCGGGGGTACCCGGCACCGCGGTTCCGCGCCGTCGGCCACGTCCCCGGGCTGGTGTTCTGGGTTCAGCAGCGCATGCACGGGGCCGTCCTGGACCCCGGCCGGGGAGAACCGGACCGCGCGGCGCTGGCCCGGCTCCTGCCCGACCTGCTCAGGCTGAATGACGCCCAGGCAGGCCTGGGCACCGGCACCCGCGGCTGGCCGGGCCTGCTCACCCGGACGCTGACAGCCGGCGGCGACGGGTACTGCCTGCACTCCACCTTGCAGCCAGCCCGGCCGCCCGTAACCTGCTGCCGGTACTGCGCGGGATCGGTGACCGCTGCGGTGTGGCCATCCCGGCCGGCGAGGACTTCGTTCACTACGACTTCACCCCGGCCAACCTGCTCTCCGACGGCACCGCGATCTCCGGCGTGATCGACATCAACCCGCCCGTCCTGGCCGGCGACCGCGCGTTCGACCTGGCCACCATGCTGTTCTACCTGTACGACCACGAGGACATCCGGCACCTCCTGCGCGCCCGGCTCCTGGACCTGGCCGGCCCCCTTGCGGCCCGCGCCTACCTCGCCCACATGGTCCTGCGCCAAGTCGACTGGTCGCTGCGCCACCACCCCGCAGCCGCCGCCACCCGGCACCACCTGTGCCTGGCCAGAATCATCACCGCCGACATCGACCCCAGCCCAGCCCGGCCAGCAGCTGTGCGCCATTGGCGAGCTATCCGATGAGAGACTTAACTATCTGATTAGATAGTGTCGTATACTTTTAGATTGTGGACCTGACTGATCCTACCCGGGCGGTGACCGCCACTTTGGACGGGCCGGTCCTGGCTGTGCTTGCCGGGGCCGGAAAGCCGATGACGGTCGGCGAAGTGACGGCACTTATGCCCCGCGGTTCGGAGATCGGCGTCCGCAAGAGCTTGGCCCGGCTGGTGGAGCAGGGGATCGTCCGGGCGACGGAGATGGGCCGGAACCGCGTCCACGAGCTTAACCGGGACCACGTCGCGGCGCCAGTCGCTGAAGCGCTCGCCGGGCTCCGGCTGGTGCTATGGAAACGGCTGCGGCGCACGCTGGGCAGCTGGAACCCCAAGCCGGTCTACGGGTCAGTCTTCGGCTCGGCAGCGCGGGGCGACGGCGATGCTCATAGCGATATCGATCTGCTGCTGGTGCGTGCGCCCGCAGCCGGTGAGACTGACCCGCGCCGCAGCTCGGGCGGTCTGGCAGAGATCGTTGCCGGATATGCGTCGGAGTTCATGGCCAGTCAGCTCACTGAACGGCAGCTGTCGAAGTGGGCCCGGCAGGTGGACCAGCTCCGCGAGCTGGTCAGCGGGTGGACAGGGAATCCCCTTCAGGTCCTGGAGATGTCCGTGTTCGAGTGGTCCGATCACCGGCGGCGGCGTACTGGGCTGTACACCGAGATTGACCGGGATGCTATCCAGGTGGCAGGCGACGCTTCCTGGATTAGCTCACGAACAGAATCTGGTTAGCCGTGCCGCCGCCGTCACGCACAGCGCCCTGCGGAGCAGCTGACGCGCAGAGCCGGCTGCGGACAGCTCGCGCCTACCTTGAGGTCGCCGGCCTTGTCCTGAGCGAACGCGAGCGGGACGAGCACCTCAACGTCTCGGCCGGGCTCGCGGTCCTGGCCGGGATCGCCGCTTCTGACAGCATCTGCTGCGTCCGGCTACGGTCGCGCCATCGCGGTGATGACCACCGCGGCGCTGCGGATCTCCTGCGCCGTGCCACTCCCGACGGTCCCGAGCTGGCTAACACCTTGCTGCGGCTCCTTGACCTGAAGGACGAAGCCCACTACGGCGTGCTGGTCGTCTCCGCCCGCAAGGCACGCGACGCTCATCGCTGGGCTACCCGCCTGGTCGAGCGGGCCGCACAGGAAACAGAACGGTGACGGCCCAGTCGCGATGGGCCCTTTCCGGGCACCGGACTTCAGCGTATCTAGCGGGCTTCCCGGGAGCCAAAGTTGGGAGCCAACAACGCCAGGCTCCTGGCGACACCAGACCACATCCTGCCACAATCCCCGCAGGTGAAGGGCCCGTAGGGCGACGCCGGGCCCCGTCCAGCGAGAGCCTGGCCCTGTATGGCATGCAGAAGGTCAGGGGTTCGAATCCCCTTAGCTCCACCATTTTTCGTGTACTTGTTCGAGTAGAAGTGACAATCAAGTGACAACGGCGCCGGGGTCCGCCTGGATGTTGGAGGCCGGACCGGGTCCAGCGATGCGGACAAGGGCGTCCGGCCAGGTCAGCAAGTGAGAGCTCTCGCCTCGGCGCTCACTGCGCAACTCCGACCGTATGCGTAGCACGCAAGAGGCCACCCATTGATCGCAACTGTTCGGTAACTGGTTACCCGACGTGACATAGGCCCCGATAGGTTCCGCGCGAAGATCCGCCGATATCTCAAGTCCACTTTGGGGTGTCTCCCATGTAGCTTTACGGGCCTTTGAGCTGCGTGGTGGACGCGTTATCTTAAGCGTGGTGGACGCGTTATCTTAAGCGGTGTCTACGACGCAGCGGAAGCGATGAGACCCACGTGACCTGCGTCTATCCCCTTGTCGCTGCGCTTTGTGAGTTCTGAGCCGCGCCGAGAACCTCACGTCAGCAAATGTCTCAGACGCAAGAACCCGTCAGGACCAGGGCTTCTCCCAAATGGACTTAAGATATCCGTCTTATTGCGGCTGCCTGGTCAGGCAGAGCGTCTTCCGGGCGCTCAGATCATGTGGTTCTGGCGTCGGCAGCAGGTGCCGTTCAAAGGCCTGCCGGTCCGGCCGTGAGACTAATCCACTTGATCAGGGAAGGCGGGCTCCTGGATTGGTCTGGGGCGGGGTGCCTCGCTGCCATTGCCGCGGCGTTGTGCCGTAGGTGCGGTGGAAGCGGCGGGAGAAGAAGCTGGGATCGGTGAATCCCCACGCTCGGGCTACTGATTCGATGGAGCGGCGGCGGCCTGCGGGGGAGGCAAGGTCGGCGCGGGCACCTTCTAGTCTGTGTTCGATGATCCACTGTTCGAGGCTGGTGCTTTCCTTTTCGAACAGTTTGTACAGGTAGCGGATGGAGATGTTGTGGGCGGCGGCGATGCGCGCTGGTGCCAGGTCGTCCTCGGTCAGGTGGTGCCGGGCGTAGGCGAGGATGCGGGGCACGAGCGAGGTCGCCATTGCGTCGCCGAGCAGGTGCTGGTCCTGGGCGGCCGACACGATCAGGGCGCGCATCATGTCGATGGTCGCCGCTGCTAGCCGGCTGGCGGCCGGGTCGGCGCTGAGCTGCTCGGCGCGGGTTGTGACGTGCAGGATGTGGTCGCGCACCACGGGGTATAGCGGGGTCGCGTCCAGCTTTAGCCAGGCGGCCCGGATGGTATCCATGCCGAGCCCGAGGCGGTCGAAGCCGACCTGGAAGGCATAGGAGGATCCGCTGCCGTGCCACCCGTACTCATACGGTGACGCGAGGTCGACCAGCAGCATGTCGCGGGGTCCCAGCAGGCGCTCCTCCCGGTCCCAGCGGAGCCTGTTCTGCCCGGATACTGGCAGGGCAAGGGCGATGGCCTGCTCGGTCGCGCCGCGGGCGATCTTCTGTGTCCGCAGGAGGGTGTTGCCGGTGGCCCGCACGTTGAATACGCGTCCCGGGCCGAAGTCAAAGAGGTCCAGGCGCGCGTGCACCGCAGCCGGGTCCTCGAACCTGGCCAGGTTCGGGGACGAGGCCCCGCTGACGGTGGCCTGAAAGGCGTCAGCGCGCTCGGACTGGTCCAGAGTCTCGGTGTCCAGGAGAAGCATCGCGCGGCTCGCTTCCGGCAGCCTGCTCAGTCACTGTCATTCTATGGCGGCGGCCAGCCGGGACGCGGGACAGGGCAGTCTGGGACCAGAACTGGGCACCGTGGTCACACTTTCCGTCACGGTTTCCGGGCAGACTCGGCCGCATCGGCTAGCCAGGCAATTCACATAACCGAAAGAAACTCCTGTCCGAAGCAGGCGGCGAGATCCGGTCTCGCTACCGGCTTAGACCGGCTACCTGATCCGCGCGCGAAATATCGCGCCGCACACCTCGGCGCCCGGCGCTGGAAATGCCTATGCCGCCGATTCCCAGAAGGAGAGACCGGGTAACCATGCCTAGCTTCACCGTGAAAGACGGCACTCACATC
>Ga0302235_10000321_pt1 | contig 39518 bp, 43 predicted proteins | sample II_Palsa_N3_3_FD_193577 | JGI IMG/M metagenome (GOLD analysis project Ga0302235, IMG submission 193577) | Peat permafrost microbial communities from Stordalen Mire near Abisko, Sweden - II_Palsa_N3_3 | ecosystem: Environmental > Terrestrial > Soil > Palsa > Peat permafrost | place: Sweden...
CAAGCCGCGGCGGCTTCGGCGGCCGCGGGGGGCGAAGGAGGAGCCGGCCAAGCCGCCGGCGCCGGCGCCGCGGCGCCAGCGCGGCCGGCGCGAGCCGGGGGCGCCACGACCGGTCGTGCGGGCGCAGGCGAAGTACGTGCGCTCCTCGGCGCGCAAGGCCCGGCTGGTCTGCGATCACATCCGTGGAAAGAGCGTCGAGGAGGCGCGCGCTATCCTCGCCGTCACGCCGCGTGCCGTCGCACGCGACTGGAGCAAGCTTCTCGAGTCGGCCGTCGCCAACGCCGAGCACAACCATGAGCTCGTGGGCGAGGACCTGTACATCAAGGCGGTTCACGCCGATGAGGGCCCGACGATCAAGCGCTTCCGGCCGCGGGCGATGGGGCGTGCGACGAAGATCCGCAAACGCACAGCGCACCTGACGATCCTGCTCACGCCCAAGGAATAGAAGACATGGGTCAGAAAGTTCACCCCGAATCGATCCGCGTGGGCTACATCCACGACTGGAAGTCGAACTGGTTCAACGAGAAGAATTTCTCCGATTACCTGTACGAGGACCTGCGGATTCGCAATCACATCATCGGCCGGTTATCGCATGCCGGACTGTCGGACATCACGATTCGTAAGAACGCGACCGAGGTGGAGGTCAACATCCACACCGCGCGTCCCGGGATCGTGATCGGGAAGTCCGGCTCCGAGGTCGACCAGCTGCGCCGAGATCTGCATCAGATCACCGGTAAGCAGGTCAAGGTCAACATCCTCGAGATCAAGCGGCCGGAGCTCGATGCCCGGCTCGTTGCGCAGTCGATCGCCGAGCAACTGCAGAACCGCGTCGCGTTTCGCCGCGCGATGAAGCGGGCCCTCACAAGCGCAATGCGCTCAGGCGCCAAGGGCGTCAAGGTCCAGGTCTCCGGTCGCCTCGGCGGCGCCGAGATGGCGCGCACCGAGGGCTATTCCGATGGCCGGGTGCCGCTGCATACGCTGCGGGCCGACATCGACTACGGCTTCCACGAGGCCCGCACGACCTTCGGTCGGATCGGGGTCAAGTGCTGGATCAACAAGGGCGAGATCATGCCCGAGGGCTACACGGGCGCCGACTTGACGATCATGGAGGAGCCGGCTCCGCAGGCGCCCGAGCGTGGCGGTCGCGACGGCCGCCAGGGTCGTGACGGACGCGGTCGCGGCGGTCGCGACGGCCAGAGCGCCGGCGCCGGCGGCGGTCGTGGTCGCGGCGGTGGTCCCGGCGGCCCGGGCGGGCCGGGCGGTGCCGGCGGCGGACGCGGACGTGGCCCGGGTGGTCCCGGTGGCCCAGGTGGTCGTGGCCGCGGCGGTCGGCCGGGCGGTCCGGGCGGCGCAGGTCCGGGCACCAGCTCGGGCGGCCTCGGCGGCGGCGGTGGGTACCGTGGCGGTCAGGGTGGTGGCCAGGGCGGCTCCGGCGGTGGGTACCGTGGTGGCCAGGGCGGCGCGGGCGGCGGCGGTGGCGGTGGGTACCGTGGCGGTCAGGGCGGCGCGGGCGGTGGCGGTGGCGGTGGGTACCGCGGTGGTCAGGGTGGTGGCCAGGGCGGCGCGGGCGGTGGCGGTGGCGGTGGGTACCGTGGCGGTCAGGGTGGTGGCCAGGGCGGCGCGGGCGGTGGCGGTGGCGGTGGGTACCGTGGCGGTCAGGGTGGCGGCCAGGGCGGCTCCGGTGGCGGCGGTGGGTACCGCGGTGGTCAGGGCGGCGGCTCCGGAACTCGGGGTCCGCGTCCCGGCGGTCCAGGCCGCGGCGAAGGCGGACGCGGTCCGCGTCCGGCGGCCGGTTCGGGCGATGGCGGCCAGGGCAGCAGTGGCGGCGGCGCCGGTGGCGGCGCGCCCCCAGCCGGTGGTGAGGGCTGATGCTCGCCCCGAAGCGCGTCAAGCATCGCAAGCAGCACCGCGGCCGCCGGGCCGGGTTGTCGCGCGGGCAGGTGAAGGTCCAGTTCGGCGAGTACGGCCTCAAGGCGCTCGACGCCGGCTGGATCACCAACCGCCAGATCGAGGCGGCGCGTGTTGCGATGACCCGCAAGATCCGCCGCGGCGGCAAGGTGTGGATCAATATCTACCCCGACAAGTCCTTCACAAAGAAGCCCGCGGAGACGCGCATGGGCTCGGGCAAGGGCTCGCCGGAGGGCTGGGTCGCGGTTGTCAAGCCCGGGCGCGTGATGTTCGAGCTGGCCGGCGTGCCAGAGCCACTGGCGCGCGAGGCGATGCGGCTGGCCGGCCACAAGCTGCCGGTGCGGACGAAGTTCGTCCTGCGCGAGGAGGGCTGAGATGAAGCCGATCGAGTTGCGCGACATGAGTGACAGCGATCTGCGCCGGCACGTCGTGACGGCCCGTCGCGAGCTGTTCGGACTCCGGTTCCAGCACGCGACCGGCGAGCTCGACAACACCGCGCGCCTCGGGCGCGCGAAGCAGGAGATCGCCCGGGCGCTGACAATCGCCCGCGAGCGCGGAATCGAGACTGGGAGCTAGGTATGGCCGACGAGGAATTGGATCAGGACACGAGCCCGGACGTCGCCAAGGCGGCGGAGCCAGCCGCTCCCGAGGCGCCACAGCTCGCGCCGAAGGCGAGGCGTCAGCGCAGCCGTGCCGCAAAGGCCGGGAAGACGACCGTTCGCGTCCCCCTGACGCCCGCCGAGCGCCAGGCCGCTCGCGACGAACTGCGCGCGCAGAAGGCCGCGGCGCGGCGCGGCGAGCGCGCACGCCAGCGTGCCAAATACCGGGCGGCCGAGCACGAGCGGCAGGCGACACCGCCGCGCGAGCACGTCGCCGGTAACCAGAAGACACGGCAGGGCGTGGTCGTCTCCGACCGTGCCGACAAGACGATCATCGTGCGGATCGATGTGGCGCGCCGTCACCGGCGCTACGAGAAGGTCGTGCGCACCTCCAACACGGTTCACGTGCACGACGAGTCAAACGACGCCCACATCGGCGACACCGTCGTCGTGCGCGAGTGCCGCCCGCTGTCGCGGACCAAGCGCTGGCGCCTGATCGAAGTGGTGGAGAGGGCGAGGTAGAGCCATGGTCCAGAACGAGACACGCCTGCGCGTCGCCGACAACACGGGCGCCCGCGAGATCCTCGTGATCCGCGTGAAGGGCGGGCATCGGCGCCGCTATGCTCACGTCGGCGACATCATCACCGCGACCGTCAAGACGGCGATCCCGAACGGGTCTGTGAAGAAGGGCGATGTTGTCACCGCTGTTGTCGTGCGCACGAAGAAGCCCTACGGGCGCGACGACGGTACCTACATCGCCTTCGACGAGAACGCGGCAGTGATCATCGACAACAACAACAACCCCCGCGGGACGCGCATCTTCGGGCCGGTCGCGCGCGAGTTGCGCGAGCACAACTTCATGCGGATCGTCTCGCTGGCGCCGGAGGTGCTGTGATGCCGGCGCGAATCAAGGCGGGCGATCAGGTGATCGTGGTTAGCGGCAAGGACCGCGGCAAGGGCGGTCGTGTGCTGCGCGTAGAGCCGGCAAAGCAGCGGGTCTACGTCGAGGGTCTGAACATGATCAAGCGCCACGAGCGTCCCCGCCAGGTCCCCGGCGCCCAACGCGCCGAGCAGGTCGGAGGCGTGATCGAGAAGGAGGGTGGCATCCACGTCTCCAACGTGATGCTGGCCGATCCAACGGACGGCAAGCCGACCCGCATCGGAATCGAGATCGACGGCGGCCGGCGCTTCCGTGTGGCGCGCCGCACCGGTACCAGGATCGACTGATGTCTGCTCGTCTCAAAGCCAGGTACAACGAGGAGATCCGTCCGGCGCTGATCGAGCAGTTCAACTACTCGACGCCGATGCAGGCCCCGAAGGTCCTGAAGGTGACGGTGAACATGGGTGTCGGCGACGCCAAGCAGGACTCGAAGATCCTCGACGCCGCCCAGGGGCAGCTCGCCTCGATCACCGGCCAGCGGCCCAACGTCCGCCGGGCGCGCAAGTCGATCGCGCAGTTCAAGCTTCGCGAGGGCATGCCGGTCGGCCTGTCAGTGACGCTCCGCGGCGACCGGCAGTACGAGTTCCTCGACCGCCTGATGTCCGTCGCGATCCCCCGGATCCGGGACTTCCGCGGGCTCAACCCGCGCTCGTTCGACGGCCGCGGCAACTATTCGATGGGCCTGCGCGAGCAGACCATCTTCCCCGAGATCGACTACGACGACGTCGACCAGACGCGTGGCCTCGACGTCACCATCACCACCACAGCCCGCACGGACGCCGAATCGTTCGCGCTGCTCGAGGCGCTCGGCATGCCGTTCGCGAAGGACGGCCGGCCTGGCGAATTCGCGGCGGTGTCGCTGGCAACCGAGAATCAAGGAAGCTAATGGCCAAGGTTTCGCAGAGGGTCCGCCAAGCGCGGACGCCCAAGTACAAGACCCGCGGGTACACCCGCTGCCGTCGCTGCGGTCGCGCACGCGCCGTGTATCGCAAGTTCGGCGTGTGCCGGATCTGCCTTCGCGAGCTCGCGCACGACGGCTACATCCCCGGGATGACGAAGTCGAGCTGGTAGGGCCGCTGTCCGATGTCGATGACCGACCCCATCGCTGACTTCCTCACGCGTCTGCGCAACGCAGCGAAGGCGCAGCACCACGACGTCACGATTCCGTCCTCCAAGCTGAAGCGTGACCTCGCGCGGATCCTCAAGGAGCAGGGCTACATAGAGGCCTACGAGGTGCTGCCTCCTGGCGCCGACAATCCTGGCGAGCGGATCACGGTGACGCTCAAGTACACGAACGAGCGCAGGCCGGTGATCACTGGAATTCAGCGGGTGTCACGTCCCGGCCAGCGCAGCTACGTCGACCACGCCCACATCCCGCGCGTGCAGGGCGGCATGGGTACGGCGATCATCTCCACCTCCAGGGGCGTGATGACCGGCCACGAGGCGCGGGCGCTGGGAGTCGGCGGGGAAGTCGTGGCGAAGGTCTGGTAGACCTGGAGACGAGCGATGTCAAGAATCGGCAGACAACCCATTCCGATCCCCACGGGCGTGACCGTCACGATCGAGCCAGAGCTCGTCACCGTGCGTGGCCCCAAGGGGGAGCTGTCAGAGCGGATCCCGCGCGACATCACGGTCGCGGAGGCAGCGGGCGAGAACGGCGACGGGCAGCGGCTCGTCGTCACCCGACCGACCGACCGCGGTGAGCACCGCGCGCTGCACGGTCTGACCCGCACGCTGGTGGCAAACATGGTGACCGGCGTGACGACCGGGTTCGAGAAGCGCCTCGAGATCCAGGGCGTCGGCTACCGGGCGCAGCTGAAGGGGCGCGACCTCGAGCTCGCGCTCGGCTATTCGCACCCGGTCGCGGTCAAGGCGCCGGACGGGATCGAGTTCGAGGTGCCGCAGCCGACGAGGATCACCGTCCGCGGCGCATCCAAGCAGCAGGTCGGCGAGATCGCCGCCTACATCCGCAAGCAGCGCAAGCCCGAGCCCTACAAGGGCAAGGGGATTCGCTATGAGGGCGAGTTCGTCGCCAAGAAGGTCGGTAAGCGCGCATGAGTGTCATGACAAAGCCGAGCATGCGCCTGAAGCGGCGCCGCCGCGTCCGGGCGAAGATTCACGGCACCGCCGAGCGCCCGCGGATCTCGGTATTCCGCTCCAACCGCGGGATCTCGGCGCAGCTGATCGACGACGACGCCCGCCGCACGGTGGTCGCGGTCAACTGGACCGAGGCGAGCCTGCGCGAGCTCGCGCCGACCGAGCAGGCGCGGCAGGTCGGGCTGCAGCTGGCGGCGCGCGCCAAGACCGCCGGGGTCACGACCACCGTGTTCGATCGCGGCGGATACCAGTACCACGGGCGCGTGCAGGCGCTCGCCGACGGCGCCCGCGAGGGCGGGCTCCTGTTCTAGCTCGGGCCGCTACCCTGGACTGACCTAATGGCACGTGATCGCACAGTTTCGTCAGCCGGGCTCGACCTGCAGGAGCGGGTCGTCGAGATCAACCGCGTCGCGAAGGTCGTCAAGGGCGGCCGTCGCTTCTCGTTCACGGCGCTGGTCGTGGTCGGGGACGAGCGCGAGGTCGTCGGTGTCGGCTACGGCAAGGCCAACGAGGTCCCGGTCGCGATCCAGAAGGGTGTCGAGCGCGCGAAGAAGAATCTCTACCGCGTCCCCAAGCATGGCTCGACGATCACGCACCAGACGACCGGCATCTTCGGTGCGGGGCGGGTGTTCCTGAAGCCGGCTGCGCCCGGCACCGGTGTGATCGCGGGCGGCGGCGTGCGAGCGGTGCTGGAGCTGGCCGGGATCACCGACATCCTCTCGAAGTCGCTCGGGTCCCAGAATCCGATCAACCTGGTGAAGGCGACGATGGCTGGGCTCGAATCGCTACGTACCCCCGCCGAAGTGGCAGAGCTCCGTGGGTTGTCCGTCAACGCGGTTCTCGGGCTGTCGTCCAACGAGGCCTCCGACTCGCCAACCGCTTCCGTTGAGGACGGGGCGGGGTCTGGGCCTGAGGCGACGCGAGTTCGCGAGTCGGAGGCCCCATTGGCCGACTCCGCGCCGGCTCCCGACGTTGCCGTCTCAGCCGACGCTGGGGAAGAAGCTGCAGAAGCCGTCGACGCTGAAGCGGATGAGGCCGAGGCATGAGCTCGCTCAAGGTCACGCAGCGCAAGTCGCGCAACGGGTGCGATCAGCGCCAGCGCGACACGCTGCGCTCGCTGGGCTTGAGGCGGATCGGCCAGACCGTCGAGGTGCGGGACAACCCGCAGATCCGCGGCATGCTCCACAAGGTCAGGCATCTGGTGGAGGTCGAGGACTCGTGAGTCCTGAGGAGACGCCCGCCGCGGAGGAGCGGATCGGCCTGCACAACCTGAAGCCCGCGGCCGGATCGCGGCGGCCGCGCAAGCGCATCGGCCGCGGCGAAGGGTCCGGGACCGGCAAGACCTCGGGGCGTGGCCAGAAGGGCTACGGCTCGCGCTCGGGCGCGAAGTCGCGCCCCCGCTTCGAGGGTGGGCAGATGCCGATTCACATGCGGATGCGGAAGCTGCGGGGCCCGCATATGAAGAAGTCGATGCCGTTCGAGCCCTTCCGGACGCACACCCAGACGGTCAACCTGAAGGACCTCGAGGTGCGCTACGTGAAGGGCGACTCGGTCGGACCGGCCGAGCTCAAGGCGGCAGGCATCGCCACGCGTCCCGGCATCCCGATCAAGGTCCTCGCCAAGGGCGAGCTGACGATCGCGCTGACAGTCAGCGCGCACGCGTTCAGCGGCGCCGCGCGCCAGGCGATCGAGGCCGTCGGCGGGACGTGCGTCGTGATCGGCGACGCGGCCACGACCGACGCGAAGACCGACTCCTGAGGCTGGCCCGATGATCTCGACGATTCTCGGTGCGTTCCGAGTCCGGGAGATCCGCAACAAGGTCCTGTTCACGGCGCTGATGCTGGGCCTGTACCGGCTCGGCTCATACATCCCGGCGCCGGGGATCAGCCGGACCGCCGTTGCGGCGATCCAGAAGAACTTCGGTGGCTCGAGCATCCTCGGGCTGCTCAACACCTTCTCGGGCGGCGGGCTCGGGCGGATCGCGCTGTTCGCGCTCGGGATCATGCCCTACATCACCTCGTCGATCATCATGCAGCTGCTGACCGCGGTCGTGCCTTCGCTGGAGAAGCTGCAGAAGGAGGGCGAGGTCGGCCAGGCGCGGATCACGCAGTACACCCGCTACCTGACCGTCGGTCTCGCGTTCGCGCAATCGATCGGTTACGTGTTCTTGTTCAGGAGCTTCGAGACCTCGGTCGGGGAGACGCTGATCCCGGGGTTCAACCTCGCCAAGGTGTTCCTGATCGTCATCTCGCTGACGGCCGGCACCGTGCTGCTGATGTGGATGGGCGAACTGATCACCCAGCGCGGCATCGGCAACGGTATCTCGCTGATGATCTTCGCCTCGATCGTCTCGCGCATCCCAGGCGGGATCCAGGCATGGTGGAACAACCCGGACCCGACCTTCAAGGTGCTGATGCCGTTCATCGTGTTCGGCGTCGTCGCCGCCGTGGTGTTCGTCACGACCGGCGAGCGCCGGATCCCGATCCAGTACGCCAAACGCGTGATCGGCCGACGAATGACGATGGGCGGCCAGACCTACCTGCCGCTGCGCGTCAACATGGCGGGCGTCATCCCCGTGATCTTCGCGGCCAGCGTGATGGCGATCCCGCCGACGCTCGGACAGCTGATCGGTCAGAACCGGAACGGCTTCTGGGAGGACCTCTACAACTTCTTTGCCCCCGGGAGCTGGCACTACGTTGTCGGCGAGTGCCTCCTGATCATCGTGTTCACCTACTTCTACACGGCGATCACGTTCAATCCCGTCGACCAGGCCGAGAACCTGAGGAAATCGGGCGGCTTCATCCCCGGCGTCAGACCCGGCCGGCCAACGGCCGAGTTCCTCGATCGAATACTGGCGCGCCTGACGCTGCCAGGCGCGCTGTTCCTGGCGGCGATCGCGGCGCTCCCGACGATCCTGATCGACCAGACGAACGCCAACTTCGCCTTCGGCGGGACCTCGATCCTGATCGTGATCGGGGTTGCGCTCGACACGATGCGGCAGCTCGAGGCGCAGCTGATGATGCGCAACTACGAGGGCTTCCTCAAGTAGCACCGCAGGCCGGGCCCGTTGGCCCGGGGTGCCTGCTCCCCGATAACATCGAGCCTCGTGTCCGAGCTCAACCTGATCCTGATCGGCCCACCCGGCGCCGGAAAGGGAACCCAGGCCGACCGCCTGCGCGACGACTTCCGCCTGCCGTTCATCTCCACCGGCGAGATGCTGCGCGAGAACGTCAAACAGGGGACGGAGCTGGGGCTCCAGGCCAAGGGGTACATGGATTCGGGTGGCCTGGTTCCAGACGACCTGATCGTGCAGATGGCGGCCGAGCGACTTCGTCAGGACGACGCTCGCGACGGCTTCATCCTCGACGGGTTCCCACGCACGACGGCGCAGGCGCAGGCACTCGACGACCAGCTCAAGCGCGAGGGCCGGCGAGTCACCGTCGCGCTGCTGATCGACGTTCCCGACGAGGAGGTCGTCAGGCGCATCTCCGGGCGGCGCGTGTGCGTCAAGGCCGGGCACAACTACCACATCGAGTTCGATCCGCCGAAGACCGACATGATCTGCGACCAGGATGGCTCTCGCCTGGTCCAGCGCGACGACGACAAGCCTGAAGTCGTCGAGAACCGGCTGGTGGTCTACCACGAGAAAACCGCGCCGCTGATCGATTACTACGACAACCAGGGCCTGCTGCGCCGGATCGACGGCACGTGTAGCCCCGCCGAGGTGCACGACCACATCCGGGCGGTGATCGCAACCGCGCGGCTCGAAGACGACGTATGACAAACGGGCCAGGTCACGACGTGATCATCAAGAAGAGTTCCGAAGAGATCGAGCGGATGGCCGCCGCCGGCGCTGTGCTCGTCAAGACGATGAACCTTGTGGCGGGCAAGATCCGCCCGGGCGTGACGACCCTCGAGCTAGACCACGCCGCTGAGAAGTTCATCCGCTCACAGGGCTGCGAGCCGGCGTTCAAGGGCTACCGCGGCTTCCCGGGGTCGATCTGCGCGTCGCCGAACTCGATGATCGTCCACGGGATTCCCGGCCCGTACCAGCTCCAGCGCGGCGACATCATCTCGGTCGACATCGGCGTCGTACGGGACGGGTGGGTCGCCGACGCCGCTCGAACGTTTGCGGTCGGCCCGATCACGCCGGTTGCGCGCCGGCTGCTGACCGTCACCGAGGAGTCGCTGCACCTAGGAGTCGCACAGTGCCGCGTCGGCAACCGCCTCGGAGACGTCTCACACGCGATCCAGGAGCACGTTGAAGCCGCTGGCTTCTCGATCGTGCGCACGCTCGTCGGTCACGGGATCGGTCGCAGCATGCACGAGGAGCCGCAGATCCCCAACTACGGCAATCCCGGCACCGGAGTGCCACTCGAGGCCGGGATGGTGCTCGCGATCGAGCCGATGGTGACCGTCGGCCGGCACACCGTGCGGATGGGCGACGACCATTGGGCGATCTACTCGCAGGATGGCTCGCTCGCGGCGCACTTCGAGTTCACCGTCGCGATCACGCCGGACGGACCGCGGATCCTGACACCGTGGCACGAGGCCTCGGGCGGCCGCGCCGCCGCGTGAGCGGGCGCCCTACTCCACCGATTTGATATCGGACTCGAGCTCGTTCCAGCTCGTCGGCAGCCCGACGATCGGGTCGGCCTGGCCCTTCGGCCCGGCGATCACGAGCGTCGGGGTCGACGCCCCGCCGGCCGGGGCGTCGAGCGCGCTGCCGGCACTGTTCTCGGAATTGACCTGGGCGATCAGGCTCGCCTCGTTGCGGTCGGCGAGCCACTTCGAGTAGTTGAGGCCGGGGATCTGCTTGGCGATGTTGTCGAGGTAGGCCGAAGTCACGTAGCCGGTGCCCTCGCGGCCCTGCTCGTTGTAGAAGAGCTCGATGTAGTACCAGCCCTTGCCCTGCAGGCCGGCGGCGTAGGCGGCCGCCTGCTGGGCCGGGAAGACGTTCGCGATCGGGGACCCGCTCGAGGCCGTCTCGAGCGACTTGTAGATCAGCTTCACCTGGCCGGTGCGGACGTCCTGGGAGATCAGCTGATCCTCGTAGCCCGTCCCGGGCCCCCCTTCGGCGGTCTGGAAGCTCGGCGACAGGGCGAACTCATCGCAGACCGAGCATTCGAGGTCGCCGTACTCGGTCACGGTCACCGGCGCGGTCGACTTGCCCAATCCGTTGTCGCCGAACTCCGGGATCCCGGCCAGCAGGCTGCTGACGCGGGTCTCCGCCGCCTTGGCGGTCGCCGACTCGGGGCCGTTGGACGCCGTCGTGCCGCCGCCCGAGGAGCTGATCACGATCGCGACGATCAGGACGACGGCGGCCACGCCGACGACACCGCCGAGCATCACCAGCCGCCGGCGCCGGGAGGCTGCCTCGGCCACCTTCTGCTCGCGTTCGATGCGCGCGGCCCTCGCTTGGGCCTTCTGTTCCGCTCGGCTTGCCATCGCTAAATCGGTCTCCGCCACGCCATGGTAGTGGTCCCGCACAGCGGGGTGTCGACTGCGCGAGTATTGCTACTATGCGTGGATGCGCCGGCAGCGCGTCCTTTGCGCTGCGCGCCATCCGCTCGAGGTAGCGGCGGCCGTACCGGTCTCCAGAGCCTACGAGCAGGGTCCATCCAGGGAAATCCAGCCACCACGAGAGCGAAGCGAAACGACGTGAAAGTACGACCGTCGGTCAAACCGATGTGCGAGAAGTGCAAGATCGTTCGCCGGCACGGGCGCGTGCTGGTGATCTGCTCCAACCCGCGACACAAGCAGCGACAGGGCTAGGGCCAGCGGCACCGATGGCGCGCATCAGCGGAGTCAACATCCCCCTCAACAAGCGGGTCGAGATCGGCCTGACGTACATCTACGGGATCGGCCGCCCGACCTCCAACAAGCTTCTGACGCAGCTCAGCATCGAGCCCGATCGCAAGGTCCGCGACCTTACCGAGGAGGAGGTCGTCAAGCTGCGCGACGCGATCGACGGCGCGCTGGTCGTCGAGGGTGACCTCCGCCGCGAGCGCTCCCAGAGCATCAAGCGCCTGCAGGAGATCGGGTCCTACCGGGGCCTGCGGCACCGTCGCGGCCTGCCGGTCCGCGGCCAGAATACGAAGACGAACGCGCGCACGCGCAAGGGTCCGAAGCGTATGCAGGTGGCCGGCAAGAAGAAGGCAGGCAAGAAGTGAACGTCAACTCTCCACGCGCGGAGCGCTAGCCGATGCCCGCTCCCCGTAGGCCTCAGCGTGGCCGCCGCCGCGTTCGCAAAAACATTCCCATCGGCCAGGCGCATATCAAGACATCTTTCAACAACACGATCGTGTCGCTGACCGATCGTGACGGCAACGTGATCGCCTGGGAGTCGGCGGGTGGCGCCGGCTTCAAGGGCTCGCGCAAGTCGACCCCGTTCGCGGCACAGGTGACCGCCGACGCGGCGGCGCGCAAGGGCCTCGAGCACGGCCTGCAGAAGGTCGAGGTGTTCGTCAAGGGACCCGGCTCTGGCCGCGAGACCGCGATCCGCTCGCTCCAGGCCGCGGGGCTCGAGGTGACAGGCGTCAAGGACGTGACACCGCAGGCCCACAACGGGTGCCGTCCCCGCAAGCGGAGGCGTGTGTAGTGGTCTCCTTCCCGGATACGCTCGCATTCGAGGAGCCCCTGGCGGCGCCGGGCGGCGTCCTCGTCGCCTCGCGTAGCGCTGCTACGCGTCGGCTCCTGCGTCCTTGCCCGGCATCCGCCAGTGGCACCTCTCGGTGCGACCGCACCCAGGAAGGAGACCACTGATGGCTCGAGATACCGGCCCCCAGTGCAAGCAGTGCCGCCGCGAGGGGCAGAAGCTGTTCCTCAAGGGCGAGCGCTGCCTGACCGACAAGTGCGGCGTCGAGCGTCGCTCCTACCCGCCCGGCGAGCACGGACGTGGTCGCCAGAAGCAGAGCGAGTACCGCGTGCAGCTGCGCGAGAAGCAGAAGGCGAAGCGCTACTACGGCGTGCTCGAGAAGCAGTTCAGGATCTATTACCAGAAGGCTTCGCGTCAAGGCGGGATCACGGGCGAGAACCTGCTCCGGATGCTCGAGTGCCGCTTTGACAACGTGCTCGTCCGGCTGGGCTTCGCCGCCTCGCGCCGGCAGGCCCGCCAGCTGATCCTGCACGGCCACTGGACCGTCAACGGGCGCCGGGTGAACATCCCCAGCTATCAGCTTCGGGACAACGACGTGATCGCGATCCACCCGCGCTCGACGGCCACCCAGGTGATCCGCGACGCGACCGAGCTGACCGGTCAGGTGCCGGCGTGGTTGCAGGCCGATCACGATTCGCTCACCGCGAAGGTGCTGCGCAAGCCCGAGCGGCGCGAGATCGCCGCGCCGGTGCAGGAGCAGCTGATCGTCGAGCTCTACTCGAAGTAAACCCCCGTCGCGCGCAAGACCGGCGCGCGATTCTGAACCGCCGCCCAAGGCTGCGGCGCTGAGAACCCACGATGCTAGGAACCGTGATGCTTGACTTCCAAGTCCCCAGAATCTCCAGCGAGTCCGTCGATGAGAACCGAGGCTCATTCACGATCGAGCCGCTGGACAGGGGCTTCGGCTACACGTTCGGAAACTCGCTGCGCCGCGTGCTGCTGTCCTCGCTGGCGGGCGCGGCCGTCACCAGTGTCCGGATCGAGGGTGTCGCTCATGAGTTCTCGACGATCAAGGGCGTCAAGGAGGACGTGACCGACATCGTCCTGAACCTCAAGGGAATCGTCTGCCGGATGCACTCGGACGCGACCGAGGTCGAGGCGCCCCTCGTCGTCACCGGCCCGGGCGAGATCACCGCGAAGGACATCGACCTGCCCTCAGGCGTCGAGATCCTCAATCCCGACGCGCACATCGCCACCCTCGAGAAGCAGACAAAGCTCGAGGTGTACCTGACGATCGGGCGCGGTCGCGGCTACCGCCCGGCGGAAGAGAACAAGTCGGCCGACCAGCCGATCGGTGTGATCCCGATCGACTCGATCTTCTCGCCGGTCCGCCGCGTCGCCTACAACGTCGAGCAGGCTCGTGTCGGTCAGCGGACCGACTTCGACAAGCTGACGCTCGACATCGAGACCGACGGCTCGATCGATCCGCACGCGGCACTGCGCGAAGCGGCCGAGATCCTGATCTCGCAGCTGGCGATCTTCACCGACGCCGACCGCGTGGTCGAGCTCCGCGACACCGGCTCCTCGGCGATGCTCGACCCTGGGCTGGTCGGCGGTGACGCGGTCCGCTCGCCGACCCGCGCCCCGAACGCGATGGACGACATCCTGATCGAGGAGCTAGAGCTCGGCGTGCGCTCGTACAACTGCCTCAAGCGCGCCGGGATCCAGACGGTCGGCGACCTCGTCGCCAAGACCGAAGGCGAGCTCAACGCGATCCCGAACTTCGGCAAGAAGTCGATCGACGAGGTGATCGAGACGTTGCACGCCCGCGGCCTGTCGCTCCGCGACGGCTAGAATCGACCGGCCCGGCCCGCGCCGCTCACTCCGACCATGCGCCATCAACGCAACCGCTACCAGCTCAGCCGCAGCTCCTCGCACCGCAAGTCGCTGCTGATGAACCTCTCCAAGGAGGTGATCGAGCACGAGCGGATCCAGACGTCCGAGGCCAAGGCAAAGGCCGTCAAGCCAGAGCTCGAGAAGCTGATCACGCTGGCCAAGCGCGGCGACCTGCACGCCCGCCGGCAGGCGCTGTCGGCGCTCGGACAGGACAAGTTCGCCGTCTACAAGCTGTTCGAGGAGGTCGCTCCCCGCTACAGCGAGCGCAACGGCGGCTACACGCGGATCCTGAAGCTGGGGCCGCGCCGGTCTGACAGCACCGAGATGGTGCTGCTCGAACTCGTCTGACGGCGCGGCTGACACTCGAGTACGACGGGGCGGCCTTTGCCGGCTGGGCGGCGCAGCCGGGTGAGCGAACCGTCCAGGGCGAGCTCGAACGTGCGCTCATGACAGTTCTGCACCGCCCGGTGTCGCTGACCGTCGCGGGCCGAACCGACGCCGGCGTCCACGCCTGGGCCCAGGTCGCCAGCCATGAAGGCGAGGCTGCCCCGCTGGGCAGCCTCAATGCCCTGCTCCCGCCGGACCTGGCCGCACTCGCGAGCGATCCCGCCCCGGACCGGTTCGACGCCCGCCGCGACGCCACATCGCGGGCGTACTGCTACCGCGTGCTCGCGCGCAGTGGACGCCCAGCGCTCGAGCGCGGGCGCGTGCTGCACTGGACGCATCGCGTGGACGCTGACGCGCTCCACGCGTGTGCGGCCCATCTCACCGGCACCCGCGACTTCACCGCGTTCACGCCAACCGACACCTATCACGTGCGCTTCGACCGCGACGTCTATGCCGCCTACTGGGAGCACCGGCCGGGCGGCGAGTACCGATTCTGGATCGAAGCCGATACGTTCATGCGCCACATGAACCGGGTACTCGTCGGCACGATGCTCGAAGTCGCGCGAGGGCGGCGAACGGTCGAGGAGTTCGCCCGCCTGCTGGGCGGGCGACCGCGTGCGGAGGCAGGGCCGACGGCTCCCGCCCACGGGCTCTACCTCGCCGGGGTCGGGTACGCCGGCGAGCGCGCACTGGCGTCCAACTAGACCACTGGTACCGACGTCCGGCGGTACTAGCATCAGCCCGGTGCGGGTTCTCCTGACCAACGACGACGGGATCGAGGCCGACGGGCTGCAGTGCCTGCGCCGCGCGCTCCTCGAGGTCCCCGGGATCGAGTTGGCGGTCGTCGCTCCCGACGGCAACCGCTCGGCGATGGCCCGCTCGATCACGACCCGCCGGCCGCTGTGGGTCGAGGAGATCGAGTTCGGCGACGGGACCGTCGGGTACGCGACCGACGGCACTCCGGTCGACTGCGTGCGCCTCGCGCGGCTCGGGCTGATCGAGGGGTTCGACGCGGAGCTGGTCGTGTCCGGGATCAACCACGGCGCCAACCTCGGCGACGACATCACGTACTCGGGGACGGTCGCGGCGGCGCTCGAGGCCGTCGTGCTCGGGCTGCCCGGGATCGCCGTCTCGCAGCAGTCGAGCGCGCTCGAGCTCGACTTCCGTCAGGGCGCCGCGTTCGACTTCACGGTTGCCGCCGAGTTCACCGCGAGGCTGGTCGGCGACTTGCAGAGCGTGCCGCTGCCCGCCGGAACGCTGCTCAACATCAACTTCCCCGGGCGGGCGCCGAACGGGGTCGAGGTGGCGAGGCTCGGCAAGCGCATCTACCGCGATCAGCTGTCGCTGCTCGAGGAGGGCGGACCCGGACGGCGGCTGTACCGGATCTACGGCGACGCCGACTACGAGCCGGCGGAGCAGGACACGGACCTCGTCGCCGTCGCCCGCGGGCGCGTCGCGGTGACGCCGCTGCACTTCGAGCTGACCCACCATCCGAGCCTCGAGGTGCTCGCCGCCCACGACCTCAACCGGCTGCTGGACTCCTTGCCACCCACCCACCCCCAGCACCTGTGAGCGAGCGGGCGGGCGCCGCGCCCGACCCCGATCCCGCCGAACGGGCGGCCGAGCTGCGCAGAGCGCTCGACTACCACTCCTACCGCTACTACGTCCTCGACGACCCCGAGATCGGCGACGACGCCTACGACGCGCTGCTCGACGAGCTGCGCACGATCGAGGCGGCGCATCCGGAGCTCGTCACCCCGGACTCGCCCACCCAGAGGGTCGGCGGCGAGCCTGTATCCGACCTGGAGAAGGTCCGGCATCCACAGCGGATGCTGTCGCTCGCCAACGCCCACTCGGCCGAGGACCTGCGAGCCTGGATCCAGCGGATGCGCAACCACCTGGCGCGCGAGGGGATCGAGGATCCGCGGTTCGAGTTCGTCGCCGAGCCGAAGATCGACGGGTTGGCGATGTCGCTGATCTACCGCGACGGCGCCTTCGAGCGGGGAGCGACTCGCGGCAACGGCGAGATCGGCGAGGACGTCACCCACAACCTGCGGACGATCGGGCAGGTCCCGCTGCGGCTCGACATGGACGCCCCACCGGCGATGGTCGAGGTCCGTGGCGAGGTGTACATGTCGCTGCCGGACTTCGCCAAGCTCAACGAGCGCCGCGCGCAGGACGGCCTGTCCACCTTCATGAACCCCCGCAACTCGGCCGCCGGCACGATTCGCCAGCTCGATCCGAAGCTCGTCGCCGAGCGGCCCCTGTCGTTCTGGGCCTACCAGATCGGCGCGACCGAGGGGATCGCGTTCGCAACCCACTGGGATGCGCTGCAGTGGCTGCGCGAGCACCGGTTCCCCGTCCACCCCGACATCAAGAAGCTCGATGCCGAGGACGAGGTAGTCGCCCAGTGCCTGGCGTGGCAGCAGCGCCGGGGCTCGCTCGACTTCGAGATCGACGGCGTCGTCGTCAAGGTCAACGACGTCGAGCTGCAGCGCCGCCTCGGGGTAGTCGGTCGCGAGCCGCGGTGGGCGATCGCGTGGAAGTTCCCGCCGACGACCGCGGTCACCCGGCTGCGTGGGATCGGCTGGAACCCCGGCAAGTTCGGTGACCTGCACCCGTACGCGATGCTCGAGCCGGTCCAGGTCGCCGGCGTCACGATCAAGATGGCGACGCTACACAACGAGGAGGACCTCGCCCGCAAGGACATCCGCGAGGGTGAGGAGGTGATCGTGCTGCGCGCCGGTGACGTGATCCCGCAGGTGCTCTCGCCCGCGCCGCACGTGGTCGAGCGCACCGATCGCCCGGCGCCCCCGCATCCACCCGCGCGCTGCCCGGTCTGCGAGACGCCGACCGTCAAGCTCGAGGGCGCGGTCTTCACCCGCTGCCCCAATCGCGACTGCCCGGGACGCCGCTGGCAGCTGCTGACCACGTTTGCGGGCGTGATGGACATCGACGGCCTCGGCGAGAAGATCGTGACGCTGTACATGGAGCTCGGTTGGGTCCGAACGGCGGGAGACTTCTATCGTCTCGACGCCGAGCAGATCGCGACTCAGCCGGGCTTCGGCGAGGTGTCGGCCCGCAAGCTGATCGACGCGATCGAGGCGTCCAAGCGCCAGCCGTTCGGGCGGGTGCTGTTCGCGGTCGGGATCGAGGAGGTCGGCCACGTGATCGGCAACAACCTCGCCCAGCAGTTCCGCACGCTCGACGCGCTGCTCGCCGCATCGCCCGAGCAGATCGAGGAGACGCCGGGAGTCGGCGCGAAGATGGCCGCCTCGATCCACGCGCAGCTCGCCGACGAGAAGATGCGAGCGCTGCTCGCCGATCTGCGCGAGCTCGGGCTGCGGGTGGAGGAGGAGGGACCGCCGCCCGGCGACGGGCCGCTGGCCGGCAAGACGTTCGTGCTGACCGGGACGCTGCCGGAGCTGACGCGCGAACAGGCCACGCAGCTGATCGTCGCCGGCGGCGGCAAGGTGACGGGGTCGGTCTCGAAGAAGACGTCCTTCGTCGTCGCCGGCGAGAGCGCCGGTTCCAAGCTCGCCAGCGCCGAGCGCCTCGGCATCCCGATCCTCGACGAGGCCGGGCTCCGCGCAGTGCTCGCCGGCGCTCAGTGAGCGAGCGCCGGCTGCTGGCGCTCGTCGGGAGCGTCGTCTTCGTCGACACGATGTTCTACGCGGTGATCACACCGCTGCTGCCCACGCTTGCGCATCAGCTGCACCTGTCGAGGCTGTCGGCCGGCCTGCTGACCGCCAGCTACGCGGCGGGGACGCTCGTCGGGTCGATCCCCGGTGGCATCCTCGCCGTCCGGGCGGGACCGCGGCTGACGGTCTGCGCGGGCCTGACCCTGCTCGCCTGCTCGACGGTCGGCTTCGCGTGGCTGCGGACGATCGGCTGGCTCGACGCCGCGCGGGTCGTCGAGGGTGTCGGCGGTGCCTGCTCATGGGCCGGGGGGCTTGCGTGGATCGCCGCCGGCCAGCCACCGCAGCGGCGCGGCGCGATGATCGGCCGGGCGCTGGCGGCGGCGATCGGCGGGTCGCTGCTCGGTCCGGCGATCGGCGCGCTGGCGACGGTGGCCGGCCGCCAGGCCCTGTTCACCGCGTTGGCGAGCGTGGTGATCGCGCTGATCGTGCTGACGCGCGCGATGCCGGCGCCGACCGCTTCGGCGCAGGCCGCCGGCGGCACGCTGAGGCACGCCTTGGGGCGCCCGCGCGTGGTGGGCGCAATTTGGCTGATGGCGCTGCCGGCGATCGTCTCCGGCATGATCAACGTGATCGGGCCGCTGCGCCTGCACCGCCTCGGGGCGAGCGCGGTGGCGATCGGGGCGACGTTCCTGATCGGCGCCGCGATCGAGGCCGCGATCTCGCCGGCGGTCGGCGGCCTGTCTGACCGTCACGGGCGGATCGCGCCGCTGCGGGCCGGGCTGCTGGTCACGACCGCCGCCCTGCTGTGCTTCACGGCTCCAGAGCGGGCGGTCCTGCTCGCGTTCGTGATCGTGGCGCTTGCGTCTGCGCTCGGCGCCTGCTGGGCGCCGGCGATGGCGATGCTCGCCGACGCCGGCGACGCGCTCGGGCTCGATCAGGGGCTCGCGGCGGCGCTGATGAACCTCGCCTGGGCCGGCGGTCAGATCGTCGGCGCCGCCGGCGGGGGCGCGCTGGCAAAGCTGTCGGGCGACGGTGCGCCGACGATCGCGGCCGCGGCTCTCTGTGGAGCGACTGCCCTCGCGCTCACTGTGGGTCGTAGCGCGCCAGCGCCGCGCCCATCGCGTCCTCGGTGAGATGCCCGGCCTCGGCGTTGGCGAGACCGCCCTCGAGGAACGCGAACACGAGCTGATCGCCGTTGCGCGCGGTGCAGTAGCCGGCGAGGTTGGCCACGTCGCTGAGCGTGCCCGTCTTACCGCGGCAGTTGCCGACTGCCGGCGTTCCCAGCATCTCGCCCTGCATCGTGCCGCTGACGCCCGCGACGGCGAGGGAAGCCACGAACGGCTGGTCGATCGCCTGCTGGCGCAACAGCGACACGACCTGGGCGGCGGTCGTGCGATCAAACCGCGACAGCCCCGAGCCGTCGTCGAGACGCGGCGAGATGTGGAACGTCTGAGCCATCGTGGCCTCGACCACCGCGGCGCCGGCGGCCGTGGTGCCGCCGGCGCCGTAGCTGGAGCCGAGGTCCTTCAGCAGCGTCTCGGCGAAGAAGTTGTCCGACGGCGTGTTCGTCAGCTCGATCAGCGTCGCGATCGGCGGCGACTGGACCGCCGCGAGTGGGGTCGCGTTCGCCGGCGTGGTACCCGTGAACACGGGTGTGCTCGCGGGAACGGCGACGCCGGCACCGCGCAGCGCGACGACGAATGCCTGGGTCGCGAACAGCGCGGGCCGCGGCTGCAGTGCCGTCTCCGCGAGCGACGTGAAGCCGGCGTCGTAGATCAGCCCGCCGAGCTGACCCTCGAGCTCGAGATTCGGGGCAAAGCCCGTCGCGGGCGTTCCCCGCAGCGCGTCGAACAGCGAACCGTCGCCGCCGATCGCCCCCGCCACCCGCCTGATCCCGGCCGCGCGCACAGCCTGCGCGAGCTGCTGGACGGTGGCGCCGGTCCCGTAGGCAACCTGGTCGAAGTGGGTGGCGCCGAACGTGGGGTCGCCGCCGCCGCGCAGGAACAGCGTCCCGCGCCAGACGCCGCCAGGCCCGAGCGTGCCGGTGCCCAGCACCCCGGTCTGCAGCGTGGCGGTCGGGCCGAACCGTAGGAGCGCGGTGCTCGTCGTGTACAGCTTCTCGAGCGAGGCCGGCAGCATCGGCAGCTCCGGCGAGGCAGCGAACAGAGTCTGCCCGGTCGTCATGTCGATCACGAGGGCGCTGCCGGTGCCGCCTGCATCCTTGAAGTCGGAGGCGAGCGCCCGTTCCAACGCGCCGAGCGCCTTCGTGGCCTTCGGGCCGGTTGGGGCCGGTGCCGGAGCGACCCCCCCCGCGCCAGACCCGGGAGCGTCGCCCGAAGCCGACCCGGGATTGCCTGCGGCGGCGGCGCCCGTCGCGCAGACGAGGCGGATGCAGGCGAACACGATGCCGGCGAACAGCAGCAGCCAGCCGGCCCGGGCGCGGATCACTCGCATGGCCCCAACTTAACCAGCCAGGCGGCGGAGCTTTGCGAAGTGACCCTAGAATTCGAATGCAGCATGGACAACGTCGTCAAGCTCGATGCCGGCGGCGGGCAACGACCCGTCTCGAGTCGGGAGCCGGGGGCGCGCCGGCGCCGGCGCAGGTCGCGATCGGCGCTCGTCCTCGGCGGCGGCGGCTTCACCGGCGGGGTCTACGAGATCGGTGCGCTGCGCGCGCTCGACCTGCTGTCGGTGAACCGGACGGTCAACCAGTTCGACGTCTACGTCGGCACGAGCGCCGGCTCGTTCGTGGCCGCATCGCTGGCCAACGGCGTCACGCCGGAGGAGCTCATGCGCATGCTCCTGCATCAGACGCCGGCGTCGTTGCCCCAGGTCACGATCGGGGCGCTGCTCCGGCCCAACTACCTCGAGTACCTCGCCCGGGGGGCGCTCACGCCGTGGCGGCTGGCGCAGTTGCTGCGGGGGCTTGTGCGGAACCTCGGACAGGTCTCGATGGTCGACCTCGTGCTCGGGCTCGCGGAGTTCCTGCCATCCGGCCTGTACACAACCGCCGGACTCGAGCGGTACGTGCGGACCGTGCTGTCCGAGCCGGGCCGGTCCGACGATTTCCGGCTGCTGGCGGCGGAGCTGTACCTCGCGGCCACCGACCTCGACACGTGCGAGCGGATCGTGTTGGGCGGCGCCGGCTGGGACGACGTCCCGATCTCCTCGGCGGTCGCCGCCTCGTGCGCGCTGCCGATGATCTACCGGCCCGTGCCGATCAAGGAGCGCGAGCTCGTCGACGGGGGGATCCTGTCGACGACGAACATCGACATCGCGGTCGAGGCTGGGGCGAAGTTCATCGTCGTCGTCAACCCGCTCGTGCCGTACATCAACGACTTCGACAAGCGGATCCGGACGATCGCCGGCTCGCGCCTGCGGCGCGTGTCCGACATGGGGTTCCCGCAGATCGGCTACCAGACGTTCAAGTTGCTCGCCTACCAGCGCCTGCACGAGATGGCGCAACGTTGGGAGGAGCGCTACCCCGGCGTCGACATCATCCTGATCGAGCCGGAGCCGAACGACGAGCTGATGTTCCAGACCGGGATCATGAGCTACGCCTCGCACGTCGACGTCGCCCGCCACGGGTTCCAGTCGGTCACGCTGAAGCTCGCCAACGACTACCCACGGTTCAAGCGGATCTGCGCGCGCCACGGGATCGAGATCTCCGCGACCCGCGTGCGCAAGGTCGTCAAGCACTTCGAGGCCGAGCGTGAGAGGACCGGGGCGTGGCGCAAGATCCTCGAGCAGACGACCTCGGCACTGCTGCGCCAGTCGGCAGAGGAATAGGGCGGGCGCACCGCCCTTCCGATCCGTCCGATGGCGCCACGGCTTCATCGCTCATGAGGCAAACAAAAGGCCCGGCGAATGCCGGGCCCATTCAGAAGGAGATCGGCTCAGGGACTAGGCCGTTGCCACCTGCATCGCGGCCGGATCTATCGATACCTCGTTGAGGCTCGACAGGAAGAGGGTCTTGTCGATCTTGCCATTGAAGATCGGCACACCCCACTCAACGCACTTGGAGATCACGTCTCGACGGTCGAGACCTGATTCGCGGGCGAGCTCAGTGGGGGTAAGGTGATTGGACATTGGTCCTCTTCCTCCTTGTGGGGCGATTCACTACATGGCAACAAGTATTGCGCTTCAAGCGGACGGCCTCAACGAAAATACGATAAGAATCGTGCGGTCTGAGCGCGCGTCCAGCCTGCTCGCGCACCGATCGAAGGCTCGATAGGCGTCCACGGGGGCGGTGAGCGGCGATGCCGATCGACGTGTGGATGCAGCATCCGACCCTGCGGTTCCTGTCGATGGAGGCGTTCGACTCGATCAGGCGCTGGACCGGGGGAAGGCTGCCGGCGGAAGAGGTGCCGATCGAGGCGACGATCGGGGTGATGGACCGCGCCCAGGTTCAGCTCGGCATCCTCGCCGCGTGGCAAGCCCCGGGGATCGGGCCGCTGATCTCCAACGACGAGGTGGCGGGGTGGGTAGCGCGGCATCCGGATCGGTTCCGGGCGCTGGCGGCCGTCGACCTCGACAAGCCGATGGAGGCCGTCCGCGAGCTGAGCCGTCGCGTGCAGTCGGACGGCTTCATCGGGCTGCGCGTCCTGCCCTGGCTGTGGAGAGCCGCGCCGACCGACCGTCGCTACTACCCGCTGTTCGCCGCCTGCATCGAGCTCGGCGTGCCGTTCTGCACGCAGGTGGGGCACACCGGGCCGCTCTACCCGTCGGAGCCTGGCCGCCCGATTCCCTACATCGACCAGGTGGCGATCGACTTTCCGGAGCTGCGGATCGTCTGCGGCCACGTCGGCTATCCATGGACCGAGGAGATGGTGGCGGTCGCGCGCAAGCACGAGAACGTCTACATAGACACCTCGGCGTACACGATCAGGCGACTGCCAGGCGAGCTGGTCGCCTACATGAAGACGCGCAGCGGCCGGCACAAGGTGATGTTCGGCAGCAACTTCCCGATGATCCTTCCCGACCACGCGCTCGAGGGGCTCGACGAGCTCGGGCTCGACGACGAGACCCGCGGGCTGTTCCTCGAGGGCAACGCCCGGCGCGTGTTCGCGCTCTAGTGGGTCTCGTGGGAACGTTGTGCCTGAAAGGGTCGAGGCCAAGCGGCCGCCGGGCAAGGATGCAGCGCGGCGGTAGTGGCCGACTTGGTCCCGTTTCGTGACGAAAAACGGCACTTTCCGGAACCAAGTCGGCGGAAGCCGCCGCGACGCACCTGATCGCACCGGCAGATGCGAAACTCTGCACGGTGATCGCGCGCCGGTGGACGGCTCATGCCGAAGGATCAGCGCAGGCAGACGCTTACGCCGCGCACTTCGAGCGAAGTGTGAGGCCGCAACTGGAGCGCACCGAGGGGTTTCTCGGCGCCACGATCGAGCGTGTCGGTGGCGATCGCGGGATCGAGATCGTTGTCGTCACACGTTGGGCGTCGGTCGACGCCATCCACGCGTTCGCGGGTGAGGACATCGGCCTCGCGGTCGTCGAGGCCGAGGCCCGCGCGATCTTGTCGCGGTTCGACACGCGGGTCCGGCACATCGAACTCGCCGACGGCCAGGCGTTCGATCACATGGAGCTGATCGACCTCCCCGCCGAGGCCGCGGCGCACGAGCCGTGGTTCAACGAGACGCTCGTCTCGGTCAACGACGCGGTCGTGCGACTCGGCGTGATCGACGGCGACTTCCACTGGCACAAGCACGACGATCAGGACGAGTTCTTCCTCGTCCTCGACGGCGAACTCCTGATTGACTTCGACGGTGCCGCCACGATCACGCTCGGTCCCCACCAGGCGTGCAGCGTGCCCAGGGGCGTCGTCCATCGTACGCGCGCGCCTCGCAAGACCACGATCCTGATGGTCGAGGCGGCGGGGGTCATGCCCGCCGGAGACTGAACGACTAGGGAGAGGAACGGGCTCCAGCCGGGTCCGGATCAGACTGGCCCATCGGGCGTCGCCCGGGGTCGGCTGATTCCTGTGGCGGGCCGAGCCGCATGAGCCCGCGGGCGATTCGAACGTGCGCGCGCTTCCACGCCGTTCGCGGTCTGGTTTGGGCCGGCAACGGCCTTGATGGCTTCAGGCTTGGGTGTCGAATCGGGAGCGCCTGGTCGGGCGGAAGTCCCATTACCCAGTCCAGCGCATCATCAAACAGGGCGAGGTCGTCGTCGATCCAGACAAAGGGCCGGTGGTCGGTCTTCCACAGCGCGGTAACGGCGTCGTGCTTCCACCAGCGCCAAGGGTCATCGAGGTTGGCCCTGCACGCCAGCTCGAGTCTGGGTAGCCCCATGAGAGGTTCGAGGTCAATCTGGGCGTCACGCTCCCACGTTGTCAGCCACAACACATCGGCGCGGCTGGCGAGTTGCCCGATGGCGCGGGCGACCGTCGGCGACCACACGACGGTTACGCCGTTGACGGGGGAGGTACACCAATCGGTGAGTGGGCTAGGCGGGCGCTTGGTCTCTGCGTTCAGTACTCCATCGACGTCAAGAAAGACCCGCGCTCTCATCCCACGCCGCTCGCGTGACACCAAGCTCTGATCCCGTCGCCCTGATTCGGAGCCGACTCCACATGTCGGTCGCCGTACACAGGCACCATCGTGGCAGATCGGCGGTTCCTCCCGTCAAGCGGACGTCGAACCTGGTCCGTGCCGGCATGGTTGTTGGCGCCGGCTCAGAGAGCTACCGAACCTTGCGCTTCAGTCCTGGTTGCCGTCCGGCGGTAGCGCCACCAGCCCAGGCACGGGCCCTCGCGGAGCAGGCGCGCTGGTCTCGACTCGCTCGCTGCCCTCGACTCGCCGCTTGAGCTCGCCCGGGCGCCCGCTCACAAAGATCGATCGGGTCGCCGCCTCGACCGGCCCGCGCATCACAAACCCGAGGACCCGGCCGGGATCCGCATCGAGCCTGTACGTTGCGCGAGTACGCCCATTGCCAAGATCCTCGAGCTCCCACGCACCCTGGACCGACTTCATGTCGCCCTTCTCCTGCGTCCAACTCAGCCGGGTCGGCGGGTCGTAACGGAAGCGGACGCGCGCCTTGATGCGTCTGAGCTTGACGTCGTTCTCGGTCTCGACGAGCGTCGGGCGACCCTCGGCGTCACGCTCGAGGGGAGTCAGCCGGTCAAGCCCGCCCTGCCAATCCGGAGCCGTCGCCACGTCCTCCACAACAGCCCAGACGTCCTCGATGGAAGCAACGAGCTCCGCGCTAGCGGAGCCACCCAGATGCGCCATGGCGATCCTCCAGAAAACTGCGTTGGCCGATTGCTGTCAAGGCCCTAGCTTCTTCGTCGCGGACTAGTGTGGCCGTAGGCCAGATTGATCGCATCAGGACAAATCCACACAGCCAGCCGCAGTGTTTGCGTACGTCAGCCTCTCCCAGCGCGGAGTCTGCGGCTTCACGCTCCGGCTGACGCCGGCTCAAAGCGCGGCGCGCGCGGCGAGCGGGCAAACCTGGCAGGCGGCTCGGAGGCGCTGTACCATTGCATTTCAGCTTCGCCTCAACCTTCGGCGAGCGATGCTTTCCGGCTCCAGCTCTCGGTCGGTGTCAGCCTGTGGATCAGATGGTGATCGGTCGACACGGGAATGCACCCGTCAGGAACTGAGACATGCCTCAACCTTTCGAAGGAGCCGGTGGGTCACCTTGGCTACGGCGCGTCTTGTCCACGCCGCAGGGGAGCGTGCAGCGGCGCTCGTACGACCGGCACGGAGGCATATGGCCGATTCGTTCGATCAGCACCCAGCGCGGAGAAGCAGTCAGGGTCAGCGCCACCGATAAACAAAAGACGCGAGCAATAGGAAGAGCCTTGAGAACAGATTCGACATTCACCACGCCGTACCTCACCTGTCCTCGCCGTGGTTTGCGCATCGTGATCAGATCGCGCCGCTCCGGGCCCGGGATGGCGTGGCTCGCCGATCATCATTGCGGGAAACCCGCAGGTTATGCGCGCCATTGCGTGCGAGCGTAGTGTCAGATGGCACTCGCGATCACAGATACAGTTGACCCAATAGGGGGCGAGTCTGAGGCGCGGCTCGATGCGTATGTGCAGCGGGCGCGGGGTGCCGCGGATGCGCTGCGCAAGCTCGATCAGGAGGCGGTCGATCGGATCGTTTGGGCGATGACCGTCGCCGGTCTAGAGCACGCGGTCGAGCTGGCCGAGCTCGCGATGGAGGAGACCCACTTCGGCGTGTTCGAGGACAAGGTGCTGAAGAACTACATCGCGACCGAGTTCCTGTATGACTACCTCAAGGACAAAAAATCGGTGGGCGTGATCGACGAGGACCGCGAGCGCGCGATCCAATACATCGCGGAGCCGATCGGCGTTGTGCTCGCGTTGCTGCCGATCACCAACCCCACCTCGACAGCGCTGTTCAAGTCGATCGTCGCCGCCAAGACGCGCAACGCGCTGATCATGCGACCGTCCGCGCGCGCCGCGCTTTGCGCGACGCGCGCGGCGGAGTTGCTGCAGGAAGCTGGAGAGGCAGCCGGTCTGCCGCCCAACGCGCTGCAGGTGATCCCGGATCCGACGCGCGACGTTTCCCAATATCTGTTCCATCATCCGGGCGTCGACTTCATCTGGACGACGGGCGGGCCGGGCGCGGTGGCGGCTGCGAACGCCGCCGGCAAGCCGTGCCTAAGCGTCGGGCCTGGCAACGCGCCCGTCTACGTGCACCGCAGCGCTGATATCCGGATGGTGGTCGTCGACATCCTGGTCTCCAAGACGTTCGACGCCTCGGTCATCTGCCCGGCCGAGCAGACATGCGTGATCGACGATGAGATCTATGACGCGGTTGTCGAGGAGTTCCGGCGGATGGGCGCGCGGCTCCTCAGCGACGACGAAACCGACTTACTGGCGTCGAAGTCGTTCACCGACGACGGTCGCGTCGAGATGCAGGTACTCGGCCAGTCGTGCGTCAATCTCGGTGCGCTCGCCGGCTTCGACGCCGCTGACACCGACAAGATCCTGTTAGCGCCGCTACCGAGCGACCTCGATGCGCTCGCCGCGCATCCGTTCATCGCCGAAAAGCTGATGCCGGTGCTGGGAGTCGTGCGCTCGCCGTCGGTAGAGCACGGGATCGCCGCCTGTGAGCTCGTGACAGAGCACGGCGGCCTCGGCCACACCTCGGCCGTGTACGCCGGCGACGAGGAAGTCATCAACCGATTCGCACTTGCCGTTCGCACCGGCCGGATCCTCGTCAACGCGCCCACCGCCGTCGGCGCGCTCGGCGGCATCTACAACTCGATGACGCCGACGTTCTCGCTCGGCTGCGGGACGTGGGGTGGCTCAAATACAACCGACAACGTCAACTACCGCAACCTCCTCAACATCAAGGCGGTCTCGCGCCGCCAGACACCGCCGCAGTGGTTCCGCAGCCCATCGGACACGTATTTCAACCCGGGCGCGCTCGAGAACCTCAGGCAGCTCGGCGCCTCCCGGCCGATCATCGTGACCGACGGTCCTACCGAGGCTCGCGGCGCCGTAGATGAGGTCCGCAAGCGCCTCGGCGACCTCTCCGTGCACGTCTTCGCGGGGATCGAGCCCGAGCCCACCGAGGCACAGATCCGCGCCGGTGTGGAGGAGCTCGAGCACCTCGATGCGGACGCGATCATCGCGGTCGGCGGGGGTTCGGTGCTGGACGGCGCAAAAGCGATGCGCTTGTTCCACGAGAGCCCGCAGCTCAGCGTGCGCGAGCTGTCGCTGCCGTTCCTAGACGCGCGCAAGCGGATCACCTCCTTCCCCCAGGTCAAGCACGCGATGCGTCTCGTCGCGATTCCCACGACGGCGGGAACGGGGTCCGAGGTCTCGCCCGCGGCAGTCATCAGCGTCGGCCAGCGAAAGGTCACGCTCGTCGACTACTCGCTAGTCCCGGACATGGCGATCGTCGATCCATTGCTGACTGTCAGCATGCCGCCCGAGATCACCGCCGACACCGGAATCGACGCGCTGACGCACGCGCTCGAGTCCGCCGTGTCGATCTTCGCATCCCCGTTCACCGACGCCTTCTGCATGCAGGCGGTCAACCTGATTCTCGGTGCGCTAACGCGTGCGTGCCGGAACGGCTCTGACATCGAAGCGCGCACCGCGATGGCGAACGCGGCGACGATCGCCGGGCTTGCGTTCTCGAACGCGTTCGTGGGCCTCAACCACGCGCTCGCGCATGCCGTCGGCGCACGGTTCGGCATCGCCCACGGCCGTGCGAACGCGATCTTCCTACCGCACGTGCTGCGCTATAACGCCTCGCTGCCGAGCAAGTTCATGCCGGCGCCCGGCTACTCGGCGTACGTGGCGCCGGAGAAGTACGCGCAGATCGCCTGGATCCTAGGCATCAGCGGCCAGTCCGAGGCGAGCCGCCGCGAGCGCCTGTTTGCTCGGGTCGACGAACTGCTTGGCGAGGTGGGAGAGCCGCGCTCACTCGCCGAGGTCGGCGTCCCACGGGAGGAGTTTGAGGCCGCGCTCCCCGATTTGGCCAAGGCCGCATTCAGCGACCCCAGCATCCGCACCAACCCCCGCATCCCGCTACTTGTTGAGATCATCGGGCTTCTGCAGACGGGCTACGGCTCGTGAGTCCCGCGAAGTTGTCACAAGCGTTCGACTACATCATCGTGGGCGCCGGATCAGCCGGATGCGTTTTGGCTAACCGGCTCACCGAGGACCCGGCCACGCGTGTTCTGCTAATCGAGGCCGGCGGCCCCGACCGGAGTCCGAACATAAAGATCCCGGCGGCTTTCGCCAAGCAGTTCCACACCAAGTTCGACTGGGACTTCTCGACGGAGCCTGAGCCGCACGTCGACGGTCGGTCGCTCTACGTCCCGCGCGGCAAGAGCTTGGGTGGCTCGAGCTCGATGAACGCGATGCTCTACGTCCGCGGGCGGCCACTCGACTACGACCTCTGGGAGTCCCAGGGCGCTGCAGGGTGGGGCTGGCGAGAGGTCCTGCCGTACTTCCTGAAGTCCGAGGACAACGTGCGAGGCGCATCGGAGTTCCACGGCGCCGGCGGGCCGCTACGAGTGTCGAACCAGCGCTCCCCGCGCGCCGAGGTCGACCGCCGGCTGATCGCCGCGAGCGAGGCGGCGGGCATCCGAAGAAGCCACGACTACAACGGTCCCGAGCAGGACGGCGTGGCGATGTTCCAGGTCAACCAGCGCGACGGCCGCCGCTGGAGCACCGCCGACGCCTTCCTGCGCCCGGCGATGAAACGGCCGAACCTCGAGGTGATGACACGCACGCGGACCCTTCGCGTCGACTTGGAGGGCGACCGAGCTGTCGGCGTGCAAATCGATCGCCCGCGCACGCACGGGCGATCGATTCGAGCCGAGCGGGAGGTAATCCTGAGCGCGGGAGCTATTCAATCGCCGCAACTTCTGCTCCTGAGCGGAATCGGCTCGGCCGACGAGGTGCGCTCCATCGGCCTGGAGGCGCGCCACAACTTGCCCGGAGTCGGGCGCAACTTGCAGGACCACCCGTTCGTCACGCTCATCTGGGAGATCTCCGACCAGAACACCCTCCACCGCGCCGACCGGCCCAAGCCTCTCGCCGAGTGGGTACTACGTCGTACGGGCCCATTGACTTCGAGCGTCGCCGAAGTCGTCGCGTTCGTGCGCACGCGCCCGGGCCTGCCGGCGGCAGACGTCCAGTTCCACATGGGCGCCGCGTACTACGAGGATCACGGCGCCGAGACTTACGATGGCCACTGTGCCGTGATCGCGCCCGTACTCGTGTCACCGCAGGCCCGGGGCCAGGTCTGGCTCCGATCGGCGGACCCCACCGCGAAGCCGCGCATCGTAACGAACAGCTTGTCCGCGCCCGACGATCTGCGTTCGCTCGTCGACGGCATGGAGCTTGCGCGAGAGATTGCGTCGCAGGGCCCGATGCGCGAGATCATCGTCTCAGAGATCAAGCCCGGGTCCGACCAGCGCGACCGCACCGATCTCGAATCCGACCTGCGCCGGCGCCTCATGCTGATCTACCACCCCGTCGGCACGTGCCGGATGAGCGACGTCGGCGATGACGCGGTGGTCGACTCCAGCCTCCGCGTCCACGGACTCAAGAATCTGCGGGTCGTGGACGCGTCGGTCATGCCGATCATCCCGGGCGGCAACACCAACGCCCCGACGATCATGCTCGCCGAGCGTGCGGCGGACCTGATCCGTGGACGCATGCCCCACTCCGCCGCACCTGGCGAGTGATTTCCCGGTGCGACAGCTCCGGTGGCGGTAGTAGCGAGACTGGCCCCGGTCGGCGGGCGGCGACGGCTGGTGATGCGTAGTTCCTACCCACCGTGAGCGCCAGGATCCACCGATGGCAGGTGGCGGCGCGGCGCGTAGTGTGACCCAAAAGCGACTCGAGGAGCGCGATGCCCGAGAACGAGCAGCTGTCGGCGCTCGATGCGACGTTTTTGGAGCTCGAGCAGAGCGACGACAGCGCGCTGATGCACATCGGCGGGGCGCTCGTGTTCGAGCCGCTCCCAGGCGGCGGGACGCCGACGATCGGACAGGTGCGAGAGCACCTTGAACAGCGGCTAGATCTGTTGCCGCGCTATCGGCAGAAGCTCGATCTGCCCCGCACCGGCGGGCTCTCCTGGCCGTCGTGGGAAAACGATGAGCGCTTTGAGATCGAAGCGCACGTCCGTCACGCGACGCTCTCGAGGCCGGGCGACGAGCGCGAGTTCCTGGAGTGGATCTCGGACTTCTACTCGCATCGCCTGGACCGCAGCCGTCCGCTATGGGAGATGGTGCTCCTCGACGGCCTGATCGGCGGCCGTTGGGCGTTGGTCTGCAAGACCCACCATTGTCTGGTCGACGGTGTCGGCTCGGTGGACGCCACCGACCTGCTACTCGACGCCGAGCCCGCCCCACACGAGCTCCCAGCGCCGCACCCGCCACCCGTGTCGGCCTCTGTCGAGGCCTTGCCCGGATGGCTTCCGCACCTACCTGCGCCTGTCGGCCTCTTGGCTGATGCCGGCCTCGCGGCTGCTCGCGGCGGCGCCCATGCGCTCATGCATCCGCGAGACGCATTGGAGTGCTCGCGGGCGGTGATCGAGCTGATCGTCCGTGACGAGGTGATCTCGGCGCCGCGCTCGAGCCTGAACGTGCCGATCGGAGCGACGCGACGGATCGCGACCGTTCACGTCACCCTTCAGCAGCTGAAGGACGTCCGTGCGGCGCTTGGCGGCACCGTCAACGACGTCGTGTTGTGCGCGGCGACAAGCGCGCTGCGCGAGCTCCTGCTCGCTCGCGGCGAGGATCCACCGCACCAGGGCCTGCGCGCGATGGTGCCCGTGAGCATCCGCAGCGTTCAGGGCGGCGGCGAGGCTGGCAACCAGGTCTCCTCACTGTTCGTCGACCTGCCGGTGGCCGAGGCTGACCTACTGCGTCGCTACGAGCGGGTCAGCGCTTCGGCGCAGCAGCGCAAGGCCTCCGGGCAGGCGCGCGCGGCCAGCCAGCTGACCGGGCTGGCCGAGCTCGCGCCGCCAGTCCTTCACGCGGGCCTCGCGCGCTCGCTGTACGGGAAACGGTTGTTCAATGTCACCATCACCAACGTCCCCGGCTCGCCGAGTCGTCTGTACGCATTCGGCGCGCCGATGGTCGACGTCATTCCGATCGTGCCGCTGGCGGCCGAGCATTCGCTCGCGATCGCCATCGTGTCGTATGCCGGCGGGATGACGTTCGGGATATACGCCGATCGCACCACGACGCCCGACCTCGATGTACTCAGAGACGGCATCGTCACCTCCTTGCTCGAGCTCGCCGAACTGACGCACCTGACATCGACGGCCCGTTAGGGCTCAGCGGGCAGTCGGGTCGTGCGGCGCTTCGCTGCCGTACAGGGCGCCAGCGCACAGCGCCGTCAGTTGATCGATCTCGGTCGTCCCGAGCGTGCGCCCAAGCGCGAACCAGCGACTCGCGAATTCCTCGACCATCGCGGTCAGTGCGAGCGCCGCGATTTCTGGGTCGGGTCCGGTATCCACGTGTCCGCGCTGGCGATCGCGCGCGAGCACGCGGCATAGCTGCTCGACGATCGATGCTCTGATACGTGCGCGCAACTCGTCGACCTCGGGATGGATCGCACTTGCGTGATCCCAGGTCCGAACCACGTCCCACCACTCACCGTAGATGCGAAAGAAAACCGTCAGCCGGGCATGGATCGCGTCGCGCGGAGACTGTCGGTTGCCGTTCGCGAGCGGCGCAACCGCGGCGCCGTAGATCGCACTCGCGGCCTCCTCGGTCAGCGCCAACAAGGCGTCGCGCTTGTCCTCGAAGTACGTATAGAACGTTCCGTGGCTCGTCCCGGCAAGCGCAACGATGTCGGCGACCCGAGTCGACGCATAGCCGCGATTTGCGAACGATTCTCGCGCCGCAGCCAGGAGCCGTTCGCGCGTCGGTCCGCTCGCGCGTCTCGTGCCCCGTCGCGCGGGTTGATCCGCGCCTCCGCCCGTCAAGGCATCTGTCTTCTCTCGGGCAGTCGAGACCATTCCTGAAGAATACTCCCTGACACGACGCTGACATCGACGTCAAAAGCCTCGTTAAGGAATCCGTCGTGCGCTTGACATTTCCGCACGGAGATGGAAGTATCGTTGATACCGATGTCAATGTCATCCGATAAGGCGACGAGCGCCTCGACAGCCACTCTGAAGCAGCGCGCAACGCAGCGCGATGGCAACGGACGGGGACCCCCCAAGCCCGGGATGATCACCGAGTCCGGGGCCGCTCAGCGGCGATCCATGAGTGGAATCCAGGGCCTGATCGCCAAACGGGCCGCCGCCGCTACCGAGCACGCGCTCGACGGTCCCAACCAGACCCTGATGCGCGCTCAGCAGCCTGTCTGGGATGCCCTCTGCAAGTACTACTTCCGGCTTGAGACGTCCGGTTGGGAGCTGCTGCCCGACGAGACCTCCCTGTTGATCGGCAACCATTCAGGGGTGTCGCTGACGATGGACGCGTGGACGTTCGTTTACGACTGGTGGCGACGATTCGGCACCGCACGCGTGCTCCATGCAACCGCTCACGACTTCCTGATGGCAACGCCCGGCCTCGGCGACTACTTCCGCCAGGTCGGCGTGATCCCAGCGTCCCGTCAAGGTGTCAGCGCGGCTCTCGACGCCGGCTGCGACGTGATCATCTGGCCAGGGGGCGACGTCGACTCGACCCGCAACTGGCGCAAGCGCGATCAGGTTGCCCTTGGCGAGCGCAAGGGCTTCGTACGCCAGGCGATCCGCTCATGCGTACCGATCGTCCCCGTGGCAACCGTCGGCGGGCATGACACCGCATTCGTGCTATCGGAAGGCCGCTGGATCGCGAACGGGCTCGACCGCGTCTCGGGGCTGAAAACCAAGCTTCGCGGCTCGAGGCTTCCGATTGTTCTCGGCATCCCCTTCGGCCTGACGATCGAGACCATTCCGACGCACCTTCCGCTCCCTGCAAAGATCCGGACCGTTTTGTTGGACCCGATTCACGTCGACCACGATCCAGAGCGGGTCAATGATCGCGTGTACGTCAACTCGATTTACCGCGAAGTGGAATCCGCAATCCAGGACGGAATGGATCGACTGGCCAAGCAACGCCGGTTCCCGATCTTCGGTTAGCGCGTGAGGTGATGGAGATCACGGAAGGCTCGGCATGTTGTACGCGCTGGTGGCTTTCGCTTGACATGCGGAGTAGCGTGAATGTTGGAGGGCATCACTCCTGACGTCGGCCCACATGGGGTCTGGCGGCACGACCTGACTTCTGAGGTTCAACCCAACCGGCAGGTCGACCTTCCCATTCGCCGGACCTGTCTGATTCGCCGATTGCGAATCAACGCACGATCCACACGAGGTCGCGAACGGGTTCGAGGAACTGACGGCGTCGTGCCGGAGAGTCGTGCAAATCCCCCAAGAAGGCGAGGTTCTGATGCCCGTACGAGTAGCGATCAACGGCTTCGGTCGGGTCGGCCGACGCGTGTTGCGCGCCGATCACGGCCTTGCGCCCGCCGCCGAGGTCCCGCACGACACTGTCAAGTGCTCATTCGTGCAGCGTGTGGCGGTTCCGGTCGCCCTGGCGACGTAGCGGTACGTGAGCCACATGAAAGCCGTTTGGCCCTCAACGACCCGCTCGCCGGTATGCCCGCGCCCGGAACGGCGCCCGCAATCTCACGGCTCGGTGGAGATCCGCACCGGGCCACTGTCTAAGTCACCTAGGAGGAGTTATGTCTGAAGCGGTCATTGTCGACGCCATCAGGACGCCCATCGGGCGCGCGGTCAAGGGGTCGCTGAAGGACATTCGGGCCGACGACCTCGCCGCGATTCCGCTGCGTGCACTGGTTGAGCGTAACCCGGGGGTCGATTTCGCCCAGACGAACGACATCATGATGGGCTGCGGCTTCCCGGACCATGAGCAGGGCTACAACATCGGCCGCAACGCGCAGTTGCTCGCAGGCATCGACCATCATGTCCCGGCGGTGACGGTGAGCCGCTTCTGCGCATCTTCGCTGCAGACCATCCGGATGGCTTTTCACGCCATCAAGGCCGGCGAAGGCGATCAGTACATTGCGGCGGGCGTGGAGTGCGTGTCGCGGGGCGCGGCCATGACCCTTCCGGCGATGAATCCGCGCATCGACGGTACGAACGGCACGGGGTACAACGTATACATTTCGATGGGGCTGACGGCCGAGAACGTGGCCGTGCGCTGCAAGGTCAGCCGCGAGTCCCAGGACGAGTGGGCGGCGCTCTCGCAGCAGCGAGCGTGCGCGGCGCGCGACTCGGGTCACTTTGACCGCGAGATCGTGGGCGTCGACATACCCGAAGCCCACGATGCCGGGGGCGACGTCGTGCCGGCGCACACTGTCATGCGCGACGATGGGCCGCGCGAGGGGACGACCGAAGCGAAGCTCGCGAACCTCAAACCCGTCTTCAAGGCCGGTGGCACGGTGACCGCGGGCAACGCGTGCCCGCTGAACGACGGCGCCGCGGCCATCCTGGTGATGTCCGAGGACAGGGCCCGCGAGCTGGGCCTCAAGCCCCGGGCGCGGATCGTCGCCTCGTCGGTTGCGGCGCTCCGTCCGGAGATCATGGGCCTTGGCCCGATCCCAGCGATCAGGGCGGTGCTGAAGGCGGCGGGCATGACCATCGAGGACATGGACGCGATCGAGATGAACGAGGCGTTCGCGGCTCAGGTCGTGCCCTGCCGGGACGAATTCGGTATCGACCCGGAGAAGCTCAACTCCCGCGGCGGCGCGATCGCGCTCGGCCACCCGTTCGGGATGACCGGCGCACGGATCATGACCACCCTGCTCAACAACCTCGACACGGTGGACGGCAGCCTGGGGCTCGAGACGATGTGCGTCGCGGGCGGGATGGGCCAGGCGATGATCGTCGAGCGTCTCAACTAGCGAAACGAAAAGGAACGGCAGCATGACAACCACGAGTTCTAGACCACAGACCGCCAAGCACGGCAAGGATCTCACCGGACGGGTAGCCCTCGTCACTGGAGGTACCCGTGGGATCGGCGCGGCGATCTGCCGCAGCCTTGCCGCGGACGGCGCGGTGGTGGCGGCCGGGTTCACAGCGAACCGCGAGCGGGCAGACGAGCTGCGCCAGGCGATCGAGGCGGATGGGGGCACGGTGTCATTGCATCAGGGCAACGTCGGCGACTGGGAGGACTGCCAGCGTGTTGTTCACGAGGTGATCGACGAGCACGGCCGCCTGGACATCCTCGTCAACAACGCGGGCGTGACCGTCGACAAACCGGTCTGGAAGATGTCGATGGAGGATTGGCACAAGGTCCTCCGCGTGAACCTGTCCGGGAGCTTCTACATGAGCAAGCCGGCGATCGAGCACATGCTCGAGCGAGGCTCGGGCCGGATCATCTTCATCTCGTCGGTGACAGGCGAGATCGGCAACATCGGCCAGGCGAACTACGCGGCCTCGAAGTCAGGGGAGTTCGGGCTCATGAAGTCGCTCGCCCGCGAGGCGGCGATCGCCCTCCGGCTGTCCGGAAAGCTTGAACACGGGATCGGACTGACGGTCAACTGCATCACCCCGGGTCTGATCGAGACCGACATGGTCGCCACGATCCCCCCGTACATGGTGGCCGAGTTCCTGGAGAAGATCCCCATGCACCGGATGGGTCAGCCCGACGAGATAGCACGGGTCGTGCGCTTTCTCGCCCAGGACGCCTCGAGTTACATCACCGGGCAGATCTGGGGCGTCAACGGCGGAATCGACATGTGATCGATGAACGGCACGTCGATTGCTGATCGGCGAACGTCTGAGCACTTGAGAATGCGGCCTCAGGGCGCGACGACAAACACGTCCGGACCTCGCGTCTCTTCAGCTGAGGATTCGCGGATACGCCCAGCCGCAGCACCCACGATGGAAGGAATGTGAGCCATGCCCACAGACGCCGGCTACAACGAAGCTCGAGCGATCTCGGAGGCGGCGCGGGAGAAGGACTGGAAGCTGCCCAGCTTCGGCAAGGGGCTTTATCTCGGCCACTTCCAGCCCGACCTGATCTCCCCGCAGTCGGATATGCCGCCCGACGCTGTCGAGAAGGGCGAGCGGTTCCTGTCGGCCCTGCGGGCGTTCCTGGAGAGCGAGGTCGATCCTCAGGCGATCGAACACGACAACAAGATCCCCGACGAGGTGATCGCCGGATTCAAGGACATTGGCGCCCTGGGGATGAAGGTGCCTGAGAAGTACGGCGGCCTCGGGCTCTCGCAGGTCTACTACAACCGGGCGTTGATGCTTGTCGGGACTTGGCACTCCAGTCTCTCCACCCTGCTGTCGGCGCACCAGTCGATCGGGCTGGCACAGCCGCTGCTGCTCTTCGGCTCGGAGGAGCAGAAGCGCGAGTGGCTGCCGAAGGTCTGCAGTACCCACCTATCCGCCTTTGCGCTGACAGAGCCCGGCGTGGGCTCCGACCCCGCCCGCGTGTCGACCACCGCGACCCCCACCGAGGATGGCACGGGCTACCTGCTCAACGGTCGCAAGCTGTGGACGACCAACGGGACTGTGGCCGACGTCCTCGTAGTGCTGGCCAAGGTGCCCCGTAGCGAGGGTCGTAAGGGCGGCATCACCGCCTTCATCGTCCCGAGTGTGACCGATGGTGTGGTCGTCGAGGCGCGCATCGAATTCATGGGGCTGCGCGGTATCGAGAACTCCCAGACCCGGTACACCAACGCTTACGTGCCAGCCGAGAATGTGATCGGCAGCGAGGGCCTCGGGCTCAAGATCGCCCTGACCACGCTCAACACCGGCCGCCTGGCGTTACCGGCCGTCTGCGCCGGGGTCAGCAAGTGGGCGACGAAGATCGCCCGCGAGTTCGCCAGCCAGCGCGTTCAGTGGGGCAAGCCGATCGGCGAGCACGACGAGGTCGCGCAACGGATCGCGTTCATCGCCGCGACCGCGTTCGGCCTCGAGGCCATGCTCGACGTCGTCAGCCGGTTGGCGGACGAGGAGCGCAACGACGTACGCATCGAGGCCGCCATCGCCAAGCTCTACGGCTCCGAGATGGGCTGGCGCGTCGCCGACCATCTCATGCAGGTATGCGGTGGCCGCGGCTACGAGACCGCGCGGTCGTTGCAGGCCCGCGGCCTGCGCGGCGTGCCGGTCGAGCAGACCCTCCGCGATATGCGCGTCAACCGCATCTTCGAGGGCTCGACGGAGATCATGCACCTGATCATCGCGCGCGAGGCGCTGGACCAGCACCTACACGTGGCCGGGGATCTGATGCAGCCAGACCTCCCGGTCGATCGCAAGGCGAAGGCGCTCGGCAAGGCCGGTGCCTTCTACGCCACCTGGTTCCCCCGGCTGGCCGTTGGCCGCGGCCAGGCCCCACAATCATATGCCCAGTTCGGCGAGCTGGCCGGGCAGATGCGGTACGTCGAGCGCGCCAGCCGCAAGCTCGCGCGCTCCACGTTCTACGGCATGGCCCGCTGGCAGGCCGACACCGAGGCTCACGGAGCCTTCCTGGGACGGATCGTGGACATCGGAGCCGAGCTGTTTGCCATGTCCGCGGCCGTCGTCTACACCCAGACGGCGGCGCGGGAGCACCCCGAGCGTGGGGCCGAGACCCGGGAGCTGGCCGAGGCATTCTGCAACCAGGCCCAGCATCGCGCCGAGCGGCTGTTCCAGGCGCTTTGGAGCAACGCCGACGACTCCAACCACCGCTTGGCGCTCGACGTCTTGCGCGGCCGGCACACCTGGCTGGAGGCGGGGATCGTCGATCCGTCCGCCGGCGACGGACCGATGGTCCCGTTGGCCGACGTCGACCTTGGGATCCCAGTCGCCCCCCTCGCGCCGATGGCAGGCTCCAGCTCTTGAGACCCACAGCACCCCACCAGTGGGTCGTGCGGCGATGACCAGATCAGGCGGCCAAGTGCGCCACTCGGCGATGACCTGATGGAGGTGGCGGCGTGGAGCTGACCGATTCCCGCGTGTTCATTGAAAACCGCACGTTCGAGGAGATCGAGGTCGGCGAGACCGCGACCCTCAAGCGCACGCTGAGTCGCGCGGACATCGAGTTGTTCGCCGTGATGTCGGGCGACGTGAACCCCGCGCACGTCGACGACGAGTACGCGCACAGCGACATGTTCCACGAGATCGTCGCCCACGGAATGTGGGGCGCCTCGATGCTCTCGACGCTGCTCGGCACCAAGCTCCCGGGACCGGGTGCGATCTACCTCGAGCAAACGCTGCGCTTCCGCCACCCGGTGGCGATCGGAGACACGATCACGGTCTCGGTCACGGCCGCCACAAAGGACCCCGAGCGCTCCCGGATCTCGTTTGATTGCCGGTGCGTGAACCAGCGCGGCGAGGCGGTGATCGACGGTACGGCGAAGGTGATTGCGCCAACGGAGAAGGTCCGGCGTCCACGAATAGCGCTGCCCGACGTGCGCCTTCATGAGCACGGCGTCCTGTTTAGCGAGCTGGTTGCCAAGGCCAAAGTGTTCAAGCCGATCCGCGTCGCGGTGGTGTACCCCGTCGATCGGGAATCCATCTTGGGGGCTGTCCAGGCCGCCCAGGAGGGGTTGATCATCCCCGTCCTCGTCGGTCCGGAGGACCGCATCCGCTCGGTCGCCGCGACACACGACCTTGGGATCGCGGGTTTGTCGGTGATTGCCACCGACACCAGCCACGAGGCGGCCGAGCGGGCGGTGATGCTCGCGCGCCGCGGTGAAGTGGACGCCCTGATGAAGGGCAGCCTGCAGACCGACGAGCTGATGCACGCCGCGCTCGCCTCCGAGAGCGGGCTAGTCACCGACCGCCGAATGAGCCACGTATTCGTCATGGAGGTGCCCGTCTACCCCCGTCCGCTGTTCATCACCGACGCGGCGCTCAACGTCACGCCGGACCTCGCGGCCAAGCGCGACATCGTCCAGAACGCGATCGAGCTGGCGCAGGCGGTCGGCGTCGAGACGCCCAAGGTGGCCATCCTGTCGGCCGTCGAGACCGTCAACCCCAAGCTCCGTTCATCCATCG
>Ga0302235_10000325_pt1 | contig 39383 bp, 30 predicted proteins | sample II_Palsa_N3_3_FD_193577 | JGI IMG/M metagenome (GOLD analysis project Ga0302235, IMG submission 193577) | Peat permafrost microbial communities from Stordalen Mire near Abisko, Sweden - II_Palsa_N3_3 | ecosystem: Environmental > Terrestrial > Soil > Palsa > Peat permafrost | place: Sweden...
GCTCACGCTGCTGCCGACGCCCGCGGCGCCTGCCCCGGCACCGCGGGTGCCCGAGCCCCGCCACGAACCGGCCACCACGGCCTGGCCATCCCCGCCCCGCCTCGATGACATCTTCGGACCAGGGGCCAGCCGATGAACACTGACCCGTTCGGAGCCCTCGGCCTGCCCGCTCGCCCGGACCTGCCCGATGAGCAAGTCCGCGCTGCCTGGCGGGCCATCGCCGCCGCTACCCACCCCGATCGCGCCGACGGCGGAGACCTAGCCCGCTACACCGCTGCCTCTGCCGCCTACGCCGAGCTGCGCACCGGCTGGGGCCGCAGCGAGGCCTACGCCGACCTGATGGAGCAAGCGGACCTGGCCGCCGAGCCTGCCACCGGGCCGCTGCCCGCGGTCCCCGCCGATGACCCGCAGCCCGGTGGCCTGCCGCGGCATCCGCTGGCCGCGGTGTGGGAGTTCCCGGCCCGGATCCGCCACGGCCGTCCCCGCCGCCTGCTCCTGCGTGCCGTCATCGCCGCCGCGCTGTCCCTGGTGGTGCTGCAGCTGATCCCCGGCACCGCTTCCGCTCCCGCCGACGTCGGAGGGCTGATCTTGTGGTTCGGGCTGACCGCCCGCAGGGACCTGGCACCCCCGCCCGAACGGTAAGGACCGGACGGGGGCCACGTAGGTGGGCGTCCGGGTTCCGCGGCTGGCGATAAGGCCGCGCCGCTCCAGCTGGTGCACGTGCGCGGCGGTCTCGGTGACCGCGAAGATCCGCATCTGGCCGTCGTACTGGTCCCAGGGCCGGGACCAGGTCAGGTGCCCGGCCAGCTCCCACGGCGCGCAGCCGGGGCGCTCGCGGATGACCGCCAGCAGCTCGGCGAGCCGCCGCTCGTGGTGGGCCGCGATGGCGTCGACGCGTTCGGGCAGGCCCTTGAAGCGCCACTCGTGCGCGGGCAGGACCTCCTCGACGTCCAGGTCCCGCACCTTGGCCAGCGAGCCCAGGTATTCCTCGAGCGGACTGACAGGATCGGCGCGCTGAACCGAGATGTTCGGCGTGATCCGCGGCAGGACGTGGTCGCCGGAAAAGAGCCGGCGGGATCGCTCGTCGACGAAGCACAGGTGGCCGGGGGTATGGCCGGGCGTGTGCACGGCACGCAGCTTCCAGCCGGGCACATCGGCCAGCTCTCCGTCGGTCAGCGTCCGGTCGGGTAGTGCCATGGCGGTGTACTTCTCCCACGCCTCGGCAGGCCCGACCGCCGCCGCGGCCTCCGCCGGTGACGCTCCCAGGCCGCACAGGAACTCCGCTTCCCGGGCCACCGCCAGGTCAGCGGACCGGTAGTCCGGGCGGGCGATGACCGCTTGATCGGCCGGGTGGAGGGCGATCCACGCACCCGAGGCCTCGCGCACCCGGCCGGCCAGTCCGATGTGATCAAAGTGCATGTGCGTGACCAGGACACCGCGAACATCGGCCGGCCCCGCACCCATGGACGCCAGCCCGGCCAGCAGCGACCGCCAGGATTCCTCGGTGTCCCACCCTGCGTCGATCAGCACCAGGCCCTCGCCGGTGCCGAAGGCATACGCTGACAGGTAGCGAAGCGGGTTGTCCGGGATGGGGACCGGGAGAGACCACAGATCGCCCGCGAGCTGCTCCGGCGGCGGCATGACGCGCTGGAGCCACGCTTCGCGCTGGAGCGTGCCGGTGACCGTCAGCTCGCGCCGCGAGCTCTCCATACATGCCTCCTTGAGCGGCGCCGAGTCGGCTACCGGTGAGTTCCTCAGCGGGCGGACTCCAGCACCGCGCGGAGCTTCGGCGGCACCGGCTGCTTACCCGAGCCGTCGGTGGCCACGACCACGTAGACGGTGCGGGCGGTGGAGCGCACCTGCGATCCGACCCGCACAGTGAACGACAGCGTGAAACTGGTCGAGCCTATCTTCTCGGTGGCCACGTCGACCGTCACCGATTCCCCGTACCGCACGCCCTCGCGCCAGTCGGCCTCGGTATGGACAAGCTGAACGTCCAGGCCGTCGGCGATCATCGTCTGGTAGGGGCAGCCAGCGTCGCCAAGGAACTGGGTCATGGCGTCGTCGAACCAGCCGAAGTACCACATATTAAACACGACACCCTGCTGGTCGAACTGGAAATACGACAGGCTCACCGGTACGGCGACGGCCATGGGCAAAGTCTCCCGTTCATCCAGGCGCATGGATGCGGCACTCTACATGTTCTGCGGCAGTATCCACTTCTCGCGCCTCCCGGTGATGCCTGGTCTGGAGCACGAACAACGGCCCGTTCGGTACCTTGTTAACAGAATTTTTAAGTCAAATTGTCCCACGCGAGGTTGCCGTCACTGGCCCGCCGGTGTCCGGGGCCCGCGTCCGCGGCGAGAGGACCTCACGATGCCATTGAGCGAACTCACCTACAAGTCGGCCGACGGCACGCAGATCGTCGCCTACAAGTGGGAGCCGGAGGACGACCGCGGGCCGCGGGCCGCAGTCCAGCTGACCCACGGGATGGGCGAGCACGCCCAGCGCTACGATCACGTGGCGCAGGCCCTGAACGACGATCGTTTCGTCGTCTACGCCCAGGATCACCGCGGTCATGGCGCTAGCGCCGACCCCGATGCGTACGGGGACCTGGGTGAGGGCGGCTGGGCCGCGCTGGTCGAAGACATCGGCCTGCTCTCGGCCAAGATCCGCGCGGACCATCCGGACCTGCCGCTCATCTTGCTCGGGCACAGCATGGGGTCGTTCGCCGTGCAGCAGTACCTGCTTGACCACAGCGCCGACGTCGACGGCGTGGTGCTGACCGGGACCGCGGCGATCGACCTGCTCGAGCCCGCGCTGGACCTGGACCAGCCGCTGGACCTGGCCGTGTTCAACGCGCCGTTCCAGCCCGCGCGCACCGACTACGACTGGCTGTCGCGCGACGAGGCCATCGTGGATGCCTACATCGCCGATCCGGCCTGCGGCTTCGGGATCGACGTCGACTCGGCCAAGGTCATGTTCACTGGCGCGCGGCGGCTCGCCGACCCGGCTCAGGTCGCCGCGATGCGGTCCGACCTGCCGGTCTACATCGCGGCGGGCGAAGCCGACCCGGTTAACGGCGGTCTCGCGCTGCTGACGCCGCTGACGGACCGGCTCCAGTCCGCGGGCCTGACCGACGTCACCGTCCACATTTATCCCAGTGCGCGGCACGAGATCCTGAACGAGATCAACCGGGACGAGGTCATCGCCGCGCTGAACAGCTGGCTCGACCGCGTGGTGACCAGCTCAGGCCAGGACGACTAGGGCGTGTCGCCCATGTCAGCCGTTCCCCCCGGAGGCCGTGGCCATTCTTACCCGACGTGCGCCGTAGGTTGCGAACCGGCCAGCTTGGGGATGAGCGACAGACGATGGGCTGGCTTAGGCTGGCTGATGATATTTCCCTGGCCGAGGTCGCAGCTGAGGTCGGACAGCAGCTCCAGCGTGGCGTAGTCCTCGATTCCTTCGGCGACGATGCGCAGGCCAAGGGCGTGGCCGAGGTTGATGGTCGCGCGAACGAGGTCGAGGGCGCGCCCGCTGTCGTCGCCGGTGAGCGCGGCGATAAAGATCCGGTCGAGTTTGAGTTCCTTCACCGCCAGGCTACTGAGGTGGGCGAGTGAGGTGAAGCCGGCGCCGAAGTCGTCGATCGACACGACGATGCCCTGGTCCCAGAGCTCTTGGATGACACTTCGGGATCGATCGAAGTGGGAGATGACGGTCGTCTCGGTGATCTCCAGAACGAGGGCTTCGGCGGGCACCTGATGACTTTCGAGGAGGTCGCGGACGAGATCTGTGAACCGCGGATCGAGAAGGTTCGCCGGTGAGATGTTGACCGAGACTGACAGGGAGTTTCCGGCGTTCCTCCAGGCAGCGCACTGCGCGAGGGCGTCGGTGAGCACGAAAGTCGTGATCGCTCTCATCAGGCCGGCTTCTTCGGCCAGGGGAAGGAACTCAAGGGGTGAGACGATGCCGAGCCTGGGATGGACCCAGCGGAGCAGGCTCTCGACAGCGACGATCCTGCCGGTCCGCAGATCGAGCTGTGGCTGGTAGTGCAGCACGAGTTGGCGTTCGTCGATGGCTGTGCGCAATTCGTCAAGTAGCAGCAGCCGGTTCCCGCTTTTGTCCAGGTCAGGCTGGTAGATCGCGAAGGGAGTGCCGGCCAGCTTGGCCCGGTACATCGCGACGTCCGCGCACCACAGGAGGCTTGCCGCATCGGTGGCATCAGTGGGTGCCAGCGCGATGCCGATGCTCGCGCTGATGTGGACCCGCACCGTATCAAGCACGAAGGGTTCGGCCAGCCGGTCCGTCAGTCGCTGGGCGACCGCGGTGGCATAACCGGCGTCTCCGTCCACGAGCACGACGACAAACTCGTCACCCCCGAGCCGGATAGGCAGATCGGCCTCGCGCAGGCAGGCAGACAAACGGGGGCCCAACTGCTTGAGGAGCTCATCTCCAACGGGGTGGCCGAAGGTGTCGTTGATCTCCTTGAAATGGTTGAGGTCAAGGAAGAGGAACGCGATGAATCGCGGCCGCGCTGCCGCTGCGTCATAATCTGCGAAGAACGCGTCGAGCACAGTGAAGAGGTAACGACGGTTGCCAAGACCAGTGAGCTCATCGGTGACCGACTGGTGGCGGCGTTCCTGGCTGAGGGACCTCATCCCGCGCAGGGACACAACCAAACGGATGCCGACAAGCAGGAGAGTGGCAGTCGCAAGGCCGAGCGCAAGCCGGCTCGTCGCGTGCAGGTTTCCGACAAAGAGGACGACTAGGGCACACGCGGCGCTGAGCCCCGGAATGACGAACAAGGCTGGCTTTCGAAGGGTCTGCGGGTTGGAGGGGCGCGGCCGCAACCAGACTGACATCGACAGAACCAGCATCGACGTCGGCCAGGCGATCGCATCGAAAATGAAGCCCAGCCGCGACGCCCCGAAGGATGTCCCGAAGAGGCTGGCGATATCACCGACGGCATTGATAGCTATTCCCGCAGCCATGAGGAGCCACGGTGCCTTCCGCCTGCCGGACATCACCGTCGATCCGCCCACGACCAGGCTGAGCAGCAGTATGTCTCCGACCGGGTACGCCAAGTTGGTCGCCGTCGCGACGGAAGTCCCACCGGTCAGATGAAGGACTCTTTCGAACACGAACGCCGCGCACACCGACGCGGTGCCGACGCTCGCGACAGCGCCGTCCAGCCAGCTAGGAGTGGCGAGCCTCCTCACCTCTCCACGCATGAAGATCACGGCTGCCACGTAAGTGAGCGGGTAGAACCCGAGGTAGAAAACGTCCGCGAGCGAGGGCGTCGAAGGCGTGACGCCGCCCAGTGACTCGACCGTCAGCGCAATGTCGCCGAACGCCCACATGAGCAGGCCGAAGCCGAGCGTCAGCGCCACGGCACGCCCGGACCGCCGGGTGAATCCACGGACGATGCACAGGGCGGCGGCGACAATCTCGAAGCCATTGACCGACCAGCCGTCGAGCAGCTCCGAAGACCGGCCGGGACCCCGGACGATCAGGGACGCAAGATAACCCAGGAGGAGGAGAGCCATCAGCGCATACGCGGCCCACAATGCGTGCTCGGCACGGTAGCGCTGGTAGGACCACCAGGCGTGGTAGCGGTGCTCCGGCCCGTCGACGCCCCGAGATATTCCCATTATCTTGCGCTCCGGCTGGCAACGACGGCGCCTTGCGGTATGTCTCGTTCTGCCGTCATGCACTCATAGTAGTTGACTAGTAACTCTTTGCCACAAAAGCTTGTTGAGCTAACCGAACGCATCATCCCGCAGCGCCGTCCGGTCGCCGTGGCCGGCCTCGACGTGGCGGTCCAGCGCGTTGTAGCAGGTGTTGAGTGCGCCCAGTCAATACCCCCGGCCGCTTCCAGCCAGAAGCTTTCCGGGTCCTGCAGGCTCCGTCGGTACAGGTCGGCATAGCTCATGTCGCCATCATGGCCCAGATTCAGGCTCATGCCGTAGGGTGATTTGCATCGAACTCCTGCGGGGTGTCACCCCTTGCCTGGGTTGAATATCCCGAGCGGATCCAGGGTGCGGCGCACCGCGGACTGCAGGGCGAGATTGCCGGGATCGAGCTCGCGGCGCATGCCGTCACGTTTCAGGATGCCGACGCCGTGCTCGCCGGTGACGGTGCCACCCAGGGCGAGTGCCGCGTCCAGGAGCTCCTCGAACGCGGCCTGAGCCGCGATGCGGGCCGCCGCGTCGCCCGGCGGGGTGATGATCAGCGGGTGCAGGTTCCCGTCGCCGGCGTGGGCGATGGTCGCGATATGCACGTCATGCCGGGCCGCGATCGCGCCGATCTGTTCCAGCATCTCGGGGACCTTGGATCGCGGCACGCAGATGTCCTCGGTGAGCACCGGCCCGAGCCGTTCCAGGGCCGGGTAGGCCAGCCGCCTGGCCTCGAACAACGCCTCCGCCTCGGTATCGTCGGTCGACTGCTCCACCCATATCGCGCCAACGTCGGCCATGGCTGCGGCGATCGCGTCTGCCTCGGCCGCACCCGAGTCCCCGGGCGTGTCCACCCGCGCCAGCAGCAGGGCGGTCGCGTCCGTGCCGATACCCATGTGCTTCCAGTCCTCCACCGCCTGCAGGCAGAACCGGTCCAGCAGCTCGAGTACGGCCGGGGTCAGGCCGCGCCGGGTGATCTGCGCGACAGCCTCTCCGGAGGCGACCAGGTCGTCGAACGCCCCGACGATCGTGCGCGGGATCCCGGCCGGCGCGGGCCGCAGCCGCAGGGTTACCTCGGTCACCACGCCGAGCGTCCCCTCGGACCCGACGAAGAGCCCGACCATGTCGAGCCCGGCCACGCCCTTGGTGGTGCGCCGCCCGAGGCGGACCACATCGCCGTAGGCGACCGGGCCGCCCACGACGGCACGCAGGCCCAGTACGTAGTCGCGGGTGACTCCGTACTTCAGGCAGCACAGGCCGCCCGCGTTAGTCGCCACGTTGCCGCCGATCGTCGACCACGGAGCGCTGGCCGGGTCCGGCGGGTACCACAGGCCGTGTTCGGCGACGGCGGCCTTGACGTCGTTGTTGACAGCGCCCGGCTGGACGACGCAGAGCAGGTTGTCCGGGTCGATCTCCAGCACCTGGTTCATCGGCGACAGGTCAAGGACGACACAGCCGCTGACCGCGTTGGCGCCGCCGGAAAGCCCGGTACCCGCGCCGCGCGGCACAACGGGAATCCCCAACTCGGCGCAGGTGCGGACGACGTGCTGCACCTCGGCTTCTGAGCGAGCCCGTACGCCGGCCACCGCCTTCCCGGCCGGAGCCCACTCGGCCTCGTCGTGCGACATGGCGGCGAGCACGTCAGGGTCGACCACGAGGCGGTCACCGGGCAGCTCCCGGCTCAGCGCGTCCACCAGGATCCCGGCAGCGATCACGACAGCACCTCCCCATCCAGGGCCTCGGCGATCAGGCCGGCCGCTACCGCGAGGGTCCTGCCAGGCACGTCCATCCCGGTTACCTCTTGCTGCATACCGCCACCCTAGGCTCTGGCTATGAATTCACCAGCCGGCGCTGATGCGGGCAGGCCACCCGCCTGGTTCTCGGCCGCCCTGGCCACAGAGCCCCGGGAGGGGCTGACCACCGTCGAGGGAACCGCAATCGCCTACCGGGCGTGGGGGGATGCCGGGGACCGGGGCATCGTGCTCGTGCACGGCGGCGCGGCGCACTCCCGCTGGTGGGACCATATTGGCCCGCTGCTGGCGAACGGCTGGCGCGTCGTCGCCCTGGACCTGTCCGGGCATGGCGACAGCGGGCGCCGGGACAGCTACACCCTAGATAAGTGGGCCCGGGAGGTGCTCGCCGTGGTCGCCGACGCCGGGATCACCACCCCGCCCACCGTGATCGGGCACAGCATGGGCGGCCTGGTCACGCTGCGGCTCGCCAGCCTGGTCGGGTCCCGTATCGCCGGAGCTGTCGCCATCGACTCGCCTGTGCGCGACCTTACCCCTGAGGACCGCGCGGCGCGCCAGCAGCGGGCGTTCGGGCCGCTGCATGTCTACCCCACCCGCCAGGCCGCCATGGCGCGGTTTCACCCCGTCCCCGATCAGCCCGTGCTTGCCTATATCAGGGATCATGTGGCCGCTACCTCGGTCCGTCCGGTCGAAGGCGGCTGGACGTGGAAGTTCGACCCGGGGATCTTCGCCCGGGAGCAGTTCACCCCCGAGCTGCTGACCCGGCTGGACTGCCGGGTGGCGCTCTTTAGGGCCGAATACGGAATCGTGACGCCGCAGCTGAGCGAGGTCATGTACGACCGGCTTGGCCGCGTCGCCCCGGTGGTGGAGATCCCGGCCGCGGGGCACCACATCATGCTCGACCAGCCCATCGCGCTGGTCGCGGCGCTCCGGACGCTGGTCTCGGACTGGGATCACTCGCTGCCGGGCACGCCCCAGGGCACCGGCACCGGCACCGGCACCGGTCCCGGTCTCGAGGCCTGAGTCCATGGGCTCCGGCCCAGGCTCGGCGACGCTCAGGCGGTGGCCCGGGTCTCCAGCAGATGGTCCAGAGCCGCCGCCGCGTCCAGCGGGTTGGCTAGCGCCGCCCACCGCGCGCCCGCGAGGTCTGCGAGCTGCGCGGCTTGCTCGTGGTCGCCGGCGGGAGCCAGGATGATTAGCTCTGGCAGCGCCCGAGCCGTCTTCAGGGTGTCGTCGTCGTCGGTGGCGCGGCAGTCGGACAGCAAGATGACGACCCGGCGCCGGGCCCGGGCGGGCGCCAGCTGCTCTCCCGCGGCCTTCAGCGCGTCCGACAACCGGGTGACCCCATGCCCCCGGAGCCGCAGCAGCCGCTCGGCCACGACCGCGGGGGCGATGTCGCTGGCCAGGGGACGGATGAGGTCCACGGACGCGGCGAAAGAGAGGACGGCGTGCTCCCGCGGAGCGCGCCACGCGCAGGCGGCGGCGACCGTCGCCGCCGCGGCCAGCCTCGCGCCGTTCATCGAGCCCGACCGGTCGACCACCACCGCGAAGGCCGTGTGGGCCCGAGCCCAGTGCGCGGTGGTCAGGTCGTCGAGGGCGACCGGCCGGGCCTGTGAACGGGCCGCCGAGATGCCCTCGATCGAGGCGTCGATATCCAGGTCACCGTCCGCGGCGCCGCGGACGGGCCGCAGCCGTGAGATCCCGCGCATCGAGACGCGTCCGGTTCGGGCGCGCTCGAGCACGATGGTTGAGCTGAGCCGGATCGCGGCGGCGCGCAGGCGCTCGTCGGTCGCGTTGGTCATCGCGACGAGGAGCTCGAACACCGCCGGATCCTCGGCTAGGGCCTGGCTCATGGCCTGCTCGTCGAGCACGCCGACCTCGGGACTGATCTCGGCGAAGCGGGCGTGACGGGAAAGCTCGTGGCGACCCACGGTCTTGCCGTCGGGGCGTCCCGACTTCGGGGAGTTGGGTCGCGGGGGGCGCCCGCCGACCGCCGAAGCGGACGGTGGGCTGGTCATTCCCCCAGGCTGTCATTGCCTCCCGGCGGCCCGTCTGCTGGCCTGGCGGCCCGTACCCGCCGGAATATCTCCTCGATGACCTGGTCGGCCGACCGCTGGCACGACTCGTGCCGCCGCACCCGCCCGGACAAGGTGGTCAGGGCCGCGTCCAGCCCGACCTGCCAGTCGTCGGCGGGGACGACGCGGATTTCGGCGAGCTCAGGGACCAGCCGGGCATAGTCGATGGCGCCCCGCACCGAGGCCCCGGAGCGAAGATCGGGATGCTCCCGGGTGGCGCGGGCGAGATCGGTGGCCTCGGCGATCAGGGTCTGCTTGGTGTCCGGCGCGGCGAGCTGGACGATCTGACGTTCGTGCTCGGCATCCTGGTAACCGACGGAAATCCGGCAGGTCCGGTCGTACAGCGCCATCGACAGCCGCGACGTCCCGACCGAGTCGTAGGGGTTCATGGCGGCCACCAGGCGGAAGCTGGCGTCCGCGATCACCCGGCCGAGCCGCGCCACGTTGATCTCGCCCTCGGACATGACCGTGAGCAGGACGTTGATCGTTTCCTCGGGAACCCGGTTGAGCTCCTCGACGTACAAAAGCCCGCCGTCGCGCATGGCCCGTACCAGTGGCCCGTCGGAGAAGTTCTCCGGCCGGTAGCCCTGTTCCAGGACCAGCGCCGGATCGAAGGATCCGACCAGGCGGGCCGGGGTCAGCTCGGCACTGCCCTCGACCAGCACGAATTCGGTATGCCGGGATTGCGCGACCTGGCGTAGCAGGGTGGATTTGCCCGTACCTGGCGGTCCTTCGAGCAGGATGTGGGCGCCAGACGCGAGCGCTGCTCGCACCAGCTCCAGCTCGCGCTGGCGCCCGACGACCTGTTTTGACTTCGGGCCGGTGCTCAAGGACCGAGGCGCGCGTCAGTGCTCGTGGACGATGACGCCGCGGACGTTCTGGCCCGCGAGAAGGTCGTCATAACCCTCGTTGACCTCGTCCAGGGTGTAGGTCCGGGTGATGATCTCGTCGAGTTTGAGATCACCCGCCTGGTAAAGCCCGAGGATCTTAGGGATGTCGGTGGTGGGGTTGCAGTCGCCGAAAAGACTGCCCTTCACCGTCTTGCGGAACAGGGTCAGGACGGACCCCGACAGCGTGACGGTCGGCAGCTCCAGCTTGTTCAGCCCGGTCACCACGACGATGCCGCCCTTGCCGATCGCGTTGAATCCGGCGGACACGACGTCGGCCGTCATGAGGTCGACGGTCAGGATGGCCGAGTCGGCGCCCTGACCACGGGTCATCTCGGTGATCGCTTCCTGCGCCTCCTCGGCGGTGGCGAACGCGTGGGTCGCACCGAGCTCCATCGCCTTCTCGCGCTTGTTCTCCAGCGGGTCGATGGCGACGACGTTCTTCGCGCCGGCGTAGCGGGCGCCCTGCACCGCGTTGATGCCGATACCGCCGATCCCGTAGATGGCGACGGTGTCGCCGGGGGCGACGTTCGCGGTGTTCACGGCGGATCCCCATCCGGTCGGCACGCCGCAGCCGACGAGCACGGCCTTATCTAGGGGCAGGTCGTCGTCGACCTTGATGGCTGAGGTCTGGCTGATCACGCCGTACTGGCTGAAGGTCCCGATCATGCACATCGCGCCGTACTGGCCGCGGGGCCCGGTAATCGGGAACCTATCGCCGGGAAGGTAGCCCTCAAGGATGGTGGCGCCCATATCGCAGATGGACTGACGGCCGGTGGCGCAGTAGCGGCACACACCGCAGTTCGGGATGAAGGAGCACACCACGTGATCGCCGGGAGCCACGCGGGTCACGCCCGGCCCGACCTCCTCGATGATCCCCGCACCCTCATGGCCGAGCACCATCGGAAGCCGCGCCGGGAGATCGCCGTGAGCGATGTGAACGTCGGAGTGACACAGGCCCGCGTGGGTGTAGCGGATGAGAACCTCACCATCCCGCGGCCCGTCCAGGTCAAGCTCCTCGACCTCGATGCGCTTGCCCGGTTCGTAGACGACAGCGGCCCTTGTCTTCATCGACGCTCCTTCGGTTCGGCTGTTAGTCCTCAGTCTGCCCCGAGCCTAGTCCGTTAGATGTTTAAATTCTGGACAGGTCCCGGCCGCGACGAGACTGGCCCCCGCGCAGTTCGCCTGAGTGCTTTCGCTGACGCGTTCTGCCTCTGGCGTCTACACGGACGGCCCCTAGAGCCCCGCCTGCGGGTGCCGGATGTCATGCGGGGGCTCGTAGAACGTCGTATCCCTGAGCTGCTCATGGCAGGCCTCACAAGACACCCACACATGACCCATGCCCCGGCCATGCTCGGCACGTTCCCTGGCCGGCGCGCAGATGCAGGGCTTCCAGCTGACGCGCGCCATGCCGGGCCACAGCCGGTGACCGAATGGACAGCGCTCTGGCTTGCGTTCGAAAATAGAAACTGACACACAATGATCATGTCACAGGGACTGGCCCGCGCACGGCCTAGGCCGGTCAGGCGGCCCGGGGGGCGGAGATATCCGGGGCATCGAGGAGTTCCCTGAGGTACTGGCCGGTGTAACTCGCCTCCATCTGGGCGACCTGCTCGGGAGGGCCGACGGCGAGTACCGAGCCGCCGCGCGAGCCGCCTTCCGGGCCGAGGTCGATGACCCAGTCGGCGGTCTTGATCACGTCCAGGTTGTGCTCGATCACGATGACCGTGTTGCCGGTGTCGACCAGCCGGTTCAGCACGCCGAGCAGCTTGCGGATGTCCTCGAAGTGCAGGCCGGTGGTCGGCTCGTCCAGCACGTAGATGGTCCGCCCGGTGGCCCGGCGCTGCAGTTCGGCGGCCAGCTTGACGCGTTGCGCCTCGCCGCCGGACAAGGTGGACGCGGGCTGGCCGAGCCGGACGTAGCCCAGGCCCACGTCCACCAGCGTCTTCAGGTGCCGGCCGATGGCGGGCACCGGGGCGAAGAACCCGGCCGCCTCCTCGATTGGCATCGCCAGCACCTCGGCGATCGTCTTGCCCTTGTAGTGCACCTGCAAGGTGTCGGTGTTGTACCGGGCACCGTGGCAGACCTCGCAGGGCACGTACACGTCGGGCAGGAACTGCATCTCGACCTTGATCGTGCCGTCTCCGGCGCACGCCTCGCACCGGCCGCCCTTGACGTTGAAGGAGAACCGGCCGGGCTGATAGCCGCGGACCTTCGCCTCGGGGGTCTGCGCGAACAGCCTGCGGATGTGGTCGAACACCCCGGTATAGGTAGCGGGGTTGGACCTCGGGGTCGCGCCGATCGGGTCCTGGTCCACGCGCACCACCTTGTCCAGGTGCTGCATGCCGGTGACCGCGGTGTGCTTGCCGGGCACGGACCTGGCACCGTTGAGCTCCCGGGCCAGAGCACGGTAGAGGATGTCGTTGACCAGCGTGGACTTGCCTGACCCGGACACGCCCGTGACGGCGACGAACAAGCCGAGCGGGAACGCCACGTCCACCTTCCGCAGGTTGTTCGCGCTCGCCCCCTGGACCACGACTTCCCTGTCCGGCGAACGCTTCCGGCGGACGGCCGGCACCGTAATGGACTTGCGGCCGGCCAGGTAGGCGCCGGTCAGCGACTCGCCGCTGGCCAGCAGGTCCTCCGGCGGACCGGACACCACGATGTTGCCGCCGCCCTGGCCGGCCTGCGGGCCGATGTCGACGACCCAGTCGGCGGCCCGGATGGTGTCCTCGTCATGCTCGACGACGATCAGCGTGTTACCGAGATCCCGCAGCCGGGTCAGCGTCTCAAGCAGCCGGTGGTTGTCCCGCTGGTGCAGCCCGATCGACGGCTCGTCCAGCACGTACAGCACGCCGGCCAGGCCCGAGCCGATCTGGGAAGCGAGCCTGATCCGCTGCGCCTCGCCGCCGGCCAGGGTCGCCGAGGCCCGGTTCAGCGACAGGTAGTCCAGGCCCGTATCCAGCAGGAATTCCAGGCGCGAGATCATCTCGGCCAGGATCGGGCCGGAGATCTTCTCCGCCGCCCCGGACAGGTTCAGCGCCCGCAGGCACTCGGCCAGTTCGCCGAGGGGCAGCGTGCAGAAGTCAGCGATGGACCTGCCATCCACCTGCACGGCGCGGGCGATGGGCTTGAGCCGCGTCCCTTGGCAAGCCGGGCACGGTACCTCCCGCATCAACCCGGCCCACCTGGTCTCGTTCTCAGCCTCGGCCCGCTTCCGCTCGATGTAAGGGATCGCGCCCTCGAAGCGGGCCTCGTATGAGCGCGGCCTGCCGCTCCTGGTCGTGTACTGGACATGCACCGGCTCGTCATGCCCGTACAGCAAGGCCTGCCGTGCGGGTGCGGGGAGCTTTGACCACGGCGCGCCGATGGTGAAACCGAGGGTCTGGCCCAGTGCTTCGATGAGCCGGACGAAGTAGCCGCTGACGTGGCCGCCGCTCCACACCGTGATGGCACCCTCTTGGAGGGACTTGGACTCGTCCGGCACGATCAGCTCCGGGTCGACCTCCATCCGGCTGCCCAGGCCGGTGCAGTCCGGGCACGCCCCTGACGGCGAGTTGAACGAGAACGAGCGGGGTTCCAGCTCGTCAAAGGACAGGTCGTCATACAGGCAGGCCAGATGCTCGGAGAACATCCGCTCCCGCTGCGGGTCGCTCTCGGGCAGGTCCGTGAAGTCCAGGATGACGACGCCGCCGGACAGCGACAGCGCGGTCTCCACCGAATCGGTGAGCCGGCGCCGCGCCGACGGCTTGACCTGAAGCCGGTCCACGACGACCTCGATATCGTGCTTGGCGTTCTTCTCAGGCAGGTCACCGATGATCTCTGACTCCAGCCGGATCACGGTCCCGTCGACCCTGGCCCGCGAGTAGCCCTTGGCCGCCAGGCCGCGCAGCAGTTCGGCGTACTCTGCCTTACGGCCGCGCACGACCGGTGCCAGCACCTGGAACCTGGTGCCCGCCGCCAGCTCCAGCACCTGGTCGACGATCTGGTGCGGGCTCTGCCGAGCGACGGGCCGGCCGCAGACCGGGCAGTGCGGCTGGCCGACCCGGGCGAACAGCAGGCGCAAGTAGTCATAGACCTCGGTAGCCGTGCCTACCGTGGAACGCGGGTTCCGGCTGGCCGCCTTCTGGTCGATCGATACTGCCGGCGACAGCCCGTCGATGTAGTCCACGTCCGGCCGGTCCAGCTGGCCCAGGAACTGCCGCGCGTACGCCGAGAGCGACTCGACGTACCGGCGCTGACCCTCGGCGAAGATCGTGTCGAAGGCCAGGCTCGACTTCCCCGACCCGGACAGGCCGGTAAAAACGATCATCGCGTCCCTGGGCAGTTCCAGCGAGACATTCTTCAGGTTGTGCTCACGCGCGCCACGGATAACAAGACGATCAGCCAACAGTGTTCAGCACTCCAAAGGGATGTTGCCGCTTCCAAGCGGGGGCCTGCCAGAAACAAGGCCGCAAATACTGGCACGTATAACCAAAGCGGGCCGCCCTGGATTCCGGCGGCCGGAGCAGACGATCTGGGCGGACGGCGTGGTGAAAAGCTGGCCCCAGCGGATCCCGGCTGAGTCGGGTAAGCGGAAGATGGTGAGCGTGACCGAGCCTGGCTAACCTTGGTCTAAGTCCTTCCGTGCGGCCGGCTTACCGCGCGGCAGGATGAGGGCCTGCGGAGGGAGCCGGGATCATGGCGGAAGGGCCTGCCCTAGGTTTCGCCGGCTTGCTGCGGCAGCTACGGACCGAGGCCAGGCTGACGCAGGAGGAACTGGCGGAGGCGGCGGGCCTGAGCCCGCGGTCGGTCAGCGACCTGGAGCGAGGCATCAACCGCACCGCCCACAAGAACGCCGCCGTGTTGCTGGCCGGCGCGCTCGGCCTGGCCGAGCCGGTGGTCACGTTGTTCGTGGCCGCGGCCCGCGGGCGCGCACCGGCTGCGGAGGTGCTGGCGGCCCTGTGCGGGGAGGTAAGCGCAGCAGCACCTGAAGGTTTCCGACCTGGCGGGAGTCTGGTGTGGTCGGGGTGCCCTTACCTGGGGCTGGTGCCATTCGAAGAGCAGGATGCACGGGTCTTTTACGGGCGCAGCGAGCTGGTGGCCAAGTTGGTGCAGCGGGTTGCGGCGCGGCTGGACGCAGCAGGGATACTGCTGGTGACCGGGGAATCGGGGGCAGGAAAGTCCTCGCTGCTGAGAGCAGGATTGATGCCGCGACTAGCGGCTGGTGCTCTCGGGCCGGGCTCGGAGAGGTGGCCTCGTCGGGTGATACGGCCCACCGGTAATCCGCAGGCCACCGGGATCTCCCTCCCGGCCGATACCGGCCCCGGGGGCGGCGTGAACGGGGTGGCATTCAGCCCGGACGGCAACCTGCTGGCCAGCGCCGACGCGGACGGCACCGTGGGGCTGTGGAATACCGCCACTGGACAAGCCATCGCCTCTCTCCCCGCTGATAGCGGGGTCGGAGTAAGTGCGGTGGCGTTCAGCCCGAACGGCAACCTGCTCGCCAGCGCCGACGCCGACGGGACCGTGCAAACATGGCACATGTCGCTTTTCGCAAATCCTTACGCGGCACTCTGCGCCGATGTCGGGTCACCGACATCCGCCGACTGGGCGCAGTACGCTCCTGGCGAACCGCAACCCAGCGTCTGCGGTTGACACGCGGTGTCCTCCCGCAAGCACCGGGCCCGGGCTGCTTGCCGATCGCCATCAGCGCGCACTGCCTGGCCGTGCATTCTCACCTGTCACGCTCGTGTCGGCGTTGATCAGGGCGGCGATGGCCGGATGGCGGCGTAGCTTTTCCAGGCAGCGACCGCGGTTCGGCCCGATGCTGCCGACTGCTATGCCGAGCCTGGCGCTGATCTCGGTGGACTGCACGGGCGGATCCTCAGTCAGCAGGACGATCAGTCGCTGGCAGCATGAGGGCAGCTCCTTGAACGCCTCGCGCAGCGCCGCGTGGCCCTCGGCCACGAGCAGCTCCAGCTCCGCCGTCACGACCTGCTCGTCCGAGATGTTCTCGGCGTCCAGGACCTGCCCGGCAGTATCCGCTCGCGCGGCGCGCAGGACCCAGACGCATTCGCGGCGGGTAGTGGTAACGAGCCAGCCGGGGAACGCAGCCGGATCGCGGAGTTTATCCAGCTGGTCCACCAAGTGCACCCAGACGCTCCGACCGACGTCATCGGCGTCGGCGCCGCCCAGCCGGTATCTGCGGCAGATCGACCAGATCAGCGGAGCGTACCGCTCGACAAGCGCGTCCCACGCCAGCTTGTCGCCGTTCCGGGCGCGGATCACCAGGTCAGTGACCACCTGCGGAGGAGATGGCAGGGCAGCGGGGGGCTCCGGCGGGTAGGGCTGTGCCGGGCTGGTGCCTGCCTCAGCGGCCATGATCGGCCAGCCAGCGGTGAATGCGGTTCATGATGACCTCCTGATGGGCTGGATCGTCTGCAGGCAGCGCCAACGCGGCTAGTTCCACTGTGGGCGGCATGGAGGGTGTTCACCACACGTATCGGCCCACAGGACAACCCACAGGAATCTGCCTACCTGGCGCTACCACCTGGCGGTGAGATGCTCAGGCCGACGCCCCTCGAGACGAGATGCATCTCCGCGTCCAGTGTGCTCGCCTCGGGAAGGCACGCGACCCGCCGCGAATCGATCGGCGGGCGTCTACCGTCAGGAACTCGTCGACGTGGAGAAGCCGGAAGAAGCCTCCTCCGCCATCCTCTGCGGCATCATGCCGTGGTGGCCGGGTTCCCTCGGTCCCACTCCTGCCGGACCAGAACGACCGCACCGAGCACCTGGATCTCGGTCGGGCGTCACGAGCCGGAGGGCCCCTGTAGGACTTCCGAGGGGCCCTCCGCTCGTGTTCTGATCGGCAGTTATGTCGAAGCAGGAAGCTGTGGCACTTTGCTGCTTCGGTTACTTCCTGCCGAAGCTGTCGAATTCTCCGTTTTGTGCGCCTCCGAGAAAAGCATGCCATTCGTCCGGTGTAAATCGGAGAACTGGCCCTTGGGAGTCCCTGCTGTTGCGTACGCCGATCTCGCCGTCGGGCAGGCTCGCCACCTCGACGCAGTTACCGTTGGAGAAACTGAGAGAGCTCTTGACCCAGTTAGAACCTGAGCCCGGCCTTTCGAGCATAGGTTTATCCACGTTGCTACCTCACTGATTTGTTGGCTGTTATCCTGTGACGCGCGACTGCGGAGTGTAGATTACATATTACTCAACGTAGTCGCTCAACTCTTAGACTAGCAGACCCCGCGGGCATCCCGCGTCCCTCTCGCCTCAAATAGCGCCACGGCCCAGTGAATGTCTGTTGTACCCACGGCGTACCGCACACCTCAAAGGCGTGCAAACATGGCAGCGCCTGCCCACCCAGCTGGGCCGCCTAGGAGCGGTCACGCCAGTGGGCCGTCACCACGACGATGGGGGATCAGACGACTTGCGTCAGCTACGCATTAGCGTGCCGCCTAGGCACCTGACCAGTGCGACTTCGCTGTCTCGAGTATGAGCGCCTTCGAGGCCGCCGGGTCGAGGGATGCCTCGGAGAGCATCTGATAGGCAATCCTGTGCAGGTAAGTTTCCCTCTCCCCCTCCGAGGAGAAGCCGCTCCTCATATGCTCAGCGCTAACCACGTCTTGCAGCATCGCATCACTATCTGCCCCGAAGCCAAATATGACAAAGGATTCTCCGAACACCGTATGCTGCGCGCTAAGGGGGAGAATCTGCAACGTCAGATTTGGCCGGTCGGCCTCTCGCGCGAGGTGCTGAAGCTGCTCATACATCACCGACTCATCACCCACGCGGCGTTTCAACACCGATTCATCGAGCACGACTGATAGCTGCAGTCCGTCACGATCCAGCACCTGCTGGCGTCGCGTGCGGACCCTGACCAATCGCCCGATCATGCCCGGCGTCATTGGCTCGACTCGGCCATAGCTGCTGATAATATGCCGGGCGTAGCTTTCAGTTTGCAGCAGGCCAGTGACCACGTAAATGTGCCAAATGGCGATGGTGGCTGCTTCATGCTCGAGGCCGATGAATTGGCGGTAGTCCTCCGAGAGGCTTTCGGCGAATTCCTCCCACCAGCCCTTCTGCGCCGCATCCTCGGCGAGCTCCAGGAGGAGCGCGCGGCGGGGCCCGGCGATCTGGTAATAGTCGAGCAGTCTCTCGACGTCCCGCGGCCGCAAGCCGGTCCTGGCCCGCTCGTACCGGCTGATCTTGGAGGGCGACCACTTCAGCGCGGCGGCAACGGACTCTCCGCTCTTGCCCTTGCTCTCCCTGATCTCGCGCAGTTCAGCGGCCAGCCGACGGCGCCGCACCGTGGGACTTGCTGGCGCGATCATCGAGCATCCTCCTGTGTCGCGCGGGCAGACTACTGCCACGGTAACGCAGATTGCGCGGAGACAATCCTTGCAACCTTTAGTACACCGTACACATACCCATCGCAACCAGGGGGCTCAGCTTTCACCGGTTCGGCCGAACATTGACGCCTCCGGTCAGATTGCGCCGGTGAACGTCGAGCCGACGTGCATCTGGATGGCTCGCGGCAGCGGTCAGCCGCCCTCACTTCGACCATGTGCGGTCGCGGGCATCGGCCCGGCCATGGCGATGGCGGGGCGATTGATACGCCTGGTCCCGCTGGTCTTGAAAATGCCTATTGCGCAGTAAGGCCACGCATTGCCACTGTTGTATAGCTATATGGTGGAAGGCACGGCAGTTAATAAAAGCGCCTGGAGTGGTCGGCTCAACGGAGCCTCCGGCCGGGCTCCGGCACTTAGCCAGGCTTGGGCGCAATGAACTTGCCGTCTTTGATGGAATCGCACGATTGGCCTGCTGCGGATTGGGTGAGTCGGCAACAGGCTGTTAGTCGGGCGCCAGGTTTCTCACTCAACATGGTGAGTGAGCGGGCTCATGGCCACCACTTGGGCGCTGGACGCCTGTGCCGCCGCGAGTACTGCAGAGCCAGCCAGTGCTGAGCTGGCCGCACTTAGTGCTAGGATAGCGGGAATGATGATGGTTCGCTTAATGCGCATGATTCCTCCATGCCGTTTACACAGTTCAGCGGCCTGCTGCATGGCTTCGTTGTCACGCGTGGCACAGCTGAGCCAGGTGGAGCTATTGCCGATTCTCGGCTATTTCATACACAGCGTAAGACATTATTTACACTTTATGCAAATACTAAATAGTGCAATATATATTGGTCGGGAATATGCATTCCTTGGTGCCGGAGAAATGTTAGCAATCCCTGCACTGCAAGGTTTCGCGCAATTTGCACCGCGCGGTGCGGCAGGTCGTGATAAAAGCGCCGTTGAGCGCCGAATTAATGTCTGAAAAATGTTCGCTTGTTCCGTAAATATTCTGGTAGTAAAGTTTGTTCCATGTCTCCGGTGACCCCGGCCGGTGCTCTGGTCGGCCGCGATAGCGAGATGGCGCTGCTGACCAGGCTCATAAAAGAGGTGGCGCGAGGGCGCGGCGGTTCGGCGCTCATCGAGGGCGAGCCGGGCATCGGCAAGTCCGCGCTGGTGCGGGCGGCCGTGGCGGAGGCGCAAGAGGCCGGCTGCCAGGTGTTCTGGGGTGCTGGTGACGAGCTAGGCCAGGCGCTGCCCCTGCTGCCGTTCCTGGATGGGTTGCGGGTCCGCGAGCCCTCGGCGAACCCCCGGCGGACCGCGATCGTCGGGCTGCTGCGCGGCGAGGTCGCCGCCGACCGCGGCACGGACGTGCCGGCGGTGCTGGCGGAGCAGTTGCTGGCGCTCGTCGCCGAGCAGTACGCGGTGCGGCCGACCATCCTGGTCATCGACGACCTGCAGTGGGCCGACCAGGCCAGCATCACCTTGTGGGGACGGCTGGCGAGGTCGGCACGGCAGGTGCCGCTGCTAGTGGTCGGGATGATGCGCCCGGTGCCGCAGCGGGACGACCTGGTGGCGCTGCGGCGGGTGGTGGATGACGCCGACCGGCTCCAGCTCACCGGGCTCACCGGTGCGGCGGCGGCCGACCTGGTAGCAGCCCTGGCCGGCGGCCGGCCCGACGGCAACCTGCGGCGGCTCGCCGACGGGGCGGCAGGCAACCCGCTCTACGTCACCGAGCTTGTCGCCGCGCTGGCCCGCGGCTCCCAATTGGCCATCACCGAAGCGGGAACCGCCGAGCTGGCGGGCGGTTCCGCGCCAAGCTCGCTGTCGGCGGCTATAGCGGATCGCCTTGGCTTTGTGGCCGGGCCGGTCCGTGAGGTGCTGCGGGCGGCCGCCCTGCTTGGCATGGATTTCGCGGTCCCAGACCTGGCGATCGTGCTGGGCCGCAGCGTGGCGGACCTGATCCCGGCGGTCAACGAGGCATGCGCCGTCGGCGTGCTGGCCGAGTCCGGCTACAGCCTCGGATTCCGGCATCCGCTGATCCGGGCGGCGCTGTACGACGAGATGCCGGCCCCGGTGCGCGCCGCCTGGCACCGCGATGCGGGACGGGCCCTGGCGGAGGCGGCCGCGCCGGCGGACCGGGTGGCCAGGCAGATGCTGCGGGCGGTCGGCGGACCTAGCGACACCGCGGAGACGATGGACGAGTGGATGCTGAACTGGCTGGCCCGCACCGCGGACCTGCTGGTCGGCCAGGCGCCCGGGGTGGCGGCAGAACTCCTCAGCCGGGCCGTCGCCAGTGGCCCGGCTGGCTCGGCCCAGCACAGCTGGCTGGCGAGCCGGCTCTCCGACGCCCTCTACCGCATCGGTGACAGGGCCGCGGCCGAGCAGGTGGCGAACCGCGCGCTGGAGCAGACGAGCGAGCCCGATCTCCTGGTGGACCTGCACTGGACGCTGGCGCAGTGCCGCATGCTGGCCGGTGAGTCCGCCGAATCCCTGGCCACGTTGGACCGGGCGCTGGCTTCTCCCGGGATCTCGGCCCGGCACCGGGCCAGGCTGCTCGTGCCGGTTGCGCGGACGCACTTCAACCTCGGCGAGGTCGAGAAGGCGGGCGGGGTCGCCGCCAGCGCGCTCGCGGCGGCGTCGGAGGCGGGCGACACCTGGGCCATGGGCTGGGCGCTGCTCATGATGGCGCTGGTGACGTCGGTGCGGGGACGGATGACCGACGCGCTGCCGCTGTTCGACCGGGCGCTGGCCGTGACCCAGGCCGATCAAGCGCTGACCGATCTGCGGCTGCTGCTGCAGATCAACAAGGCCGTCACGCTGGGCGATCTTGACCGGTATGAGGAAGCACTGGCCGCGGCCGGGCAGGCACGGGACCTCGCCGACCAGGTCGGCACGGCGATCCGGCTGGCTCAGGCGCACTGCGTCCTAGGCGAATTGCTCTTCGAAACGGGACGATGGGACGATGCGCTGGCCGAGGTGGAGCTCCTGCCTGAGAACCTGAATGGTGTAGCTTGCTGCAATCTCGGCATCGCCGCCGTGATCAGCTTCCATCGCGGCGAGATCGACGCGGCGCGTCGCCACCTCGCCGCCGCCGTCCCATACGCCGAGCGGATCGGACACCGGCTTATTGTCTCATTGGTCCTCGCCCACAGCCTGGACCGCGAACATGACGGCGCACTACCGGAGGCGCTGGCCGCGCTGACGGATGCGTTCGACGGCAATACGGAAGAAGTCGAGGAGATCGAGGACCTGCTGGCCGACGCCGTCCGCCTCGCTATGGAGACCGGCGACCTGAGCACCGCACAGGCCCTCGCGGGCCGGGCCGCCACACTCGCCGCCGAATCGGAGATCCCGCATCGGCAGGCGAACGCGCTGTATTGCCGCAGCCTGCTTGATCATGATGCCTCCCAGCTACTCTCGGCCGCGGAGCGTTACGACGACGCCGGCCGGCCGCTACTGAGCGGGAAGGCGCTGGAGGCGGCGGCCGGAGAGTTCGTCCGCACCGGCGACCGCGGCCAGGCACGGATCGCGTTCACCGGTGCCGTGGATGTCTACACCTCTCTTAGCGCGGCCGCGGACGTCGCCCGGCTGCAGGCCACGTTCCGCGCTCACGGCATCCGGCGCGGGCCGCACGCCAAGCACCGGCGGGCGCGGAGCGGCTGGGACAGCCTCACGGCGACCGAGATCAAGATCGCCGCATTTGTGCAGGAGGGACTGTCCAATCCGGAGATCGCCGCCAAACTGCTGCTATCCCGGCGGACCGTCGCGACCCACGTCTCCCACATCCTGAAGAAGCTCGACGTCCATTCACGGACCGATATAGCCCGTGAGGCCGCCCTGCGCACGATCGCGTCGAAGTTATCGCGGCGCGGGAACCGCAGGCCGTTCGGCGGGGACGGTGAGCCGGCGGGGGGGTTACGACTCACCGTCCCCACGTATTACCCCTGCGAGCCGCGTCCGCCGCCCTCGGGGATGTCGGGCCCGAAGGCGAGGGTGAAGTACACAGCTTTGCCCGCGAGGGTGGGATAAAAGCCCCACTGAGACGACAAGGTGGCGACCAGCATCAGACCCCGTCCGGTTTCCGCATCGGCTGGGACGTCCATAAGCACCGGCAAGGCGCGCGACGTATCGTGGACGTCGACGCGTAGCTGGCCGCAGGAGCAGGTGATGGCGAGCGTGACTAGCTTCCCCGCTTCCTGCCTGATGGCGTTGGTTACCAGTTCGCTGGTGAGCAGGACCGCGACGCTAGCGTCGATTGGGACTTCCCAGGCACAGATAGCCTCCCAGACCTGGCCGCGGGCCTCGGCTGCCGCCGTCGGTCCCGTGGTCAGCGGGACGCAGTGCCAGTACAGTTCGGTCGGACGGGTCGGCGCCATCGCGTTCATCGGGTTCCTTAGTGGGCCTGTTCGAGCTGGTCCGGCAGAGCGCTGGTCACTCTGCGCGGCTGCTCCCGGAAGGTCCGAGCAAGAGGCTGATGTGCTCAGTGCCGGTTGCAAATAAAATGATTCTGCAAATTGCAGTGCAAGACATCGGTCAGCTGACGGATTTTGAACGATGCCGACAAGTCCGAGCCGAGCTCGGCGCCGGCCGAAAGTTTAGTGTTCGCTTCCCGCACGCTCGAACCCTTGTTCTCTCCTTCCTGGCTGCCATACGCTGCCCGCATGACTCTGCCCTTTTCGGAAGCTCGTGCCCGCGCCGACGACGCCCGCGCCGCGTGGTGAAGGACCCGGTCGGGATCATCGGAGCCGGGCTGGTCGGGCTGGCCACGGCCCGCCAGCTCGTGCTCTCGGGCGTCCCGGTGGTGGTCTGGGAGAAGGAGGCTACGGTCGCGCGGCACCAGTCCGGGCACAACTCCGGCGTCGTGCACGCGGGGATCTACTACCCGCCGGGCTCGGCCAAGGCGCGAAGCTGCCGGCGGGGCGTCGAGCTACTGCACGCCTACTGCGCCGACCGCGGGCTGCCGTGGGACGAGCGCGGGAAGCTAGTGGTCGCCCGGGACGAAGCGGAAACCCAGCGGCTACGCGACATCGAGCGCCGGGCGCTGGCCAACGGCGTGCCCGGCGTGCGCTGGCTGGACGGGCCGGGCATCCGCGCGCTTGAGCCGGACGTCGCAGGGGTCTCCGCCCTGCTCTCCCCCACCACGGCCATCACCGATTACCCCGCGATCGCCCGGGCCTTCGCCGACGACGTGACAGCCGCCGGCGGTCAGGTGCTGACCAGCACCGCCGTGACTGCGGTGCGCCGCCGCGGCGATCAGCGGGAAGGCGTCCAGGTGAGCACCCCGGGCGGGACACACGCGGTGTCGCGGCTGGTGATCTGCGCCGGGCTGCAGACGGACTTGCTCGCCCGGGCGGCGGGCGACGTCGCCGGACCGGAAATCGTCCCATTCCGCGGCGAGTACCTGCGGCTGCGGCCCGAGCTGCGGCACAAGGTCCGCCATCTCATCTATCCCGTGCCCGACCCCGCCTACCCGTTCCTCGGCGTCCACCTCACCCCGCGCGTCGACGGCGAGGTCGACCTCGGGCCGAACGCGGTGCTCGCGCTGGCCCGGGAGGGTTACCGCTGGCGCGACGTCTCAGCCCGTCAGCTGTCCCGGCTAGCCCGGTCTGCGGCGTTCCGCCGGCTGGCCCGGCAGAACTGGCGGGCCGGCCTGCGGGAGATGCACGGGTCGCTATCACGCCAGACCTTCCTCGCCGAGGCCCGCACCTACCTGCCCTGGCTCGAAGCCGGCCACGTGACGTCCGGGCCGGCCGGGGTACGCGCACAGGCGGTAGATCCGGACGGGTCGCTCGTCGACGATTTCCGGATTCACCGGATCGGCCCGGTCACGGCCATCCGCAATGCCCCCTCCCCGGCCGCGACGGCCTCCATGGCCATCGCCGAACAGATCGAGTCCGAGCTGTCGCTCTCACTTAACACCGGAAGGTAACCAGCCGGGGGCGGGCAGTCCTGTGGTTGGGCGGCTGGCACGCAGACCCGGGCCAGGAGAGTGCGCAAGGTGTGCTGCTCGCGCTGGTCGAGGGCGCTGACGGCGGTGGCGGCGACGCGCTCGGCCTCGGTGCTGGCGCCGGCCAGCTCGTGCGTACCGGCCTCGGTGAGGTGCAGCCGGGTGACCCTGCGGTCCGAGGGATGCGGGCACCGGGCGACCAGGCCGCGTGCTTCCAGGCCGTCGATCATGTCGGTAATCGTGCGGGGCGATACGTGCAGGGCCTGGCTGACCTCGCGCATGGAGCGGTCACCCTCGGCTAGGGCCCTGAGTAGCTTCAGGCTCGACAGTGACAGCCCGTGCTCCCGGAGGGCGGCGCCGGTGGTGGTACGGATCCGGTGCGCGGCGTAAATGATGGCATCGACGGCGTCGCTGCCGGTTGCGGGTCTCACCTGAGCGCATCCTTCTGACGGTTGAGCAGTAACCGTACAATAATGAGTATCCTCACTATAGGTGTCCTCTGGAGTTTAGATGCCCTCAGGAAAGTACGGTGAGGACCCTAGAAGAGAAAGGACCATGACGTGACGACCCCCAGGCGCCGCCCGGCTCCGACGTTCCATCCGGTTGCCGTGGCGGACATCAGCGAGCTCACGCCCCGCATGCGGCGGATCACCTTCTCCGGTGACAAGCTCGCCGAATACCCCGACGACGGGCCTGCGACGCACTTCAAGCTGCTGCTTCCCGCTCCCGGGCAGGCGGAGGTCACAGTGCCCGAACTCGGGCCGGACGGGCCCATCTGGCCGGACCCGCGCCCGCTGCGGCGCACCTACACTCCTCGCCACCTCGACCGGGAGGACCGGCGGCTGACGGTGGACTTCGTGCTGCACGGTGACGGCGGGCCGGCGTCGGCGTGGGCGGCCGCGGCCCGCGTCGGCGACCGGGTCGTGGTCACCGGCGCGCGCGGAGCGTACCGGATCGACCCGGATGCCGACTGGACCTTGCTGGTAGCCGACGAGACCGCGCTGCCCGCGGTCGGAACGATCCTGGACGCCGCGCCCGCCGCCGCCCGGGTGCTGCTCGTCGCCGAGGTCGCCGACGAAGCCGAACAGCTGAAGTTGGACACGGCCGCGGAGCTGACCACGGTGTGGTGCCATCGAGGCGAGGGCCTCGACGGGTTCGGGATGGCGGCCGCGCAAGCCGTCCGTGACCTGGCCCTGCCCGAGGGACGCGGTGCGTGCTGGGTCGGGCTGGAAGCCACGGCCATGCGTGCGGTGCGCCGGCACCTTCTCGGCGAGCGCGGCCTGGACCGGGATCAGCTCTACACCCGAGGCTACTGGAAGCTCGGCGCGGCCGATCACCCCGATCACGACACCGGCGAGGACTGATCCCGCTAGCCGGTCAGGGCCTGGTACACAAGCTGGCGCAGCTGGGGGCGGATCGGGTAGGCGCTGGAGGGAAGAAGCTGGGTAAAGAACGAGACCGTCAGCTCTTCCGACGGGTCGATCAAGAACGTGGTGCTGGCCGCGCCGCCCCACGACAGCTCCCCCGCGGAACACAGCACCTTACCGGGCACAGGGTCGATGACGACGGCGAAGCCGAGTCCGAAGCCGACCCCGCGGAACGGGGATTCCGCGTACAGCGGCCGGCCGAACGTCTCCAGGTCACGGCCGCCGGGAAGGTGATTGCGGGCCATGTAGCGGACGGTGCGCGGGCTTAGCAGCCGGGTGCCGTCCAGTTCCCCGGCCGGGCTGTCCGAGCGGTGTAGCAGCATCTGGGTGAACCGGTGATAGTCCGCCGCGGTCGAGACCAGGCCGCCGCCTCCGCCGAGCATGGTCGGCGGGCGGCGGGCGGCGTCGCCCAGGGCGTCGAGCCGGAGCGCGGTGCCACCGCTCCCGGGCGCGTACAGGGCGGCCAGCCGGGGCAGTTGAGCCTCTTCGGCGTAAAAGCCGGTGTCGGTCATGCCGAGCGGGCGCAGGATCCTGGCCGCGAAGAACTCATCCAGGCGCTGTCCGGAGACGACCTCGATCACCCGGCCGAGCACGTCGGTCGCCATCGAGTAGTTCCACTCCGCACCGGGCTGGAAGAGCAGCGGGATGCCCGCCCAGATGTCGCACGCCTGCGCCAGGTCCATGCCTCGGGGCGCGGACCATTCGAACCCGGCGGCCCGGTACAGGGCGTCCACCGGATGCACCCGGTGGAACCCGTACGTCAGGCCGGCGGTATGGGTGAGCAGGTGCCAGATCCGCACCGGCTCGGTGGGCGGGACGGTGACCTGCCGCAGGTCCGAGCCGCCGGCGAACACCCGGACGTCGGCGAACGACGGGATGTAGGAGCTGACCGGATCGGTGAGCTCGAATCCGCCCTCCTCGTACAGCATCATCGCCGCCACCGAGGTAATCGGCTTGGTCATCGAGTACAGCCGCCATACTGTGTCCGTCTCGGCCGGCAGCCCGGCCTCGACGTCGCGGGATCCGTAGCTCGACACGTAGGCCAGGCGGCCGTGCCTGCTCACCGTGATCAGCCAGCCGGGCAGCCTGCCGTCGTCGACATACCGGGCGAAGTGCCGACCGATCCGAGCCAGCCGGTCCGGATCCAGGCCCACCTCGGCCGGCTCGGCCTCGGCCTTGAGCTCGCTCATCGCATCACCTTTCCCAGCATCCGCACGCCTAAAAGCTTGCCCTATCGCGAGCTTTCCCCGCCAGTGCCGGAAAAACAGATCCGCCCAGCCCGGGCCCCGGCCGTGCGAACATGCGCGGGCGTGACCACCGACAAGGCAGTTAAATAGGTCAAAGGCCAGGGAATGGCGGCTGAGCGAGCAGCTTAGGTGTGCGGGGCTGAGCTGGGCTGGCCGGCCGCGGCGGGCGCCGCTATAGGGAGGGGGCCGGTAGAAGATCTTCCTCGACGGTCACTGGTGATGTCCCCGGCGGAACATAGCCCGCGCACGGGCAGCGCCTCCGCAGGTTCAGCGGATCCAGCCGGACGGTGCAGGCCGCTGGCGTGCGGTGGGATGCGACGGTGTGCGCGCATCGGACGCACATTCCTGCCGACGGCACAGACATGGAGTGCCATTCCCAGAGCATATTGGTCCCGATGGACAGCCAGAACATGAAATAGACGAACGCGATCAGGAAGCCCACGACCTCATATTCACCAGCACCGCGCACCGACGCGACCGCAAAAGCGGAGGCGATTATGGCTGGTGTAATGAACCCGGCTGCGCTCCACCTGGCTGCGTTGCTTGTCCGCGGCCGGGACGGCTTGCGCGGCGGCTGGGCCCCGGCCAGCCGCGCGGGGACGTCGGCGGTGACCGCGGCCAGTTCCGCGCACGCACGTGCAGTGAACGTCAGGCCGATGCGCGCGTCGAACTCGTCCTTGGTCAGCCGACCCTGAACGAACGCGGCCTTGAGCACGTCGATCACCTGCTCGCGGTCGGCGCGCGACGCCCGCCGGTAGCCGCGGCCCGCTGCCTTCTCGTCTTCCGGCCCTGCCATCACGGCCCCTCCCTCGGAGGAAGCTTTAAGAACAGGGTAACCCGGCTGCCCCTGACGGCCATATCGATCGTCAGCGCTTTGGAGTAGCGGCGCGTGCGATGGTGGGGAGTACGCTTCGTGGCCGACCTGGCCATCATCGGGTGTCCGCAGACCAGGGCGCCGGCCAGGGCCTTCCACGGGTGCGATCGGCCGCTCCAAACGCGACCGTGAAGACCAGGATCAATCCCGCGGAAAGAGCAGGACGACATGAACGAGTCACTTACCTACCAGCGAATCGGAGCGGCATCTCGCGACCGGACTCATACCCTGTTCGCGCAGACGATGGGATACGTCGCGGGCACTGCCGCCCTGTTCGCGCTGGGCACCTACCTGGGCCGCGACCTAGCCGGCGGCGTGGGCATCGTCGCATTCATCGCCGCCTTCGCCTGCCTGATCGGCATGCGGTTCGCGGCGCGCAAGTCCCGGCAGCTGACGGTCGGGCTGCTGGGCGCCTTCGGGCTGCTGATCGGGCTGGCCGTGGCGCCGGTGGTCGCGTACTACGGCAGCATGGACCCGCGGGCCCTGTGGCAGGCCGGCGGCGCCACCGCGCTGTTCATCGCCGGGTTCGGGGCGGCCGGGTACGCCACCCGGCGCGACCTGACCGCGATCGCGCGGGTCTGCTTCTGGGCGCTGCTGGCCCTGATCGTGGCCGGCATCGCACTGATCTTCGTCCACATCCCGGGCGGCGACCTGATCTACTCGGTGCTCGGCCTGGTGATCTTCGCCGGCTTCACTATGTTCGACTTCCAGCGGCTGCGAGTCTCCAAGGACATGAGCGCGGCGCCCCTGCTGGCCGCGTCGATCTTCCTCGACGTGCTGAACGTGTTCCTCTTCTTCCTGGAGATCTTCTCCGGCGGGGAAAGGGCCTGAACGCTATCCCCTTCTCTCATTCTTATTCATCCGGATGGCTGGCTGCGGGGCGGGATTACCGGCCGGTCTGGGGGGAGCGGGATGCTGGCCTCGAGCACCGTCCCGCCCGTGACCGGGCTGGTGATGTCCATTGTTCCGTTGAGCGCGCCAATGCGGTCGCGCAGGCCGCTGAGCCCGCTGGTTTCCGAGCGGGGCTGCGCCCCGCCGATCCCGTCGTCGCGGACCTCGACGGCGCACCGGTCGTCGATGAGTTTCACTCGCACCCAGGCAGATGCGGCGTGGGCGTGCTTGACCACGTTGGTGAGGGCTTCGGAGCAGAAGAAGTACACGCTCGCCTCGACTGGGGCCGGGAGCCTGGAGTCGGGTACCTCGAGCTGAACGGAGATCGGCAGGCCGGCGGCGAGGCTGTCGATGGCCGCGGCCAGGCCGCGCTGGGTGAGGATCGCAGGATGGATCCCCGAGGCGATCCCGCGCAGGTCGTCGATCCCGCGCTTGGCGTCGCGGATGGCCAGGCCGACCAGTTCCCGCGCGCGCTCCGGCGCGGATTCCCATTTCAGCTCGGCGAGCTGAAGATTGATGAGGGTGGTGACGAGCCGCTGCTGAGCACCGTCGTGCAGGTCGCGGGTAACGCGCTGGCGGGCGGCGTCAGACGCGGCGACCAGGCGTGCCCGCGATGCCATCAGCTCGTGCTCGGCGCGCTGGCGTTCGGTGATATCGCGGACGTAGGCGGTGAACGCCGGATTTCCAGTCAGCCCGGTGCGGGTAATGGCTATCTCGACCGGGAACTCGCTCCGGTCGGCGCGCATGGCCGTCATCTCGATCCGGCGGTCCAGGACGCGTTCTTGCCCGGTGGCCAGGTAACGGGCGAAACCTTGCCGGTGTGCTTCGCGCAGCGAAGGAGGAATGATCGCTTCCGCGAGCTCCCGGCCGATCACTTCATCCGCCCGGTACCCGAAGATGTGCTCGAACGCGCTGTTGACGTACGTGACGCAGGCGCGCCGGTCGATGCTGATGACCGCGTCGAGGGCGGCTTCGAGGATGGCGCGCTGGCGGGCCTCGCTCGCCGCGAGTTCTGCCGCCCGGGCCTGCGCGATGTTACGTTCGAGGGTCGCCCGGCTGCGCCGTTCGGCCTCGGCGATACTCTGCAGGCGGGCGAGTTCCACGCTCAGCACGGTGGCGGCGTACTCGAGCGCGGCGAGATCGATCTCGCTCGCGGTCCGGGCGGGGTCAACGAGCGCGATCACCCCGAGGACGTCGGTGCCGGCTAGGACCAGCCAGGCTCGGCCGTGGTGGACGGGGCGACGGGTATTCCGCAGTCGGCGGATGAGCTCGCGCCGCTGCTCAGGCGGATCTGGTGCGAGGTAATCGCCCGGCACGTCACCAGTGGCGGCACGGGTATTGCCGCCCGCGTCCTGGATGAAAACACCGAACGTCGTGAGCTCGTGCAATGTCTCAGCGATGCCCATTTCCCCGGCGTTGGTCATCTCGTTCAGCCGGTGGTGCACCTCCATTATCCTGGTAAGCGTCGAGATCGTTGACTCGAGTTCGGTATTGAGAGCGGCAATTCGCTGGGTACTCGCCTGTTCGGCCGCGATCAGCTCCAGCTTGGCGATCACGGTGCCGGAAAGTTGCGCGAGCACTGAGAGCAGGAAGGTTTCCTCGTCCGACAGGGCTTCGCTGCCGACGATTATCAAGAAAATTTGCTCATGCGCCAGTGGGGATGAAATGGGGAATACCCACGACGGGGGAAGGTCGCCCATCTGGAGTAGGTCAGGTCCGGTGAGCTTCGCCAGCACTTCGCTGATGTTATCCGGTGCTCGCTGGTAATACTCTCCGGACCTGGCCAGATGCCAGATCAGCGCCTGCTGGCAGGACACGATTGAGGGGACCGAGGTGGTGACGAGCCGCATAACCTGGTCAGATGAAGAGGCCTGGGTCAGGATGAGCGACAATGTATAGACCGCGTTGAACGACGACAACCTGGCCTCGACAGCCGGATCCATGTCGTTGGTACTCGGTATGCCCCCCGCGGTTGACGTCATCGGTCCCCGCGGAACTGGCGCTTGGGAATGTAGTACCGATTCATGATAATCAGTCCATTGACGAAGATCCGGGTATGAGTCCAACTGAATTCCGTATAACGACAGTCGTGTCACCTATTAGCCAGAGGCGTTCGTATCCCTGGGAAAGCGTTCCTTTGGCCGTGGCTTCCATGCCGCGCATGAATGCGTCCGTCGAAAAGTGTCCCTTGGGAAGGTACCCCTCTCCTCTTCGGTAAAAAATTGCAGCATGTCGTCTTTGCCGGACCGCAGGCCCTTCGACACAAAGTCCACGACGATATCGTCCAGGTGATTTCCGCCGCCATTATAGAAGGCGCAAATGTGATCGCCTGGCTGGAAGTCAAGACCAGGGCTGTCCGCAAGCAAAGGCAGGGGCATCTCCCCAGCGTAACTAGCGGTTGTACCGGACGCCAGGTAGCTGGGGCCGGCTTTATCGCCTGATTCGAGAGGACACCTTGTAAGTGGCCCGGACGTACGGGTCAGGCTGGACGGCCCGTACGGGGTCAAGGTGACATACCAGGGCACCGGCCAGGGACCACCCTGGCGCGAACAGGTGCCCGGAGCGCGATCGTGGGTACAGGAAACACAACCGGGGCGGCGTGAGGAGACCATTATGTGTTTCGCCCATTGTGGCAGCGCGGGTGGCGCTGGGCTGGTGCAGGCCGCTGTGTCGATGACGTTGGCCCGCGGGATCTTCGTCTGACACCGAAATGACTGACACCGGGATGGACAGCTTGCCGATAGGCGACTACGCCCTGCTGTCGGACTGCCGCTCGGCTGCGCTGGTCAGCCGGGCCGGCTCGGTGGACTGGCTATGTTTCCCTCGTTTCGACGCGCCGGCCGTATTCGCCCGCATCCTCGACCCCGATGGCGGCCACTTCGCGATCCGGCCGGCCGGCGATTTCCAGGCCAGCCGCACGTACGTCGACCGGACCATGACCCTGGAGACCACGTTCGGCGCGCAAGCCGGCACCGCGGTGCTGACCGACGCCATGGCGATGGGCCGCGACGACCGCGGCCACCACCTGGGCGCTAGGTCGCCGGGAGTCCTGCTGCGCCAGCTGAAGTGCACCGCGGGGGAGATCGACGTCGACGTCAGCTATGCGCCGCGTCCCGAATACGGCCTGATCTACCCGATCCTGGAAGCGGTCACCGGAGGCATCGCCGCCCGCGGCGGCGCCAGCAGGCTCCTGCTTTCCGCGCCGGACGGTTTGCAGGTCGCCGGGGACACCGCCACTGCGCAGCTGCACCTGGTCGCCGGGCAGAGCGTGAGCTTCGCCCTGGCGTACGGACCGATGACCGAACCGCCGCTGGCCGCCTGGGACGCCGCCCAGATCACCGCCAGGCTGCGGGACACCAATGCGGGATGGCGCTCCTGGTCCGCCCTGCACCAGGCCTATCAGGGTCCCTGGCGCGACCTGGTCCATCATTCCGGCCGGGTCCTGCAGGCGCTCACGTACGCCCCGACCGGGGCCATCGTGGCCGCGCCCACGACCTCGCTGCCTGAGGTCATCGGTGGCGGGCGCAACTGGGATTACCGCTATACCTGGGTGCGCGATGCCAGCCTGACCATGGAGGCCATGTGGGTGGCGGCGTGCCCCGATGAGGCCGCCAAGTTCTTCGGCTTCCTGGCCGACGCCGCGGCATCCCAGCTGCGGCGAGGGAAGGATCTGCAGATCATGTTCGGGGTCGGCGGCGAGCACGACCTTTCCGAACGGGAGCTACCGCACCTGACCGGATGGCGGGCTAGCCGTCCGGTGCGGGTCGGCAACGGGGCGTGGTCCCAGCGCCAGCTTGACGTGTACGGCGAGCTGCTCGATGCCGCGCAGCGGCTGGCCGACCAGCTGGGTGAGCTCGACCCGGTCACCCAGCAGTTCCTCGCCGCCGCGGCGGACACGGCCGCGAGCCGGTGGAAGGAGAAGGACCAGGGCATATGGGAGATCCGCGGCGAGCCACGGGACTTCCTGTACTCCAAGCTCATGTGCTGGGTCGCGCTCGACCGGGCCATTGCCCTCGCCCCGCAGCTCGGCGCAGCCGACCGCACTAAGGCGTGGGCCGCCGCCCGCGACGAGATCCGCGCGGCCATCGAGGGGCACGGCTGGAACGATCGGGCCGGTGCGTTCACCCAGGCCTTCGGCAGCGAAGATCTCGACGCATCCAGCCTGATGCTGGCGATCACCGGTTTCCTGCCCGGGGACGACCCGCGGATGAAGGCGACCGTCGACGCCACCGCCGCCCGGCTGACCGACGAACGCGGCCTGGTCTACCGCTACCTGGCTCACGACGGCCTGGCCGGCCAGGAGGGAACGTTCCTGCTCTGCACGTTCTGGCTGGCGCACGCGCAGGCGCTGACCGGAGAGCTTGACCAGGCCAGCGCGACGTTCGAGCGCGCCGTGGCGGCCATCAACGACGTGGGCCTGCTGGCCGAGGAGGTCGACCCGGGCAGCGGCGAGATGATCGGCAACTTCCCGCAGGCGTTCAGCCACATCGGCCTGGTCAACGCCGCCTGGGCCATCTCCCAGGCCCAGCAGCGGGTAGCCGGCGCGGGCCAGAAGCCGGCCCCAGGTTCCGGCGCGGCGCGGGAGGACGGAAGCTCGGCACTGAGGACGCTGCAGGCAGCTTGGGTGCCCGGGCGCGACTAGCCAGGGCGGACCGTTAACATCAGTGTCCGTTCCGAATTAATTCTTTACATGATCCATCCGGCAGCAGGCCGCTGGCGTCGGCCGAGCCGTGGGCATAGCTTGGTGCCGTGAGCCCGCCCGAGCAGATCCGCGTCGTTGTCGGCGAGGACCAGTCCTTTGTCAGGGAAGGGATCGTGAGCGTCCTGCAGGACGGCGGATTCGACGTGGTCGGCACCACCGACAATGCGCCTGAGCTCGTCCGGATGGCCGATGCGTACGGCCCTGATGTGGTCATCGCCGACATCCAGATGCCGCCCGATCATAGCGATGACGGGCTCCGGGCCGCGCTGGCCATCCGGGCCGCCCACCCTGGAACCGGCGTGCTGGTGCTATCGCAGTTCCTTGAGGACCGTTACGCGTTCGAACTGGTAGCCGACGGCGCACAGGGCGTCGGCTACCTGCTGAAGGAGAAAGTCGGCGACATGGGGATGTTCGCCGATGCGGTGCGGCGCATCGCCGACGGCGGGTCGGTGCTCGACCCGGACGTGGTCGCGCGGCTGGTGGGCCGCAAGCGGAAGGCAAGCCCGCTCGACGACCTGACCCCGCGCGAGCGGCAGGTCCTGGCGCTGATCGCCGAAGGCCGCTCCAACGCCGGCATCGCGCATGATCTAGTGGTCTCCGTGGCTGCCATCGAGCGTCACGTGACCGGCATCTTCGACAAGCTCAGCCTTCATCAGTCGCCCGAGGCGCATCGCCGTGTCCTCGCCGTACTGACATACCTGCGGACCTGACCAGCTCAACCCCCATTTAGCCTCCGCCGGCTGATGTCCGCTAGTGGGAGAACAGTGTCCTGAGGTCAGCGACGGCCAGCTCCTGCTTGGCGACGAACGCGATGGCGGCGCAGGTCTTCATGACCTCGGCCGGAACCTGGTCGATATCGGCAGACGTCAGCACGATCCGGGCCCCGGCGCAGGCAGCGGCCAGTGACGCCGCCACCGCGAACCCGTCTTGTCCCGGCAGGTTGACGTCCAGGAGTATCCCGTCCGGGCAGCTCCCGGCCACGGCGGCCAGCGCCTGCTCTCCATCCGCCGCCTCGTCGAGCACCTCGAAGCCACGCAGGGCGAGCAACTCAGCCGCCAGGGCGCGAAAACGCGGACTGTCGTCGACGATCAGGATTCGGCTCGCCACATAGAAATAATGGCCGCGGACCTGGGCGCCGGCAATCGGGCTAACCCCACAATTCGCGGACCCCTGAGATCGTCGGCTCGGGTTAACCCGATGGTGTTTGCGGGGCTTCCTGAGCCCGGGAACTGAAGGGCACTCCATTGGCGTGCGAGCACGTCCCCGGCAGGCTCGTCCTATAGCCCAGCACTAATAACCCAGCCATCACGTAACCCAGCCATCACGCGCCTAGCCGCCTAGCCAGGACCACCTCGACCGAGGAAACCCCATGAGTGAGTCATCGATATACCTTCCTCGACGCCCGGCCCGCCGCCCAAGCGCGGGCTGGCCTGATCAGGCCGCGTATCGCAGCATCGATCCCGACCGGTCCGTCCTGATCAGGACGGGAGTCTGGCCAGGCGCGGAGTCAGATCGGACATCGACGATGTTGCGCGGGCGGCGCAGCGAGTGTGAGGTGCTGGGCGGACTGCTCGACGGGGTGCGCGGCGGGCGCAGCGCGGCGCTCATCCTCCGGGGCGAGGCGGGGGTGGGCAAGACGGCGCTGCTGGATTACGCGGTGGCGTTGGCGACGGACCTGCGGGTGGTGCGAGCCGCGGCGGTGGCGCCGGAGATGGGGCTGGCGTTCGCCGGGCTGCATCAGCTGTGCGGGCCGGTGCTGGACGGGCTGGGGCGGCTGCCTGGCCCGCGGCGGGTCGCGCTGGAAACGGCGTTCGGCCTGGAGGCGGGTCCGTCGCCAGATCGTTTCCTGGTGGGCCTGGCCGTGCTGAGCTTGCTGTCGAAGGTGGCCGGGGAGCGGCCGCTGGTGTGCGTGGTGGATGACGCACAGTGGCTGGATCAGGCGTCGGCGCAGGTGCTGGCGTTCGCGGCGCGCCGGCTGCGGACGGAGTCCGTGCTGGTGCTGTTCGGCGCGCGGGAGCCGATCGCGGACCTTGGCGGGCTGCCCGAGCTGGTGGTCGAAGGCCTTGGGGACGCCGATGCGCGGGAGCTGCTGGACTCGGCGGTCCGATGGCCGATGGATGAACGGGTCCGAGAGCAGATCGTGGCGGAGACAAGGGGAAATCCGCTGGCGTTGGTTGAGCTGCCGCGGGGGCTGACGCCGGCCGAGCTGGCCGGCGGCTTCCGGCTGCCAGAGGTGCTGCCGCTGCCCGCGGGGATCGAGCAGGATTTCCTGCGCCGGGTCGAGGGCCTACCCGGGCCGACCCGGCTGCTGCTGGTGATCGCGGCGGCCGAGCCGACCGGCGATCCGGCGCTGTTGCGACGGGCCGCGGGGCGGCTAGGAATCCCGGCCCAGGCCGCGACGCCGGCGGCGGAGGCTGGGCTGCTTGAGTTCGGTGCATGGGTGCGGTTCCGGAATCCGCTGGTCCGCGCGGCGGCCTACCAGTCCGCCTCGGCTGCGGACCGGCAGCTGGTGCACCGCGCCCTGGCGGAGGCCACCGATCCGCAGACAGACCAGGACCGCGGCGCCTGGCACCGGGCCCAGGCCGCGCCGGAGCCCGATGAGGACGTGGCCGCCGGGCTCGAGCAGTCGGCCGGCCTGGCCCAGGCGCGCGGCGGCCTGGCCGCCGCCGCCGCGTTCCTCGAGCGCGCAGCGGCGCTGACGCCGGACCCCGCGCAGCGGGCCGAAAGAGCGCTGGCCGCGGCGCAGGCCAAGATCCAGGCCGGGGCGTTGGACGCGGTGCCGAAGTTGCTTGGCGTGGCGAAGGCCGGACCACCAGACGAGCTCCGGCATGCTCGCGTCGAGCTCTTGCAGGCTCGGCTCGCATTCGTCTCGGACCGGGGGCGCGACGCTCCGCCGCTGCTGCTTAAGGCGGCCAGGCGGCTGGAACGAATCGACATCGACCTGGCCCGCGCGGCCTACCTGGACACGATGAACGCCGCGATGTTCGCGGGCCGCCTATCCGCTCTGGGCGGAGGCACGCTGGAGGTATCGCGTGCGGCGCACGCGGCGCCGCGGCCGTCTGGCCCGCTGCGCGCGCCCGATCTTCTCCTGGACGGTCTGGCCGCCAGCCGCACCGAGGGGTATGCGGCCGGATTGCCGATTCTGCGGCGCGCGCTGAGCGCATTCGGCCGCGACATGTCCGCGGAGGATGAGCTTCGCTGGCTCTGGCCGGCGTGCATCGCGGCCATGCAGCTATGGGATGACGCTCAGTGGGACGTACTGTCCCGGCGGCACGTCAGTCTGGCCCACGACGCCGGCGCACTCAGCGAACTGCCCGTCGCCCTGAGCGCTCGCGCCTACCTGGAGCTGCTCGCTGGCGATCTGACCGCCGCGGCAATATTGATCGAGGAAGTACGGGCGGCGACGGAAGCAACGGGAAGCAACTTCGCGCCCTCCGGCGCCCTTGGCCTGGCCGCGTGGAGCGGCCGGAAAAACGAGGCTGCCGTGCTGATCGAGGCCACCCTCGCCGAAGTGAGGCTGCGGGGCGAGGGAATCGGGATGGCCGTAACGGAATGGGCGAATGCGGTGCTTTGCAACGGCCTGGGCCGCTATGACGAGGCGCTGGCCGCGGCCGAACAGGGCAGCCAATACCGGGATGAGCTAGGGTTGGCCACCTGGTCGCTGGTCGAGCTGATCGAAGCGGCCGCCAGGACCGGGCAGACCGAGCGCGCGACCGCGGCCCTGCGGCGTTTGGCCGAGTCCACCGGCGCCGCGGGCACCGATTGGGCGCTCGGGATCGAGATGCGTTCACGGGCCCTGCTGAGCGGCGGCGAGTTCGCCGACCGGCTGTACCGCGAGGCGATCCAGCGGCTCGGCCGCACCCGCGTCCGCGCGGAGCTGGCCCGGGCGCACCTGCTCTACGGGGAATGGCTGCGCCGACAGAACCGCCGCGTGGACGCACGCGAGCAGCTCCGCTGCGGCTACCAGATGCTGACCGCGATGGGTATCGAGGGTTTCGCCGCGCGCGCCCGCCGCGAGCTGCTGGCCACCGGGGAAACCGTGCGCAAGCGGACAGTCGAGACGGCCGGCGAGCTCACCGCACAGGAGGCGGAGATCGCCCGCCTCGCGGCTGACGGGCAGACAAACCCGGAGATCGGCGCGAAGTTGTTCCTCAGCCCGCGCACCGTCGAGTGGCACCTGCGCAAGGTGTTCACGAAACTCGCGATCAGGTCCAGGAAAGAGCTCCGCGAGGCGCTACCCGCTCGGGTCCAGACGACCCTGCCGGCCTAAGGGGCAAGGCCACGTAGTTAACGCATGGGAGGAGGATGTCAAGGTCCGGGCGTCATCGCCCACCCCGCCCCCAGGCGTCACAGCCGCCGCACAACACCGCTACCGCCACGCCAGGCGGAGGGGGTTCTCCGGTTACCGCGGTGGATCCGGGCTCCGCGGTGGATCCGGTGCGCGGGGTGACCCCGGATCAACCATGAAGCCCGGATCAACCACGATAATCCGCGTCCATAAGCGGCAGGGAAGGACAAAAAGCCACTTTTGGGCGGGCCTGTTGCTGGCGAGAACAAAAGCGCAGGCGGTCGCGGTGCGAGCGTCTCCGTCCCGGGTTACAGGCGGGAGGTGAGCTCGGTCACGATGTCCGCCGCTGACTGTGGCTGCCTCGCGAGTGCGACGCCCTGTCCGGCCCACATCGAGAGCGCTTCGATGTCCCCGGTGGTTCCGATCATCGGCGGTGCTGGCTCGTAACGCACGATTGCTTCGCCGGAGGCGAAGTGCGCGATCACGTCGCCTTCTCCTGGCCGCTGGGCGTCTGGGGGGCGGCCCGCGGCTTCCCACGCCTCGGCCGTCGAGTTGCGCAGCGCGCGGTGCGGAGAATCGGGCCACCCGACGTCGTACAGGTTCGGGTACCACTGCGGATCGGTCTCGGCCGCAGCTATCAGCCGGCTCAGGTAGTACTCGTGGATCGGCATCTCCTGGGCCAGCAGGAACCGGGTGCCCAGCCACGCGGCCTGGGCGCCCAGGGCGAGCACCGCGGCGACGCCGCGGGCGTCACCGATCCCGCCCGCCGCGATCACCGGCACCGGCGTCACCGCGTCCACCACCGCGGGCACCAGCGGCAGCGTCGCGACGGTACCCGACAGGTGCCCGCCACCCTCCCAGCCCTGCGCGACGACCACGTCCGCGCCGGACCCGACTGCCCGCCGTGCCTCCTCGGCACTGCCGACCGTGACCAGGACGACTCCCCCGGCGTCGTGCACCAGTTTGCTGTAGCCGCTGGGGTCCCCCAACATAAACGAGACGATCCGCAAGCCGGCCTCAAGGGCCTGGTCAAGACGGCGGTGGTGATCCGAGGTGAGAACAAGGTTGCCGCCGAACGGCCGCGCGGTCAGTGCCGCCGTGTCGCGAATGACGGCTCCGGCGTCATCGGACCACGTCAGCGTCACCATGCCAAGCGCGCCGGCATTCGAGACCGCCGCGGCCAGCGGGGGAATCGCGGCCATGGGTGCCTGCACGATCGGTTGTTCAATTCCGAGCATCTCGCATACCGGCGTGGTCACTGCCCTCGCCCCTTCCGTAATTCTTGGCCGGCCACC
>Ga0302235_10000326_pt1 | contig 39352 bp, 33 predicted proteins | sample II_Palsa_N3_3_FD_193577 | JGI IMG/M metagenome (GOLD analysis project Ga0302235, IMG submission 193577) | Peat permafrost microbial communities from Stordalen Mire near Abisko, Sweden - II_Palsa_N3_3 | ecosystem: Environmental > Terrestrial > Soil > Palsa > Peat permafrost | place: Sweden...
CCGCGGGTACGGATCGCCGCTGGCAGGTTAACTGCCAGCAGTGCTCCAGCCATCAGCGCCGCGCGCCGTCGCCAGCGGACCGGGCGCATCCGGTATCCAGCCGATCCAGAAGCGAGGAGGTGGCCTCCGCATGGCCACTGGCACAGAGACAACCGAAACATCGCAGGCTGAGACCGCCGCGGAGCCCGTGGTCCACATTCTCTGGATGAACGGCGGGCTGGGCTGCGACGGAGACTCCGTGGCCCTGACCGCGGCCACCCAGCCCAGCATCGAGGAGATCGCGCTCGGTGCGCTGCCGGGGCTGCCCAAGGTGGCCGTGCACTGGCCGCTGATCGATTTCGAGTGCGGCCCGGAGCAGGGCGCCGACAACTTCATCGAGTGGTGGCACAAGGCCGACCGCGGTGAGCTCGATCCCTTCGTGCTCGTGGTCGAGGGATCGATCCCGAACGAGGCGATCAAGGAGGAAGGCTACTGGTGCGGGTTCGGCAACAATCCCGCGACCGGCCAGCCGATGACCACCAACGAGTGGCTTGACCGGCTCGCGCCCAAGGCGACCGCGATCCTGGCCGCCGGGACCTGCGCTACCTACGGCGGCATCCACGCGATGGCCGGGAACCCGACCGGCGCGATGGGCGTCCCTGACTATCTCGGCTGGGACTGGCGGTCGAAGGCGGGCCTGCCCATCGTCTGCGTGCCCGGCTGCCCCACCCACCCGGACAACCTGTCGGAGACCATTCTTTACCTGCTCTACCAGGTGGCCGGCCAGGCGCCGATGATCCCGCTGGACGAGGCGCTGCGGCCGACCTGGCTGTTCGGGGCCACCGTGCACGAGGGATGCGACCGGGCGGGCTACTACGAGCAGGGTGACTTCGCCGTCGAGTACGGCTCTCCCAAGTGCCTGGTCAAGCTTGGCTGCTGGGGACCGGTGGTCAAGTGCAACGTGCCCAAGCGCGGCTGGATCAACGGCGTCGGCGGCTGCCCGAACGTCGGCGGGATCTGCATCGCCTGCACGATGCCTGGCTTCCCCGACAAGTTCATGCCCTTCATGGACGAGCCGCCGGGCTCGAAGGTCTCCACGACCGCGAGCAGCCTGTACGGGACGGTGATCCGCACCCTCCGCGGCTTCACCGCGAAGACCCTCGACGACGAGCCCAAGTGGCGCGTGAAGGGCGACGAACTGCTGACTGGCTACAAGAAGACCTGGTGACATCAAGACCTGGTGACATCGGCCGGCGTCGGCTTAGCGGAAGCGGCCGCGCCCAGGAACAGGGAGAGGGATGAGCGATGACGACGGTCGATGACGCCGGCGTAGTGGAGATGAACTGGGACCCGATCACGAGGATCGTGGGCAGCCTGGGCATCTACACCAAGATCGACTTTAAGCAGAAGAAGGTCGTCGAGTGCCACAGCACATCGTCGATCTTCCGCGGCTACAGCATCTTCATGAAAGGCAAGGACCCGCGGGACGCGCACTTCATCACCAGCCGCATCTGCGGCATCTGCGGTGACAACCACGCGACCTGCTCGGTCTACGCCCAGAACATGGCCTACGGGGTGCGCCCGCCGCACCTCGCTGAGTGGATCATTAACCTGGGCGAGTCCGCCGAGTACATGTTCGACCACAACATCTTCCAGGAGAACCTGGTCGGAGTGGACTTCTGCGCCAAGATGGTGGGCGAGACCAACCCGAGCGTGCTCGAGCTGGCCAACCGCACCGAGTGCGCGCACGCCGCCGAGCACGGCTACCGCTACATCGGCGACATCATGCGCTCGCTGAACCCGCTGGAAGGGGAGTTCTACCGGGAGGCGCTGCAGGTCAGCCGCTCCACCCGGGAGATGTTCTGCCTCATGGAGGGGCGCCATGTGCATCCCTCCACGCTGTACCCGGGCGGCGTGGGCACCACGGCGACAGTGCAGCTGTTCACCGACTACCTCACCCGGCTGATGCGCTACGTCGAGTTCATGAAGCGCGTCGTGCCGATGCACGACGACCTCTTCGACTTCTTCTACGAGGCCCTGCCGGGGTATGAAGAAGTCGGCAGGCGCCGCGCGGACATGGTCTGCTGGGGCGCCCTGAACGACCCGGATCACTGCGACTTCAAGTACGAGAACATGACCAACTGGGGCAGGAAGATGTTTGTCAGCCCTGGCGTCATCCGGGACGGCGAGCTGCTCACCAACGACCTGGTGGAGATCAACCTGGGCATCCGAATCCTGCTCGGGAGCTCGTTCTACGAAGACTGGGAAGACCAGGAGATGTTCGTCACCAGGGACGCCCTCGGCAACCCCGTCGACCGGCGCCACCCCTGGAACCAGCACACGATCCCGCGCCCGGGCAAGCGCAACTTCGAGGACAAGTACAGCTGGGTCATGTCGCCGCGCTGGTTCGATGGCACGGACCACCTGGCCGCGGACACTGGCGGCGGGCCGCTGCCCCGGCTCTGGGCCACCGCCCTGGGCGGCCTGGTCGACATCGGCTACATCAAGTCCACCGGGCACAGCGTGCAGATCAACCTGCCCCGCACCATGAGCAAGCCCGCGGTCAGCTTCGAGTGGACGATCCCGCGCGACAAGGAGGGGCGGCCGCTGTCCAACGCCATCGAGCGCGACCGGGCGCGCACCTACTTCCAGGCGTACGCCGCCGCCGCGGCGCTGTACTTCGTGGAGAAGGCGCTCGCTGAGATCAGGGCCGGGCACACGAAGACCTGGGAGCCGTTCGATGTGCCAGACGAGGCGTTCAGCGTCGGGTTCACCGAGGCGGTCCGCGGCGTGCTGTCCCACCACATGGTGATCAGGGGCGGGAAGATCGCGAACTACCACCCGTATCCGCCGACCCCCTGGAACGCCAGCGTGCGTGACAGCTTCGGGACGCCGGGGCCCTACGAGGACGCGGTGCAGAACACGCCGATTTTCGAGGAGAACCCGCCGGACAGGTTCAAGGGCATCGACATCATGCGGGCCGTCCGGAGCTTCGACCCGTGCCTGCCCTGCGGTGTGCACATGTCCCTCGGCAAGGGCAAGGTGCTGGACAAGGTGCATACGCCGATGTCAGTCATCCTGGCGACCTGACGGCCGGCCCGGCCCCCGGTCCCCACCCGGGGACCGGGCCGGCCGGGCCAAAGGACCACCCCGCCGGCCAGCTGGCGCAGGGCGGGTTCCGATGATCGCTGGCAGACGGAGGCGAAACGGATGACCGGCGTTCGGCAAGTCGGCACACGGGTGGAGGAACTGCTGGCCGCCCTGCGGACCAGCGGGAGCGGGACGACGGCCGCGGCTGCCGAGGAACTGGTGGGCCTGCTGGTCGGCCTGTACGGCGACGGGCTCGCCGCGATCGCGGCAGTGCTGCAGGACCGTGGCGAGGCTGGCGCTGCGACGATGGCCGCACTGGCCGAGGATCCGCTGGTAGAGAGCCTCCTGCTGCTGCACGGGCTGCATCCGCTGGACGTCGACGCCCGGATTCAGCGTGCCCTGGACAATGTCAGGCCCTACCTCGGCTCGCATGCGGGCGGGGTGGAGTACCTGGGCGTGTTCGATGGCGTGGCGAAGCTGCGGCTGGAGGGCAGCTGCAACGGCTGCCCGTCCTCGACGGTGACTGTCCAGCTGGCGATCCAGGGCGCGGTCGAGGACGCCGCGCCCGAGGTGACGCAGGTTGTGGTGGAGGGGGTGACCGAACCGCCTGGTCCCAAGCTGCTGCAGATCGGCCGCCCGCCGGCGGATGCGGCTGGCCCTGGCTTCGATCCCGCCGCGGGGGAGGGGAGCGGCGGGAGCGACGGAGGCAGCGAGGTCGGCTGGGTGACCCTGCCGGACATCGGGCCGCCGAGTTCCCGGCCGGTCACCGCCTCGGCCGACGGCACGTCCGTGCTGGTCTGCTCGGTCCGCGGAACGCTGTACGCCTATCGCGACGCCTGCGCGGCCTGCGGCTCGTCACTCGCCGACGGGGCGCTGCAGCGGGAACTGCTGACCTGCCCGGGCTGCGCCGTGCGCTACGACGTGCGGCTGGCAGGGAAATGCCTCGACGATCCGGCCGTGCATCTTGACCCGCTGCCGCTGCTGGCCGACAGCCGCGGCGTCCGGGTGGCGTTGCCGCAGGCGGTCCGCACGTGACCGGCAACGTCGGACTCCGCCGTTTCGTCCCCGGTGCCGCGGTCGCGCATCCCGCTCCTGCTGCGGCGCCGGACGCACCGGGCGAGCTGGGCATACCGGGCCGGGACGCGGCAGCGTCCCAGCAGGGGCCCGGGCAGCCTGATGGCGCCCCCGGGCGGGGCACTCCCGGGCCGCCGCCCGGGGGTGCCCCGGCACAGGAAAAGTGCGAGCTGTGCGCGACGGAGGTCCCCGCCGAGCACGGCCACGTCGCGGATCTTGAGCAGTCGACGCTTATCTGCGCCTGCCGGGCGTGCTACCTGCTCTTCACGCACGCTCAGGCGGGCCGGGGCCGGTACCGGGCGGTCCCCGACCGGTACCTGCATGACCCGGCCCGGCAGCTGTCCGTAGCGGAGTGGGATCAGTTCGAGATCCCGGTCGGGCTGGCGTTCTTCCTGCGCAGCTCGCAGCGCGAGGAAGTCAGCGCGTTCTATCCGAGCCCGGCTGGCGCCACCGAAAGCACGCTCAACTTGCAGGCCTGGGACCGGCTCACCGCGGCGCATCCGCTGCTGGGAGCCGCGGATGCGGACACCGAAGCCGTACTGATCTGCCGCACGGACTCCGGCGTCGAGTACTTCCTGGTGCCGATCGACGCCTGTTATGAGCTCGCTGGCCGGATGCGCCTGCACTGGCGGGGATTTGACGGCGGGTCAGAGGCACGGCAGAGCATTGCCGAGTTCCTCTCCGGTGTCCGGAGCCGTGCCAGGGCCTTCCGCGAGGAGCCCTGAGATGGCCGAGCTCGTCTTCGACTGCGTCGGCGCGCACGCTGACCGCTATGCCGTATCTCCTTCCATGTCCTTCTCGCTGCGCATCAGCGACACTAGCGGGCAGAGCGTTGAGGCAATCGCGCTGCGCTGCCAGATCAGGATCGAGCCAGCCCGGCGGCGTTACTCCGAAGCCGAGGCCGAGCGCCTGAACGACCTCTTCGGCGAGACCCAGCGCTGGGCCGAGACGCTCCGGCCGCTGCAGTTCACCAACGTTGCGATCATGGTGCCCCGCTTCACCGGCAGCATCGAGCTCGACCTGCCGGTGATGCTCAGCTACGACCTCGAGATCGGATCGACCAGGTACTTCGCCGGCCTGGACGGCGGCGAGGTGCCGCTGCTGATGCTCTTCAGTGGCACCGTGTTCACCATGGCAGGCGGCAAAATCCAGGCACAGCAGGTGCCGTGGAGCAAGGAGGCGTCCTACCGCCTCCCGATCCCGGTCTGGCGCGAGGCCATCGACGCTCATTTCCCGAACAGCGCGTGGATCAAGATGAGCCGGCAGACATTGGACGAACTGCAGCAATTCAAGACGCGGAGCGCGCTGCCGACATGGGACGCCACGCTGCTGGCGCTGCTGGCAGGGGTGGCGGAGCCCGTGCAGGCCGCGGAGGCCGCGGAGGGGCAGCCATGAGGCTCGATTCCGCTCATCTCGACCACGCCCGCAAGGTGGCTGACGCCATCCTCTACGAGGGTTACCTGCTCTATCCCTACCGGCGCTCGTCGCAGAAGAACCAGATCCGGTTCCAGTTCGGCGTGCTGATGCCGCCTGCCTACCGCGCTATCGACGACTGCGAGCCGTCTGCCAGCCAGACCGAATGCCTGATCGAGTGCCCTGATGACGCCGAGGTGCGCATCCTGGTCCGCTTCCTGCAGTTGCAGCGGCGGATCGTCTACGGGGTCGCACCGGGAACCGGCGAGATGCGCAAGGTCGCCAGCCTGCAGGTGGACGGATCCGATTTCACCGCATGGGATGAGGCCGCCGAACGGGAACAGCAGGTGGCTGTCTCCGTCGCCGCGCTGCTCGGCGAGGACAGCAACCTTGAGTTCCATGCCGGGCCCGGCGAGGCTGTTGAGGACCTCACTGACTCCGGCGGCGAGACGGCCGGCCGCCTGGTCCGCCAGTGGGACGGGATCGACGGGATGATCAGGCTGCACGCCGAGCGGGTCGCCGGGCCCTACCATGCGCTGCGGCTGCGGGTCAGGATAGAGAACCACTCAGCGCCCGCCGCGCCGCTTCGCAGCAGGGAGGACGGGCTCCGGCAGTCCCTGATCGCGGCGCATTCGCTGATCGCCGTGCCGGGCGGGACCTTCCTGTCCATGACCGGCCCGCCCGAATGGGCGGTCGCGGAGATCGCGTCCTGCGTCAACGTCGGGACCTGGCCAGTGCTGGCCGGCCCGGAAGACTGCAAGGACCTCATGCTGGCCTCTCCCGTGATCCTCTACGACCACCCCGAGGTTGCCGCGGAGAGCGCCGGCGACCTCTTCGACGCCACCGAGATCGACGAGATCCTTACCCTGCGCACGATGGCGCTGACCGACGCGGAAAAACGCGAGGCCCGCGCCACGGATCCGCTTGCCGCTGAGCTGATGGACCGGATGGACCACATTCCGCCGGAAATGCTGGAACGCATGCACGGCGCCATCCGGTATCTGCGGCCCGTCGGCGGCCCGGCGCCCGCGCAGCCTGCGGCTGACAGCATGCCCGGATGGCCGGCGGCTGACGGCGAGCCCGCATGGCCGGGGGCTGACGGCGTGTCCGGGTGGCCGGCGGCGGCTGACGGCATTCCTACCTGGCCGCCGGGGGCCATGACCGAGCTGCCCGTGCCGGAGCCGACTGCCGTGATCACGGACCGCCCGTCAGTGCCATGGTGGGATCCGGGCGCGGATGCCTCCGTCTCGCCGGACACCGACCACGTCGTGGTCGCCGGTGTCCGGATCGCCAGCGGCAGCCGGGTCGTGATGCGGCCAGGCATCCGGCGTGCCGACGCCCAGGATCTTTTCCTCGTCGGGCGCGAGGCCACGGTGCAGGCGGTGCTGCATGACGTCGACGGCCAGGTGCACCTGGCCGTCAGCCCGGACAATGACCCCGCCGCCGAGCTGCAGCGCAATCACGGCAGGTTCCTTTATTTTTCGCCCGACGAGATCGAGCCCATCGAGCCCGCCGGGTCCGCCGGGGCGCCCGGCTGAACGGCCGGCCCATCACCCACCAGTCATCCGAGCCATCACCACCAGTCATCAGAGGAGGAAAAACGAGATGATCTCGAGACTGATCAAGGCAGTAGTAGTCGCGGTCGTGCTCGCGGCGGTCATCCAGTCGCTGCCTGACGTCAAGCGCTACCTCGAACTCCGCGAGATGTAGGCGCTGGGACGCGGCATTCACTCATCCGGACCGACGAGGCGAGGCAGGAAAATGGAAGCGATCATTGGATTCGTGGCTGGTTACCTGGCCGGCAGCCGGGACGGGCGAGCGGGCCTTGAGCGGCTCCGCACATCATGGCACGCCATCAGGACCTCGCCGGAGGTGCGCAGGCTGGCAGGCGAGGCGGCAGTCATGGCCGAGGCCACTGTCCGGCGGGCCGCCAGCGGCGGCCTCAGCGGGACGGTGAGCGGCGTGACGGACCTGATCGCGAGCCGGGCAGCCAGCCGCCAGGGACAGCGCGCAGCCTGATGCGGACCGTCCGCAGCCGGCCGGTTGCGGATTACCCGGGACCGGGGATCGGCCCGGGCCGGCCGGGTCACCGTCGGCCATCCGGGTGCTGTGCGCACGCGGGCGGCCGGGTTTGGCACGATGGGCCAGGTGAACCTCTACCTGCTCGCCACTGACGGCGCGGTCGCCAGTGCCGACCGCCCGTCGATCGAGCGCCTGCTGAAGGATGACAAGCTGCTCTGGCTCGACCTGGAAGGCAAGGGCGCGGAGGGCGCGGCTCTGCTGCGCGATGTGTTCGATCTCCACCCGCTGGCGCTTGAGGACGTCGAGGAGTTCGGGCAGCGCCCGAAGATCGAGGACTTCGGTGACGTCTCGTACCTGGTTGCCTACGGGGCGAAGGGTGCGACCGAAGAGCTGGTCGAGGTGCACTGCTTCTACTCGGAGCACTACGTGATCACGGTCCGGCAGGAGCCCTGCGCGGTCCTGGACGAGCTCAGGAAAACTTTCGGCCAGCCAGGCGGCGCGCTGTCCGTGCAGTCGGCCTCCCGGAGGCCGCGGCCGATCCGGCTGATCCTGCTGCACCACGTCATGGACAGCCTGGTCGACAGTTTCTTCCCGGCGCTGTCGGACTTCGATGACCGGATTGACGACCTTCAGCAGCAGATCTTCGCCAAGCCAGGCGACGAGCAGCTGTCCCAGCTGTTCGCCATGCAGAAGTGGCTGGTCGGGCTGCGCAAGCTGGTGACGCCGCAGCGTGACTCGATGGCGTCGCTGGTCGCGGGGGTGACGAGCCTGCCGGGAATGACACCCGAGGGCGAGCCCTACCTCCGGGACCTCTATGACCACCTGATCCGGATCAGCGACCTTGTCGACAGCTACCGTGACCTGCTGAGCAACGCGATGGACGCGTACCTGTCGATCGTGTCCAACCGGCTTAACGAGGTGATGAAGCAGCTCACCGTCATCGCCACTATCTTCCTGCCGCTCTCGTTCCTCACCGGATTCTTCGGCCAGAACTTCGGCTGGATGGTCAACCGGCTCGGCAGCCTGCCGACCTTCCTCTTGCTCGGGATGGGCACCGAGATACTCGCGGCAGCCGGGCTCTTCACGCTGTTCCGCCGGCGCGGCTGGTCCTGACCGCGGCGAGAATGACGGTGATGCCGAGCGCACCGGCTGGCGGAAGGGTGATCAGCGCGGGAAGCTGGTAGCGCCAGGAGAACTCGAAGAGGTCAGAGGCCAGCAGCACCGCGACGGCTGTGGTGAAGATGAGAAAGCAGGCGAGGGCTGCCTGGTACTGACCGAGGCCGGCCCGGGGCTGCGCGGGGGCGGTGCCGCGCCGGCGGCGCGCCAGGCTGACCGAGCCGATGAGCCCGGCGATGGCGGCGATCGCGAGCAGCGGTCCTGGGGTGTAGCCGCCGCGTAGCTGGTAGGACCGCAGGAAGACCGCCAGCGGCCGGACAACTGCTGCCTTGCCGCCGACCGATGCGGGCAGCGGCTTCAGGTAGTTAATCCCGCCGTTGGCGGTGAGCTGCACGCCAAGCACGATGACGTGCTGGCTGTTGACCGCGATGGTGGATCCGTAGGTCGGATACCTGTCCTGGAACTGCCAGCGGGAGATCGGGGTGTCTCCCGGGCTGGTGACCCGGGTCAGCGCGAACAGCTTCAGCGCATCCCGGCTGATCCCGCGGACGACCCGCAGCGGCTGCTGCCGGAGCACCTGGTGATTGAAGCTGGAGATGACCTTGCTCCGCCGCCGCCCGGCCGGGGGGGCGAAGTCCCTGAGCGGCGAGGCCGGGCTGTGCTCAAGACCATCCGGGCCAAGTGCCCGCTGGCTGGGCGTCGGGCACAGCGGCCGCTGGTAGGCGGGAAGCTTCAGCGTTGCGCAGTCGGCGTCTGCCGCCAGCCGTCCGTAGAGCTCGCTGGTGCCGGAGTGAGAGAGCTGGAAATGCCCGTTCTCCGCGAACGAGATGCCGCAGTAGAGGAGGATCGGCAGCGCGAAGGCGGCGCACAGGGCGGCGGCGTGGCCGGCCCGTCGCCGCCAGCCGCCGGCCGTGATCGCCGCGTAGACGGCTGCTGGCAGCACGAGTATCTCGCCGACCTGCCGGAACGTCGCCGAGAAGCCGAGGATCAGCCCGGCCGCGATGACCAGGCGCAGTCCTGGTCTCGGCCGCCAGAGCAGCGCGGCGAGCCCGGTGACGATCAGCGCCTCGAACCACACGTCCGGCATGATCGTCTGCTCCATCTGGAGCTGGTAGGCGTCCAGCAGGACCGGGGCAATGGCCAGTGCGGCCAGCCAGCGGGGGCAGCCGCGGCGCAGCAGGACCAGGTACAGCGTCACGGCCATGGCCAGGCCGAGCAGGTGCTGCACCACTGTTACCGCGTTCAGGTTTCCGAAGATCAGGATGAATCTGAGCGGCAGCTTGTAGCCGACCGGGTCCGTGCCCGGCCATGCGCTGTAAAGGTATTTGACGGTGTCGATGTAGAGCAGCGCGGGCCGGTAGGCGAGCTGGGTGATGATCCGCAGTACCAGGCCGGCCAGCAGCAGCGCAGCCGCCAGCCAGTGCCGGCGCAGCGCCGGCCGCATGCCAGCTTGCCAGCTGCCAGGGCGCCAGCTGCGCGGGCGGCCGCCGGGCCCGGCCGCCGCCGCCCCCGGGCCGGCCGCCGCCGCCCCGCTCGCGGGATCGCCTGCTCCGGCTGCGTCCGTCGTCGAAGTGCCCTGGGCAGGGCTGCCAGTAGTTCCGGCCGCAGTCTTAGGCATTCGCATGGCGGTCATTCCGATGGTGGATAGCTGCCGTCCGTCCGGCCAGGGGTAGCTGCAGCCCCCGCCGCGGCTTCGTCGCTGGCTCGTCAGTCCGACTTCTGCGGGAGGCACTGCCGTGACCCGGAATTGTCCCGGTGAGCTTACCGGAGCACGGGTACCGGGCTGTCAGCCAGCTCAGCCCCCCGCAGGTTCCGGCTGCCGGGGCGGTCTCCGTCCCCGCCGAACGTCAGCGGGCCGCCGTAACCTGCCGCATATGGGCACCGATCGCGACGATCCGCGGCCCGGCGCCGCCGCCGGGCCTGCCGGGACGGCGGTGGGGACGGCCGTGGGTACTGGATGGAAGTTCCTGGCCAGGTCCGTGCGCAGGCAGGCGCCGCACCTCACTGCGCCGCCCCCGGGCGGGCAAGGCCTCTGCGCCGCCTGCCGGATCCCTGTCCGGCCCGGCAATGTCCGCTGCTACCAGTGTGGCCAGCATGCGGAGACCCTGCCGGGGCTGCTCGCCGACGTGGTGGTGCCGATCTGCTACGCGGCGAAGGGCGGTGAGCACGCGCGGAATCTGTGGCTGTACAAATCGGCGCGCCCTGGCGCCGGCCAGGCGCAGGCTGCCCTGCGCGCGCTGCTCATCGTCTTCCTGCGCGACCACGGGCCGTGCGTGTGGGGCTCGGCCGGGATAACCGGGCCGAGCTGCCTCGCGGTCGTGCCGAGCGGCCGCGGCCGCGCCGGGCCGCATCCGCTGCGGGCCCTGGCCGGGCCCTGCCTGGCCCTGCCCTGGGCATCGCTTGACCCGCGGTTACGTGACGAACCTTGCACCCGGGACCTGGATGCTGACCGGTTCAGGGCGGCGCCTGCTGCCGGGGCGGATGTCGCCCTGCTCGATGACACCTGGACCACGGGCGCCAGCGCCCAGTCCGCGTGCGCTGCGCTGCGGCTGGCGGGCGCGCGTTCGGTAGCGGTCATCGTGCTCGGCCGCCATCTCAGCGCGCCGGGACCGGGCGCCGCGGCTGCCCGCGTGACCGGCGCCGCCGCTGCCCGGGCGGCCGCCGCCATGCCGTTCCGGCCGTGGCTCTGCGCCGTGCACGCGCGCGCAGGCGAGGACGGTCAATAGGCTAGGCCCGTGCTTGCTGAACCGCCTTCGAGGACCGCCCTGGTCCGGCGCGCCCGCCGGATTAACCGCGAGCTCGCCGTCCTCTACCCGGACGCGCATACCGACCTCAACTTTTCCTCCCCGCTTGAGCTGCTGGTAGCGACCATCCTGTCCGCGCAGTGCACGGATAAGCGCGTCAATCAGGTCACGCCGGTGCTCTTCGCCCGCTACCGCATGGCGGCCGACTATGCCGCGGCCGACCGCGGGGAGGTGGAGAAGATCATCCAGTCGACCGGGTTCTTCCGCGCCAAGACGACCAGCATCATCGGGCTCGGGCAGGCCCTCTGCGACCGGTTCGGCGGCGAGGTGCCGGGCAGGCTGCGTGACCTCGTCACGCTGCCCGGGGTCGGCAGGAAGACGGCGAACGTGGTGCTCGGTGACGCCTTCGGCGTGCCGGGCATCACCGTGGACACCCATTTCGGCCGGCTGAGCCGCCGTTTCGGCTGGACCGGCCAGGACGACCCGGTCAAGATCGAGCATGAGGTCGGATCGCTATTCCCCCGCGCGGAGTGGACCCCGCTGTCGCATCGCCTGATCGCGCACGGCCGCCGGGTGTGCCACTCCCGCAGGCCGGCCTGCGGGGCCTGCGCGCTAGCCGGGCTCTGCCCGTCCTTCGGCCTGGGCCCCACTGATGAGAAGACCGCGCGCAAGCTCGTGAAGGCCGGGCCGTTCTCGTGACGGAGGCCGCCCGGGGCGAGGACGTTCCCGGCTGGCTGACGGCGCTCGCCGAGGCGGCCGTCGGCATGCCGGTACCCGCAGCCCTGCAGCCAGGGCCAGGAGGCCGTCCCGCGGCGGTCCTCATTCTCTTCGGGCCCGGCGCCGCCGGTCCTGACCTGCTGCTCGTCCAGCGCGGCCCGCGGCTACGCCGGCATGCGGGTCAGCCGGCTTTTCCCGGCGGCGCGATCGACGCGGCCGACGGGGGCCCGGTCCAGGCGGCCTTGCGGGAGGCGGCCGAGGAGGCGCTGGTGGACCCCTCCGGCGTTCAGGTGCTCGCGGTGCTGCCCGACCTGTTCATCTCGCGGAGCGGGTTCACGGTCACCCCGGTGCTCGCCTGGTGGCGGCAGCCGGCCCCGGTCGGGCCCGGCGATCCGGTGGAGGTCACGGCGGTGGCACGGATCGCCGTCGCGGAACTCGCCGATCCGGCGCACCGCCTGACCATCCGCTTCCCCTCGTCCGGCGCGGCGGGCCCGGCGTTCCGGGTCGGCGGGATGCTGGTCTGGGGGTTCACGGCCATCGTGGTGGACCGGCTGCTCGCGCTGGGCGGCTGGGAGGTTCCCTGGGACTCCAGCAGGGCCGAGGATCTGCCGGCCGAGATGCTGACGGCGGCGGGCGGGCAGGACCCGTTTCCTGAGCCGGCATCCTGCGGCCGGCCCGATGCCGGCCGGCCTGATGCTGTCGGGTAGCAAGCCGGCGCCGGGCCGGCTGGCTGCTAGGTGGCCCCGGGCCGGCTGATGGTACGTTTCGTCCTGGTCTCATGCCGGTTGCAGGCCGGCCAGCAGAGTCCTGCCTGCCGGTATTGCCGGATACCGTTGGGCACGTGCCGGGTGACTTGCTGGACCTGATCCTGATCGTGCTCGTCGTTGCCTTTGCCGTTGCCGGATATCGCCAGGGCTTCATCATCGGCGTGCTGAGCTTCGCCGGGTTCATCGGGGGCGGCGCGATCGGCGCGGTATTCGGCCCGCGCATCGCCCGGTCACTGGTCAGCGGCCTGGCCCAGCAGGCGCTGGTCGCCATCATCATCGTTTTCGTCGCCGCGATGATCGGACAGCTGCTCGCGTCAGGCCTGGGCGTGGCGATGCGATCCCGGCTGACCTGGCATCCGGCCACGGTGATCGACGCGATCGGCGGTGCAGCCGTGAGCGTGATCTCGGTACTGCTCATCGCGTGGCTGATCGCCTCGGCCGTGGCGTACGCCCCCTTCCCGCTGATCTCCCGCCAGGTCAACGACTCCGTGGTACTCCGCGGCGTGGACCGGATCATGCCCCCCGCGGCGAGCACCATGTTCTCCGACTTCCGCGGCCTGCTGGCCCGCGGGCCGTACGCGCAGGTCTTCGGCGCGCTGGGCGCCGAAGGCGCGCTATCGGTGGCGCCGCCCGACAATAGTGTCCTGTCCTCCCGGGGACTCGCCCGTGCCCGGGGGAGCATCGTCAAGGTGCAGGGCACGGCGGTGAGCTGCTCCCGCCGGATCGAGGGCTCGGGCTTCGTCTTCGCCCGCGATCACGTCCTCACGAACGCCCATGTGGTAGCCGGTGTCACGCAAGGGCCGGAGGTGTCCACCCAGGGCGGCCAGGAGATGCGCGCCAAGGTCGTGCTTTACGATCCGAAGCGCGATGTCGCGATCCTCGACGTGCCCGGCCTTAGCGCTCCCCCGCTCCGCTTCGCCGGGCTCGCCGCGACCGGCGACAGCGCGATCGTGGCCGGATACCCGCTGGACTCGTTCCTCACCGTCGTGGCCGCCCGGATCGGTGGCAGCGAGGCAGCCAGGAGCCCGGACATCTATCAGACCACCCAGGTAACCCGCGAGATCTACTCGGTCAGGGCGGTGGTCAGGCCAGGCAACTCCGGCGGCCCGCTGCTCGCGCCCGATGGCCGTGTCTATGGCGTCGTCTTCGCCGCCGCGGTCTCGGTGAAGGACACTGGCTACGCCCTGACAGCGTCCGAGGTTCTCCCCGACGCCCGGGCGGGCCGCACAGCCACCGTCCCGGTCTCTACCGAGGCCTGCGATTAATGAGCGGGGCCTGCGATTAGTGAGCCGCCAGGCGCGGCGCGGGGCCGGCTGACGGTGAACAAGCTCATTGACTGCGCAGCCGGATGAGCAGCCGATCTGGTGCCACCGCTGCCAGCCCGTCCCGCTCGACGCTATCCGCCAGCTCACCAGCCGACCTGGCAATGCCCGCCGCGTCGATCCCGTGCGGGCAGCCGCCGGCATATCCGCTGACCGCGCCCGCTCCGCGGCGCAGCAGGGCAACCGCGCCGCTGGCGTTTCCGCGCTGCGCATGCGTGAGGCCCACCGCAACCTGGGCCAGGCCCTTCCACAGGTCGCGCTCGCCCGGCTCTGCCGCCTTCCAGGATGCCTCTAGCACCTCATGCGCGCGAAACGCCCGGCCGTGATCAATCAGCTGCTGCGCGAGCGCGAGGGCGCTGGCCGCAGGGAGCGCAGGCTGGTCGGGCAGCGCCGGCTGGTCGGGTGCCCTGCGGCTCAGCGGCCGGCCCAGCTCGTCGCGTGGCCGCGCGTTGCGCGGCCTGCCTGCTGAGTCCCTGTCCCTGCCTGCGTCCTTGCCGGGAGCCCCGGCGCCGGGAACCCCGCCCGCGCCGTTGCCTCCGCCTTGATCCTGGCTGGCGGGCTGTTCCCGGTCGCCGCGCGCTGGCGGCGATGTCATCGTTCTGGTTCAGGGTCGGCTAGCCATGCGCATAGCTCTGTGTCGAAACGGGCGGGCAGTTCCTCGTGCGGGAAATGCCCGGCCCCGTCCAGCAGCCGCCACCGGTACGGCCCGTCGACATATCTGCCGGAGCCGCGCGCCGTGCCGGGCAGGACGCAGCTGTCCAGAGCCCCCTGCAGGTGCAGAGTCGGCGCCTGGATCGGCGCCCGCATCCTGCGCGCGTACCGCAGGCCATCGGGCCGGAACCTGGACCGCACGAACCAGCGGTGATACTCAAGCGCGGAGTGAGCCACGGACTGCATGCACATCGCCGCGCGGTAGCGGCGCTCGGTCGGCGGGTCCGGCCAGCCGGGACCGGACCAGGAACGCAGCATCCGCCCGACCCGTTCAGCGTCATGCCGCAGCAGCTGGCGCTCGGGCAGCAGGGGTAGCTGAAAGCCCAGGGCGTATCCGCTCCTCCTGCCCTGGCCGAGCGGGTCAGAGAGCACCGCGGCGCGGGCCCGGAGCGGATGCGGGACGGACACCACCGCGAGCCGCCTGACTACCTTGGGAAAATACGCTGCCATGGTCCAGGCGACCAGTCCGCCCCAGTCGTGTCCCACGACCACGGCGTTCGCCTCGCCGAGGGAGCGGACGAGCCCGGCCGCGTCCGAGGCTGCCGTTACCAGGTCGTAGCCCCGCGGCGGCTTGTCGCTGCCGCCGTAGCCGCGCAGGTCGACGGCGGCAGCCCGGTATCCTGCCCGGCTCAGTGAAGTCAGCTGCTCACGCCAGGTCCACCAGAACTGGGGGAAGCCGTGCAGCAGCAGGACCAGCGGCCCGTCGCCGCTCTCGGCAAGGTGGAAGCGCGTGCCATTGGCGCTGACGGAACGGTGCGACCAAGGGCCGTCGATATAGATCGGATCGGCGCCTCGCGATATCACCGGATCACTCCGCTCCGGCTGAGGGACTGGCCGCGGGAGTCGCGGCATCGCGCCGGAGCAGCGAAAGGTCATCCTGGACGGTCCGGCGGGTCTTCCTCAGCGCGCTCAGGCCGCGGAATTTCAGCGCGCCGATGAGCACGGCCAACCCTGCCAGCAGGACGCATGCCCCGGCCACGATCAGGAACGAGGCCCAGGCCCAGATGCCGAGCGAGATCAGGCCGTAGGCGAGCGCGAAACAGCCCAGCATGAGCACCAGGCAGGCCACAAAGGCAGCGATGACCAGCAGCGCCCCGCCGATGGCGAGACGGCGCGCGTCCGCCTTGAGCTCGATTTTCGCCAGGTCAAGCTCACATCTGACCAGCTGGGTAATGTCCTTTACAGCCAGCGACACCAGTGTGCCGAGAGACTGCTCTCGCGCGGCGTCCACTGGCTGCCGGACCGCGGAGTCGGCCATCGGTGCCCTCCCCTCTCGTGCTGTCAGGTCAAGTCTCGCGCATCCGGTACCGCGGCATGCGGCCGGTGCCTGCCTTGAGCGCGATGTTTCCGTGACGGCAGTGCCAGGTCGGGTGGCTGGAGAACACGACGCTGGCACGCAAGGATGCTGTGCGCTGGCACGCAGGGCTGCTGGGGCCCGAAATGGCGAACGGCGCCCCGTAGCGGGGCGCCGTCGCCTGACACGTCACCCGGGTTACCAAGCGTGCACCTCAGTTTTGCCGGGCGGGCTGCCCTGCGGCACGCCATTCTCTGACGCCCCGTCCTGCTGGGCTCGCCTGCCTCGGCACGCCTCTCGCGGCTGGTCGCGCGTGGGTGCCCGGTTGCCGTGTGCGGACGTTCTCGGTCCGTTACACCTTTGTACGACGGATCCGGCCGGTTGTGAAGCCCGTGGCGTGATCAATTCGTGATCTCGATCGATCTGCTCACTTTCATGCCCCGGCCTGCGGGTTCTGCGCGGCCCTTACCCAGCGGGACGTCCCGCGGCCCGGCTCCGTCATTTAGCTGCGCAAATGCGCAGCAAGATAATGTCGCTGCTGCTGATCAGGGCAGGGGCATAACGGCGGCGGAATGGCAGCGTGCCGGACCGCGAGATGATCGTCTTGCCCAGGCCAAAGAAAGCTGTACCGGATGCGCTTCCGCTCTCGACGGATGGGCCGGAGGTCGGGCAGCATAGGGGGTAGCTGGCGGATTGCAAAAACGGAAGATTGTCCCGTATGACTGGCTGGTAACTTTGGCTCGTTACGCATAGGCTTTCCTGGGTGACGGACCGGCTCTGCCCCCCCGGAGCCGGTACCGCACGGCGACCCCCGCTCTCCCCCCCGGCGGGGGTCGCCTCTTTTTTCCGCGCCGTCTCGCTGCTACCGCTCCCCTACCGCTCCCCTACCCCTACCGCTACCGCTACCGCTGCGGCGGCGAGATGGCGTCCCCGCCCTGCAGCAGGCATTCCAGCAGCCTGACCGCCCCGTGCTTGGACAGCGGCTCATTGCCGTTCCCGCACTTGGGGGACTGGATGCAGGACGGGCAGCCCGCGCCGCACTCGCAGGACTCGATGGCGCGCGCGGTGGCGCGGAGCCAGTCTCCCGCCGCCCGGAAGCCACGCTCGGCAAAGCCGGCGCCGCCGTCGTGCCCGTCGTACACGAACACGGTCAGCCGCCCGGTGGCCGGATGCATGTCGGCAGAGACTCCGCCGACATCCCAGCGGTCGCAGGCAGCGACCAGCGGCAGCAGCCCGATCGAGGCGTGCTCGGCAGCGTGTGCGGCGCCGGCCAGGTCGACGCCGCGGCCTGCCAGCTCAGCGCGCTGTTCGGCTGAGATCGTCCACCACACCGCCCTGGTCCGCAGCGTGCGGGCCGGCAGGTCGAGCGGCGTCTCGCCGGCAGGCTGCCCGGTTTCCAGCTGCCGGCGGACATAGGAAGTCACCTGCCGGGTCACCCGGACGTCGCCGAAATGCACCTGCGCCGCGCCCCAGGAGGCGCTGCGCAGCCCCGCTGTGACCTCGATCCTGGTGAGTTCCCGCGCCGAGGTGGCGTAGCCGGGATCGCGGGCTTCCACCAGGGCCACGCGGTCTGCCAGGTCAAGCCTGGTGACCAGGTACATCTCTCCCTGGTGCGGGTAGACGGCACCGGTGTGCGCGAGCACGTGAGCTGACGGCTCGTCCATCATGCCGACGAGCCGGCCTGTTGACTCCTCCACTATCCGCACAGCCGCGCCGCCGGTGCCGCGCAGGCTGGCCGCTGCCGTCCGGCCCTGCCGCGTCCAGTACCGCCAGGGTCCGCGCGGGCGCAGCATGCCGCGCTGGGTCAGGCGGTCGGCGACCGCGGCCGCCCCCGGGCCGAATAGCTCGATGTCGGCCCGGGTCAGCGGGAGCTCGGCAGCCGCCGAGCACAGGTGCGGCGCCAGGACGTAGGGATTGCCGGGATCGAGCACGGTCGCCTCTACCGGCCGGTGCAGGATCGCCTCCGGGTGATGCACCAGATAGGTATCCAGCGGGTCGTCACGCGCGATCAGGATCGCGATGGCGCCGCGGCCGTCGCGCCCGGCCCGGCCTGCCTGCTGCCACAGGGCCGCCCTGGTGCCCGGCCAGCCAGCGATCAGCACGGCGTCGAGCCCGCTGATATTGACGCCGAGTTCCAGCGCGGTCGTCGTTGCCAGGCCGGTGATCGTGCCCGCCCGCAGTGCATCCTCCAGGTCCCGCCGGTCCTGCTGGAGATATCCGGAACGGTAAGTCGCGATCCGCGGCGCGAGGCTCGCGGCGCCTGCCTCGGCCAGCGCCCGCCTGGCGCCCATCGCCACTGCCTCCGCGCCGCGGCGGGACCGGACGAAGGCGAGTGCGCGGATGTCCTCGGTCACCAGGTCAGCGAGCAGCCCAGCCGCCTCTGCGGTGGCAGTCCGCCGGACCGGCGCGCCGGCCTCGCCGCGCAGCGTGGTCAGCGGCGGCTCCCACAGGCAGAAGGTGACGGGGCCGCGCGGGGCCGCGCTTTCCGTCACCGCCTCGGCGTCCAGCCCGGTGAGCAGCCGGGCGCACCGGCCGGGCTCGCTGACCGTGGCGGAGGCCAGGACGAATACCGGGCACGCCGTCGCCGCGGCGCCGCCCCGGGCGGCCGCCGCGTGGTGAACAGCCACCCGGCGCAGCCGGCGCAGCACGTGCGCCACATGGGACCCGAAGACGCCGCGGTAGCCGTGGCACTCATCGACGATCACGTACTGCAGCCGCCGGAGGAAGCCGTCCCACCGGGAATGGCGTGGCAGCAGCATGTGGTGCAGCATGTCGGGCGTGGTGAGCAGGTAGCTGGCGTGCGCCCGCGCCCAGGATCGCTCGGCAGCCGGGGTTTCTCCGTCGATGACCGCGGCGCGCACGCCGCGAATCCCGAGGGATCGCACCATCCGCAGCTGATCGGCAGCGAGCGCCCTGGTTGGCGCGATGTAGAGGGCGGTGCTGCCTTCCAGCACGCCGGTCAGCGCGGGGAGCAGGTAACCGACTGACTTGCCGGAGCCTGTCCCCGTTGCGATGATCACGTTCCGGCCGGAGCGGGCATGGTCCGCGGCAGCCGCCTGATGTGCCCAGGGGGCTGGCACTCCGGCCCGGCCGAACGCTGCTGCCAGCTCGGCCGGGACCCAGGACGGCCAGTCCGTGCGGCGCCCTTCGCTGGCCGGCATGCGCTCAAGGTGCGTTAGCCGTCCCGACTGCGCGCCCTGGCGCAGAATCCGCCGGACACGAACGTCCTGTTCCTGGACACGAACGTGCTGTTCCTGGACACGAACGTGCTGCCCCCTACGAACGTCCTGGTCAAGGACACCAGCGTCCTGGTCGGGGACACCGGCGTCCTGGTCCCGGGCGTGCTCGCGCCCCCCGGCCGCGGGACCGGCATCCTGACCGGCTGCCGGGCTCCCGCGTGCCGCGCGGGTCGGTTGCTCCCCTGGGGCGAGCGGCGTCACGGCAGGCATCGGGTTTCAGTGTGTCATCCGGCGGCAAGATGCCTCGAAGCGTGATCTGGTATAGACATGACCTCAGAGCGTGATTGAATTCGCGTCGGGAGCAATCACGCTCCCCGTGGAAGCCCGGGATGCAGCCGGGCCGCGACGCTCAGACGATGGCCGTATGGCGCTGGAGGATTTGTGGATCTGAAGCTTGATCACCACACTAAGGACGGGATCGAGGTCGTCGACGTCGAGGGCGAGATTGACGTCTACACGGCGCCGCGACTGCGTGAACTTCTGATCGAGCTGGTGAACAGCGGCTACTACCAGCTGGTGGTGAACATGGAGAAGGTTGAGTTCCTGGACTCGACCGGGCTAGGAGTGCTGGTCGGCGGCCTGAAGCGGGTCCGCGCGCACGACGGATCGCTCGATCTGGTCTGCACGCAGGAGCGGATTCTGAAGATATTCAGGATCACGGGGCTGACCAAGGTCTTCGGTATCCATGACACCGTGGATGAGGCCATCACGGCAAGAAAAGCCGAGAAGTAGGCCGCCTGGCTCATGCCCGAGATGGCAACGGTTGAGGTTAGCTTCACGGCACTGCCCGCGCACGTGCGCACAGCCAGGCTCGTCGCCACCGCGGTGGCGAGGCGCAGCGGCGTCGATGAGGCGCTGCTCGATGAAGTCAGGCTGGCGGTCGGCGAAGCATGCTCGCGGGCGGTGGAAGCGCACCGCCTGTACTGTCCGGCCGAGCCGGTGCGGATTGCGCTGACCGATTCGGCCGGCCGGTTCGAGGTCGAGGTGACGGACACCGGCGGTGCTGGCCGCGGTGATCTCACCGCGGCTGACGGCATCACCGCCGCGGCGGAGCCCGGCGGCTCGCAGCGCCTGGAGCACGGCCTGGGCCTCGCGGTGATCGCGGGCCTCGCCGATGACGTCCAGATCAGCGAATCCCCGGGAGGCGTCAGCATCAGGATGAGCTGGCCTGCGGTAGGCCTGGGGCGCTGACCCGAGGCAGGTCCCTGGGCGCTGCATGGCACTGACTGTCCGCTGCATGCCTTATCCCCGGGCGATCCCCCGGCGGCACCGGCAGGCTGTCTTACCATCACGAAACGGCTCGCGGCCGTGCGCGGAAGGCCGGCCCGCATTACCATCCAGTGACCTGCCTGCGTAGACTCCCGGCACCGCCGGTCGCGGGCATCCCCGGTGCAACGGCTCGATCCGCCCGCGTCTGGGTACCGCGACACCGCACTGAGCAGCAGCTTCGCGCGAAGCCTGCTTGCCCTGTCAAGGAGGATAGATGTCAAGGCTCAACCTCGCTCTGGCGGGTGGTGCGCCCGGCGTAACCGGCGCCAACCTGACCTGGGTCGTCGTCGTGGCCGTGATCGCGCTACTCGCGCTTGGCGTGGCAGCCGTGCTGGTCAGGCAGGTGCTGGCGGCCAGCCAGGGCACCGAGAAGATGCAGGAGATCGCGCTTTCCATCCAGGAGGGCGCGGCGGCCTACCTCAGGCGTCAGTTCAGGACGATCGGTGTCTTCGTGGTGCTGATCTTCTTCGTGCTGCTGCCGCTGCCGGCCGACACCGCGTCTGTCCGCTGGGGCCGCAGCGGCTTCTTCCTGGTCGGCGCGCTTTTCTCGGCGCTCACCGGATTTACCGGTATGTCGCTGGCCGTCCGCGGCAACGTGCGGGTAGCGGCTGCCGCCCGGGCCGGCGCGGAAGGCGAGCGGCCGGCGATGCGGATCGCGTTCCGCACCGGCGGGGTGGCCGGCATGTTCACCGTCGGCCTCGGCCTGTTCGGTGCCGCGGTCGTCGTGATCCTCTACAAGGCGAACGCGCCCAGTGTGCTGGAGGGCTTCGGCTTCGGCGCCGCGCTGCTGGCGATGTTCATGCGCGTCGGCGGCGGCATCTTCACCAAGGCCGCGGACGTCGGCGCTGACCTGGTCGGCAAGGTCGAGAAGGGCATCCCCGAGGACGACCCGCGGAACGCCGCGACCATCGCCGACAACGTGGGCGACAACGTCGGCGACTGCGCCGGGATGGCCGCCGACCTGTTCGAGTCCTACGCGGTCATGCTGGTCGCGTCGCTGATCCTTGGCGTCAAGGCGTTCGGGTCGCAGGGCCTGGTGTTCCCCCTGATCGTCCCGATGATCGGCGTGATCACGGCGGTCGCCGGGATCTTCGTGGTGGCACCGCGGAAGAACGACCGCAGCGGCATGACCGCCATTAACCGCGGCTTCTTCGTCTCGGCGACCATCTCGCTGGTGCTCGTCGTCGGCGCATCGTTCCTCTACCTGCCGGCCAAGTTCAGCGACCTCAAGGGCGTTACCGGGCCTGGCAGCGCCGCGATCCTCGCCCATGGCGGCAGCCCGCGGTGGCTGGCCATCGGCGCGGTGCTCATCGGGCTGCTGCTGGCCAGCGCCATCCAGCTGCTGACCGGGTACTTCACCGAGACCAACCGTCGTCCCGTCCGCGAGATCGGGGAGAGCTCGCTCACCGGGGCGGCCACCGTCATCCTTTCCGGGATCTCGGTCGGCCTGGAGTCTGCCGTGTACTCGGCGCTGCTGATCGCGGCCGCGGTCTACGGTGCCTTCCTGCTCGGCACCGGCAACGCGACCATCGCGCTGTTCGCGGTGGCGCTCGCGGGCACCGGGCTGCTGACCACGGTCGGGGTCATCGTGTCGATGGACACGTTCGGCCCGGTCTCCGACAACGCCCAGGGCATCGCCGAGATGTCCGGTGACGTGACGGGCGAGGGTGCCCAGGTGCTGACCCGCCTGGACGCGGTCGGCAACACCACCAAGGCGATCACCAAGGGGATCGCGATCGCGACGGCGGTGCTCGCCGCGACTGCGCTGTTCGGCTCGTTCCGCACCACCGTGCAGACGGCGCTCGGCGGCAGGGCCGGTACCTTCAGCCTGTCGGTTGACAAGCCGAACGTCCTGGTCGGCGTCATGATCGGCGCAGCAGTCGTGTTCTACTTCTCCGGTCTCGCCATCATGGCCGTGGGCCGGGCCGCCGGGCGGGTCGTCTACGAGGTCCGCGAGCAGTTCCGCAACCACCCGGGGATCATGGACTTCACCGAGAAGCCCGAGTACGGCCGTGTCGTGGATATCTGCACCAGGGACTCGCTGCGCGAGCTGGCGACGCCGGGGCTACTGGCCGTGCTGACGCCTATCGCGGTCGGCTTCGGCCTCGGCTACGCCCCGCTCGGCTCGTTCCTGGCCGGCGCGATCGCGGCCGGCGCCCTGATGGCGGTCTTCCTGTCCAACTCCGGCGGCGCCTGGGACAACGCCAAGAAGCTGGTGGAGGACGGCAACTACGGCGGCAAGGGCTCCGACGCGCACGAGGCCACCATCATCGGCGACACGGTCGGGGACCCCTTCAAGGACACCGCGGGCCCGGCGATCAACCCGCTGATCAAGGTCATGAACCTGGTATCGCTGCTGATCGCGACGAGCGTGGTGAAATACAGCCATAACGGGGGCATGCGGGCCGGTGTCGCCCTCGTCGCCGTTGCCATCGTGGTCAGTGCCATCGTCATCTCCAAGCGGCGGTCGACGAGCATGGCGACAGCCGGGCCGGGCGGGACCGGCAACGCGGGCGGGACCGGCAACGTGGCCGGCCCCGGCAGCACGGCGGCCGGCCCCGGCAGCACGCCGGCGGCGGACGAGGACGGCATGGCCGCCACCCCAGCCGCTGCGCCGGCTGGGGACGAGGACGGGAAGGCATCCGCGGGGACCGCTACCGCCTGAGCGGCGAGCCGGGAGTGCTCGTCTAGCGGGCCGGCCAGCAGTCCGGCGCTCGATGGCGCACCATGGTCCTATGCAAGGCAGTCGGCGGCTGATCGTGATGCGGCACGCCAAGGCAGGCGACCTGCCTGGCGGCCCGGATGCCGAGCGGGCACTGAACCGGCGCGGGCTGCGTGACGCGGCCGCGGCAGGCAGCTGGCTGCGCGGCCGCGGTTTCATCCCTGACCTGGTGCTGTGCTCAACCGCCAGGCGCGCCCGGCAGACCTGGCGGCAGGCCGCGGCCGGGATCGGGGCCGCCGTGACCGTGCGCGAGGATCCCCGGCTCTACGAGGCCGGCTCAGCTGAGCTGCTTGACATCATCAGGAAGGCGCCGCCGGACGTGGCGGCGCTGATGTACGTCGGCCACAATCCGGCCGCTCAGGACCTGGCGAGCGGGCTGCTCGGACAGGTGCAGGGATTCCCCACCGCAGCCATCGCGGTGATCGGCCTGGCGGTGCCATGGGCTAGCGCGGCCGCAGGCGACGGTGCGCTAGCTGAGTTCTGGGCCCCGGGCTCGCCGACCTGACACGCGGCTGTGCCTTCCTGTGGCGTCTGGGGCCACCGCGGCGCGCCGTCTGTGGCTACCGCGGCGCGCCGTCTGTGGCTACCGCGGCGCGGGCGTCTGGGCTACCGCGGCGCGGCGCCTGCGGTTACCTCGGCGTCTGCGGCGTCCGCGGCCTCCACGTCGTCCCTGGAGATGCCGAGCAAGTACAGGATCGCGTCCAGGTGCGGCACGCTGACCGATGCGTCTGCCGCGTCCCGCACCGCGGGCTTGGCGTTGAAGGCGATCCCCAGCCCGGCCGTCGCGATCATGTCGAGATCGTTGGCGCCGTCGCCGACCGCGACCGTCTGGCTGAGCGAGGTGCCGGCCGCCGCCGCGAAGCGCCGCAGCGCGAGAGCCTTCCCCGCCCGGTCCACGACCGGGCCGCTCAGCCGCCCGGTGAGCTTGCCGTCGGCGACCTCCAGCGTGTTGGCGGTCGCGTAGTCGATGCCGAGCTCGGCGGCCAGTCCGTCGGTGAACTGGGTGAAACCGCCGCTCACTATCCCGCACCGGTAGCCGAGCCGCTTGAGCGTCCGGATGAGCGTGCGTGCCCCCGGCGCCAGCCGCAGCTGCGCCCGGACGGCATCGACCGCAGCCAGGTCGAGTCCGGCGAGCAGGGCAACGCGCTGCCGCAGCGCGGTCTCGAAGTCGAGTTCTCCGCGCATCGCCGCCTCGGTCAGCGCGGCGACCTGCCCGGCGCATCCGGCCCGGGCCGCGAGCAGGTCGATGACCTCGCCCCTGATCAGGGTGGAATCGACATCCATCACGATCAGGCGCATCGCACGCCGGTGCAGGCCGCCGCGCTGGACGGCAACATCTGCCCGCTGATCAAGTGACTCGCGGGCGAGGGCGGTGCGCAGCCCGTCCGGATCAGCCCCGGACACCTCGAACTCGATGCAGGTCACCGGCCGGTGCGCGAGCCTTCCGATCCGGTCGATGTTGGCGCCGCTCGCCGCGATCCGGCCGGCGATGGCCGCGATGGCCGCCGGCGCCAGCGGGCTGCCGAGCACGGTGACGTGCAGGCTGCCACGGCGCCTGGCCGGCTCGCCGGAGCCCGTGGTGATCTCGGCTTCCAGGTCCAGGTCCGCGGCTACGGTGGCCACCTGCCGGTGAATCGCCGTCAGGTCGGGAGCATGGTCGCAGGACAGCAGGACGCCCAGCACCAGGCGCCCGTGGATGACTACCTGCTCAACGTCGATGACGCTCAGCTCGTGCGCGGCGAGCACGGAGAACAGCCGTGACGTGACGCCCGGCCGGTCCCGGCCGGTCAGGGTGATCAGGAGAGTGATCGGTGGCCTGGACATTGCCGTCAACGCTACCGGGAGCCGCGCACCCGCGCAGCGCCCGATGCCGTAGGTTCGAGCTGGTGATGCCACGGGCAGGAGGGGGCCGCATGTCGGACGAGGTGCTGCGGCTGCGCGCGGTCAGCGTCCGGCGGGAGAAGTCGATGCTGCTGCGCGACGTGAACTGGGCCGTCCACAGCGACCAGAGCTGGGTGGTCATCGGCCCGAACGGCGCGGGCAAGACCACGCTGCTGCAGGTGGCGGCCGCCTTGCTGCCCCCCACTGATGGCACGGTGGAGATCCTCGGCGAGAACGTGACCGAGGCCGACGTCTTCGACCTGCGGACCAGGATCGGGCTCGCGAGCGCGGCGCTTGCCGACCGGGTGCCGCCCGCGGAGAAGGTCATCGACCTCGTGCTGACCGCCTCCTATGGCATCCTCGGCCGTTACACCGAGGACTACGAGTCTGGTGATGTCACCCGCGCGGTGGAGCTACTCGACGCGCTCGGCTGCGCGCACCTGATCAGGCGGCGATTCGCGACGCTGTCGGAAGGAGAGCGCAAGCGCGTCCAGATCGCCCGGTCGCTGATGCCGGATCCGGAGCTGCTGCTGCTCGACGAGCCCGCAGCGGGGCTGGATCTCGGCGGCCGCGAGGATCTGCTGCGGCGGATCGCGGCGCTTTCCCGCGATCCCAAGGCACCGCTGATGGTGATGGTCACCCACCATGTGGAGGAGGTGCCGCCCGGCTTCACCCACGCGCTGCTGCTGCGCAAGGGCACGGTGCTCGCGGCGGGCAGGGTGCAGGACGTGTTCACCGCGCGGCTGCTGTCCAGGTGCTTCGGACTGCCGCTGCTCGTCGAGCACACCGGCGCCCGGTGGACTGCGCGCGCCGCCCAGCTGCCCTGACCCTCGTTTCGTGCTTCCTGCCTCTACGATCATCACCATGCGAGGATCCGATGGGAGCCGCTGAAGCGCTCGCGATCTTCGCGGCGGGGGTGGCGGCGGGCGGGATCAACGCCGTTGTCGGCTCAGGATCGCTGATCACCTTCCCGACCTTGCTCGCGTTCGGCTTTCCCGCGGTCATCGCCAACGTGTCGAACAATGTCGGGCTCGTCTCCGGCAACGTGAGCGGCGCGTTCGGCTACCGCCGTGAGCTGGCCGGCCAGCGCGGACGGCTGCTCAGGCTCGGCGTCCTCGCCGCCGCCGGGTCGCTGGCTGGCGCGATCCTGCTGCTGTCGCTGCCGGCCAGCGCGTTCACGCTGATCGTCCCCGTGCTCATCCTGATCTCCTGCGTACTCGTGATCATCCAGCCGCGGCTGAACGCCTGGACGACCGCCAGGAGGGCTGGCCGGCGGGCTGACGGCAGCCCTGTGCTGGCCGCCGGGGTTTTCGGCTCCGCCGTCTACGGCGGCTATTTCGGCGCGGCCCAGGGCGTCCTGGTGATCGGGCTGCTCGGCAGCTTCCTCGACGATGACCTGCAGCGCGTCAACGCCGCCAAGAACGTGCTCGTCACGATCGTGAACGCGACCGCTGCCGTGGTATTCATCTTCTTCGCGCACGTCAACTGGATCGTCGTGCTGCTGATCGCGGCCGGCTCGACGGCGGGCGGCCTGCTCGGCGCGCGAGTCGGCCGGCGGCTACCGCCGCTCGCGCTGCGGATCCTCGTCGCCGCGATCGGGGTGATCGCCGCGGTAAAGCTGATCTTCTTCTGAGCCGGCCGCGCGGCGCATCCGGCCGGTCTCGCCGGCCGGCCGGGCGAGCATCCCGGCGTCGGCCGCGCGGGCCAGCAGGTCCATCGCATAGCCGCCCAGTGCTGCCGAGCCGTCCTGGATGAGCGCCACCTTGGGGAGCACCTGGTCGACCGTGATCTCGTGGGCGACCCACGTCCCGCCGCCTGCCTCGAAGTTCGCCAGCATCGGCTGCAGCCGGTCCAGGGCTCTCGCGAACCTGGCTTCCTGCGTCTGCCGTTCCTCGAACTCATCCCAGAGTGCCCGCATAGAGGAGGCCTGGCCAGCCGGCAACAGCGCGAAGATCCGGTCCGCGGCGGCCCTTTCCGCTGCTTCCTGGCGGGCGTGCTGCGCCTCGTCGGCGTAAAGGAACAGGTCGCCCGCGTCGATCTCGACCAGATCGTGCACGAGGAGCATGGCGATCACCCGTCCCAGGTCGGTGCCGGGCGGCGCATGATCGGCCAGCACCAGGGCCATCACGGCAAGGTGCCAGGAGTGCTCGGCGGAATTCTCCTGCCGCTCAGGCTCGGTGAGCCGGGTCTGCCGCAGCACGGCCTTGAGGCGGCCGGCCTCGGCCACGAATCGCATCTGCTCCTCAAGCCGCATGCCTCTATTGGAGCAGGAATGCTGGAGCAGGCGCCAGCACCGCGGGTGCCAGCAAGCAGGCGCCGGCACGGTGGCTGCGTACGGAATATGGGTGAGCTGGCGGCCGGCGCGGACTGCGCGGCGGGCACCGAGCGCAATCACAATGTGACCCCCGGTGATTGTGCCTGGTGCCGCCGTGCGATCATTTCCCTAGGGGACCCACGATGATACGGGGGACCGGCTCATCAAGGCTCGTCCTGGCGGGGCACATGCCTGGCCAGGGCGAGCTCTTTTTTGGCGGCAGATCACCGCAGCGCGCCCGGGCGCGCCCAGCTGCTTACTCGGCCCGAAGCGTGATGCCCGGCGGAATCCTGGCAGCGGCCGCCGCTGGCACCAGGGCGAGCAGGTTCCCGGCCGCCAGCAGGACACCGACGCCGAGGACGAGGGCGGGGACAGGAATGACCGTAACGGGCGCCACGCCGAGCGAGCCGGCGAAGGCCTGCCACGCCCAGCGCCCGGCGGCAACGCCCAGCGGGATGCCGATGACGGCGGCCAGCCCGATGTACGCCGCGCCGGAGGTGACTCCGGGCAGCCGCGAGATCAGCGTCATCGGGTACGCCACTGGTGCTCCCGGCAGCGTGCCGGGAACGTTGACCAGCGCGTCGCTCGCATTGCTCGATGTCAGGTAGCGGCCGTAGGCGGACGCGGTGCGGCGTGCGCCGGCCACCGCGCCCAGTGCCACGGCGCCGAGCAGCCCGCCGATCAAGGCGAGCGCGAGCGTCGCCCGCCAGGTGCTCGCGTACGTCGTTCGCCACCAGTAGAAAGCCGTTCTCATCGCGAGGAGTCAACTCCTGGGCAGGGCAGCCGTGCGATGTGCATGGGGGCCATTGTGCGCCGTGAGGTGGCAGGCGGGCAGGGATGGCGGCACCACAGTTGCCAGGCAGCCAGCACCACCGCGGCCATCTGCGGGATCTTCCAGGGCACGGCCCTGCCCGCGTCGCCAGGCTCGGCGTGCCGGTCCGCGGGCCGGCACGCTACGATCCCGCTCAATGGCAACGATCCGGGTCGCGCTGGCTGAGGACCATGTCCTGCTACGGGAGGGCATATCCCGGCTGGTCGCCGCCAACGAGGACTTCGAGCTGGTTGGCGTGGCGGCCGACCTGCCGCAGCTGCTCAAGGTCGTCAGCGAGCAGGAGCCCGATGTGGTCGTCACCGATATCCGGATGCCGCCGACCGGAACCGACGAGGGCATCAGGGCCGCCGCCTGGATCCGGGAGCACCACCCGCGGGCCGGCGTGGTGGTGCTCAGCCAGTACACCGCGCCCGCCTACGCGGTTGCCCTGCTCGAACATGGCTCGGCCGGCCGGGCCTACCTGCTCAAGGAGCAGGTGGCCAGCGTCGACGAGCTGGCCCGCGCCATCAGGATCGTCGCGCAAGGAGGCTCGGTGATCGACCCGCGCGTGGTAGATGAGCTGGTGCGGGTGCGCTCACGGCACACTTCGCCGCTGTCGTCACTGACCGCGCGGGAGTCGGAGATCCTGGCCGAGATGGCGCAGGGCAAGAGCAACGCGGCGATCGCCGCCACGCTCAGTGTCACCGAGCGCGCGGTCGAGAAGCACACCAACTCCATCTTCGCCAAGCTGGGATTGTCCGAGGAGAAGGACGTCAACCGCCGCGTCAAGGCGGTCCTGCTTTTCCTTAGCGAGCCAGCGGAAAGCTGACCGCTGCTGGCCGGCAGGCTGACCGCCTCCGGTCATGGGGAGCGGCCATGGGGGGGCTGGCACACTGCCAGCAGGATGGCAGCACCCTCGGCAAGGGCGGCTGCTCGTGCGAAGCTGGAACCGTGACAGCCCCGCACTCAGTCCTGGTCGTGGATGATCAGGCACCATTCCGCTCGGCAGCGAAGGCCGTCCTGCGCCGGATGGAGGGATTCGAGCTCGCGGGGGAGGCCGCCAGCGGCCCGGAAGCCATCGAGCTAGCCGACAGGCTGCACCCGGCCCTGGTGCTGATGGATATCAACATGCCGGAGATGAACGGGATCGAGGCCACCCGCCGCATCACCGCCGCGCATCCGGATATCGTCGTCATCCTGTGCTCGACCTATGAAGCGAGTGATCTGCCCAGCGGCACCGCGGCCAGCGGCGCGAGCGGCTACCTGAACAAGGAACAGCTTGCGGCCGACACGCTGCGCCAGATGTGGGAGCACCCGGACATCGGCTCACTGGGGTCCGGCTAAGTCCGCCTGGCAGCATCTCCGCCGCCACGCGAGCGGTCCGCAGCGCAGGTTGGCTGGCGTCCGGCCAGCGGCGTCAGGCCAGCTGGCGTCCGGCCAGCGGCGTCAGGCCAGCGGTATCGAGCCGTGGATCTGCGCTCCGTGCCCAGGCTCGGACTGCCAGCGGACGGTGCCGCTGATCGCGCCAAGCCGGTCAGCCATGTTCACGAAGCCGTGGCCCTTGCGCGCGCGCTCGGCGTCGAAGCCGGGCCCGTCGTCGTTCACCGAGAACAGCAGGCCGCCCGAGTCCTCCCAGATCCGCACCTCGACGCGGGAATCCGGCGCATGCTTGGCGGCGTTCTGCAGCGCCTCAAGGCAGCAGAAGTAGACAGCCGCCTCGATCTCGGGGGTGTAACGGCTGATCCCCTCGCTGACCACCTCGACGGCCAGCGGGCTGCGGCTGGCAGCGGCGCGCAGCGCCTCGCCGAGGCCGCGGTCGGCGAGCAGCGGCGGGTAGATGCCGTGCGCCAGCTCGCGCAGTTCCTGGATGGTCCGCTTCACCTCGACGCCGAGTTCGTCCAGCATCTCCGCCGCGGCGGCCGGATCGTCGGCGACGATGTCGCGGGCCAGCCGCAGGTTGATCGCCAGCGCGACGAGATTCTGCTGGGCTCCGTCGTGCAGGTTCCGCTCCACCCGGCGGCGTTCTGCATCGCCGCTGGCGACAATGCGGGCCCGCGATTCACGCAGCGCCTCGGCCTGGCCGCGAAGCTCGTCCAGCGTCGTCTGCAGCGCAGTGTCGAGTTGCGCGTTGTGAAAGGCCAGCCCGACCTGGCGGGCGAGCTCGGTGAGCACGCGGTCGTCATCCTCGGAGAAGCTGTCGGCCGCGGCGGGACGCTCGACGACGATCAGGCCGAGCAGCTCGCCGCCGTGGCTGGCGGGCGCCACCCGAAGCTGCTCGTGCGGCCGGCCCTCGAGCAGCTGCGGCAGCCAGACCGATGCCCAGGCGCTGCCGGACACTCCGGCTCTGGTCACGATGGGGCGCTCGCGCGCCGTCACCACGATAGAACGGGGCCCTGCGTCGGGCACCGACACCGCTCGCTCCAGCACGTCCCCCGCTCCGGTATAGACCTCGGCTCTGGTCAGCCCCATGGTCTTGCGCAGCGACTCGGCCAGCTGCAGCAGCAGCTCGTCCATCGGGATCGCCCGGGTCAGGCGGCTGCCGAAGGTGCGGAGCGCCTCGTCGGGCGCCTCCTTGGCCCCGTAGACGAAGCGGGTGGCCGAGGCGACAAGCCGGTCCCTGGCCGGCAGGTACCCGATCGCCGCCACCGCCGCCGCCACCATCGACAGCCCGAGAACCGCGCGGTCGCCCGAATCGTGCGGCGGCGTCCCGATACCGAACACGATGACCAGGTAGATAGCCGCGACCACGATGGTGAATCCCGCTACCGACAGCACCTGGACCAGCACCCGCCCGCCAGCGGGCCCGAGCCCGCGCACCTCCCCGGCGATCATGCCGAGCGGCAGGAAGATCGCGCAGCCGGCCGTCGCGGCCGCGACCGGCCCTGGCCAGTCGACGAGCACGTGCAGGACGACGACCACCAGCGCGCAGTCGGCGGCCAGCACGGCGCCCACGCTCATCCACTGCATCCGCTCCCGGTCGCGGCCCGCCGCTGCCAGGTAACGGAGCCGCACCGCCGGCAGAGCGCAAGCGGTGGCCAGCGGCCAGATCAGCGCTACTGCCCCGGCGGCGAGGGGGCGGCCGGCGATCGTCAGCGCTATTCCGGTGGCCGCCGCGCCGGCATAGGCCAGGACCGTCCCCGCCTGCCTGCTTCGCCCGGCGAGCTGGCCATCGGGCAAGGCGAGCAGCAGGTGGACCCAGACGGCGACGAGGAACAGCACGGCGAGCGTGGCAACGGCGCGGGCAGCCCGGTGCTGGCCGCCGGTCGCCTCGTCGCCGATCCGCGAGGCGGTCAGCGCCACCGCCGCGGCCAGCGGGCCGAGCGTCACCTGCCACTGGGGTACCCGCTCCGGCGCACGGCCGAGGACGGCGGCCGACAATGCGCCGACCAGGACGAGTCCGAAGGCGACGGCCGCCGCGGCAGGGAAGGGGGCACTGACCGGTACCCGGAGCCCGACCACCGCGATCGCGGCGGTGATGACGGGCAGCAGCATGCCGGCCACGACGCGGCGAGCGGTGCTGCCGTGCCGTGGCGGCATCACGATGGGGCGATTATCAAGGGCAGTGTTCATCATCACTCCGCTCGCAGCACGGTAGCTGCCGGCGTTCGCGCGGCCCGCAGGCCGGGGACGGCGGCCACCAGGTTGGCCAGGATCAGGGCGGCAACGGCGGCCAGGGTAATCGAGACGGCGGGGATGACCGGGTCGGGGACGGCGGCCAGCTCGCTGGCGAACGCCAGCCATAGCCAGCGGCCGGCCGCGATGCCCAGCGGGATGCCGATCACCAGCCCGATCGCGGCGGTCACGGTCGCCTGCCAGGCGACGGCGGCGGCGAGCTGCGACCGGGTGAACCCGATGGTCTTCAGCAGGGCGAAGTCGCGCCGGCGGCGCCGGATCGAGGCGTTCAGCGTGAGCCCGAGCGCGCCCACGGCGCCAGCGGCCAGGCCGCCGGCCAGTACCTCCGGCATCGCGCCCATCGACTTGTAGTTCACGATCTCCGCCGGGCGCTGCGCCGCCAGCAGGTTCACGTTAACTATCTGGGAGAGGCCGTGGCTCGCTGCCAGGATCTTCGGCGAGCGCATGAGCTGGCGGTACGCACCGGCGATCCGCTGCAGTGACTGCATCCCGGCGGCCTGGCTGACGCCGGGCCGCATCCGGATGAGGATGGCGTTCGGCCCGGCCAGGGAGCCGAAGCCAGCGGCGAGCGTTGCCGTGTTGACCACCGAGGTGTCGATCAGCGCGCCGGTGCCCATGGATGCGTGCACGCCAAGGACCGTGCCGATGGCCGGCAGCGCGGCCGTGCCGACAATCCGCAGTGAGCGCGGGGCCACAATCTGTCCCTCGGATACCCGGACGCTGTCGCCGATCCGCAGGTGCAGCTGGGCCAGGGTGGCGGGGCCGAGCACGATCTGGCCCGGGCCGTCGACCGCATGGCCGGACAGTACCGGCGGGGCCACCGCGGCACGGGCCGGGGCGGTGATGACCGGGACCGTCTGGCCGCCGACCTGGGCGGTGGCGAAGTAGACCCCGGTGGTCGCGGCGACCATCTTGTCGGCACGCAATTTCGGTTCGATGAAGTGAGGCGAGAATGCCCCGTAGCCGTCGGTCGAGTACAGCGCATAGCTGAAGTTCCACCCGTACAGGGCCGGATGCGAGATGAGGGTGCTGAGGCTGGCCCCGAAGGCGAGCGTCGTGGTGACGACGAGGACCGCCAGCCCCGAGGCTGCGATGACCGAGCGCACCGGCACCGCGGTGCGCCCCTGGCCCGGCTCCAGGGCGAACCGCAGCCCGGCGACTGCCGGGACCGGCAGCCCGGCGGCCAGGCCGGCCCGTACCGCGCCAGGCACGTGCCCCGCCGCTATCCGGGTGGCGGCGCGGTGCGGCGCCTGCCGGAAGCCGATCACGCCGGCCACCGCGCCGAGGATGATAGCCAGCGCCAGTGCGCCGAGCCCGAGGACGGCCCAGTCCAGGTAGATCCCCGACTGCGGCTCGACGGCGCGGGCCGGCCCGAACAAGGTGAGCGGGGACAGCCCGGCGGCAACGGCTGCCGCCAGCAGCGAGCCGGCCGCCGTGGCGGCGAGGATGCCGGGCAGGCCGTCGGCCGCGGTCGCCGCCGGGCCGGCCCCGAGCGCCCGCAGTACCGCGGTGTCCGCGGCGCCCTCGCGCAGCTGCCGGGAGATCGACTGCGCTCCGATGATCAGCGCGGCGAGCCCGGCGATGAGCCCGAACAGGCCGAGGGCGATGGCTTCCGGCCGGATCGCCCGCTGTGCCTGCGCCTCGATCGCCGCGGTGACGTAAACCTGGAGCAGCGAGCCGGCCCCTTTGCCGGACTGGGTAAAGTGGCTGCTGCTGAGCAGATTATCGTACTCCTGCTCGACCGCGGCGTCGTCGCTGCTGCCGCCGGCTAGCTGCAGGCCCACGTATTCATAGTTGGCGCAGCAGGGCACGATCATCCTGGCCAGGGCGGGCGTTCCGATCAGGAAGCCGGTCCGGTCGCGGTCAATGTCGTCCTGGACGACCTGGGTGTTGAGTACGCCGAGCCCGACCACGGTCAGCTTGAGCTTGCGGAAGTCGGAGTGCGTTCTCGCCGCGTTGGGCAGTACGCCAACCGAGATATGCGATCCCACGTGCAGGCCGAGCACCGACGCGGCCTGGGTGGTCGCGACCACCTGGTCCGCCCGCGCCGGATTGGCGCGGTGACCCCCGACGATCGTCAGGCGGTCCTGGTCGGAGTACAGGCCGTCCAGGCTGGCGACCAGCTCTACCTGCGTGATCAGGAACGTGGCGATCCCGCCGCGCGGAGTGAGCGTGGCCGCATTGAATCCTTCGGCGGACTCGACATGCGCGACGTGCTTCAGCCGGGCAAGGCTCCCGTCGAGGAATGCCGGCGCATAGGCAGGCGTCGTGGACGGCTGCACGATCAGGTCGGAGGGGTTCGTGCCCGCCAGGTAGTCGGGGTAGGAGGAGTCGGTGCGGCGGGCTGCGACAACCGAGGCCAGGGCCACCCCGCCGACGAGGCCGACCAGCACTGCCAGGGCGACGTAGCCGGTCCACCGGCGGCGGAGCGTGGCCCGGAACCGGTACCACGCCACCTGCCGCACTTGCCTGTTCATGCCGGCCCCATGATGCGCATCGGCGTCACTCCGACCTCAGCGCGAGCGCGGCACTCGTGCGGGCCGCGGCCCGGCCGGGCAGGGCGGCGACGAGGTTGGCCAGGATCAGGGCGGCGGCGGCGGCCAGCGCGATCGAGACGGCCGGGATGACGGGGTCGGGGACGGCGGAGAGCTGGCGGGCGAACAGCAGCCACAGCCAGCGGCCCGCCGCGATCCCCAGCGGGACGCCGATCAGCAGGCCGACGGCAGCGATGACGGTCGACTGCCAGGCCACCGCCGCCGCTATCTGACCGCGGGTAAATCCCAGCGTCTTCAGTAGCGCGAAGTCACGGCGGCGGCGGCGCACGGACGCAACCAGGGTGAGCCCGAGCGCGGCCACGGTCGCGGCGGCCAGCCCGCCGGCCAGGATGGCGGGCATCGAGCCCATCGACCGGTAATTCACGATCTCGGCCGGCCGCTGGGCCGGCAGCAGGTCCACGGTGTCCGCGAAGGAGGTACCGCCGCTGGCGGCCACCACCCGCGGCGAGTTCAGTGTCCGCGTGATCTGCCGGCTGATCGCCTGCAGCGACCCGAGGCCGGCCGCCTGGCTAACGCCGGGCCGCAGCCGCACCAGGATGGCGTTCGGACCGGACAGAAGGGGACCGAACGGACCGGAGGCACTTCCCGGGAGAACCGCCGTGGAGAAGAGCGCCCCGGTGCTCATCGAGGAATGGACGCTCAGCACGCCGCCGATCGCCGGCATGGTGGCCGTGCCCGCGATCCGCAGCCGGACATGGAAGTTACCGCTGGCCAGTGTCACCGTGTCGCCGACCCGCTTGTGCAGCTGAGCGAGGGTGGCCGGGCCGAGCACGACCTGGTGGCTGCCGTCGAGGCCGTGACCGGACAGGACGGGCGGGCCCACGGCCGGGCGGGTGGGGGCCACGATGGCCGGCACGGTCTGGCCGTCGACCTGGACCGTCACGAAGGACACCCCGGTGGTGGCGGCCACGGCCCGGTCGTGGGCCAGCAGCGGGCCGGCCCACTTGACGGGCACAGAACCCCAGCCCTGGACCGCGTAGTAGGCGTAGCTGAAGTTCCACCCGTACAGTGCCGGATGCGTGATCAAGGTGGTGAGGCTGGCACCGAAGGTCAGCGTGGCGGTGACCACGGTCATGGCCAGCACCGCGCCGGCCATGACTGAGCGGACCGGGACAGCGGTGCGCCCCCGCCCTGGCTCCAGGGCCAGCCGCATGCCTTCCACCCCCGAGGCTGGCAGCCTGGGGGCAAGCATCGCCCTGACCGCGCCCGCCCCGCGCCCAGCGACCTGCTCGCGGGCGGCCACCCGATGCGGCGCCTGCCGGTGGGCGGTCACTGCCGCCACGCCGCCAAGGACGAGGAGCAGCCCCGCCGCGCCAAGGACGAGCACTGCCGGATCGAGGTAGATCCCGCGTCCGGGGTCTACCTTCCGTACCGGTCCGAACAGCGAAAACGGTGACAAGCCGATAGCGGTGGCAACGGCGAGCAGCGACCCGAGCGTGATCGCCGCCAGGATGCCAGGCAGCCCGTCGGCCATGATCGCCGCGGGCCCGGCACCGAGTGCCCGCAGTACCCCGGTGTCATCCGCGCCCGCCCGGATCTGGCGGGACAGCGACTGGGTAGCGATGATCAGCGCCGCGAGCCCGGCGATCAGCCCGAAAACCGCGAGGGCGATGGCCTCCGGGCGGATCGCCCGCTGGGCCTGCGCCTCGATGGCGGCCGTAATGTAGACGTAGAGCTCGGATGAGCCGGTCTTAATGTAGGAACTGGTGGCCACCAGATGCTGGTACTCCTTGCCGGCCACCGTGTCATACCGGCTGCCGCCGTCCAGGCGCAGGCCGACGTTCATGCCGCTGGCACAGCAGGAGGCGAACTCCCGGGCGAGCGCGGGCGTGCCGAGCAGGAAGCCGGTCCGGCCGGCGTCGATACCGTCCTGGAGCACCTGGGTGTTGAACACCCCGATCCCGGTGACCGTCAGTTCCGCTCGCCGGCTGGCGGGAATGCGGGGGCTCTGCTGGGAGCTGCTGATCAGCCCTACCCGTACGTGCGACCCGACCTGAAGGTGGAGCAGGGCGGCGGCATCCGGGCTGGCCACCACCTCGTCCGCCCGCGCCGGATTGGCCCGGCGCCCGCGCACGATCGTCACCCGGTCCTGGTCGTAGTAGAGGCCATGAGGGCTGGCGAGGGTGGCGGCCAGCTGCACATGCGCGAGCAGGACCGTGCCGAGCTTTCCGGCCGGCGTGAGGGTCACCGCGTTGAAGGGCACCGCGACCGCGACCGCCCGCACGTGCGGCAGCCCGCTCAGCTGGCGAACGAAGCCCGGCGAGTAATTCGTCTTGGTGAATGGCTGCACCACAAGGTCCGAGGGGTTGGTGCTGGCCAGGAACTTCGGATACGAGCCATAGGTGCGGCGGGCGGCTACCACCGACGCCATCGCCACGCCGCCGACCAGGCCGATGAGCACGGCCAGCGCGAGATAACCGGCCCACCGGCGGCGGAAGGTGGCCCGGAACCGGTACCACGCCGTCCGCAGCACCGGCCCGTTCATGCCGGCCCCATGATGCGCATCGGCGTCACTCCGACCTCAGCACCAGCGCGGCGCGGGTGCGGGCGGCGGACCGCCCGGGCAGGGCGGCGACGAGGTTGGCCAGGACCAGGGCGGCCAGGGCCGCCAGGGCGATCGAGGCGGCCGGGACGACCGGGTCGGGCACGGCCGACAGTTCACCGGCGAACAGCAGCCATAGCCAGCGGCCGGCCGCGATTCCCAGCGGCACGCCGATCACCAGGCCGATGGCGATAACGACTGTCGACTGCCAGGCGATGGCCGCCGAGAGCTGGCGGCGGGTGAAGCCGAGCGTTTTCAGCAGCGCGAAGTCACGGCGGCGGCGGCGCACCGAGGTGACCAGCGTGAGCCCGAGGGCGGCGACCGCCCCGGCGGCAAGCCCGCCGGAGAGGATCGCCGGCAGCGTTCCCATCGTCTTGTAGTTCACGATCTCGGCTGGCCGCTGCGCTGGCAGCACGCTGGCCTGGATCTGCAGCGCTGACGGGCCGGCGTGCGCCAGCAACTGCGGCGAGTGCGCAATCTGGTTGTACTCGGCAGCGATCTTCTGCAGCGACCGCAGGCCGGCCGTCTGGCTGGTGCCGGGGCGCAGCCGCACGAAGATGGAATTGGGGCCGTTTTCCGGGCCGTACTCGCGGGTGAACACTGACGCAGGCACGACCGTCGTGGCGAAGAGGGCTCCGGTGCCCAGTGAGGCGTGCACGCCGAGAGTGTCGCCGATGGTCGGCAGGGCAGCGGTGCCCACGATCCGCAGCTCGGTACCGCGGATGACGTTGCCCAGGTAGACCCGCACGGTGTCGCCGATCCGCTTGTGCAACTGGGCCAGCGTGGCCGGGCCGAGCACTATCTGGCCAGACCCGTCCAGCCCGCGGCCGTGCAGGATCCGCGGGCCCACCGCGGGGTGAACCGGGGAGAGGATGGCCGGGACCGTCTGTTGCGTGCGGTCGATCTGGACCGTCAGGAAGTACACGCCGGTGGCGGCCTGGACCGAGCGGTCATGGTCCACCAGCTGGGTAACCTGCGGGGGGAACGGCCCCCAGCCGTCGGTCGAGTACAGCGCGTAGTTGAAGTTCCAGCCGTAAAGAGCCGGGTGCGAGACCAGGGTATTGAGGCTCGCACCGAAGGTGAGCGTGGCCATGACGACGCCGATGGCCAGCACCGCGCCGACGATGACCGAGCGCACCGGCACTGCGGTCCGGCCGTGCCCCGGCTCCAGGGCGAACCGCGTACCCGCCACCACCGGTGCCGGCAGCCCGGCGGCCAGCGCCGCCCGGACTGCGCCGGACCCGCGCCCGCCCGCCTGCCCGCGGGCGACCACCCGGTGCGGCGCCAGGCGGTAGCCGATGACGGCAGCCACCGCGCCGAGGACCGCGAACAGGAAAAGCGCGCCCAGTCCCAGCACCGCCGTGTCCAGGTAGATCCCGGCCGAGGGCTCAGCGCTTCGCACCGGCCCGAACAAGGTCAGCGGCGACAGGCCGACGGTCACCGCCGCGGCCAGCACCGATCCGGCAGCGATGGCGCCGATGATTCCCGGCAGCCCGTCGGCCGTGGTCGCCGCGGGGCCAGCGCCCAGCCCGCGCAGGATCTCGGTGTCGCCGGAACCGGCCTGCACCTGCCGGGAGATCGACTGGACGCCGATCAGCAGCGCGGCGAGCCCGGCGATCACCCCGAACACGCCCAGCGCGATCGCCTCCGGGCGGATCGCCCGCTGCGCTTCCGCCTCGATGTCCGAGGTGCTGTAAACCTGCAGGACCTGGAGGAGCTGACCCCCTCCATGTGCATAGAAGGAACTGGTGTTCTCCAGCTGCTCGTACTCCCGGGCGACGACCGCGTCATCGCGGCTCCCGCCCGTCAGCTGCAGGCCGACGTAAGCGTCACTAGTGCAGCAAGCTCGGAACTCCCTGGCCAGCGCAGGCGCGCCGAGCAGGAGACCTGTCCGGCCGGAGTCAATGTCGTCCTGCAGGACCTGGGTGTTAAACACCCCGATCCCGACCACCGTCAGGTCGAGCTTCCGGTAGAAGGGGGTGATCTTTTTCTGCGAGCCTGACCAAACTCCGACCGGCATGCGCGACCCCACGTGCAGGCCCAGCAGGGCGGCGGCCCGCGTACTGGCCACGATTTCGTCCGGGTGTGCCGGGTTGACCGCCCGTCCCGCCGTAATCGTGACCCGGTTCTGCTCGGT
>Ga0302235_10000327_pt1 | contig 39347 bp, 38 predicted proteins | sample II_Palsa_N3_3_FD_193577 | JGI IMG/M metagenome (GOLD analysis project Ga0302235, IMG submission 193577) | Peat permafrost microbial communities from Stordalen Mire near Abisko, Sweden - II_Palsa_N3_3 | ecosystem: Environmental > Terrestrial > Soil > Palsa > Peat permafrost | place: Sweden...
TGTGGAGTCGGACTCGCAGATCGTGGCGGTCGCACCGGCGCATGTAGCGGACGCGGTGACGGTGTGGGTAACGGCCGGCAGCGAGCAGTCGCTTGCCGGGGCCAAGACGACGTTCACGTACGCGCCCATGCCCACGGTGCTGACCGTCGGCGTCGCCGGCATCAGAACCGTCCGCTCGGTGCTCAAGGCCACGATCAATGACGGCGGTATCCCGGTGACTGGCTGCGTCGTCCAGTACGGGCGGACCAAACGCTACGGCGTGACGGCAAGCTGCCCGCCGCTGACCTCGCCGGGCAGCATCGTTTCGATCACCGCGAGCCTCGCCCGGCTGGCGCCCGCAACCGTGTATCACTACCGGCTCGAGGTGACGACCGCCGCTGGAACGGTCGTGAGCGAGGACAAGTGGTTCACGACCCTGCAACTCCCACTCCTGAAGGCGCCGTCGGTTGGGCTCGTCGTCCAGCGATCGCTCGGCACCCGTGGAACGATCGGTCAGCTGCTGGGAATCGACGGAATCGAGCGCGGCGTCGCCGGCGAGTCGATCGTTCTGCGGTGCCTCGCCGGCTGCTCGCAGGAGAACGTGCTCACGCTCAAACATCTCGAGCCACCGCTGAACCGGATCAAGGCGACGCTCGCGCCCGCGCTGCCGCTCTCGATCGCCACCCGGATCGAGGTTGGGGTGTCGAAGGCCGGGCATCTCGGGCGGTTCGCCGTGTATGCGTTCGTCCCCGCGGGATCGACGCTGGCCGTGCAGCTGGTGAAGACCGGCTGCCTGTCGACCCGCGGCAGGACCGTCAGCTGCCGCGGCTAGCGGCGCAGGACCCACGGACGGTTCCCCTGCCACCGGCAGCCCGCAGACCGCCAGCGGCGCCGCGAGGACAAGCGCGAACGACAAAGGTTGTCGCGCAAACCTGACGCGTTGTCAAGAAGTGACAAAGGCGAAAACGGCGGCTCGAGGACCCAGCCTCCGACTTGGTTCCAGAAAGTGCCCTCCAGCGTCACAAAACGGAACCAAGTCGGCCGTTGCAGACTCGGATACCCTGCCGGCGCTCGCTCGCCCGTGACCACTGCCCGCGAACCTGCTCAGAGGACGGCCACGCGTTATCAAATCGTGATAACGCACCGCACCTTCCTGCATTCTGCACGGGTGGCGCTGACGGGCGAGCTAGCCGTCCACTTTTCGACTTTCGCGCCGGATCGGTTCGCGTTGGATCAGTCAGCGACCTCGTGCCCCTCCTCACTGGCGATCGTGCCCAAGGAATCGGCTGACGGCGTCCGCATCGGCATCGAGCAGCGCGCGCTCGGCGCCGGATAGCGGCACTACTTGGGAGATCTCCACACGCGCGCCGTTCTCCACTCGCCACACCGCGGCGAAGCGGCCACGGACGAGCGCGAACGGTCGGAAGACGCCGCCGCTGACGACCGTCGCGTCGTGTGCTCCGGTGAGGAACGTCCGATCGCGCCACCCGACCAGCAGCGGATCGAAGGCCCCGAGGAGCACTGCCTGCGGCGCCGTCTCGACAGGAGCGGAGGGGCGGAGCGACACCAGCCCATCAGGGCGCTCCACGAGCGCAGAGGCGATCGCACCGAGCCCGGCGCGCGCGTCGCGCAGCGGCAATCCCGCCCAGCGCGCCAGGTCGCGTTCGCTCGCGGGCGCGTGACCGACCAGGTAGCGCCGGGCCAGCTCGGCCAGCGCCCGCGGGCGCCCGGGCAGGCGTGGGGGCGGCCCGAGCCAGTCCCGCACCAGCACGTAGGCGTGCTGGCGACCGATCATGGGCCCGCGCACGATCAGCCCGCGCAGCGAGGCGAGGAACAGGATGTGGACGAGCGCTTGCCCCTCGGTGCGCACGCGTGCGCTCGCGATTCGCTGCGCGAGCTGGTCGCGCGTGAGCGGCCCTTCGTCGGCGAGTGCTCGCTCGATCCGTTGCACCGCGCGGCCGGCAACGTCCGGCGAGACGCCCGCGTCGGCGAGCCGTCTGGCGTTGGCGGAAGCCAGTGCCGGCGTCGTCAGCGCGTGCAGCCAGTGATAGTCCTCGCTTGCCACCAGGTGCAGCGTGCCGCGACACAGCCACGAGACCAGGAGCGTCCGTTGGTCGGTCAGGGCGCGATCGACGTCGCCGGCGGTCAGCCCGGCGCTGCGGCCGCGGATCGCGAGCCGGAATCCGCGGGGATCCTGACCCTGGACTGCGAGCAGCCGGCGGGCCACCGCCACCGGATCGCGCGCGCGGGGGCCGGCAACGAGCTGAGCGGTGAGCCGCTCGGCGAGCACCGGCGCACTAACCGCCGGTGATCAGCCAGATCAGCCACACGATCAGCATCCCGACCACGAGCGCGATCAGCAGCCCAGCCAGCAGCCGGAGCGGTGCGGGCCGTACCGCCGCGACTGCGCGGGCGTCGCCGTCCGGGCTCGAAATCATCCCCGCGTCGAACAGCACCTCGCGAGCGGTGGCGGCGCCGGACTCAGCCACGAGCACGTCACGGGGCCCGGCGGCGAGAAAGTCAGGGACGTCGAAGCCGGCACTCCGGCGCAGGATGCTGGGCACGCCCTCCTCGAGCAGCAGCAGCTGGACCAGCTCGGCCTCGGCGAGGTTGCGCGCCTGCACGACGTCGACGAGCCGGCCCTCGGCGAGTTGGGGCTTGATCTTGCGCGCCTTGGCGTGGCGCGGACTGAGCGGCTCGACGAGCGCGGGCTGACCCGTCTGCGTCTCGGCGAGGACGAGCGGCAGCCGGCAATCCGGGCAGAATCGCGCCCGCGCCGGATGGCGGGCGCCGCACCGGGGGCAAACGAGCGCCGCGTCGGGTGCCGGAGTGGACGTCGCCGGCGAGCGCACAATCACACCACGGTCAGCTCGGCGTCTCCGACGTGCCCGTCCCTGATCGTGTACGCCCTGACCTCCGGCGCCCCGTCGGCGAGTCCGACGATCACGTACAGAGCGTCCGGATAGAACGCGAGGTTGATGTCCGTCTGCGATGGGTAGGGCGCGCTGCGCGTGTGCGAATGGTAGATCGCACCGAGGTCGAGCCCGCGGTCCTCGATGTTCATCTGGATCCGGTACTGCTCGGCGCCGTCGATCTCGTACCTGAGCGGGCTCGCGGCCGTGTTGAGGGCCCGGTAGACGGACACCGCGACGCCGTCGCGAGTGGCGATCATGCCGCAGCACTCATTCGGCGCGTCGACCCGCGCGTGTTCGATGAGCTCGTCGAGCAGTGCCTGGGCGATCTGCATCGGCGCCAGACCCTAGCAGCCGCGCGGCGCCGCCCGGACGGGCTGGGCGGCCCGCGGAACCGGCCGTCCATCGCCGATCAACCAGGCTCCGACGGACGCCGATACCACTACCATGACCACCGCGCAGGAGTCGATCCGCCGTCTGATCAAGGACGACATGTACCTCCCCGACGAGCGCGAGATCGCGGCCGCGATCCTCGTGCGCGCGGTCGCCCGTGCAACCGTCGCCCGCAGCGCGTTCCACAGCGATCAGTGCCGCGCAGGGGCTTGCTTGGCTCATGGGCGCGGCGCTGGCGGCGGCGTTCCCCGCACCAGCCCGGACGGAACCGCGTAGCCGAGCGCGAGCGGGTAGCGCTGGAACGAGAGGAGCGCCCGGTGCTGCGCCTCGCTGCCGAGGATCGTCGCCGCCAGCGTTGCCGCCGCCGGCGCGACAAGTTGCGCGAGCGCCACGTAGTAGGCACCCTCGAGCACCGTCTCGACGATCTCGAGGAACGCCAGCCAGTCACTTTCGTCTCGGAGCCGTCGCGGCCTGAGCTTGATTCCGACGGCGGCGAGCGCCGGTGCGAGGCCCTTGCCAAACAGGTCGGGCGCCGCGACGACGCCCGGCCAGCGCGCGAGCGCGGCGGCGTGGGCCCCCTCCTGGGCATGGATCGTCGCGACCACCGCGACGGCCGGCAGCGACGTCAGCGCACCCGACTCGAGCGCCAGCTCCGCGCTCGCAGCCGCGAGCCGCTCGAGGTTCAACAGGCTACTCAGCACCTCTGCCTCGCTGGGGACCGGAGGTGCGGCCGCGATCCGCGCCAGCAGCGAGCGCCTGGAGAGGCCGATCGGATCGCTCGCGCTCACTCGACTGTCGTGAGGAACGGCCCGGGCACGCCGCTCAGCCCCTGCTCGAGGCGGAGCACGGCGAGGTGCTGGGCGTCGTTGGCCATGATCGCGCCCATGGCCTGGCGCAAGTCGGGGATCGAAAGGAGGGGGATCGCGTGCAGGTAGGCGCCGATCTGCTGCCGCTCGGCGTCATGCAGGAATTCGAGCAGCTGCCGCTGATCGCGTGGCTGGCGCAGGTTATACCGCGCATCCGGATTGTGGGCCTTGCCGCGCAGCTGCTTGATCAGTTCCCTCAGCCGGCCCGCATGCTCGAGCTCCTGGGACAGGAACCACCTGGCCGCCTCGTGCGGTGGCCCGCTCAGCAGCGGCCCGCCCGCCGTGTACAGGGCGATCGAGCGTTGCTCGATCGCGAGGGCGCGATTGAGCAGCTTAATGTCACGCTCGCGGGCCGCTGCGCTGAGCCGCTGGCGGTCGTGCTTACCGCCACCGCAGCCGCCCAGTAGCACGACTCCGGCGCCCGCCGCCGACGCCTGTAACAGCGATCGGCGCGTCTGCCCCGCGTCCGGCATCAGCTGCTAGAGGCGCCGGCCGGAGCGGCACAGGCCCGGGGTGGCGCTACCACCAGACGGTCGAGTCCAGATTCTCGATCTCCTCGAGCGAGCGCGTGTAGATCCCAGACGAGAGGTACTTCCAGCCGTCGTCGGCGACGATGAACACGACGTTGCCCTCATCCAGCTCGCCGGCAATCCGCACCGCCACCCGCGCGATCGCGCCCGACGAGACGCCCGCGAAGACGCGCTCCTCGTCGAGCAGCTTGCGCGTCCAGGTGATCGCGTCGCTATTGGTGACGAAGATCTTGCGATCGAGCAGCGACAGATCGATGATCGGCGGGATGAAGCCGTCCTCGAGCGAACGCAGACCTTGCACCGGCTCGCCCTGCATCGGCTCGGCGGCGACGATCTTGACGCTGTCGCCGAGCTCCTCCTTGAGCCGCCGCCCGGTGCCCATCAGCGTGCCGCCCGTGCCGAGACCGGCGACGAACGCGCTCAGCTCATCGAGCTCCTCGAGGATCTCGACCGCGGTGCCGTGATAGTGAGCGTCGGGGTTGGCTCGGTTGCCGTACTGGTAGGGCATGTAGTACGACGCGTCGCGCCCGGCCATGTCCAGCGCCAGCTCGACGGCGCCATTTGAGCCCTTCGAGCCCTCGGAGTAGACGATCTCGGCGCCGTACATGCGCAGCAGCTCGGTGCGCTCGGGTGTCACGTTGTCGGGCATCACGACCTTCAGCCGGTAGCCCTTGCGGCCACAGATCATCGCCAGCGAGATGCCTGTGTTGCCGGAGGTGGGCTCGAGGATCGTCTGATGTCGGCCGATCAGCCCCTTCGCCTCGGCGTCCTCGATCAGCGCCTTCGCCACGCGATCCTTCACCGAGCCCGTCGGGTTGCGCGACTCAAGCTTCGCCCAGATCCGCACCCCCGGCTTCGGTGAGAGCCGCTTGAGCTCGACCAGGGGCGTGTGCCCGATCGACTGGACGATGTCCCCGTACCGTCCGCCGCACGGTCTGTTCTGAAGGCGCTCGATGGCCATGCGCTTCACTAAGCATAGCCGCGGCCCATCGCCCGCGCCCAGGATCGAGGAGCGCTGTCGCGGGAGTTAGCCCGGCCGCGCCGCGGGAACTGCGGTTAGCGGGCGCCGCCAGCCATCGCCGGCAGGATCACGAGCGTGTCGTGATCGCCGACCGCCGTCTCGAGACCGTCCAGCACGCGCACGTCCTCGTCATTGAGGTAGACGTTGACGTAGCGGTTGAGCTGACCGTCGGGGGAGAACAGCTGCGACTGCGTGTCGGGGTGGCTGTCCACGACGACGCGGAGGATCTCGCCGACAGAGCTGCCGTCCGCCTGGATCTCCTTCACGCCGCCGACCGAGGCGCGCAGCACCGGGGGAATTCGAATCGTGGCCATGGCGGGGATGCTAACCGCGGAAGGTCAGTGGGCTCCGGCGCAGAACGCGTCGTAGTCTGGGAAGGCGCCCATCTCCTGGTCGCTGATCTCCTCAGGGGCTCGCGAGCAGATCGGGCAGTTCGGGTCGCGCCGGACCTTCACTTCGGTCACCGTCGCGGCGAGCGCGTCGTACATCAACAGCCGCCCGATCAGCGGATTGCCGATGTCCAGGATCAGCTTGATCACCTCGGTCGCCTGCAGCAGACCCATCGTCCCGGGCAGCACGCCGATCACGCCGTTGGCGCCGCACGAGGGCGCGAGCTCGGCGGGTGGCGGGACGGGGAACAGGCAGCGGTAGCACGGGCCCTCATAGGGCTTGAAGACCGACAACTGACCGTCGAAGCCGAGGATCGCCGCCGACACGACGGGGATTCGCAGCCGCACCGATGCATCGTTGAGCAGGTACCGGGTGGGGAAGTTGTCGAGCCCGTCGACGACGATGTCGTAGTTGGGGAGGATCTCCATGATGTTGTCGGCCCCGAGCCGCAGGCGATGCTGCTCCACCTTCACGTCCGGGTTCAAGGCCATGACCGTCATCGCCGCCGACTCCACCTTCGGCATCCCGACGCGGTCGGTCGTGTGGATCACCTGGCGCTGCAGGTTCGAGACGTCGACCACGTCGTCATCCACGATCCCGAGCGTCCCGACCCCGGCCGCCGCCAGGTACAGCGCGGTCGGCGAGCCAAGCCCACCGGCGCCGAGCAGCAGAACGCGCGCGTCGAGCAGCTTCTGCTGGCCTTCCATCCCCACCTCGGGCAGCAGGATGTGACGCGAGTAGCGCTCGCGCTGCTCCAGCGTCATCGAGCGCGGCACCTCCACCTCGTAGCCCCGGTCCTTCCAGAGCGTGAAACCGCCGGTCATCGAAGAAACGTGCTCGTAGCCGAGGTCCTCGATCAGCGTGCGCGCCGCCCAGGCGGAGCGGTTGCCCGAGGCGCAGTACACGATCACCGGCACCGACCGGTCCGGTGCGGCACCCTCGATCCGCGACTCGAGGTGGCTCTTGGGGACGTGCCTGGCTCCGGGGACGTGGCCGGCCGACCACTCGTCGGTCTCGCGCACGTCGACGAGCACCGCCCCATGCGAGGACTGCTCGCGAGCCGCCGCGGGATCGATCTCGTCGATCCGGCTCTTGATCTGGCGGAGTACTTCAGCTCCGGAGGGGCTCATCGCGGTAAAACTCCTTAAAAGCGGTCAACATTCAGTACTTCACTGAGTATAGCGCCCATCATGGGTTGAACCGTGTCGATCCGGGTAACAGCAAAGCATGCCGCCACTGACGCCCTACGAAGGCAGCCGGGACCGGGCCGACGGCATCGCAACGTCGCTCGGTCCGGACGGGCCGGCACCGTCCGACGAGGCCGCACCGACCGGCGAGGCCGCACTGGCCGAGCCGCCCGAGGTGGAATCGCCTGGCCGCGGCGAGCCGCCCGGCGTGATGATTCCGATCCGCTCGCGCCGGTCCGCCCTCGAGACGTTCCTGATGCGGGTGATCGCGACGGGCGGGATCGTCGGCATCGGCGCGGCGACTGCCGCGATCATGACGACTGATCACTCGCACGGCTGGCTGATCGGCGTGGTGGTCGCGACCGTGTCGGTGATCCTGGCCGCGATCCTCTGGTCCTCGCGGCGCCTCTGACCGCGCGTACCATCGGCGGGCGTGCGCGCGCCCGTCGACCACATCGCAGCTCCGCCATTCCCGCCGCGGCTGCAGTGGGTCAATGTCGCCGGCTTGCGGATGGACCAGCAGCGTGGCAGGCCGGTCCTGGTCGAGTTCTGGGATTTCTGCCGCCCGAACTCGCTCCGGACCCTCCCGTATGTCAAGGCGTGGCACGAACGGTATGCGGCGGCGGGGCTGCGCGTCGTCGGCGTCCATGCGTCGGGCTTCAAGCCCTCGGCTGATCCCGACGCGGTCCGCGCCGCGGTCGCGCGGCTCGGGATCGAATACGCGGTGCTGATCGACTCGGAGCTCGAGCTGTGGCGCGAGTACGAGAACCTGGGCTGGCCGGCACGCTACCTGTGGGGGCCCGACGGCTGCCTCGTCGAGTACCACTACGGCGAGGGCGCCTACGCCGAAACCGAGCTCGCGATCCAGGAGCTGCTCGGCGTAGAGCGCGAGCCCGTCGCGGCGATGCGCCCCGAGGACGCGCCCGCAGCGTCGCTCGCCGTCCAGAGCGATGACGTCGCCGGGCCGTACAGCGGTCCCTATGAGGCGGGCGCCGTCTGGGCGGTCCTGTCCGGCCGCGGCACGGTCGCCGCCAACGGCCGCGAGTTGACGGTCGAGCATCCCGGCGCCTACGAGCTGATCGCGCACGAGCAGAGCACGTCCGGCGAGCTCGACCTCCAGATCGGCCCCGGCGTCGAATGCCACGCTGTCTGCTTCACGCCCGGGCTAGCCGGCCCGGGCGTGATCGGCTCGATTGGCTGAGCAGCGTCGGGCACTCAGCGTCCCGCGCAGCTGACCGCGCTGCGCGGAGGCGCTTCACGATCCGGCGATCGTCACCGGGTGGTATGTGGCGCCGGCGTCGGTCGTGTAGTAGAGGCGCTCGTTGGCGGGCTTCTCGGTTCCGGCGTAGCCAAGCGCGACGCCGTGCGTGGCATCGGTGAAACCGAGGTACTGCCACCAGGTGATCCCGGCGGGCGTCGGCACCTGCGACCAGGTCGCTCCGCCGTCCGCCGTCCGGTACAGCTGCTGGTAGCCGTACACGGCGACCACCGGCGATGCCGCGGCGAATGCAGCCGAGTTGGGCTCGCCGGGCACGCCCGAGCGGGTTGCGTCGCCGCCCGCCGCAACCCAGGTCGCGCCCGAGTCCTGCGAGCGCCAGACGCCACTCAGCGTCCCGGTCGCGCAGTCGGCCCAGATCGCCGGCAGCGCGCCGTCGAAGTTGCACGCGATGCTCGGCGGTAGAGCGCGTGCGCTGAACGTCGCCCCGTCATCGGGCGAGACGAGGAGCTGCATCGCCGATCCGCTCGTGGTCGAGGACTCGAGCATCACGTCTTTGCCGTTTACCCAGAGCCCGCCGTAGGCGTCGCCGGCAACGGGCAGTTCCGTCCACGAGTCGCTCCAGGTCGCCGCTCGCAGCAACTCGCCCGTGCTCCCCGACCGCACGATCGCGTAGGCATACCCGGAGCCGATCGCCAGCTCCCTGACGCTGCCCGGGACCGAAACCTGATTCCAGGTCGCACCCGCGTCGTGGGTGACCCACAGCTCGGGTCCGTAGGCGAACCCGTTCTCGGCGTCTGCGAAGCGCAGCTCCGACACCTGATCGGTTCCCGGCGCCGGGATCCCCACGAACGTGCGGCCGCCGTCGTCGGTGCGGACGATCGACGTGCACGGCGCGCTCGAGCACGGAGCCGTGCCGAGCAGCCACCACGTCAGCTCGCCGATCGCCGTGAACGAGTCCGGAGTGAAGCCGACCGGGACCGGACCCGACGGGGAGGTCGCGAGCACCGGGGTCGTGGACGGCACGGTCGTGCTCGAGCCGGCTGCGGTCGGCGGCGTCGTGACCGTGGGCGGCGTCGTGACCGTGGCCGGGGCCTCGGTACGAGTCCCGCGTGTCGCGGCATGGCCGGTGCGGGCGTGGCGCGGGCTGCCCCCGGCGACGCTCAGCACAACCGCGACGACGACCGCCGTCGCGAGCAGCGCCGGCAGCACGGCGACGAGCTCGCGGCGGCCGCGCGGGCGCCGGTTGTGGTCGCCCCGCTGCACGCGCGCGACGAGCTGCGCCTCGACTTCGTCCAGGTAGTCCCGAGTCATGAGGCCGGACCCGTGTTCGAGATCTGTTCGCGCACCCGCGCGAGCCCGCGGCTGACGCGCTTGCGCACGACCAGCTCGGAGCAGACGAGCTCGCTCGCGATCTCTCGATAGCTGCGCTCGTCGACGACATGGGCGCGAACCGCCGCGCGCTCGCGCTCGGGGAGCTGCCCGACGAGCTGCTCGAGGCGCCCCGCGCCGGCGTCGCCGAGGCGCTCGACCCGCTGCAGGTCGAGGTCGTCGAGCTCGACCGGCTCGAGCCCGAGCCGACGCCGGGCGCGCGCCTCGACCCGGCCGCGACGCAGGCTCATCAGCAGCTTGTGCCGGGCGATCCCGATCACCCAGGGGAGCGCCGATGTCCCCGCCGCCCGGTACCTGGAGGCCGACAGCAGCACCGCCGCGAACACCTCGGCGGCGAGGTCCGCGGCCATCTCCGGATCTCCCGTCTGGCGAAGCAGGTACGCGATCACCGCGCTCAGGTGGCGGCGGTAGAACACCGAGAAGGCAGCGCCGTCACGCGCCGCCACGGCTGCCAGCAGCTCCCGGTCGGGCCAGCCGCGTGGATCGAGGCGGTGAACCTTCATCGCCTTGCTATTGCTCGGCCCCCGGGTCGTGTGACGGATCGAGCAGGTTGACCAGGCGCGGCGGGCGCTCTGCGTCGAGCTCGACCGCGAAGCCCGGGCGGTACGGGCTGCTGCTCGGGTCTGGGCCGATGAAATCGGGCTCGTGCACCCAGCAGCCCGCGTTGAGCATGCGCGCTCCACTCGGCGCTCGCCACTCGGCCGCCGCGTCGCGCGGGAGCGGTCCGGCGCGGTGCGAGTGACCGAAGATCGCGTACTCGCATCCGACCGACAGCGCCTGGAGCGTGGCGCCGAACGCTGCCAGCGACGCCCGCCGGAGCTCCGAGGCCGACAGATCACCGCGCAGCGGCCCAAGGCCGGCGCGCCCGAGCGTGCGCACCGCCGCTGCAACCGCGACCGCGGTCGCGCGCCGCCGGAGCCCGTCGCGGCTGCCGCTCCCGAGCGCCCGCCACAGGCTGACGGAGGCGTCGACCGGCGCCCCGGCGCCGGTCGGGATCGCGCGCGCCTGCGCAATCGCGTGGATCCACGCGTAGCTCGGGCCGAGCACCGCCTCGTAGTCCTCGGCGGACGCGAACCGGTCGACCCGGCGACGCAGCACCCGCGCGTTGGCGCCGGCCGCGAGGCGTTCGAGCACGGGCACGGTCGTGTGGCAGTCGAGGTAGTGACCATGCGTCGCGTAGACGCCATCTCCGAGCCACACGCCCGGGTAGCGGACCAGCACGCGCGCGCCGCCGGCGCCGAGCGCCGCGATGAGCGCGGCCAGCGGCTCGCCCCCGGCCCAGTCGACGGCCGCGCTCAAGCCGAGCCGCGCGGGTGGGACGCCCGCGGACCGGCGCTCGCTCCATGGGGCCAGCAGATGGTGGTCGTGGTTGCCGGGCACGAGCACGACCTCGCGATCCGGCGCGAGCGCGTTGCCGATCCGCGCAAGCACCCGGGTCGCCGCCTCCAGCGCGTCGCGCAGCGGACCCTCGCGCAGCTCGAGCACGTCGCCGAGCAGGACCAGGCGGTCGGTCCCGGCGAGCGCGCTCGTCAGTCGCTCGAGCGGATCGCGCGCCTCCAGGAGCGCACGGGCGCCGCGCGCCCCGAGGTGCAGGTCCGAGACGACGAGCGTGCGCACGCCTGTGCGAGCTGGCCCTTACGTGGTCGCGAGCTCTTGGCGGAGCTTCTTGGGGAGCATGAAGCGCACGTCCTCATGGACGACCTCGAGCTCCTGCACATCCTCGGTGCCCCGCGCGCGGAAGAACTCGACGAGCCGCTGCACGAGCTCCTCGGGCGCGCTCGCGCCCGAGGTGATGCCGACGACCGCCTTGCCGTGCAGCCACTCGTCGCGGACCTCGGCCTCGTTGTCGATCAGGTACGAGTCGGCGCCGTGCTCGCGGGCGACCTCGACCAGCCGGTTTGAGTTCGACGAGTTGCGCGAGCCGATCACCAGCACCAGATCGCATTCGCGCGCCAGCTGCTTGACGGCAGCCTGGCGGTTGGTGGTCGCGTAGCAGATGTCGTCGGTCCGGGGGCCGACGATCGCCGGGAAGCGCTCGCGCAGCCGGTTGATCACCGCGCGGGTCTCGTCGACCGACAGGGTGGTCTGTGAGACGTAGGCGACCTTGCCCGGATCGGCGACCTCGAGCGCGTCGACGTCGGCCTCGGTCTCGATCAGGACGATGTGGTCGGGCGCCTCGCCCATCGTCCCCTCGACCTCCTCGTGCCCGGCGTGGCCGATCAACACGATCGTGTAGCCGTCGCCGGCGAACTTGACCGCCTCGCGATGGACCTTCGTGACGAGCGGGCAGGTGGCGTCGATCGTGTTGAGCCGCCGGTCGCGCGCGTTGGCGTGAACCTCGGGCGAGACGCCATGGGCCGAGAACACCGCGGTCGCGCCCTCGGGGACCTCGGTCTCGGAGTCGACGAACACGGCGCCGCGTGCGCGCAGCTGCTCGACGACGTGCTTGTTGTGCACGATCTCCTTGCGCACGTAAACCGGCGCACCGTAGAACTCGAGCGCACGCTCGACGGTCTGGACCGCCCGGTCGACGCCGGCGCAATAGCCGCGCGGCGTTGCCAGCAGGAGCCTCTCGGGAGCGGTGGCCACGTGGGCCAGTCTATCCGGACCCCGCGCTGCGCTTGGAGGCGTAGGCTGTGGCCGACGGCGTCGCGCGATCCTGTGCGCGCACTCGGAGGCAGCGAAGCATGGCACAGCGGCATCTGGACCGGTTGACGGCGACCGACGCTTCTTTCCTGCATCAGGAGCGGCCCGGGTCGCACATGCACATCGGCGCCGTGCTGGTGTTCGAGGGGCCCGCACCCGCGTTCGCTGCGTACCTCGAGCAAGTGCGCAGCCGCCTGCACCTGGTCCCGCGCTACCGGCAGAAGCTCGCGATCCCGCCGCTCGAGGCGGGCAACCCGCGTTGGATCGACGACGCCAACTTCAACCTCGAGTACCACGTCCGGCACACCGCGCTCCCGGCGCCGGGGACCGAACAGCAACTCCTGCGGCTGGCGTCGCGGATCGCGTCGCAGCGGCTCGATCGCTCAAAGCCGCTGTGGGAGAGCTGGATCGTCGAGGGGCTCCAGCCCGACAAGGAGTCCGAGCAGGAGCGCTTCGCGCTGATCTTCAAGACCCATCACGCGCTCGTCGACGGCATCTCCGGCGTCGATCTGGCGACGGTGCTGTTCGACCTCACGCCCGAGCCGCCGGCGGTCGCCGCGGACGTGGAGCCGTGGCACCCGCGGCCCGAGCCGTCGCCCGCCGAGCTGCTCGCGACGACGCTGCTGGGCACCGTCGAGGGCGGCGTCAGCCTGATCAGCCGCGCGATCGCCGCGAGCGTCCGTCCGAGTCGCACGCTCGGAGCGGTACGCGACGCGCTCGAGGGGGTTGGCGAGATCGTCTGGGCGACGCTCAACCCGGCGCCGGACACGCCGCTCAACGTGCCGATCGGGCCGCACCGCCGGTTCGCGGTCGTCCGCCAGCAGCTCGCCGACTACAGGGAGGTCAAGCGCGCGTTCGGTGGGACCATCAACGACGTCATCCTGACGGTCGTGTCCGGCGCGCTCGCGAGCTGGCTGCGCTCGCGCGGCGTTCGCACCGAAGGGGTGGAGATGCGCGCGCTCGTGCCCGTGTCGGTCCGCACCGAGGATCAGCGCAACACGCTCGGCAACCGCTTGACGGCGATGCGCGGGCCGCTGCCGATCTACATCGACGATCCGGTGACGCGCCTGGCGTTCGTGCGCGCCGCGATGGACGGGCTCAAGGAGTCCAAGCAGGCGGTCGGGGCGGCGACGATCGCCGCCGTCAACAATCTGGCGCCGCCGACGATCCTCGCGCAGGCTTCGCGCCTGCAGTTCTCCACCCGGCTGTTCAACCTGCTGGTCACGAACATCCCAGGGCCGCAGTTCCCGCTCTACATCCTCGGCCGGCAGCTGCTCGACGTCTACCCGCTTGCGTTCCTGCCCGAGAACCACGCGCTGGCGATCGCGATCATGTCCTACAACGGGCGCATCGAGTACGGCCTGCTCGGCGATTTCGACGCGCTGCCGGACATCGACGTGGTCGCCGCCGGGATCGACGCCTCGCTTGCCGAGCTGCTGCGGGCGGCGCGGGGCGAACCGGAAGCGGAAGTGGAGAGCGAGACCACCCCGACCGACGAGAGCCCGCGCAATGGCCACGACCCCGCGCCGGACGCGACCAAGTCAATCCTGCCGTCGGCGCGGCGGCGCAGCTCGACCGGCCCGGCCGCCGACATGCGCGCGCGCCGGACGGGCTCGAGGCCACCGGCCGACTGACGCCAGAAAATTTTTTTGCATGCCGCCAACCTGGCGGTGTTCCAGCCGTTTATCTCGCATACGGGGACCTCGGCGTCAACTTTGGTTCCCGTCCTGTCCGCCCACGTCTCGGCTGGTGCAGCCGTGCCCCCCCTGAGCGGCCCACTAGCGGGCGGAATATGGTTGGGCGGGCCCGAAGGATCGGGCCCGCCCAACATTTTTTAAGACGACGGCTGAGAAAGCTTGGTCAGAAGCCGAGAGCGAACTTGGCGTCCTCGCTCATCAGGTCGGGCGACCACGCCGGTGAGAACGTCATCTCCGAAGCGACCGAGCGGACGCCTTCGAGCTCGCTGACGAACTCCTCGATCTGCTCGGCCACCTGCGGACCGATCGGGCAGCCGGGGCTCGTCAGCGTGTAGACGACCTTGACCGCCCCGTCGGGGTCGATCTCGACGTCGTAGATCAGGCCGAGCTCGACGAAGTCGAGGCCCAGCTCGGGATCGATGACCTCGCGGAGAGCATCTTGAACTTCCTCGATTGAGACCATGCGTCGAGTGTAGGCCCCTCCCGGAGGGAGCGTTGCCGGCGCCGGCACGAATTTCTAATTTTTTAGGTACCGCCGTCCGCCGGATTCTGTAGCTTTGCGCGATCGTCGAGTTCGCTGACAACCCGCCTGTCCTGCGATGCGCCGGCGACGAGGATCGGAGTACCCAGGGCCGGCGCCGGGGTGCGTTCGCCCGTGCGTTCCGAGCCGAATCCGACGTCGTCGTCGAGCTGAGCGAGCTGGTCTTCGCGGACACGTCGCTGATGCTTGACCTGGCGGTGCTGTCGCGCCGCCTTCGCTGCCGCGGACGCGCGATCCTGCTGCGCAGCCCCCAGCCGCAGATCCGGACGCTGATCGAGCTGGTCGGACTCGACCACCTGCCCGGGGTGCGGCTCGAGGGCAGCACCCCTGTCCTCCTCGCATAGGTGCGTCTAACGAAATGCCGTGCGCCAGGTGGTCGCTGCCGGACCGCGGGCGGCGCTGAGTACGCTTTCGGTGAACCATGCTCTGGCTGTTCGTCCTGATCCTCTGGCCCGTCGCTGAGCTGGCTGCCGCGGTCGCGGTGGCGAGCGCGATCGGCGTGCTCCTGACGGTCGTCCTGCTGCTGGCGGCGATGCCGCTCGGGAGCCTCGTCCTGCGCGCCGAGGGTCGGGCCGTGATGCGCCGCCTGGCAGAGGCGCTCGCCACACCTCGCGCGCCGGCGCGCGAGGTGCTCGACGGCGCACTGGTGCTGAGCGCCGGGACGCTGCTGATCGTGCCCGGGTTCATCACCGACGCGCTCGGACTCCTGCTGCTCGCGCCTCCGACCCGTGCCATCGCCCGGCGTCTGATCGCCCGCAACCTGCGAAACCGCCTCGTCGTCCGCGCGATCCGGTTCGGCGCCGGCGGCCGTCCATACGACGTCGACTCGACCGCGGTCGACGTAGACCCTGAGACGCTCGACAGCACCCCGCCGCAACTGCCGGCATGAGCCCGGGCGCGAGCGCGAACGTGCCGGTGGCCGCCTTCTGCGACACCGAGCAGGAGATCTGGGGCGTGCTCGTCGGCGGATCCGATCCGCTCCTGGTGCTCGCGCGTGTCGCCGGCGCGCGCGCCGGGGAGCTGCTGCCGGCCCAAGCGATGCTCGACCCGGACGCGGCGGTCTGGCAGGTCCAGAGCGCTGGCGCCGCGCTGTCGTTCAGCGCCGAGCCCGGCAGCAGCGGCACGCTCATCCGCTGCGGCGTCACCGGCACGTGCACCGTCGGGGACGAACAGCTGGAACTGGCCGCCCGCGGCGTGCGGCACCCGGGCACCGATGGGCGGGCCGCGTCCTTGCGCCTGGTGACGGCGTGGTTCGCCGCGGGCCACGGCGCGGCGTTGATCGCCCGCCGCCCACCGAACAGCTCGGGACAGGATCGCGATGTGGTCAGCGTCGACGTGTTCGGCGAGGCCGAACACGTGCAGGTCTTCGATCCACGGCTGTCGACCACCTACGGTCCCGGAACGTGGCCGCAGCGGATGGGATTCGAGCTGTGGCTCGGCGAGACCGAAGATGGCGATCACTACCCCCGCCGTGTCGCCGGCGAGCGTGTCGGATCGGTCGTCGAGTCGGCCACCGGGCTCGGCGTCACGGCGTGCGCGATGAAATGCCAGAGCCGTGGCGACGACGGGCTCGGCGTGTACCTGCTGGTGAGCGCGAGTTGATCACCGCCGTCGTCTGCGACTTCGGCGGCGTCCTCACATCGCCGCTGATGGACGCTTTCCTCGCCTTCCAGGAGGAATCCGGAATCCCGCTCGAGGCCCTTTATGGCGCGCTTGGCGTGCTCGCCGAGCGGACCGGCGCGCACCCGCTGTATGAGCTCGAGAAGGGGCGAATCACCGAGCATGAGTTCCTCGAGGCGATTGCCGCCGAGTTGACCGCGGCACTCGGGCGCAAGATCGACATGCACGGGTTCGGCGAGGCGTATTTCGCCGGCCTGCGGCCGAACCAGCCGATGATCGAGCTGATGCGGGCGCTCCGCGCCGAGCGCTACCGGATGGCGCTGTGCACGAACAACGTGCGCGAGTGGGAGCCGCGCTGGCGGGCGATGCTGCCCGTCGACGAGATCTTCGAACTGGTCGTCGACTCGGCGTACGTCGGGGTCCGCAAGCCGGAGCCGGAGATCTACCAGATCACGCTCGACCGTCTCGGCGTGCCGGCCGGGCAGGCGCTGTTCATCGACGACGTCGACGTGAACTGCGATGGCGCGCGCGCGGCGGGCATGCGCGCGGTGCAATTCCTCGACACTGAGCAGGCCACGGCGGACATCAGAGCCGCGCTCGCGGCGGGTTAGAAACAAACACTCGTCGCGTCAAGGCTGACGGCGATGGAACCGATAAGAAGCGTAGTTGTTCAACGTACCGTCGAACGGAGGGTGGGACGTGGCCGTCCAAACGAGAGACACGAGCGCCGCCGAGCGCTCGGATCGGGTCGGGTGCTCCTCGGCGCCTGACTCAGCGCAGGCCGGCCGCGAGGCGCTGCTCGCGGCGGCCAACGGCCGGACCCCGGCGGCCGGTGACCTGTTCCTGCTGTTCGCCTCCGCCGACTACGACATCGATCGGCTCTACAACGCGGCGGTCGACGCCGCCGGACCGGCGACCGTCACCGGCTGCACGAGCCAGGGCAGCTTCACCCATGCGGAGAACCCCACCTCCGGGTGCGTGGCCGCATACGTCGCCGGAGACGCGACCAGCGCCGGCGTCTGCCACATCTCGCGCGACAGCGACGACATCGCCGGTTCGGCGCGGCGGGCGGCACAGGCCGCGCGCGAGCGAGCGGGCGAGCGGCGCGAGCACGAGGCCCTCGTGTTGCTGAGCGACGGCCTCACCCCGGACCAGCGCGAGGTCGCGCGTGGCACCTACGCTGTGACCGGAGCGAAGATCCCGTTCGTCGGCGGGGCCGCCGCCGACACGCTCCAGTGGAAGCGCACGCAAACCTTCGGCGACGGCCACGTGCGCTCCGACGGGATCCTCGCCGTGTGGCTGACGAGCGACCACCCGTTGGCGGTCAGCGTCGGCCACGGCTGGCGCCCGCGAGGGCGGCCGATGCTGGTCACGCGGACCGAGGGCACGATCGTCTGGGAGCTCGACGGGCGTCCGGCGCTCGAGGCCTACCTGGCCGAGCTTCCGTATCCGATCGAGTCGAAGGACCCGCGGTTCTTCCTCGACGTGCTGAGCCACCCAGTCGGCGTCCCGAACGGGCGCGGTCGCTACGACGTCCGCCAGCTGCACGCCTACCTGCCGGAGGGCGGCGGTCTCAACTTCAACACCGGCATCTCGGAGAACAGCATCATTCAGGTGATGCGCGGCGAGGTGGACTCGCTGCTCGAGGGCGCGACCGAGGCAGCCGCCGCGGCCGGCAGCCAATTGGAAGGCGATCCGCAGCTGGCGCTGGTGTTCTCATGTGGCTCCCGTGTACCGCTGCTCGGAGAGCGCATCGCCGAGGAGGCGCGCGCAATCTCGCAGCGCCTTGCCGGAGCCCCGGTGTGCGGATTCTTCACGTACGGCGAGTTCGCGCGGGTCGACGGCTCAAGCGGCGTTCACAACGCCAGCGTGGCCGTCCTCGCGCTGTGAGATGAGCCAGCTCCCCGACCCGCAGCCCGAGGACGCCCTCGCGCGATTGCACGCCCAGAACGCCGCGCTGTCGGCGCGACTCGAGGACATGGAGCACTACACGGCTCGAGCGCTGATGCGCGCGACCCGCCTGTCCCAGGTGATCGCGGTGCTCGGGAGCCACGACGACCTCGACCGCACGATCGATCGTGCCGCGATCGAGGTCGCGGAGCTGTTCTCGGCCGACCTCGCGCTGCTGGTGGTCGACACGGGCGCGGGGCCCCGGGTCGAGGGGCAGTGGGGGATCGAGTCCGGGGAGATCCCCGAGGATCCGGCCGAGATCGTGGCGCTCGACGAGCTCGCCCCGGCCGATCCCGTCACCGTCGCCGCCGCGTCCAGCGTGCCGCTGCCCGCCTGGCTCGCCGCGTACGACCCGCGCCATGTCGCGTTCGCGCGGCTGACCGTCGGAGACAAGGCGGTCGGCCTGATGCTGCTGCTGCGCCGCGCCGAGGATCCGTTCGTGAGCGAGGAGGCGACCGAACTGCGGGCGATCGCCCACCGGATCGCGCTCGCGATCGAGAACGGGCTGCTGCAGCGCAACATGCGCTCGCAGCTTGCCCAGCTTCACCGCCTCCAGCGGCTGACCGCCGAGCTCGCCGGCACGATCCAGCTCGATGCGATCGGCGCGATGCTCGCCGACACACTGGTGTCCGAGGCGGAGGTGAGCCGTTGCGTGGTGTACGTCGAGCGCGACGGAAGCGTGGCGGCGATCGCCAGCGCCGGTACGGACGGCGGCGGGGAGCCCGAGCTGATGAGCTCGGGCACGCGCTGGGAGCGCTTCCAGCTCATCGTCGCCGAGAAGTCGGTCGGCTACGTGGCCGTCGCCGAACCGCCCGCGGAGCGGTCGGAGGCGCACGAGATGCTCCTACACCTGACGGGCCTTGGCGCGCTCGCGATCGACAAGGCGCTCGCCTACGATCGCAGCGTCGAGCAGGCCCGCCACGACTCGCTGACCGGGCTGCTCGGGCATCGCGTGTTCTACGAGACGCTCGATGCGCTGGTCTCGGCGTCGCCGCAGTTCTCGATCATCCTGCTCGACATCGACGACTTCAAGGAGATCAACGACCTCCAGGGCCACCAGCGCGGCGACGAGGTGCTGTGCCTGGTCGCGGACGCGATGCGCGGCGCGGTGCGGACCGGCGACACGATCTTCCGGATCGGGGGCGAGGAGTTCTGTTCGATCCTGCCCGGCGCGCACCCCGACGAGGCGGAGCTGATCGCCGATCGCCTCCGGACGGCGGTCTCGGACGTCAGTGCCGAGCTCCCGCACCCGATCACGATCAGCGCCGGCGTCGCCGGCTTCCGCGAACACGCGCGCGCCCGGGACAAGCTGATCGCAGCGGCCGACGCGGCGCTGTACCAGTCCAAGCGAAGCGGCAAGAACCGAACGACGATCGCGGGCGGGCGTACCAGCGTCGGCGTTCCGGTCGAGCGCACCCAGGCACTCGAGCTGCTCGTCTCGCTCGACCCCGAGATGGTGGCCCACGGCGTCCACACCGCGATCCTGGCGGTCAGGATCGCACGCGCGCTCGACCTCGACGACGAGCGCATCGCCGACCTGCACACAGCCGCGAAGCTGCACGACATCGGCAAGATCGGAATCCCGCCGGCGATCCTGCACAGGCCGGGCCCGCTCGACGACGACGAGTTCCGGATCGTCAAGACGCATCCGGTTGTCGGGGCCCAGCTGCTGCGGGCCTGGGGATACGAGCGTCCGGCCGAGTTCGTCCTTGCGCACCACGAGCGGATCGACGGTGGCGGCTACCCGTCGCAACTCGCCGGCGACCAGATCGCACTGGAGAGCCGCATCATCCACGCCGCCGAGGCGTACTTCGCAATGACGGTCGACCGCCCCCACCAGCGGGCACTGAGCCAGGAAGCTGCCCTCGCCGAGCTGGGGCGCTGTCGCGGCACGCAGTTCGACGAGCGCGTCGTCGACGCGCTCGTCGTAATCGCGCACGACGGACTCGTCGGCGAGCGTCGCGCCGCCTGACGACCCTGCGAGCCCGGTCAGTTCTCGGAACCGAGACGGTCCCAGCAGTAGAGCTCGAGGCACTCACCGGCGAGCTGCAGGCAGCGCTCGCGGGAGAGCCACGGGAGCACGGTGTCGAGCGCCTCTTCCTCTCCGACCCCGGCTTCGAAGGCCTCATCGCCTCGAAACCCGGCGGCGATGCGCAGCGCCTCGCGCCGGTTCTCGCCGAGCGAGGGGAACACGCCCATCAGGAACTCCTTGCTCGGGATCGGGTGCCCGATCACCTCGAGCGAGGCGTGCCACGCGGCGAGCAGCGACAGATCGTGCTCGTCGAGGTCGGCGACGGCCTTCGCGTAGTGGGCCTGGAGGTCCGGCTCGGGGATCTCGTCGACCCACGCGCACACCACCTCGCCGAGGATCTGCCGGCGCGCCTCGCGCCCGACGGAGTCGGCGATCACTCGAATTGCATTCTGCGGCTCGATGAAACAGAGGGGCATGGGCGGGCTCCGACTCGAGGACGGAAGGACGCCGCAGAATGTAGGCGGCACCCCGGACGGAGCCGCGTCAAGGGTCTGGACAGGCCTCAAAGGCCGAGTGCCGCCTGGATCCGCTCCACGTCCTGGAGCGAAGGCTCGACGCCGGCGGGCACCCCGAGCCGGACGCGCCGGCCGATGCCCCAGTTGTACAGGGCCAGATCGAGCGACTCGAGCGGGACCTCGCATGCCTCCGCCAGTTCGGCCGCGCGGCGATCGAGCAGCAACGTGTCGCCGATCCCGAGCGCGCGCTTGGCGGCGACCGTCGTGTCGTTGTCGCCGACCAGCTGGAGCGCCCCGCCACGCAGCTCGTACACCCCGGTCCGCCCGAGCACGACGAGCAGGTCGTAGCGGGCATCGCGATGCATGCCGGGCAGCGCCAGACGCTCGAACACGCGCGCGAACCGGCGCTCGGGCGTCCACGACGCCTCGCCGCCGAACGCGAGTGCCTGCGAGGAGGCGCGGGCCGCCCAGGCCCTGTAGGCGGCCAGGGTCGCGACGCCCCTTCCCGGCTCGTGCGGGCTGCGCGGCCCGAGCTTGACCGCATCCACGTCGGGAAGCTCGCCCGAGGCCCAGGTCGTCCTCGCCGCCTCGATCGAGGCGAACGGGCGATCGTCGTCGAGCGGGCAGATGTAGACGATCTGGAAGGCGAGCCAGGTCCGCTCCTCGACGTCGCCCGCAGCCGCGACCTCGGCGATCAGCCCCGGCGGATCGTCGGCGAGCAGCTCCAGCCGGACCGCCGCGAACGCCAGCTCAGACGCCAGCCGGTCGGCGTCGGCGCTCGACTTCAGGCCCGGAACGAGCGCTGACTGGTAGCCATCCTCGGCGCCGCGAGCGAGCCGCCGGACGCTGACGCCGCCGGCGCGCGCCGGCGCCCGTGTCCGCCCCTGAGCGCGCGCGCCGCCGCCAGATCCAGCGGAGCCGGTGCCCTGGCCACCGCGGACTCCGCCGCGGCCGGCACCGCCGGCCGGCCGCGGCGCGCTGAGGCCCGGCGTGCCCGAGGAAACGATCGGCCGCGCCTCGATCTCCAGCTCGCGCGAGCAGATCGTGCAGTTCTGGATCAACCGGTTGTGTCGGCAGAAGCTCGGCACCCGATGCCGAATCGTTGCACACCGGGCGCAGAGCGTGGACCGACGCTCCTAAGCCGGCGCTGAGGTCCGACTAAAGGCCGCCCGCGGCGGCACCGGCAGAGAGAATCCGGCCGCACGGGCCCGCGCCGCGCCGGCTTGCACCTCGTGGCGAAGGCCGCGCAGGTACTCGTCGTAGTCGACTTCGATCGTGTGCCGCTTCGACGCCACGTAGCGCTTGAACAGGCGCTCGCGCTCGCCTCTGATGCCGGCCTCCATCGAGGCGGGCGACGGGAGGTGATATTCGCCGCGCAGGTAGGCCGCCAGCCACCTCCCCTGCGCCTCCGCGATCGGCATGATCGCTCCGAGCGGCTGCAGTAGCCCGATGAACGCGAGGTTGCCGATCCCGGGCTTGAACACGCGCTGGAACAGCATCAGGTCGTTGTCGGGGGCGGAGACGAGGTCGGGATCGAGGAACGGAAACGTGATCTTGTAGCCGGTGCACCACACGATCACGTCGATCGGCTCGCTTGAGCCGTCGACGAACACGACCGAGTCGCCGGCGAGCTCCCGCAGGTTCGGCTTCCAGGTCACCTCTCCATGGATCAGGCGGCCGAGGAAGTCCGAGGACACGGTCGGATGGGCCTCGCCGATCCGGTGGTCGGGCGTCGGCAGGCCGTAATCCTCGATCCGGCCGACGCCCAGCCGGTAGACCGCCTGGAGGATCGTGCGCCGCACCGCCCACGGCAGCTGCGGCATTGGCCAGATCGCGTTCAGCTCGTCGATCGGACGGCCGAACAGGTACTTGGGGAGGATGTAGGCGCCCCGGCGCGAGGACACGATCGTCCGGCGGGCGACGAAGCTCGACTCGACCGCGATGTCCATCGCGCTGTTGCCCAATCCGACGACGAGCACGTTGCGGTCCCTGAGCGGCTCGTTGTCGACGTAGTAGTGGGAGTGCATCTGCACCCCGTCGAAGCTCCCGGGGAACGGCGGCTCGGGCCAGCGCGGGTCCCAGTGGTGGCCGTTGGCGACGAGCAGAGCGTCGTAGCGGTGGCTGTCGCCGTGCTCGGTACGGATCGTCCAGGTCCCGTCGGCGGGATCGCGCTGCGCGTGCTCGACCCCCGTCTCGAACCGAATCCGGTCACGGATCCCGAAGTGATCGACGTAGGCATCGAAGTAGGCCGCGACCTGAGCGTGGTGCGGGAAGTCCGGATAGGACGCCGGCATCGGAAAATCGGAGTACTGCGTCCGGGCGCGTGAGGTGTTGAGGTGCAGCGACCGGTAGGCCGACGACATCCCGTTGCGGTTGCCGAACACCCAGTTGCCCCCGACCCGGTCGGACTTCTCGTAGCAGTCGACCTCGAGCCCGCGCTCGCTCAGGGTCTTGGTCGCGGCGATCCCGGAGGAACCGGCGCCGACCACGCAGACTGTTGGCGTCTCACTCACGCTTCCCTCTCCTCGTGCACGAACGCTAACAGGTGCCGGGGGGCCCAGATCCATCTGAGCCCCCCGGCGAGTCAGGGAAGTGGGGGCGCAGTTCCCTGACCGACATGGGCGAGTTTCCCCGGCCCAAGCATTTACAAATCTAAAAAGTTGACACGCCCTGCACGTACCTTTTCGAGGTACAGGCGCCGTCCCCTGCCGTCGCCCCTCAGGCTCTCGTCGCGGGTCTCTGATCGCCCTTCGGCAAGCAGGCAGCATATCTGCCGCAACCCCGTCCGTGCAAGCCCGATCAGATCAGCTTCTCGGCGTTGAGCTGATCTTGTCCCGGCGCCCGGTCGACGCCGGTTTCAGCGGTCCCGAGTCCCCGGACCGCTGAAGAACTCCTCTCCCGGCCGGACCGTGCCGGCGGCTTCGGCCTCGTGGCGCAGCGTGCGGTCTGACTCTCCGCTCCAGGCACCGATCGCCAGCAGCTCGCGGTCCTGGTCCATCGGCGTCCCGCCGAGGTCCTTGTTGACCACCCGGGCGCACTTGCGGCCCTCGGCGATCGCGGTCACGACCAGCGACTGCCCGATCCGCGCGTCGCCGCAGGCGAACACGCCCGGCGCAGAGGTCTTGTAGGTCATGTTGGTGCTGATATTCCCGCGGGCGTCGAGCACGAGCTCGAGATCGGCCACCAGCCCGTCGTGCTCGGGGTGCTCGAAGCCGATCGCGATCAGCACGAGGTCGGCCGGCAGCACGAACTCGCTCCCCGGGACCGGGGTGAGGTCGCGCGAGGAGGTACCCGTCACCTGCCGCGCGTAGACGCCCGTGACGCGGCCGTCCTCGCCGCCAAAGCCGGTCACCTCGGTCCCCCAGCGTCGCTGCCCACCCTCCTCCAGCGCATATGTCGTCGGCGTCCGCTTCGGCGGTAGTGGCCACGGATGGCGCGGGTCCTCGTCGCTCAGCTCCTGGTAGACGTCGAGGATCACGGTGCTGCGCGCCCCCTCGCGATTGGAGTTCGAGATGCAGTCCATGCCGGTGTCGCCGCCGCCGATCACGATCACGCGCTTGCCCGCCGCGGTGATCTGGTGCTCGGGCGGCGTCGACCGGAATGCGCGCCCTTCGAGCTCGGCCACCCAGCGGTTGCGCTGGTAGAGGTAGTCCATCGCGTAGTGGATCCCTCGCAGTTCGCGGCCGGGCACCCGGATGTCGCGCGAGACACGCGAGCCGATCGCGATCACGAGCGCGTCGTGGCGGGCCTGGAGCTCGGCGATCGGCAGCTCGTGCCCGGCGTCGACCCCGTACTCGAACCGGATCCCCTCCTGCTCGAGCAGCGCCACCCGCCGGTCGATGATCGACTTCTCGAGCTTCGCGTCGGGCACCCCGAAGCGCATCAGCCCGCCGGCGCCCTCGTCGCGCTCATATACCGTCACCAGGTGCCCGCAGCGGTTGAGCTCGGCGGCCGCCGCCATCCCGGCCGGCCCGGCGCCGATCACGCCGACGGTCTTGCCGGAGCGCCGCGCCGGCACCTCGGGCACGACCCAGCCCTCGACGAACGCCCGCTCTGCGATCGCCAGTTCGATCTGCTCGATCGTGACCGGGTCGTCGCTGATCGCCAGCACGCACGCCGACTCGCACGGAGCGGGGCAGATCCGCCCGGTGAACTCGGGGAAGTTGTTGGTGCCGTGCAGCTGGTCGATCGCCTCGCGCCACTTGTCGCGGTAGACGAGGTCGTTCCATTCGGGTATCAGGTTCCCGAGCGGGCAGCCCTCGTGGCAGAACGGAATCCCGCAGTCCATGCAGCGCGCGCCCTGCCGGCGCAGCTCCGCGTCGCCCTGGAGCGAGAAGTACTGCCGGTAGTCGAGCACGCGCTCGCGCGGGTCGCGCTTGTTGAAGCCGACCCGATGGATCTTGAGGAAGCCGCCGACCTCGCCCATACGCGCGTCAGGACGCCTCGACCAGCGCCGCCTGCGCCGCCGCGTGCTCGGCGAGCGCGCGCTTGTAGTCGCGCGGGATCACCCTGATGAACCGCTCGCGCTGCCCCCGGTCCCACTGCGACAGCACGTTGCGGGCGACCAGCGAACCGGTCCGCTGGGCGTGCTCGGCGATCAGCGCGCGCAGTTCGACATCATCGCCCTCGGGCACGGGCTCGAGGTCGACCAGTTCGGTGTTGCAGCGGCCGGCGAAGCGCCGGTCCTTGTCGTACACCCACGCGATCCCGCCGCTCATGCCCGCCGCGAAGTTGCGCCCGGTCGGCCCGAGCACGACGACCCGGCCGCCTGTCATGTACTCGCAGCCGTGATCGCCGACGCCCTCCACCACCGCCGAGGCTCCCGAGTTGCGGACCGCGAAACGCTCGCCGGCCAACCCGCGGAAGAACGCGCGGCCGGCGGTCGCGCCGTACAGCACGGTGTTGCCGACGATCATGTTCTCTTCGGGGCGGAACAACACCGTCTCCGGCGGGCGCACGACGACGATCCCGCCCGACAGGCCCTTGCCCGCGTAGTCGTTGGTATCGCCGCGCAGCAGGAAGCTCACACCGGGCGCCAGCCAGGCGCCGAACGACTGGCCGGCCGAGCCGGAGAAGGAGATCTCGATGGTCGCCTCCGGCAGCCCGCGGATCCCGTGGCGGCGGGCGATCTCGCCCGACAGGATGCCGCCGACCGTGCGGTTGACGTTGCGCACCGGGATCGGCCCGAAGCGCACCTGCTCGCGCGAGTCGAGCGCGCGCGCGCAGCGCCGCACGAGATCCCAGTCAAGCGCGTCGTCGAGCACCGGCTCGGGGCCGCGAGTGCGGTGGCGCGGGACTCCGGCCGGCATGTCGGGCGTCGCGAGCACCATCGTCAGGTCGACCTTCTGGGCCTTCCAGTGGTCGATCGCCGGATCCATGTCGAGCAGCTCGGTGTGGCCGATCAGGTCCTCCATCCGGCGCACCCCGAGCGCGGCCATGTGACGCCTGACCTCCTCGGCGACGTGCATCAGGTAGGTGATGACGTGGTCGGGGGTCCCCTTGAAGCGCGCCCTCAGCACCGGGTCCTGGGTGGCGACGCCCACCGGGCACGTGTTGAGATGGCAGACGCGCATCATGATGCAGCCCAGCGCGATCAGCGGCGCGGTCGAGAACCCGAACTCGTCGGCCCCGAGCAGCGCCGCGATGATCACGTCGCGACCGGTCTTCAGCTGCCCGTCGACCTCGACCGTGACGCGCGAGCGCAGGTCGTTGAGCAGCAGCGTCTGCTGGGTCTCGGCGAGTCCGATCTCCCACGGGACGCCGGCGCCGTGGATCGAGGACTGCGGCGAGGCGCCGGTGCCGCCGTCGCCGCCCGAGATCGTGATGTGGTCGGCGTTGGCCTTGGCAACGCCAGAGGCGACCGTCCCGACCCCGACCTCGGCGACCAGCTTGACCGAGATCGACGCCTGCGGGTTGGCGCACCGCAGGTCGTAGATCAGCTGCTTGAGATCCTCGATCGAGTAGATGTCGTGGTGCGGCGGCGGCGAGATCAGTCCGACGCCCGGGGTCGAGTTGCGGATCTTGGCGATGTACTCGTCGACCTTGTGGCCGGGGAGCTGCCCGCCTTCGCCCGGCTTGGCGCCCTGCGCCATCTTGATCTGCAGCTGATCGGCGTTGACCAGGTAGTGGATCGTCACGCCGAAGCGACCGCTCGCGATCTGCTTGATCGCCGAGCGGCGGCTGTCGCCGTTGGGATCCGGCGTATAGCGGGCCGGGTCCTCGCCGCCTTCGCCGGTGTTCGACTTGGCGCCAAGCCGGTTCATCGCGATCGCAAGCGTCTCGTGCGCCTCGCGGCTGAGGGCGCCGAGCGACATCGCGCCGGTCGTGAAGCGCTTGACGATCTGGGTCGCGGGCTCGACCTGGTCGAGCGGGATCGGCTCGTCCGCGAGCCGGAGCTTCATCAGCCCGCGCAGCGCCGCGTGCCGCGTCGCGTCGTCGTTGGCGAGCGCCGAGAACTGCTCGTAGGTCGCCGAGGAGTCACCGTTCGCCCCGCGGACCGAGTGCTGGAGCTTGGCGACCGTGTCGGGATTCCAGATATGGACCTCGCCGTCGCGACGCCACTGAAGCACGCCGCCGACCGGGAGCAGGTCGCGCGCGGTCCGCGGATAGGCGCGGAAGTGACGCTCCATCGCCTCGGTCGAGAGCTCCTCCAGGCCGACCCCCCCGATCCGCGACGCCGTCCCGGTGAAGTGCCGGGCGATCAGCTCCGGCTCCAAGCCGACCGCCTCGAAGATCTGCGCGCCGCAGTAGGACTGGATCGTCGAGATCCCCATCTTCGAGATCGTCTTCAGGAGGCCCTTGCCGATCGCCGTGACGATCCGCTTCTCGGCCTCCTCCCTGCCCAACTCGACGGGCAGCAGCGAGTGATCGGCGAACTCGTCGAGTGATTCGAACATCACATACGGGTTGATCGCCGCGGCGCCGTAGCCGATCAGCGTCGCCATGTCGTGGATCGAGCGCGGCTCGCCGGACTCGATCACGAGCCCGGTCCGCAGGCGTGTGCCACGCCGCACGAGGTGGTGGTGGACGGCCGCGACCGCGAGCAGCGACGGCATCGCCACCCGCTCGGGGCCGAGGTTGCGGTCCGACAGGATCAGGATGTTGGCGCCGTTGTCGACGTACATCGCCGCCTCGCCGCACAGGTCATAGAGGCGGATCTCCATCCCGTCCGGGCCCTGCTCGATCGGCCACGTGATGTCGAGCGTGGCCGCGTCGAACACGTCGTGGGAGACCTGGCGGAGCTTCTCGAGCTCGTGGTTGCGCAGGATCGGCTGGTCCATCACCAGCATGTGCGCCTGGTCGGGCGACTCGCTCAGAAGGTTGACCTCGGCGCCGACCCCGGCCTGCAGCGACATCACGACCGATTCGCGGATCGGGTCGATCGGCGGATTGGTGACCTGCGCGAACAGCTGCTTGAAATAGGAGAACAGCGGCGGCTGGCGGTCGGACAGGACCGCGAGGGCGGCGTCGTTGCCCATCGAGGCGACCGGCTCCTCGCCCTTCGCCGCCGTCGGCGCGATGATCAGCCGCAGATCCTCCTGCGAGTAGCCGAAGGCGAGCTGCCTGGAGCGCAGCGGCTCCACCCGCGGCACCCGCGGCTCACGGTCGGGCAGGTCGGCGATGTGCACGACCGAGCGCTCGTACCACGGCCCGTAGGGCTTGCGGCGGGCGACGCGGCGCTTGGCCTGCTCGTCGTCGACGATCTTGCCCTCCTCGAGGTCGAGCAGGAACATCTTGCCGGGCGCCAGCCGGCCCTTGCGCTGAACGTGCTCGGGCGCGACCGTCAGCACGCCGGTCTCGGAGGCGAGCACGACGTAGCCCTCGGTGTCCTGGATCCAGCGGCCGGGACGTAGTCCGTTACGGTCGAGCACCGCGCCGGCGATCCGCCCGTCGGTGAAGACGACCGCCGCGGGGCCGTCCCACGGCTCCATCAGGCACGAGTGGAAGTCGTAGAACCCCTTCAGGTCGGGGTCGAGGTCCCGGCGGGTCCGGTAGGCCTCCGGGATCATCATCATGATCACGTGCGGGATCGAGCGGCCGCTCAGCACCAGCAGCTCGAGCACGTTGTCGAGCGTCGCCGAGTCCGACACGCTCGGCTGGATCACCGGGATCACCTTCTCGAGGTCCTCGCCGAACAGCTCTGACTCGAGCTGCGACTCGCGCGCCCGCATCCAGTTGATGTTGCCCCGCAGCGTGTTGATCTCGCCGTTGTGGGCGACCATCCGGAACGGGTGGGCCAGCTCCCAGCTCGGGAACGTGTTCGTCGAGAAGCGCGAGTGCACGAGCGCCAGCCGCGTCGCCAGCCGCGGGTCGCGCAGGTCGGTGAAGTAGCGCGGCAGCTGCGGCGCGGTCAGCATCCCCTTGTAGACGATCGTCCGCGAGGAGAGGCTCGGGAACGAGACGGCGTTGCCGGCCTTGCGCTCGATCACGCGGCGGATCACGTAGAGCTTTCGCTCGAACGCCTCCTGGTCGGCGACCTCGTCGCCGGCGGCGACCAGAACCTGTCTGATGCATGGAGCACTCGCGCGTGCGGTATCGCCGGCGTAGCGGTCGTCGACCGGGACGTCGCGCCACCACAGCCGCTTCTGCCCCTCGGCCTCGATCGTCTCCTCGATCAGCTGCTCGATCTGGGCGCGGCGCTCGGGATCTGTCGGCAGGAAGCAGACGCCGACCCCGTAGCGGCCGGGCGCGGGCAGCTCGACGCCGGCGGCGGCCGCGCGGAAGAACGCGTCCGGGATCTGCAGGAGGATGCCGGCGCCGTCGCCGGTGTTCGGGTCGGCGCCCTCGGCGCCGCGGTGCTCGAGGTTCTCGAGCGCGTCCAGCGCCTTCTCGACGACGGCGTGCGTCGCCTCGCCCCACAGCTTCGCGACGAGCGCGATGCCGCAGGCATCGTGCTCGTTTGCGGGGTCGTAGAGGCCAGTGGCCGCTGGTGCGGGCGGTGCTTTGAACATGGGAGGAGGGGGACCTGCTGGGGTACGGCGGCGGTGGCCGGTTAAGGCTACCGTGTTTCTCGTCCGGTCTAGACGAGCGCGATCGCGATTGCATGGAACCGATCCGCCAGGCGACCGGTCCGTGCACGCGGTACTAGTTGGCCGGCGCCTTCGGCTTAGTCGCTCGGGAGCGCCCGTCGGCGGACTTCTTCGCCGCCGCCTTGGGCGAGGGCTCGTCGCCGTCGCCCGCGCGAACCGCGGCGAGGCTCGCCTCGAGCGCGGCCATCAGGTCGGGCGCGGCCGCCGGCTCCTCGGCCTCGGGCGGGCTCGTCAGCTCCTCGCCCGCGGCCTTGCGCTCGATCAGGGCGAGCACGCGATCGCGGTAGTCGTCTCTGTACTTCGCAGGGTCGAACTCGCTCGACAGCGAGTCGATCAGCTGCTTGGCCATCGCCAGCTCGCGGTCGCTTGCCTCGGCGTCGGCGATCGAGTCCAACTCGTCGATGCGATCCGGGGCGAGGACTTCGTCGCCGAACAGCATCGTCGACAGTGTCAGGACTTCCCCGGTCGGGCGAAGAGCGCAGAGTTGCTGCTTGGAACGGAGGACAAACCGGCCGACCGCGACCTTGCCGGACTCCTGCATCGCCTCGAGCAGCAGCCGGTAGGCCTTGGCTCCGCCCGCCGACGGCGCCACGTAGTAGGAGTTGTCGAAGTAGATCGGGTCGATCTCGGAGAGATCGACGAAGTCCTCGATGTCGATCGTGTGCGTCGCCTTCGGATCGAGCGCGTCGAGCTCGTCGGAGTCGATCAGCACGTACCGGTCCGGGCTGAGCTCGTAGCCCTTGACGATGTCTTCGTAGGCGACCTCGTCCCCGGTCGATTCATCGACCCGCTTCTGCCGGATCCGCGCCCCGGTCTTGCCGGACAGCTGGTGGAAGCGCACCGACTTCGGAGAGGTGGCCGAGTACAGCTTGACGGGGACGTTGACCAGCCCGAAGCTGATCGCCCCGCTCCAGATAGCGCGTGCCATGGCTGTCTTTGTACCCGGATGGGGGTCTGCGATCAAGCGCGGGGCGAGAGCTTGCCGGGGACTCTGTCGACGTTTCCGGTGCTGAGCGCCGGAAACGTCGACGGAGTGGCTTAGCTGCAGCCGACGCAGCTGCCGTCGATCAGGCTGTCGGTCGCCGTCACGGTGCCGCCGACGTTGTCGATCGCGCTGCCGGTCGGAGCGGTGTTGCCCACGAACTGGCTGCCGGTGATCGTCAGCGCGCCTGCCGCGAGGTAGGCGCCGCCGCCGGCTGTGGAGGCCGAATTGTCGTCGACTTGCGCGCCCGAGATGCTGGCCGGCACGCTCGTCCAGATCCCGCCGCCGTCGCCGAGACCGCTCACCGATTTGACCGTGTTGCCGTCGATCATGCCTCCGGTCATGCTGAGCGAGCCGCCGGGAGCGATGCCGCCCCCGTCGACGGTGCCGGTCGTGGAGCTGCCCTGGTTCAGGACGACCCCGCTGTCGCTGAGGGTGTCCTGGGCGCCGCCGGCGACGCCGACACCCCGGATGAGGCCTGACTGCGTCGTGGCAAGATTGGTCCCAACCGAGCTTCCCGAGAAGCTCAGCGCGGTGCTCGAGGCGGCGTCGACGCCGGTGCCTTCGATCGCGCCGCTGCCGCTCGTCGCAATGTTGCCGAAGGTTGCCGTGTGCTCGATCGCGGCGGTCGGCCCGGCCGCGTAGACGCCGACACCGGCAATCGCGCCGCTGCTCGTCGTCGCCTTGTTGCCCTCCACGGTCGAGTCGCCGACGGTGACGGGCGCTGTCGTTCCCAGTCCCGCGCCGTCGATCACGCCGCCGCTCACGGTCGTGTCCTCGATCTTCATGCCGTAGAGCGTCGAGCGCGCGGTGAGGTACACGGCACCGCCGGTGACCGTCTGGCCGGGCGCCGCCGTCGCGGCGTTGCTGAGGATGTTCGACAGGTCGAAGTCGCCCGGAGCGCCCGACGCGATCGCCGCGCCCTCGGCGCCCTCGGACCCCGGCGTGATCGTGTCGTCTTTGAACAGGCTCTCGGTGATGTCGAGCGCCGCGATGCGGCCCGCGTCGAGGCCGGCGCCGGCGGTGCCGGCGGTGTTGCCGATGATGCGGGCGTAGAGGAGGCTGAGCGTCAGCGAGCTGCTCACGCCCGGGTCGGCCGCGATCCCGCCGCCCACCGGGGCCGAGCCCCCGGTCACCTCGAGTGTCTTGATGCTCACGGTCCCACTCGGCACGTCGATCGTCAGCACGGTCCCGTGTCCGGCGCCGTTCAGCACCGCCATCAGGTCGCCCGACAGGGTCAGCGGCACGGTCACGGTGAAGTTGCCGGTGCAGGTGCCCCTGATGTGGATCACGTCACCCGTGTGCGCCGCGGCGAGCACCGCGCTCAAGTCCGAGGTCCACGCGCCGGAGCTGCCGTCCCGGGCCGAGCACGCGCCGGCCGCCGCGCCGGCCGGGGCGCCGCCCAACGCGAGGATCGCGATCGCCGATCCGAGGATCGCAACCACCGTCTGTCCCCGCCTGCCGTGTGTCGCGCGCGCCATCACCTGCTACGACTATCGACGGTTGTCCGGACCGGCTTGAGCGGCCGGGCAGCGGGCGCCCGAGCGACTCAGATGCCGACGCGGCTCATGTCGGGGTAGCGATCGCCGACGGCGGCGCCAACCGGCGCCGCCTCGTCGATCCTCGCGAGGTCCTCGGCGCTGAGGGTGATCTCGGTCGCCTCGACGTTCTCCTCCAGGTACTTGCGTCGCTTCGTGCCGGGGATCGGGACGATCTCGGGCGGGCGGGACTGATTCAGCACCCAGGCGAGCGCCAGCTGGGCCGGCGTGCAGTTGTGCTCGCGAGCGAGCTCCTGGACTCGGGCGACGAGGGCGAGGTTGCGTTTGAAGTTCTCGCCCTGGAAGCGTGGGTTGTGGCGGCGGAAGTCGTCCTCGGAGAGCTCCTCGGGCTGCGTGATCGCGCCGGTCAGGAAGCCGCGGCCGAGCGGGCTGTAGGCGACCAGGCCGATCCCGAGCTCGCGAATCGTCGGCAGGATCTCCTCCTCGATGTCCCGGGTCCACAGCGAGTACTCGGTCTGCAGCGCCGAGATCGGGTGCACGGCGTGCGCGCGGCGGATCGTCTCGGCACCCGCCTCGGACAGCCCGAGGAAGCGCACCTTGCCGGCGTCGACGAGCTCCGCCATCGCGCCGACGGTCTCCTCGATCGGCACGTCCGGGTCGACCCGATGCTGGTAGTAGAGGTCGATGTGGTCTGTGCTCAGCCGCCGCAGCGAGGCGTCGCACGAGGCGTGGACATACTCGGGCCGCCCGTTGACGCCGCGCCCGCGGGGGTTCTGGGGGTCCCGCACGATCCCGAACTTGGTCGCGAGCACGACCTCGTCGCGGCGCTCGGCGATCGCCTGGCCGACGAGCACCTCGTTCGTGAACGGGCCGTAGATGTCGGCCGTGTCGAGCAGGGTCACGCCCATGTCGAGCGCGAGGTGGATCGTGGCGGTCGATTCGGCCTCGTCCCCCTCGCCGTAGAACTCCGACATCCCCATGCAGCCGAGGCCCTCAGCTGAGACCTCGAGTCCTTCGTTGCCAAGCGTGCGATGTTCCATGGCGATCAGGTTATTCCTCCGTTGCCCGCCGCTGCTGTGAGCAGCGCCGCCAGCTCGCGTCCCACCTGCTCGTCGAGTGGCGCGTGGTCGAGCATCAGCCGGTACCAGAGCACGCCGAACACGATGTCGAGCAGCAGCTCGACATCGGTGTCGGGCGCCAGCTCGCCGCGGCCCGCGGCGCGCTCGAAGATGCCGCGCAGCGCCGCCCGGCGCCCGAACAGGAAGCGGTCGCGGAACTCGTCGTGGAACGCGGGGTCGAGCAGCGCCTCGGCCATCAGGCCGGTCAGCACCGGCCGCAGGCCGCGCTGCTTGAACGTGGCGGCGAGGAACGCGTCGAGGTCGGCGGCCAGCGATCCATCGTCGGGGACCGCGATCGCCGCGGCCGCGTGCTCGAGCATCGCGTCGAGTACGACGTCGGCCTTCGAGCTCCACCAGCGGTAGATCGTCTGCTTGCCTGCGCCGGCCCGGGCGGCGATCCCCTCGACCGTCAGCTCCCCGTACCCGCGTTGTTCGAGCTCGCCGATTGCGGCGGCGAGGATCTTGCGCCGTGTCTCCTCGCTGCGGGGGCGGCCGGGACGGCGGTCCATGTTCTCCGGATCCTATCCCGTCTCAATGCGATACGCTACGTCTCGTATCGATTCTTCGACCAGGAGGTGACCAGATGCGAGTTGTGATCATGGGTGGGACGTCAGGCATCGGCCTCGCGACGGCGCGACTGCTCGCGGGCGACGGCGCGGAGGTGATCGTCACCGGGCGCGATCAGGCAAAGCTCGACTCGCTCGACCCCGGCATCGCGGGCGAGCGCGTCGACGGAACGGCGCCGGAGGAGGTCGCGGGGTTGTTCGAGCGAACCGGCAGCTTCGAGCACCTCGTGCTCGCGTTCAGCCAGGGGTCCGAGGGCTTCGGGCCGCTGCGCGAGCTCGAGCCCGCGGCGGTTCGGAGCGCGTTCGAGGGCAAGACGGTGCCGTATCTGCTCGCGATCCAGCGCGCCTCGGTGACCGAGTCGATCACGATGGTGTCCGCGTCGAGCGCCCGCGCCGCGTTTCCGGGCACCGTCGCGCTGGCGGCTGCCAACGGCGCGATCGAGCGCGCCGTCTCGCCGCTCGCGGCGGAGCTGGCGCCGGTCCGCGTCAACGCCGTGGCCCCCGGCGCGATCGACACGCCGTGGTGGTCGTTCCTGCCCGAGGATCAGCGCCGCGCGCAGTTCGATGCGATCGGCGCGAGCCTCCCCGCCGGGCGGGTCGGCCGGCCCGAGGAGGTCGCCGACGCGATCCGCTACCTGATCGGCGCGAGCTACGTGACCGGGTCGATCCTGCCGGTGGACGGAGGCTTCACCGTCGCCTGAAGGGTGCACCATCTCACGCTGTGAGCGCCCGCCGCGTTCAATCCCGTGTGGAGCTTCCCCCGTTCCAGGCGCTGCTCGACGCCCACGGCCACGACGTGCACCGATTCCTCGTGGCCGGTGTCGGGCGCGGAGACGCCGACGATTGCTACCAGGAGACGATGCTCGCGGCGTTGCGCGCGTATCCGCGTCTGCGGGACGCCGCGAATCTCCGCGGATGGCTGTTCACGATCGCCCACCGCAAGTCGATCGACCACGCCCGCGGGCGGCGCCGGACGCCGATCCCGGCGGGCGACGACCTGCCGGAGCCAACCGTCACCGATCCGGAGCTCCGGGACGGCACCGTGTGGGTCGCGGTCCGCTCGCTGCCGCCCAAGCAGCGCACGGCGGTGGCGCTCCGCTTCGGCTTCGATGCCGACTACGGCGCGATCGCCGCGGTGCTCGACTGCAGCGAGGAGGCGGCACGCCGCAGCGTGCACGAGGGGCTCAAGCGCCTGCGACGGGAGGTGGAGCGATGACTGACGAGTTTCGCCTGCCACCGCTTGCAGACACTGATCCCGGTCCGCTCCCCGAGCTCGGCGCCGCGGCCGCCGTCGCGGGGCTGCTCGATGTCGCCTACGCCACCGAGGACTCGCCCGTCGGCGAGCTGTTGCTCGCGGCCACGCCCCACGGCCTCGTGCGGATCGCCTACCTCGAACCGGGCGGGGCCGGCGTCGATGCCGTCCTCGCCGAGCTGTCGGCGCGCGTTTCGCCGCGGATCCTGCGCGCGCCCGGGCGGCTGGACCCGGTCCGGCGGGAGCTCGATGAGTTCTTTGCGGGGCGGCGGCGCGAGTTCGAGGTCGCGCTCGACTGGCGCCTGAGCTCCGGGTTCGCCCGCCGCGTGCTCCGCGCCACCGCCCGGATCCCGTACGGCGCCGTCTCGAGCTACAAGCTGATCGCAGCGAGCGCCGGCAGCCCGCGCGCCTTCCGGGCGGCCGGCACCGCCCTCGGCGGCAATCCGCTGCCGATCGTCGTCCCCTGCCACCGCGTGCTGCACACCGGTGGCGGTGTCGGCGGCTACGCCGGCGGCATCGACCGCAAGCGCGCACTCCTCGGGCTCGAGCGCGGGCAGGGATAGCGGCGACCGCATAGCGCGCCGGACCCGCTGTCGGACCCGCTTTCAGTCAAAGGCGCCCTCGATCAGCGCCCGCGCCTCCGGGCTCGTCGTCAGAGCGACGATGAACACCAGATACGCGATGCCGAGCAGGCGCGACGGCACGCGCTCGGGGTCGGTCAGCTTCAGCAACGCGAAGCCGACGCCGAGCGCCGCCATGATGTCGGCGGCGCCCTCGGTCAGCACCTCGCTGCGGGCCTCGCCGTGCTCGGCGGCGCGCTCCTGCCCGAAGGTCCGGAACATCTCGCGCATCGGCTCGATCGCGGCCAGTACGCGGGCCCGTACCTCGGGGTCGCGCTGCCCCCTGACCCACGCCTCGATGAACAGCTGGAACGCGCTCGGGTCCTGCTCGAGGTGCTCGACCCACCGATCGGCGCCGATCCGTGGCCGCTCTGGAGCCTCGCGGTGGGCCTCGAAGATCGCCACCTGCTCGGCGACCTCGCCGGCCAGGTACTCGTCGAGCAGTGCGAACAGGAGGCTGTCCTTGCTGCCGAAATGGTCGTAGACGGCGCCCTTGGTGTAGCCGGCCTCCTCGGCGACCTCGTCGAGCGTCGCGCCCTCGACGCCGTGGTCGCTGTACACGCGTGCGGCGGCCTCGAGCAGTTGCGCACGCGTGCGGGCCCGGCGCACGCTGCGATCAAATGTCCCGCGCGGCACCGTTGGCGACCAGCAGTTGCTTACATACGATCGAGTACATATACTCAGCCGTACGATGATATCGGAGCTGCCACCCGGACCGACGCTGCCGCCGCTGCTCCAGCTCATCTGGATGTGGACGCGACCGTCCGCGGCGATCCTGAGGCTGAGACGCTACGGGCGCCGCGCGACCGTCAGGCTGCCGTTCCAGCCGCCGCTCGTGGTGCTGTCCGATCCGGACGAGATCCGCGAGGTGTTCGCAGCCGATCCGGAGGTGCTGCACCCCGGCGAGGGCTCGCGGATCCTCGAGCCGATCCTCGGGCGCAACTCGGTGATCCTGCTCGACGAGGACGCCCACATGGAGCAGCGCCGGCTGCTGCTGCCCGCTTTCCACGGCGAGCGGATGCAACAGCTGGCCGGACTGATGGTCGAGCTGACCGAGGCCGAGCTCGCCGGCTGGCCAACCGACGAACCGGTGCGGCTGCATCCGCGACTCCAGCGCCTGACGCTCGAGATCGTGCTGCGGGCCGTGTTCGGGCTCGAGCCGCCAACTCCAGGTGCCGGCAACCGCGGCTCGCGCCTGGACGACCTGCGCACGGCAGTCACGGAAGTGCTCGCGTTCGCAGAGCATCCCGTGTCGGTCGTGCCCGCGGCGCACACCTTCGCGCGTTGGCTCCCGGTGCTGCGCCGCTTCAGGCGCGCCTCTGCGCGTGCCGACGAGCTGATCTTCGCGGAGGTGCGCGAGCGCCGGGCCGCGCTGCACGCGGGCGCCACGCCCGGCTCGGACATCCTGTCGACGCTGCTGAGCGCCCGCCACGAGCCGGACGGCACCGAGATGGGCGACCAGGAGCTGCGCGACGAGCTGCTGACGGCGCTGGTCGCGGGGCACGAGACGACCGCCTCGCAACTCGCGTGGGCGTTCGCGCACCTCGCCCGGGAACCGCGGATCGCGGCGCGACTCAGCGCCGAACTCGACGCGGACGACGGCGACGAGTACCTCACCGCGACTGTCCAGGAGATCCTGCGACTGCGCCCGGTGCTGCCCTCGGTGGAGCCGCGACTGACGCAGCGACGGGTGCGGATCGGCGGGTTCGAGTATCCGCCGGGAGTCGCGCTGATGGCCGTGCCGTTTCTCGTCCACCACGACCCGGAGCTGTACCCGCAGCCGTTCGAATTCCGGCCCGAGCGGTTCCTCGGCGTAACCCCGGGCGGCTATACGTGGATCCCGTTCGGCGGTGGCCGCCGCCGCTGCATCGGCGCCGCCTTCGCCCAGCAGGAGATGAAGATCGTGCTGGGCGCCGTGCTGCGCCGCTTCACGTTCGAGCCGGCCGACCCGCGGCCGGAGCGGACCGTGCGGCGCAGCATCACGTTCAGCCCGAGTCGCGGCGCGACGGTGATCCTGCACGCACGCCGCCCGAACGGGTATCAATCTGCCCGTGGATCCAATCGCGGCGATCAAGCGGTTCGACCGCTTCCAGCAGCGGCATCGCTCGCTGGCGATCCCGCTGGCGGTCGTTAAGAAGTTCGGCAACGATCAGGCCGGCAACCTCGCATCCCTGGTCGCCTATTACGCATTCTTCTCGCTGATCCCGCTGCTGCTCGTGTTCGTCACGATCCTCGGGTACGTGCTTCAGCACAACCACGGCGAGCTGCTGTCGGTCGAGCGCTCGGTGCAGAAGAACTTCCCCGCGCTCGGAAGCGTGATCAAGTTCACCTCGCTCCAGGGGCACGTGCTGCCGCTCGTGATCGGCGTCGTCACGTCGCTGTGGTCCGGGCTCGGAGTCACGAGCGCCGCCCAGAACGCGTTCGACACGGTTTGGGCGGTGCCCTACAAGGCGCGGCCGAACTTTCTCAAGGCACGCGCCCGCGGGCTGGCGCTGCTCGTCGCGCTCGGCGTCCTGTTCATGGTCGCGACCGGCGCCTCGGGCCTCGTCTCGGGCGGCCTCGGCGGCCCAGCGGCCACGGTCGCCGGGATCGTCGTGTCGCTGCTGATCAACGTGGTCCTGTTCCTCGCCGCCTTCCGGCTGATGACCGCGAGCACGGTCCCGACCCGTGATATGTGGACCGGGATCGTGTTGGCAGCCGTGTTCTGGACGGTTCTGCAGTCGGTCGGCGGCCTGTACGTCGGTCACGTGATCAAGCACATCCCGGCCGCCTACTCCTCGTTCGCGTTCATCATCGCCCTGCTGGTCTGGCTCAGGCTCGGCGCGCAGGTCACGCTGTACGCGGTCGAGCTGAACGTGGTGCTCGAGCGGCGGCTGTGGCCGCGCTCGCTGATCGGCCCGCCGGTCGAGCCGGCCGACCAGGAGACGTATGCGGCACTGGCCAAGATCGAGGAACGCCACCAGGCCGAGCAGGTCGACGTGAGCTTCGAGCCGCCCGGCTAGACCCCCCCGTCAACGTTGGGCCCACTTGGGCGCAGAAAGTGACCGCCCAGGGCACTTTCCGCTCCCAAGTGCCGCGCGGCCGGCTAGAACAGCGTGTCGGGCGATTCGCGCCGGGTCATCGACAGCGGCCACCGGCACAGGCCGCCCTCGGCCGGACAGCCCGAGCAGACGCGGCTGTGCGGTGCCGCGGTCTCCGAGAAACGGCGCTCGAGCGGGCCGGCGGCGAGCGCCCGCAGCCGCTCCTCGAGCGCGGGCCGGTCCTGCGACGAGAACGCGACCGTGGCCGGCTCGTCGGGGCGCAGCAAGAAGCAGTGCACGACCTCGACGCCGGCCGCGCCGCTGCGCAGCCCCGCGACCGCGTACACCAGCCGCTGGATCGCGTAGCCCTCCGCACTGACCGGCTCGGCGCCGAGCCGATCGCTCTTGTAGTCGACGATCAGCGCGCCGCCGCC